>Ga0265323_10000533_pt1 | contig 21138 bp, 15 predicted proteins | sample 41225metaG_FD_193580 | JGI IMG/M metagenome (GOLD analysis project Ga0265323, IMG submission 193580) | Rhizosphere microbial communities from Carex aquatilis grown in University of Washington, Seatle, WA, United States - 4-12-25 metaG | ecosystem: Host-associated > Plants > Roots > Rhizosphere...
CACCGCGCTTGTCGCCCTGGGGTACACGTTGCATGTCCACCATGACCGACGGGCATCTGCTGGAGCTGGCGCGGGCACATGGCGCTCAGTTCGTGACACTGGATGGCAATAGACCCGGAGCATTGCTGATTCCTTGAAAGACACCGCGATTCCGGCCAATTGACTCTCCTGCTTTGAGGCTTCGTTTCACCATGTATCTGTGGTGAATCGCGCGCCCTGTGCGTCCTGAAGATCATGGCCAACCAACACCCTCGGCGATGACGCGTCACCAGGAGCGGTTTCGATTCCAAGCTCGCGAGGATCGTTCTCCGATACACACTGACGTCAAGAATGGCGCCCCATGAAGAATGCATTTGAAGTTGTCGCCCCTGATTTCCGGCTGAGCCCGCATACCGGGATGACCCGGAAGCACTACATCGAATGCGCCGCCTATGTGCTTGAGAGAGCATTCCGCCATGTCCGTTCCTTTGACACCCCGATCATACTGCCAAAAGTGCCCGGGAAGACGTATCCGCAGCCAGACGATCCTCCCTGGCGCCACAGGGCCGCTGAATTTGAAGCGCTTGAAAGGACGTTGTCACTGGCCGGCCCGCTGATTCACGTCCAGCCGGACATCAAGATCCACGACATCCCGCTGAAGGACTATTATTGCCATCACCTTTATAACGCGCTCACGCCCGGCCATCCCAATTCCATTCCATTGCCGGAGGATCTGCCCGACGCCACTTATCAGTTCACCTGCGAGTTCGGCGGATTGTGCAAATTGCTCTTTCTGATGCCGGACATCATCTGGCCGCACTACTCGCAAACTCAGAAGGACCAGATTGCGGCGACAATCTCCAAATGGGCGCATCATCGGACGACGCAGAACAACTGGCGGATTTTCAACATCCTCATGCTGTCGTTCTTGAAGAAGAACGGCTACCCGATCGATGATGAGCTGCTCAAGAGCCACCTTCTCTGGGTGGCCTCATACCATGCGGGCAACGGCTGGTACCTTGAACAGAGCTACAATTATTACACGATCAGCCTGTTTGTCGTCTACTGCACGATCTGGAACCGCGCCTTTGGCGACGAGCATTATCCGCAGATCGCGGAGGTCTTCGAAAGAAGCTTCCGCGAGTTGATGAAGACCTATTCGAACTTCTTCGCACGCGATGGTTACATCAATATGTGGGCGAGGAGCATCTGCTACCGGATCTGGATCTCAGGGGGCTTTCCGATCGCATTCATGTTGAAGCCACCGTGTCCGCTGGACCCGGGTTGGGCACGACGGCTTTGCTCGGGGTCCTTGCTGCAGTTCACAGCCAGGGAGGATTTCTACGACAACGACCTTCCGAGCCTCGGCTTCTACGGCCAGAAGGAATACATGCTCCAAAGTTACAGCTGCTCGGGAAGCCCGTTCATCATGTTCATGCCATTCCTGAGCCTGGCGCTTCCCGAGGATTCTCCATTCTGGACCGCGAAGGAGAATGACGGAATCTGGGAAGGGCTGGGCACCGCCTCGCAGCGGGTTGTCCTGGAAAAGCCGGGCATCGCGCTTGTGAATCACGGCAGCACCGGAACGTCTGAGATCGTGCCTGGAAAGGTGTATGACGACGATCATAATTACTCCAAGCTTGTCTATAATACGCATTTCCCATGGGAGGATCACAACCCGGACGGCGGCACGGCGATGGAATATTGTTTTCGAAGCCTTGATCCCAGGGATCTCAGAGGCTCGGACATCAATTTCTACCTCACCGGCCGGGCCATCAGCAATGATTCGCGCAGCAACGAGGCGTACAGCACGTCCCAGAACATCCTGTTCGATGGCGTTCGAGACGGCGTGCTCTACCGGCAGTTGCTCATGCGAAAACCTCCGCAAAACGGCGTTGGCTATATTATCGATCTCGCTGAGATCACAATACCGGGCGGAGTCATACGCGTCGACCGGTGCCGTCTTGCATTTGAGCATGAGTTGACGCTGGGCCATTTTGGGCTGCCTCACATCGCGGGCAACGCGGCCCTTGTGCGACAATATGCCGGCAATAAGAAGAAGGTCATTACCGCGTCAATCGCCGGAAGACGCCTTGCACTCATCGCTTACAATGGCTGGGATTTCCTGGGCAGCCTCGTGCATCAGGGCAGGAATGCCGAGTCGGAGGAGAGCACGGTCATCTACGCCCACCGGAAGAGAACCTCGAAGAATCCGGCGGTCGAGCTGATGACAACCGTGATGCTTCACCGGCTCGACGATGATGAATGGACGGAGGAAGAGTTGAACCCGATCCACAACATCAAGATCATCGACATCATGCCTTCCGGTTCAGTCTCAGGTGCAGAGATAACCGCGGCCAATGGAGAGCGATTTGTGATCGATTTCTGCGAAATCGATGGCTCCAGAACCTTTTGATATTTCCCCTGCGCAGATTTCGAGACCGATATTCTGCAAGAAGGAGCCCTTTTTAGCTACAGTTGGAAGCATGCAGGCTGGACCCTTGCAGCACTTGTCTATGAGAAACCTTTGCGTCAATTTTCGCCCGGTCTTCCTGTCGGTCTGCCTGAGCCTCATGTCGGCGCCCCGCAGCCCGGCCGTTCAGGCCGCCCCGCTGCTCACCGACTCTCCCGGCGCCACCGATTTTGTACTTGCCGGCCATGGCAACGCCGCGGCCATTCGGCTCGAACGGGAAACTGACAAGAGCGTCCGGAGGGCGGCAGTCGATCTCGCAGCGGATATCGAACGCGTCACCGGCATCCGGCCGCAGGTGGGCATCGACGCCACCACGCCGCACGGTCTTGCTGTCATCATCGGCGTCCTCGGGCACAGCCCTTTGATCGACAATCTGGCGGCGGCCGGAAAGCTCGATACGAGCGGCGTGCGCGGCCAGTGGGAGAGCTTTGTGATTCAGGTCGTTGACTCTCCAGCGCCGGGCGTCGCCAAGGCTCTCGTCATTGCCGGAAGCGACCGCCGCGGTGCAATCTACGGCATCTACGAGGTGTCGGAATCGATCGGCGTCTCACCGTGGTACTGGTGGGCCGACGTGCCGGTTGCGAAGCGCTCCCAGCTGGCGATCCGCGCGGGCGCGCACAAGCAGGGGCCGCCCTCGGTGAAATATCGCGGCATCTTCCTCAATGACGAGGACTGGGGCCTCCAACCGTGGGCCGCGAAGACCTTCGAGCCCGAAATCGGCGACATCGGGCCCAGGACCTATGCAAAGATCGCCGAACTGCTCCTGCGCCTTAAGGCCAATACGCTCTGGCCCGCAATGCATCCCTGCACGAAGGCGTTCAATCTCTACCCGCCAAACAAGCTCGTCGCCGACGAATACGGCATCGTCATGGGTTCGTCGCACGCCGAGCCCATGCTGCGCAATAATGTCACCGAGTGGACTGCGCCGCATGAAGACTACAATTATGTGACGAATCGCGACGGCGTCCATGCCTACTGGGAGAAACGGGTCGAGCAGAACGCTCGCTTCGAAAACATCTACACGCTCGGCATGCGCGGCATCCACGATTCCGGAATGGTCGGGCCGACGACCGACTCCGAACGCATCCGCGTGCTTGAGCAGATCTTCGCCGATCAACGGGCGCTCCTGGCAAAATACGTAAATCCCGACGTCACCCAGGTTCCCCAGGCCTTCACGCCCTACAAGGAGGTGCTCGACATCTACAACGCGGGTCTGCGCGTGCCTGACGATGTCACCCTGGTCTGGCCGGACGACAACTTCGGCTACATCCGCCATTTCCCGACACCTGCGGAGCAGCAGCGGCCGGGCGGATCGGGCGTCTATTACCATTTGTCCTATCTCGGCCGGCCCATGTCGTATCTTTGGCTCTACACCACGCCGCCGGCGCTCGTGTGGGAGGAAATGAGCAAGGCCTACGACAACGGCGCGCGCACGATCTGGATCGTCAACGTCGGCGATCTCAAGCCTGGCGAGATCGGCACCGAGTTCTTCCTGCAGATGGCCTGGGACGCAAACCGGTGGCGCCGGGAGAATCTGCCGGAGTTTCTCGTTTCGTGGGCTGCGCGCGAATTCGGCGCGGAACACGCCGGCGAGATCGCCGCCGTCATGGACGAGTACTACCTGCTCAACTTCCAGCGAAAACCCGAGCATCTGCAGTGGTGGCTTCCCAACGAAACCCCCAGGCCCAGCCCGCTCACCGCGGACGAGTGCCAGCAACGGATCGAGGCCTTTGGTCGCCTGCAGAATCGCGTCGACAAGCTGTCCGCCGAACTCCCAGAGACTGAAAAGGACGCTTTCTACGAACTGGTCGCATACCCGGTTCGCGGGGCCGCGCTTGCGAACGAGCGCTATTTCGATGGAGAGCTCGCGTCCATTCATTCCGCTGCGCGACTCCCCGACGCGGCGGCACTCGAGCAGAAGGCTCAGGCAGCCGACGCCCAACTGAAGCAAGAGACCTCCATCTACAACGAACGGGTTGCCGGCGGAAAATGGCGTCACATCATCGCACTCGAACCGGCGGACGATCAATGGGCCAGCATGCGCATCGCACCGTGGAGGTTGCCTCGTTTCGAATCCGTCCCACCAACCAAGTCCGCTGGAACCTTCATGCAGTCGCCCGAATCTGACGGTTTTCGCGAGATCGACGGAGTTGTCTCGATCGAAGCCGCGCACTTCTCCGGCAGGACCGACCGCGACGGAATCGGGTGGCAGGTGGTTCCCGGCCTCGGGCGCACCGGACACGCCGTTGCAATCTTTCCAACCACCGCCGCCAGTATCGCCCCGGACCGGCTGGCCGGCGCCGCGCCCGACCTCGAATACAACATCGATTTCGCCAGTGCAGGACCGCTGGCTGGCACCGTCTATCTCGTTCCCACCCACCCAATTCGCGCCGGCGAAGGACTGCGATGTGCCGTCGGTTTGGACGACCAGCCGCCTCAACTGGTTGGCACGAAAATCGAAGCGGGGTCGGCAGAATGGTCCCACGCCGTGCTGGATGCGACAGCGACAGGCACAGTGAATCTGAAGGTCGCGACTCCCGGTTTCCACCTGCTCAAGCTCTACATGGTCGATCCGGGGGTGGTCGTGGACAAAATCGTCCTCGACGCCGGCGACCTGCGTCCGAGCTACCTTGGTCCACCGGAAACCCGTGGAGCGAGATGAATTCCGTCGGCGACGGAACGGCGTCAAACAGCCCGCGTATCAGGCAGGGCGGCGCCGCGCCGTCGGCGCCATCTGGGTTTCCTACACCAATCCTGTAACGCCCCCTTGCTCTCCGCCGCCCTATCCGTCGTTGCCCATATCCCGCAGCAACAATGCGGTACACATCATGTTGGCCAATTGGTGGGCCGCCTTCTTGGCGCGTTCCATATCTCCTGATCTCTCATCGGGCGTCCCAAGACGCCGCTGAATCTCAACGATCTCGCGCTCGATCACCGGCGCCTCGGAGAACTGCCTGGTCACCGCCGCCATCAATACCCCCCTCTGGGGCGTAATCGGTCCAAGACTCTCCTGCGCGTAGATGGACAGGGCGAGATGGAGCTTGTAGTATTCGCCCTGGCTATCCCGTTCGGGTGTGTTGTCGGCTAGATTGTAGGCCACTGAAGTACGCGAGTTCTTTTTGTCGCAGGCGTATTCGGAACGCCCGAATGAGGAATTTACCCCACCCATGGCGACAGCTGTTTGAAATCTCACAGCAGTGGCCGGCGCAATTTCCATCCGGCAAATGTGACGTTTATTACGGCTTTTTCACAAAAGCACCGGTTTGCGTCAGCGCCATTTCCGAATTCAATCCAGTTCCATCCATGAAGAACTACAACTTTGCAGAGGTGTTGCGTGCCACTTGGGACAAGGCCTGCACCCGATATTCAAAGGGCCAACGCGGCGCGGAGAGCTTCTTCGGCGCCGACGAACTTGCATTCCTTTGCGCCAATGGCCTCACCGCGCAAAACCTCTATGATTACGCGGAGGACTTCACCGGCGGCGGCGAACCGACCTGGGAAACCGCGCTCGCGATCGAACTGGTCCGGCGCGACTATTTCCTCAACGCGCAGAACGCCAAACCATCAACCACCGTCCTCGACGAGGCGAAAATGCCAGCCAAGACCGATGCTGTCCAAGGCATCGAGTGGTTGCCGCGCATCATTCCCAAGGCAAAGGCAAAGCTCCGCGGCGAACTGCCTGCATCGCTCATGTACTGCTGCGGGGGCGATCGTCGGTTCTTCAAAACGCACGACATTCACCCCGCCGAGTTTCTGACGCTTGTCTGGCGCAACGAGCGCAACGACGGCGCGATCGTCGACTGGGTTGTTCGACGCAGCGCGGCCGCGAAGTAGCCGCTGTTCGGTCGCGCAAACCGTAGATCCGGCAATCCGCTATCGACCATGACCGTCTTGACCTGCGGGGCCACCACCGGGCTGATCGCAGCCACAGTGGGCGGCAGTTCCTTTTTGTCGTTGGGGAATATTGCTCGCTGCCGCTCCCCCGGTCATTCACCCGAAAATCGGTGATAGGCAACTGCTCCACGGCATCGAGGATAAAGTGCACGATATGACCGGCTGTTACCCCTTCGACTTCGCTCAGGATCCAGACCCTTCGACTTCGCTCAGGATCCAGACCACTCGCGCAAATCACACGGCAGAAACATCGGCGTCTGGCGGTCCAAGTCGATAAAACGTGCGAGCATACTGCTACGACGCCCCGCCGCGAGGAAAGTTTCGCCAGATAAAGAACTTTCTTCGCATATTCATGTTCAGGACCAAACGGCGTCCGCCGTTTGTTTAGCAGCATGGAGGGCGAAGCCCGACAGGCTGCTAGCCCGATCTCGCGCCGGCCAGACAGGCGGCAAACGCCGCAAGCTTGCCCTGATCCTTCTTTCCCGGGGACGATTCGACACCGCTGTTCACGTCCACGAAGCGGGCACCCGTCGCTTTCAGGGCAACATCGATGTTTTCCGGCGACAGTCCCCCGGCGAGAATCCACGTCTTCTCCGGCTGCGCCTCCCGGTGGCGGCGGAACTTCGTCCAATCTGCAGTCTTCCCGGTTCCGCCGAACGCATCTGACGAAAAGGCGTCGAACAGAAACGTGTTCGCCAGCGCCAGGAGCCCAGGCGGGACATCCATCGCCGGCAGCAGGCGCGGAGCGAGCCAGAGATGTTCGCGGCCCGCACCGGCCACCCAGGAGGCGGTTTCGGCCGGGAAAACGCCGGCATCAAAATGAACCTGCACAAAATCGAACCCAGCCGCCACAATTTCCCGCAGTTCGGCGGCGCCCGGCTCCACGACCACCGCGACCTTCTTCCGCTGCGGCAGACGGCCCACCATGGCGCGAAATTGCTCCAACGTCACATACCTCGGCGACTTTGGGAAAAGGTTGAACCCGAGATAGTCGGCGCCGACGCGATCGGCCAGGTCGGCGTCGGCCGGCGACGTGAGCCCGCACACTTTCAGACGGATTCCGTTAATCATGGGAACATGGCCTATCGATCCGGGCTGGCAGGTCCGAGTTTCTCAACCAAGGCCCCAACCAAGGAGTCCATTGTTGATTCTTTTGCTTCGAAATCGACGCGGATCCCCGCCTTGCGAATCGCCTCGCTCGTCCGCGGACCGATGCTTCCGGCCAGCGGACGCCGGGCACCGTCCGCAAGCTTGAGCGCCGCCGCCTGCGCGGCGAACGCATGCACTGCCGACGAACTCGCGAAAAGAACGGCATCGGCGCCCCCGAGACGGAATTCTTCAGCCGCCGGATCCCCGGCCGGGTCCGGCCGGACGTTCTCATAAACCTTGAAGGTGTCCACAATCGCGCCCGCCGCCTCGAGTTTGATGACGAGCGCATCGCGGTTGAGATTCCCGGTGATCACGAGGACTTTGGCGTTCTCCAGGCTGCCAGTGTCGATCAGCGCGTCCGCCAGCGCATCGGAGGTTCCAGCCTCGGGCGAGATTTCGACTTCAAGGTGCAGGGCGCGCACCGGCTGCGCGGTCGCCTCTCCCACGCACGCAATGCGCATCACACCCAGCGCGCGGAGATCCCGGAACGCCTTTAGGAAGAGATCGAAGAAATGGCGCACCCCGTTTCCGCTCGTGAAAACAATCCAGTCGTACCGGCCAACCTCGGCAAAGATCTCAAGGGTCATGTCGCGATCCACGTGCGGCTTGATGTCGACGAGCGGCAGAACGAGCACCTCGGCGCCGAGAGCTTCGAGCTTCTCGCAAAGCTCCCCCGCCTGCGCACGGGCCCGCGTCACGACCACGCGGCGGCCGAAAAGCGGCAGGCGCTCGAACCAACCGATCGCTTCGTGACCGCGCACGACTTCGCCGACCAGAATCACCGCCGGTGCACCGAGCTTCCGCGCCTCAGCGAGATCCGCGAGCGTGGCGGCGGTTCCAACGACGCTCCGCTGCCGGCCCAACGAGGCCCACTGGACAGCCGCGGCGGGCGTCGCAGGAGCCATTCCGCCTGCCATGAGCCCGGCCATGATGCGGCGCAGATTTTCAATGCCCATGTAGATCGCCAGCGTTGCATCGGGGAGCCCGCCATAGCGGCGCCAGTCGGTCTTCAACGCATGCGTCTCCGGGTCTTCATCGCCGTTGAGAACAACCAGCGCCGAATTCGTGTTGCATTGGATCAACGGAATGCCCGCGCAGGCGGCCGCTGCCAGTGCGGCGGTCACACCCGGCACGACCTCAAACGCAATGCCGTCTGCCGCAAGCCGGTGCGCCTCGTCGCCACCCCGCCCAAAGACAAACGGATCGCCCCCTTTCAGGCGGACCACCCGAAGTCCGGCCTTCGCCCTGGCGACGAGGATCGATCCAACCTCGTCCTGCAGGAGCGCATGCCGCCGCGCCCGCCTTCCAACACAGATCCTCTCGCAGTCCGAACGGCACCATGAGAGGAGGTCAGGATGCATGAGATCGTCGTAGACCACGACGTCGGCGGAGGAGATAAGTTCCTTCGCGCGAATGGTCGCCAACCTGAGATCGCCCGGCCCGGCGCCGACGATGAATACCTTGCCCGTGGTCATTGCGGAGAGAGTGTGGTGGAGATTGTCACTGTGCGGCGAGATGATTAACATTCACACTGCCGGTGTGTGGCAAAATCTTTCCGATCGCCGGCCGGGCTTGACGGCACACGAAATGACTCAGGTACTGACAACCGGCCGGGATTCCCCCGGGATTCTGAGAAACGAACCATGAGCACAGCGGATACATCAAGCTACAATGCCGTCCTGACGGGCCGGGAGGAGATCAATGCCCAGCTGCTCGTGATGCGCGTTCAACCCGACGACGCGCTCTTCGATTTCAAACCCGGGCAGTTCGCCGTGCTCGGCCTGATGGGTCATGAGGACCGGGTCCCGGAGGCGGATGACGAGGAGCCGCCGTCCGATCCGGACAAGATGATCCGGCGCGCCTACAGCATCGCGTCCTCCAGCGTCGAGAAACGGTATCTCGAATTCTACGTGACCCTGATCACGAGCGGCCAGCTCACGCCGCGACTGTTCGCGCTGCCGTACGGCCACCGCCTGTACCTCGGCCGCAAGGCGAGCGGGATGTTTACCCTTGATCGCGTGGCGCCGGACAAGGTGGCCCTGCTGATCGCGACCGGCACCGGACTCGCCCCATACATGTCCATGTTGCGCACCATGCTCGTGCACGATGCCACGCGGCCTTACGTCGTGCTGCATGGCGCCCGCTACAGCTGGGATCTCGGCTATCGCGCAGAGCTCGAAAGCCTCGTCCGCCTGAGGCCCAATCTGACCTATATCCCCTCGATCACACGACCCGACGAGGACCCTCATTTCCGGGGACACACCGGACGCATCCAGAACCTGCTCGCCAAGGGCATCGTCGAGACTCTGGGCGGCGTCCAGCTCGACCCATCCAAGGTCGAAGTCTTTCTCTGCGGCAATCCGGACATGATCCGGGCGGTCAAGGAGATCCTCGCTCCCCGCGGCTTCAAACCCGACAACGGCAAGGAACCCGGCACCATCCACGTCGAAGAGTACTGGTGACGGCAGTGCACGACGCATCGCGTCGTTCGCCTTTTGGTGATTCGCAGGCTTGCCGAGGGTCGCGCATGTTTTCCAGCCTGCCCTGCCGCCAATCGACAGATGCGCCCAGGCCCGCCGCGCCGACCTGATTCATCCCTTTCGAAGGATGCAGGACACGATGCCGAGGATGAAGAGGAACAGCAGGAACAGGATCGCCAGATCGAACATCCAAGAGGGCGCAAACCGCGTCGTCGTTGGCTCCTGTTTTTTTGGCGGCCGGATCGTGGACCACGTCAGGAGCAGAAACAGTGCGGCAAACGCGACGAACATCCATCCGCCGCCGTCCGGCAAGCTCCACGCGACAAATGCCGTGTAGGCGGCAGCCAGACACGCCACCCCGAAAACTCCTGCAAGCATCCACCGGCCGATCATCGGATCGGCACCTCGGAACCGATTCGCGCTGCCGGACATGGCGGTTACCCTGTCGCCCTTGTTGGTCGCTGTCGAGCGCTGCGCTGGTCCGCATGACGTCCCCATCGTCCGGCACATCCGCATCGCACCTGGTGGAAACATTCCATTGGTTTGGAATCGGAAAATGCTATGCACCGCGGCGCCTCGCGCCTATTAATCGCCTCAGCCCCGAAATTCCCTTCACGTGCCACATCGGCGTCAATCCCAGCTGCCTCCTGAAAACGGTCCGGATTTCCGAAACGACCCACGATCCATGAACTTCAAAACTGTCTCCGTCTTCGGCGCCATTGCGCTGATTTTCATCATACTCTTGTCAGGCATCACGGTCGTCTCCGACTCGGAGACCGGGATCGTCTCCAACCGTTTCATGGCGCCGGATCTGCCCACCGGCAGGATCGTCGCACTCAGCGGTGAGAAAGGGCCGCAGGCGACAATCCTCGGACCCGGATGGCACTGGGTGACGCCCTTCGTCAAGACCGTCTCCAAGGAGCCCGTCATGACCATCGAGAAGGGCCAGGTCGGCATGATCGAGGCCCGCGAGGGAAAGCCCTTGCCGCAGGGAGTCACATTCGCCCCGGCTTGGGACGATCTCACCTATCTCGATGCCGAGAAGTTCCTCGGCTCGTGGCTCAAACCCGAGCTTGATCCGCATGCGGCGAAACTCGGCTACAAGGGCGTGCAGCTTACCGTCCTTCCCCCGGGCGTATACCGGTACAACACAGCGTTGTTCCTGATCACCCCGATGCCCGCTCTCTTCGTCAAACAAGGCGAGGTCGCCGTCATCAAGGACAACACCGGAAACCCGTATCCGGGGAATGCCGAGACCGTCAATGGCAACCGCCTGGTTCCCCGCGGCTACTCGGGAATCTGGAACGTCGCGCTGACACCCGACACCTATTATCTAAACCCGATCGCGTACACCCCCATCCTGGTCAAGACCACCCAGCGCGTCTACACCTACCAGAAGACACCGCACGAGGATTACAGCATCAACATCCGCAGCAAGGATGGTTTCACCATCGCCGTGGATGTCCGCGTTGTCACGGTCGTCACACCCGAGAATGCACCGAGGCTCGTCGCCCTCCATGGCAATCCGGATCTGGTCGTCCGGAACATCCAGGAGGATGAGACGCTTGAGAACCTCGAAGCTCAGGGCGTGCTGCCGGTCGTTCGCGCCGAGGTGCGCAACATCGGCGAAAAGATCGACGCCCTCGACCTCATCAATCAACGCTCCGAAAAGGAGGCCGAACTGACAAACCGCGTGAAGGCCAAACTCGAGGCCGGCTTTCTCAACGTGTCCGCCTTCTATCTCGCCAATGTCGACCTGACCGTCACCGAGGCGGGAAAGAATCTCCTGCAGACCCAGACCGACAAGAAGATCGCCCAGGAGCGCATCGCGACCTACAACCAGCAAATGCTGGCCGAGGAGACCCGCAAGGCCCTCGTGAATGCGGAGACCACGGCGAACACCGAGAAAAACCTGGTCGAGGCGCAACGGAACATCCTCATCAACGAGCAGGCCGGCAAGGCCCAGCTCACACTCGCCGACTACCAGCGCCAAGCCTATGAGAAGGTCGTCCAGGCCCTCGGCGTCGAGAACGCCGCCCGCCTGGAAATCATCCGGCTCGCAGGCGAAAAGAACGTGGTCATCACTCCCCAGGTGTTTCTCGGCAACGATCCGTTTGCCGCGATCGCAGGCGCTCTGCTGAATCCCAAGAAATAGACTCGGCCGCACAGTTCCGGCGAGCAGAGGGTTCATCCACTCCGCCCATCCGACTCCGCTCAAGGCCCCAAGCGAGGTCGAGGCGCAATCCGGACCTGGATGCGATGAGCCCGCCAGTATACAGGGCGAGCTTGAAATGGTGCTGAAATTGCAAATGATCGACATGCGAATCTCGACTTCACCCACGCGATCCCGCCTGGCCGATGCATTTGCAAAATCCTACGGATTTTCGAGCTTCATTTCGAGCGTCAGCAGGCGCCCTCCTGGTCTTTTTGTTCCTCTTCGCCTCACTCGTCGCGAAGTCCGCCGATTCTGGCGGTTCCAAAGCGTGGCCGGATTCGGCGGTGAACCCCGCCCGCTTCACTCGAATCACGACGGAGGATGGGCTTTCTTCCGCGGATGTGCGTGCGATCGCCCAGGACGAGCAAGGGTTTCTTTGGTTCGGAACCAATCAGTCGGGCCTCGACCGCTACGACGGGCACGAAATCAAGGTCTACCAGAACGATCCCGCCGATCCAGGCAGTCTCGGACAAAACTATATCTGGGCGCTCCTCGTAGACCGTGAGGGAGTGCTCTGGGTCGGGACAGGCGGCGGACTCGACCGCTATGATCGCGAGCGCGACGCGTTTGTCCATTTCCGCTTCGATCCAGGCGACCCGTCCACTCTTGCCAACAACATCGTGCTTTGCCTGTTCCAGGATTCCAGAGGCGACCTTTGGGTGGGGACTCGCGGCGGCCTGAGCCGTCTCGACAAGACCACCGGACGTTTCGTCAACTATCGGCGCGCGGAAGATGCGATTCTCAGTCCCAACATAAATAGCATCCGTTGCATCATGGAGGATCCCGCCACCGGGCTGTTCTGGCTGGGAACCAGCGACGGACTCTGCGCCTTCGACCGGCGCACCGGCCTCTTCACGACGTTTTGCCGCGAGCCGTTCGATACCGCTGCTCCCGGCGTCAATTCATTCAACGCAGTGCTCAAGAGCGCCGACGGTACATTTTGGGCTGCGTCGGAAGTTGGATTTGCATCGTTCCTTCCCGTGATCACTTCGGTCGACGGCACTGACCCACGCCCGCGAGTCGTGCCCTTTCGGATACTTCTGCACGATCCGGCCGAACCGGCCACGCTGAGCGACAACGACATTCGCAAGGCAATCCTCGACCATCGCGGCCGCATTTGGGCCTGCACCCAGAGCGGTCTCGACCTCATCGACACAAGAACGGGGGCCGTGGCCCGCCAGATCCACGAAGCGGACAATGTCGACACGATCGGCGACCGTTTCGTCAATTGTGTTCTTGAAGACCGCACTGGAATCATCTGGGTCGGCACGCGCAGCGGCGGAGTCAGCCGACTGCGCGACGACAGCAAGCCGTTCGTCAACTACCGCCCGTCAGTCGCGAACAACCGTCAGGATGGATCCGATACAGTCAACAGCCTGTGCTTCGATTCGGACGGCCGAATGTGGCTGGCAACACAAGGAGGCATCCATGTCTTCGACGGACGCACTTGGGTGCATTATGTCTGTGATCCGCTGGACCCGGAGACAATCAGCAGCAACCGCGTATCGGTTGTCGCAGCCGATGCCATGGGGCAGATTTGGGCCGGCACGTCCATGCATGGTCTGAATCGGTTCGAAGCGGGACGTTTCCACCGCTACCCTCCACGGACCTACGCAGCAACGGCGTTCGGAGAAGAATTCGCCACAACCTCGAACCAGATCAATACGCTGCTCCCCGATCGGGCGGGCGGCCTCTGGATCGGAGCGCGGATCTACGGACTCGATTACTGGCGCGATGGGAAATTCACGCATTACCCTCCTGTGTCGACGGACAAGACCCTGTATCCGACCGACAACCCTGTGCTCGGGGTGCTGACAGCGGACGGCGCGTTGTGGTATCCGACCGAGATGCGGGGTCTGGTGCGATTCGATCCGGCCCGTCGTGAATTCAACGTCTATCTCGTCAATCCGTCCAATCCCGAATCTGAGGTGAACCGCTATCAGACCATGGCTTGGGACGACCACGCCGGCAGCCTCTGGGTGAGTTCGACCAACGGGCTGGACCGGTTCGATCTCAACAGACGCCGTTTTGTGAGGCATTACACAAAAGCCGACGGCCTGCCATCCAGCACGGTGACCTCGGTCATCGGCGACGATCAAGGCCGCCTTTGGCTCGGCACGGACCACGGTCTCTCGCGCTTCGACCCCTCGACGGGCGCATTCCGCAATTTCAGTCGGGCCGACGGAATCGCGGGCGACCATTTCACCTATCAAGGAGCATTTCGCGGACCGGATGGCCGGCTCTATTTCGCCGGCTACGGAGGCGTGACTGCCTTCCATCCCGACCAGGTTCGCGATGATCCGCGTCCGCCGCCGGTCGTCCTCACGCGCCTCGTGCTGTTGGACAAAGTTGTGCATCCCGGCGACCGCCCCGGAGTGCTCGACCGCGCGATCCATGTCGCCGACACGATCCGCCTCCGGCCCGACCAACGCGTCTTCTCACTGGGCTTCGCCGCACTTGACTATTCGGCTCCGTCCAAAAACCGGTTCGCCTTTCAGATGGAAGGCTTCGATCCGAACTGGCGGGACTGCAAGGATGGCGTGCAGGAGGCGTTCTACACGAACATCCCTCCCGGCGAATACACGTTTCGCGTGCGGGCGACGAATGCCGACGGGGTCTGGAATCTCGCCGGGGCGACGATCCGGGTCGTGGTGACTCCCGCCTGGTATGAGACCCGATGGTTCCGCGCATCGACGCTGATCGCCATGGGGCTTGCGATCCTTCTCGGCTTCCGCCTCAGGGTTCGGCGGATGCGCGCGCGCAACACGGACCTCATGCGACAGATCAACGAGCGCCGGGAACAGGAGGAGGCGATCCGGGCCAGTGAGGAACGTTTCCGCGCCCTCTACGACGACAATCCGGCGATGTATTTCACAGTCGACGAGCGCGGGCGCATCCTCTCCGTGAACGCATTCGGCGCCGGCCAGCTCGGCTACGCAGTCGCTGAACTCAAGGGACGGCTCCTGGCGGAGCTCTTCCACCCGGACGACCGCGCTGCATTGGAGCAATCGTTTCGTGAGTGCCTCGAACGCGCCGGCAGCCTCGCGCGGTGGGAACTGCGAAAACTGCGGAAGGACGGAAGCGTTCTCTCCGTCAAAGAGCTCGCCCGCTCGGTCCGCCAGGCAAACGGTGATCGCTGGGTGCTCATCGTCTCGGAGGACATCACGGAGCGGGCAACGCTCGAAGCCCAGCTCCGGCAGGTGCAGAAGATGGAAGCGATGGGCCAGCTCGCCGGCGGCGTCGCCCACGATTTCAACAACCTGTTGTCGGTCATCCTCGGCCAGGCCGAGCTCTCGGCCGACCCGGTGGCAACGCCGTCCGAGCAGCGGGAATCGCTCGACGAGATCAAGGAAGCCGCGCTCCGCGGACGGAATCTGACGCGGCAACTGCTCGTTTTCAGCCGCCGCCAGGCGATGGCACGGACGCCCGTCGATCTTGACGCGATCGTGAGGAATCTCGCGAAGATGCTGGTCCGCCTGATCGGCGAACACATCGCCCTGCGGCTCGAATTGTCCCCGGAACCGCTGCCAATACTCGCGGATTCCGCAATGATCGAGCAGGTCCTGGTGAACCTCGCGGTCAACGCCCGCGATGCGATGCCCGGCGGCGGTGTTCTGACGATTCGCACGCGACGAGAGCAACGGGCCAAGGTGCCGGAACATGGGGGCGCGCGGCTTGCGCCAGGGGCGTTCGCAGCGCTGGAGGTACTCGACACGGGAACCGGAATTCCGGAGAACGTCCTTCCTCACCTCTTCGAGCCCTTTTTCACGACGAAGGAGATCGGCCGCGGAACCGGCCTAGGACTGGCGACCTCGCTCGGCATCGTCCAGCAGCACCAGGGCTGGGTGGAGGTTGAATCCCCGCCGGGCGCCGGCGCAACGTTGCGTGTTCTGCTGCCCATTACGGAGGCGCTCCAACCCTCGATGAAACCGGCGCCGGCCGCGAAATCCGGCGGTGCGCCGGGGGCGACAATCCTGCTTGTGGAGGACGAGCCGGCGGTCCGGCGGAGCGCCGCCCTCCTCCTGGCAAGAGCCGGATACGTGGTCTACGATGCGGGTGATGGCGAGGAAGCGCTTCGTCTTTGGCAAGTCCATCGGGAGCGGATCGATCTGTTGCTGTCCGATCTCGTGATGCCTGCCCCGTGGTCGGGACGCGTGCTTGCGGCCAAATTGCGTTCCGAGCGCCCGGGCCTCCCGGTGGCCTTCATGAGCGGCTACGATCCGACGACAGCCTTGAAAGGCGACGACGCATCGACAGTCGAAAAGTATCTTCAAAAGCCATTCACCTCTGAGTCGCTTCTGGCACACGTCCGCAGCCATTTGGAACATTGAGCAGGGGCATGCGGTGAAGCGCTCCTCGCGCCGATCTCTGTTTTGAGCGCACGATCAGCAATTGGGCCATCCGCGCGGTGGAGTTCGCGAGCTTGCTTGTTCTCGCGAATGTATATTCCTATTTTTCGGAATCCTTCTGGAAATGCTTGCAACCATCCATTCCGCCGCGCTGCAGGGCATCGAAGCCGAACACGTGCTTGTCGAGGTTAACGCCGGCGAGGCCGGCCCGCCGGTCCTCATTCTTGTCGGACTGCCCGACGCTGCGGTGAAGGAATCCGAGGACCGCGTTTTTTCCGCGCTCAACAACAGCGGATTCCACATGCCGCGCTCGCGGACGACCATCAACCTCGCGCCGGGCGACATCCGCAAGGAAGGCCCGATCTACGACCTGCCGATCGCCCTCGGCGTGCTGCGCGCCACCGGCCAGCTCGCCGCAGGCCAGTTCGCCGACTACCTGATCGCGGGCGAGCTCAGCCTTTCGGGCGCGATCCAGCCGATGCGGGGAGCCCTCGCCATGGCGATTCTCGCACGGGATCTCCACAAACGCGGCGTGCTGCTCCCGCCCGCTGCCGCCGCAGAGGCGGCGCTTGTCGAAGGGCTTGCGGTCTACCCTGTCCATTCCCTCGACGAAGCCTACCGCTTCTTCACCGGCGAGGCAGTATTGGCACCACAGCCCGGCGGCATGGCCGCGTATCGCGCAACCCTCGGAGTCAACGGCGAACCCGCGGGCGATTTCTCCGAGGTCAAGGGTCAGCAGGGTTTGCGCCGGGCCGTGGAGGTGGCAGTCGCAGGCGGGCACAATCTGCTGATGCTCGGACCACCCGGGGCCGGGAAATCGATGGTGGCCAAACGCATTCCGACCATCATGCCCCAGCCCTCGCTCGACGAGTTTCTCGAGGTGCTCAACATCCACTCGGCTGCGGGCCGCACGCTGACCGACGGCCTGCCGTTTCTCTGCCGTCCCTTTCGGTCGCCCCACCATACCATCTCCGACGTCGGATTGCTCGGCGGCGGGGCCATTCCCGGCCCCGGCGAAATCTCCCTCGCCCACCACGGCGTCCTTTTCTTGGACGAACTGCCGGAATTCAAACGCTCCGCGCTCGAAGTGATGCGCCAGCCGCTCGAGGACGGCCAGGTAACCATCTCCCGCAGCGCTGGAAAAGTAACGCTCCCGTGCAGTTTCATGCTCGTGGCGGCGATGAACCCCTGCCAGTGCGGCTATCTCGGCGATCCGCGGCATGAGTGCCGCTGCACGCCCGCGCAGATCCAGCGCTATCGCGCCCGAATCAGCGGACCGTTGCTGGACCGCATCGATCTTCACGTCGAGGCCCCCGCCCTGACCGTCGAGGAACTGCGCAAAGCCGAACCGGGCGAGTCATCCGCGGCAATCCGCAGCCGCGTCGAGGCCGCCCGCCTCCGGCAGCGCGCGCGTTTCGCAGGCACCCGCACGAGTGCCAACGCCCGCATGACCCACGCGCAGATCCGCCAGCACTGTGCGATCGATTCCACGCTCGGCCGGGTGCTGCAGCAGGCGATGGAGGAGCTGCACCTCTCCGCCCGCGCCTATGATCGCATCATCAAGGTGTCGCGCACGATCGCCGACCTCGCCGGCGCCGACACCATCGCCTCCAACCACCTCCTCGAAGCCATCCAGTACCGCAGCCTCGACCGGAATCTGTTTTATTAGCTTTGCCAATCATCCACAGTAAGACCGGGAACGCGGCCAAACTCGGCGATGTTGTGCGTGACAAGCACAGCGCCCAGACGAAGGGCTTGGGCTGCCAACATCAGATCATAGGGACCGATTGGCTGGGCGTTCGGCTTCAATCGCGCGAGGTGGGCGCGAACGCCCCCGTAGACCGCGGCATCGGCAAACGTGTAGTCGACTTCGGCTGCAATGATCTCGCGAAGCCGCGCCAGGCGCATGCGCAGCACCGGAAGGTCGGGCCGTTTGGCCGCGCAGTATTCCAGTTCTGAAAGCACGACCGCTGAAAGACGGCAAAAGCGCAGGTTCTCCTCCAGTCTCGCCTTGATCCGCCCGTCTTCGCCGCGGAGAAAACGGGAAAAGACGTTTGTATCGGGCAGGTAGATCACGGCTCCAACGTCGGCAATGGTTCAATTTGGGGAAATTCCGGGCAACAGCCATAAAGCATGGCCAGCGCCTTGAGCCGTTTCGCTTCCGCTTTCGGATCGAGAATGAGCATCCCACGGCCGGTCTTCTCGATCTGGACGGTCGTCGTGGCCAAGCGCCATGCCTTTGGCAGCCGGATGGCCTGGGAATTGCCGGATTTGAACACCCTGGCAGTTATCGTAGGCATTTGATGACAGTGTATATACGGGTTATTGTGTCAACTGTGAGTGCACCGCAGGAGACGGACTTCCCGGCGATCCTTCGCTTCCAACCCATGGGGGTCGGTTTCCATATGCGGGATTGAAGTTGACTGCGTTTACATATGGAACCCTTGGCAAGTTGCATCTTCGTATCCGCGATCAAGGTCGTCGTGGCGCAACTGGCTCGGGCAACGATGACGAGGACGGTGATGACAGGAATGACTCTCATGGCATCTGATTCTCGACAGGATCAGGAAGGGGCAGCGCCCAAAGACTGCCAAAGCGCGCATTCGAATTCGAACCCAAAATGATAGGCTTGGATTGGACTCTCCGCCGAGAATGCCGAAGCGCGCACAACCGCGCCCAGTCTTCGAGGGTCTGACCCCGGAGGTCCGCTCCGCCTACGAGGGGACCGGGATGCGCCTCTGGACGGCTGCTGCGCCCAAGGCCACCGGCGAGACGCCTGAGGACGTGCCGATGTTCCAACCGGTGCTGCCGCCCAAGGCCGCAGCTCCGGTTGGCGCAGCAATCATGTTCCCGGGGCGGCGGCGACACCTGCCTTGCCTCGCACGAAGCGTTTCCCATCGCCGGACATTTCCGCTCGGCCGGTCTCGCCGCATTCGTATTGAAATATCGGATCCGCCCCTACGAGAACTGTCTCGCGTACACGGCGAAGCTCCACGAGGCGGGAGTGCGCTTCGAGTTGCATGTGCTCGGCACCGGCGGCCACGGATTCGCAATGCGCGTGCGCGACGAGAGCGTCGCGTCTCCAGCAGGTTGGCTGCCTCGCCTTAGCCCAGAAGATCCTCGATCCGCTTCTTTGACTCGACCACCCCTTCGGTGCTCACGCGTGGGTTCAGTTCGAGAACCAAGAGGTGGTGCGGCTGCCAGAATTGACTGATCGCCTTGAAATCAATGCTCCCGCTGCCAACCGGCTGGTGGTCGTGTCCGGCCTCATTGACGTCATGCAGATGGAATCCGATCGCCCGGGCCGAGTTCTCCTCCAGAAGCCGGCGCTGGGTGATGACGCCCATCCTCTCCTTCAACTCGGCGTGCCCGGTGTCGTGCCAATAGCCGGTGTTCTCGGGTCGCGAGAGCGCCTTGAGGAAATCCGGAAAATCCGCATCCAGCGGCAGCTCCTCGAACTTCTCCCGGTTCTCAAAACCCAGGCGCAGTCCCTTTTCGGCGGCATACGGAAGCAACTGTTCAACGCTGCGCCGGGTCTGTTCCCAGAAGGCCGGCTGACGTTTGCGCAAACTGATCGTGGCCTTGGCAAAGAGCTTTTGGTACTGCGGATCCGCCGACAGCGCGGCATCAGGAGCGCCGTGAACATAGTCGCGCAGACGGCGCCCCGGATTCAACCACCAGAATCGAACGCTCCCGAGATGGAAAACCACGGCCTGGGCCTGAACTTGAGCAGCAAAATCAAGCGTTCGCCGGCTGTGGCGCAGCCACTGTTCCTGCTCATGACCGTGCGCGGCGGGCGCCGATGGCTCGAACAGATTCGGAGCCGGATGCACCATGCCCGCGGGCAGCGGACAGAAATTGTGAGTCGAACTGACCTTGATCATCCCCTCACCGAGGGCTTTGAGAATTCCCGGGACCAGCGTGATCCGGATGGCATGACTCAACTCCACATGCGAGAAACCCAAACCGGCGATTTCTTCCAGCATCGCGCGCCCGTCGTTGTGGCGCGCGGAACACCATGCAGTGGAAAGTGCCAGGATTGGATTCACAGAATTCAGCGCCGGACACCGCACCCGGCCCGGCGCGACGATGCCGGATCCGCCGTTCCAGCGGTCGCAGCGGACCGACGTCAGCTGTCGTAGCGCGCGCGGAGCATGGCGGTAAAGGCCATGACCTTGTTCTTGCGCCGGCGGCGCTCGCACGGTTTCTCGTAATAGCGCTTCGCCCGAACGTCCTTGATGATGTTCTCGCGGTCCAGCTTCTTTTTCAGGCGGCGCAATGCACGATCCACCGGCTCGTTCTTGCGGATCTTGATTTCAATAGACATGTGAAACACTAAGGGTTCTGAGGAAAAACGGGTAAGTGTCCAGCTGCCGCTTGCCCCGTCAATCCCAATTTTGCGCCCGCCGGCCTCCAAATCAGGGCGGATTCATTCTCGGCTGCTACAACACGCAATCCTTCGTCCTAGCAGTCTGTCGGGCTTCGCCCTCCATGCTGCTAAACAAACGGCGGACGCCGTTTGGTCCTGAAGCCGAAACATACGAAGAAAGTTCTTAATCGAGCGAAACTTTCTTCGCGGGAAAGCGTCGAAGGTGTATG
>Ga0265323_10000536_pt1 | contig 21048 bp, 15 predicted proteins | sample 41225metaG_FD_193580 | JGI IMG/M metagenome (GOLD analysis project Ga0265323, IMG submission 193580) | Rhizosphere microbial communities from Carex aquatilis grown in University of Washington, Seatle, WA, United States - 4-12-25 metaG | ecosystem: Host-associated > Plants > Roots > Rhizosphere...
CGTCCGCCGACAAGGCCCGAAAGGTATCGATCGCTTTTTGGTAGATGGCAGCGACGGGCGCAATCTGGTCGTCCGTGAGGGTGACGACTTTGTCTATTCGTGACTCGATCGCGGCTGGATCCAGCAGGGAGCCGCCGCCAAGCCGTACCGGTGTCGTGTTGTAGATCTGCTGTTGCTCGGGCGTCAATATGGCGCGGATTTGTGCCCGCGTATCCTGTCGGACATCCATACCCTTCATTATCCGGTCTTCCAGCGTCGGAAAGGCCTCCATGGCGTCATTCTGCAGGGTGAAAATTGCCGCGGCCTGGACCGCTTGGTCGGTCGTGAGATTCACCAGCGTATCCAGACGTTCAACGGCGGCGTTTATATCCAGCAAGGTACCGCCGCCGAGCCGCAGCGGAGTTATGTCGTAGATTTTTTGTTGCGCGGGCGTCAGCAAGGCGCGGATCTGCGCCCGTGCCTGCTGCCGGATCGGCACGCCTTTGTTCATCCGTTCTTCCTGCGAGGGAAACGCCTTCAAGGCGTCAAGCGCATTGGCGTAAATTCCCGCGACTTGAATCCTCTGGTCGACTGTCAGACTTACCAGTTTGTCCAGGCGATCGACGGCGGCGTCTATATTCATCCCCGCACCGAAGGCGATGGCCGGAACGAGCGCCAACCCGACGGCTAGCGCAGCAAGAAGAGGGCGAAGGCATGATTTCATGGGGGATGGGGTCGAACCGGCCTTTGGTTAAGTTGGCGTGGCGCTGATCAAACAGCCGGGCGATTCCAAAATCGAACGAAAAATGTGCGCGCCGGGCGACGGCGCGATGCCGACGTTGCGCGGGACCGCTCCCGCTGGCATTGTTTCCGCTTGCACGGCGAATCCACTCTCCCCCATGCGCGCCCACTGTCTCCAACACGTCCCCTTTGAAGGACTCGGTTGCATCGAGCCGTGGCTCGTTGCGGCCCGGTACGAAATCACGTCCACGCGGTTTTTCGAACCGGCGGAATTGCCGGAGCCGGGCGCGGTGGACCTGCTCGTGGTGCTGGGCGGCCCCATGAGCGTCAACGACGAGGCCGAATTTCCCTGGCTCGCGCCGGAGAAACGATTCATCCGCCGCGCCATCGAGGCCGGGACGCCCGTGCTGGGCATTTGCCTCGGCGCGCAACTGATCGCCAACGCCCTGGGCGCCCGGGTGACGCGGAACCGCGAAAAGGAGATCGGCTGGTTTCCCGTGGAGGCGACGCCGGCGGAAGGCACCACGCTTTTCCGTTTTCCGCCCGCGGTGGAAGTTTTTCACTGGCATGGCGAAACCTTCGACCTGCCGCCCGGAGCCGTCCGCCTCGCGCGCAGCGCGGGCTGCGAGCACCAGGCGTTTCAGCTCGGACGGTCGGCGCTCGCGCTCCAATTTCACCTGGAAACCACGCCGGCGGCGGCGCGGGCAATGGTCGAGCACGGCAGCGCGGAGCTCCAGCCTGCGCGCTACGTGCAGTCTGCCGCGGAGATCCTCGCCGCGCCTCCCGAGAAATATCGGGCGATCAACACCCTGATGGCCGCCGTGCTCGCGTTCCTGCGACCACCCACCCCCGCTTGAAGGGTGGTCCAATTATTGGGAATTACGCAAAGAAGCGACGCCAGTGGCGCGAAGTAGTGCGGTGCTTTAGCCCGCACGCTGGAGACAAAAGGCGCGGGCTAAAGCACCGCGCTACGTCAGGCGGTCGTCACCTCTTCATGAAATGACCAATAACTATAGGCAGCGCGCTTGCCCGCGCGGTTTGTCAGGGCGCGAGCCAGCTCGCTGGCCTACGAAATACCGAGATTCTGAAAGCCACCGCCGGGCTGCGGTTCGCAAAAAACGGCGGAGTTTACGAGCGCGGGAGATTCTGCACGCTGATCCATCGATGAAATTCCAGGATCAGGTCGTTTGGATCACCGGCGCTTCCTCGGGTATCGGCGAAGCGCTGGCCTATGCCTTCGCCCGCCAAGGGGCGCGCCTCGTGTTGTCGGCCCGCCGGGCTGAGGAGCTCGAGCGCGTGCGGCGCGCTTGCCTGCGACCGGAAGCGCATCTCGTGGTACCGCTCGATCTGACCCGGAGCGACACCTTCCCCGCGATCGCGGCTGACGTGCTCGCGCGTTGCGGCGGCATCGATATTTTGGTGAACAACGGCGGGGTGAGCCAGCGGGGCCTCGCGGCCGAGACGGCGCTCGCCGTCGAGCGGCAGATCATGGAGATCGATTATTTTGGCACGGTGGCACTCACCAAGGCGGTGCTGCCGGCCATGCGGGCACGGCGGCGCGGGCACGTCGTCGTGGTGAGCAGCGTGATGGGCTACGTGGGCACGCCGATGCGCTCGAGCTACGCGGCGGCGAAGCACGCGCTGCACGGCTACTTCGACTCGTTGCGCGCCGAGGTTTGGCGCGAGGGCGTCAAGGTCACCATCGTGTGCCCGGGCTACGTGCGCACCGCAGTCTCGGACAACGCCCTCACGGCCAGCGGTGCCCGCCATGCGCGGACCGACCGGACGCAGGCGCGGGGCATTGCGCCCGAGCGATGCGCGGCGGCGATTCTGCGGGGCGTCGCCCGCAGTCGCGAAGAAGTCGTGGTCGGCGGACCGGAGATTTACGGTATCTGGCTGCAGCGTTTTTTCCCGCGGCTGTTCTCGCGCCTCGCGCGGAGGATGGATTTCGGACAACCCGGGCAATCCGGGGAGCCGGGCTAGGCCGGTTTGGCCGACGGGAGGGGCGGGGATTGGCGGTGCCGAAGCGCGGGCGTGCGTTGTGGTGTTGCCTTGGCGGGCGCGGGCTTTTTGGGTTGCGGTCATGCGCTCCATAGCCACCCGCACCGGCGACGACGGCACGACCGGCCTGCTTTACGGCCAGCGTGTACCCAAGGATCACCCGCAGATCGAGGCGGTCGGCGCGTTCGACGAGCTCAATGCGGCGCTGGGCGTCGCCAAGGCCACCTGCCCCGAGGAAGCCCGGCGCGCGGCGCTCACTGCCGTGCAGCAGGATCTCGTGGCGTTGATGGGCGAGGTGGCGTGCGCGGAGAGCGATGCCGCGCGCCATGCGGCGTCGAAGTTTGCGAAGATCGACGAGGCGGCCCTGGCGCGCATCGATGCGGCCGTGGCCGAACACGAGGCGCGGTCGCTGCGTTTCGAGGGGTGGGCGACGCCGGGCACCAATCTCCATTCCGCTGCGCTCGAAGTCGCGCGGGCGACCGCCCGGCGCGCCGAGCGCCGGCTCGTGGCGTTGCCGGCCCACGGCCGCAGCGTGCGCCCGGTGGTGCGGCAGTACGTGAACCGGCTGTGCGATCTGCTCTGGCTGATGGCGCGCGCCGCCGAGCCGGGGAAGGGCGGGGCGGCCACGGGTGGCGACGCCGGGAGCGTTGCGCCGCCTTAGCCCGTCGGTCGTGACCGGGTCGTGATTCCAGGCAGGATTTCTGCGGCAAATTTGGGCTTTTACTCGTGTGACGGTGGCGTAAAACTTTCACGCATGATTTCGGTGGGAGCTTGACTCCCCGTGATCCCGCTTTCTGCATGCGAACCAGACCAACCAACCCGAACGCCCGGTGCGGCGTTCATAATTGATACCACACACCATGCATCGACACCACCTGACTAAGTTGTTTTTCGCCGGAGCGGCTGCTCTCTGGCTCGCGATCGGCTCCTCGGTTTTCGGCCAAGGCGTCACGACTTCCGGCCTGAACGGACTCGTGACTGACAAGAGCGGCAAGCCCCTGGGGGGCGTTACCATCTCGATTGTCAACGAACCTTCGGGTACGCGGGACGTCACCACGACGCGCTCAAACGGCCAGTACAACATCAGCGGACTACGCGTTGGTGGCCCGTACTCGGTGACGGCGACGGCGAAAGACCTGCAACCGGAAACGCAGCACGAAATCTACCTCAATCTGGCGGAGACTCAGGACGTGAGTTTCAAATTGTCGTCCGACGTGGTGGTCATGGAGGCAGTGAGCGTGACTGGTGCCAGGGATATCACTTTCACCTCGGCGAAAATGGGTGCGAGCACGGTGCTCAACAGCGCTGAGATCGCTGAAGTTCCCACGGTGCGCCGCGATGTGCAGGATCTCGTCGCGCTTGATTCGCGAATCGGCCGGGCGATGAATACCAGCACGGGCGAATTCGGCATTTCCGCCCAGGGGCAGAACAGCCGGTTCAACTCGTTCCTGATCGACGGCATGCAGTCCAACGATCCGTTTGGCCTGAACGCGAACGGATTCTCCTCGCTGCGCAGTCCGATTCCGCTCGGCTCGCTGGCGGCCCTCACGGTCGACCTGAGTCCTTATGACGTGACCCGCACCGCCTTCACCGGCGCGCTCATCAACGCCGTCACCAAGAGCGGGACCAACGAGTTTCACGGTCAGGTGTACACCTATTACACGGGCAAGAGTTTTCGCGGCCCCAACCCGGGCACGGGCCCGTTGGATCCGAACCGGGGCGTGCATGACGCCCTGCAGGAGCATACCAATGGGTTCAATTTTGGCGGCCCGATCTTCAAGGACAAGCTGTTCTTCTTTATCGCCTACGAAGACTACCGGAAGACCCTCGCTGCCCCCGGGCAGAGTTTCATCCCCGACGCCACGGTCATCGCCCAGGTGGCCGCCGCCGCTGCTGCCTATGGTTATCAACCGGGCGTGATCGCCGCCAACAGCAGTGTCTCCACCCAGAAGACCTACCTGGCGAAAATCGATTGGAACATCAACGCGGATCAACGCGCCACCTTCACGTTCCGCCGGACCGATAGCGCCACCCCCACGTTTGCCGACTTCAACGGATCGACCTACACCTCGTTCAGCAATCATTGGTACGCGAGCCGGCGTATCACCGACAACTACAACGCCCAGCTGAACAGCCAATGGACCCCGGATCTCCGGACGGATGCCAGCGTGGCTTACATCAAGTACAACGGCACGGCCGCGCCCAATGGCACACCGTTCCCCGAAATTTATGTCAACGGTGTGACCGGTGTGAAATCGGATGGCACCGTGGTCACCAACGGACAGATCGACCTGGGCACGAACTATTCGTACCAGTTGAACAATCTTTTCACCAAAGACTTTAATGGCCATCTTTACGGCGAGTATTCTTGGGGCAACCACACGTTCAAATTTGGCGGAGATTCCGACAAGACGCAGTACGATGATCGCTTCCTGCAGTACTACTATGGACGGTTCGCCTACGCGAGTCCCGCGGCCTTTGCCGCCGGCACCGCGAATTACGTGCGCTACCAGTCGGCCAGCCCGGGTTTCACGATCCCGCAGGGCTTTGCCGAGTATTCGCTGACCGATTTTGGCCTGCTCGCGCAAGACACCTGGAAGCCGAATGCGAACCTCACCGTGAACGGCGGCCTGCGCTTCGATTATCCGTGGATTCCCGGCAAGCCACCGTTTAACGGTTCCTTCTACAACGCTTTTGGCTACAGCAACAACATCACGGCCAGCGGCAACTACACTTTGGCCCCCCGGGTCGGTTTCAGCTACAACCTGCCCCTGAAACGCAAGACGCAGATCCGCGGCGGTCTGGGTTTGTTCCAAGGTACAAATCCGGCCGTCTGGGTGGCGAATGCGTTCCAAACCGCGGGAGCGGCGAACGCCGTGCAACTCGGCAGCAGCACCACCAGCACGACCAATCCCACGGTGATCACCGTCGCCCCCGGCACGCTCAATGCCGGTTATGTGCAGACGCTGGCGGCTCCGGGTGTGCCGACGCCGCTCATCGATACGATCGATCCGCATTATCGCACGCCCTCGTCGTGGAAGGGCAATCTCGCCGTCGATCACACGCTGCCGTGGTTCGATCTGATCGCCACCGCCGAAGTCAACCTGCTCAAGGTGGAGCGGGCGATTTACATGCAGTCCATGAACATCAATCCGATCGGCTTCCTGCCAGACGGACGCATTCGCTACAGCGGCAACCTCCATTCGAACTTCAGCACGGTGATCAATATGTCGAACACGAACCAAGGCGGTTCGCAGGCGTACACGCTCGCACTCCGCCGGCCGATGAAGAACAACTGGGCGTTCTCGGCGGCCTATACCCGCACCCACGCAACTGAGGTGCAGCCGCTGACTTCCTCCGTGGCGACTTCGAGCTACAACTACCGGTCGACCTATAATCCCAACGAAAACGTGGCCCATACCTCCGCTTACGTTGTGCCCGACTCGTGGGTCTTCACCGCCACGCGCCAGTTCAACTTCTTCCACCGAACCAATGCAGCAACCCGCATCACCGCTATCTTCCGGGCGCAGACGGGCCACCCCTACAGTTGGATCTTCAGTGGCGATGCCAACGGCGACGGCGTCCAGGGCAACGACGCTTTCTACGTGCCGAATGGTCCCACCGATCCCAAGGTCACCTGGGCCGACGGGACCCAAATGGCGAATTTCTTCAATTTCGTGCGCAATACGGATCTGAAGTCGTACATGGGGCAGGTAGTCCCGGCCAACAGCTCCTTCAATCCGTGGCAGAAGACCCTCGACGTTCACCTCGAACAAGAAATTCCATTATATCGCAAGGTGAAACTGGCGGTGTTCTTTGACTGCCTGAACTTTGCCAATCTCTTCAACAAGAAATGGGGCGTTGTCAATGGGTTGGACTTTGGCAACAGTTGGAGCGGCTACAACCGTTCCGTGGCGTCTGCGACCTTCAATGCCGCCACCAACACGTACGCCTACACCTTCACGTCGAGTACGCTGGGCAATCAGATTACGTTTACGGACCTCTCGCGCTGGCAGCTGCAGATCGGCGCGAAGATCGAGTTCTAAGCGCTCCGAAGCATTCCAAGTTCTGCTTTCAGACGGCCGCGCCTTTTCCGGCGCGGCCGTCTTTTTTGCGCTCCGGCGCTTTCCATTCTAGCCTTTCCGTCTGACTGTGCCCGCCTATCCTGCGCCCATGACCGCGCTCAACCGCACCATCCGCTGGGGCGTCCTCGGGTATGCCCGCATCGCCCGCGAAAGCGTCATCCCCGCCATCCTCCGCTCCGGCAACTCGGAGTTCTATGCGCTTGCCTCCCACGACGAGGCCAAGCTGGCCGAGAGCCGCACGCGTTTTCCCGGCGGCCACCGCCTCTATCCCAATTACGAGGAATTGCTGGACGATCCCGCGGTCGACGCCGTTTACGTCCCGCTGCCCAATTCGCTTCACCGCGAGTGGACCATTCGCGCGGCTGAACACGGCAAACACGTCCTGTGCGAAAAGCCCATCGCGCTGAATGCGGCGGAGTGTCGCGAGATGATGGCCGCCTGCGCCGCGCATCGCGTCACGCTCATGGAGGCGTTCATGTACCGCTATACCGACCGCACCCGCCAGGTGCTCGACGTGGTGCGTGGCGGGGCGCTTGGCGAAATCAAATTTATCGAGTCGAGTTTTCGCTTCCTGCTCGCCAATCCGGCGTCGATCAAGCTCAAGCCCGAGCTCGGCGGCGGCGCGCTCTACGATGTCGGCTGCTATCCCATCAACTTCGCCGGACTGGTGGCCGATGTGGCGGCCGGCGCTCCGGCCGGGACGACGCGGCCCGCTTCCGTCGCCGTCGAATGCGTGCGCGCCGGCGGCATCGACCAGCTGTTCTCCGCGCTGCTGCACTATCCCTCTGGCCTCATCGCCGCGCTGCATTGCGGGTTCAACGCCCACAAGCGGGTCTGCTCCGAGATCGTCGGCACGCAGGGCGTGCTCGAAATTCCCGACACGTTTTTCGACAACGCCGGCGCGTTGCTCCTCACCGCCGGCGACGCGCGCCGGGAGATCCCCGTGGCGCTGAGCGACCGCTACCGGCTCGAAGTGGAAGATTTCGCCGACGCGATCCTCCAGCAGCGTCCGCCGCAATTCAGTCTGGCGGAAACGTTGCGCAACGCGGAGACGCTCGACCGCCTGCTGGCCGCCAGCCGCTGAAGGCGGGCGATGAGCTTGAAGATGTAGGGCGGGGTCGCCTGCCGTGAGCCGGTCGAACCGGCCGAACCCCACCGTTTCTCCTACCACCGTGGATGGTTTGCCGGGCGTCTACCGCGCCGTAACCGGCGCGGCTACTTTCCGATCGTAACCGCCGCGGTTACGCGGCGGTGCCTCGGGGCAAAACGTTGGGTTGTAACCTGAGATTATTGAGTCCCATCGGTGGACTTTGATGGGTTTGGCGCTTAGTTAGCAGCAGATGAATCACCCCATCTTTGCCCGGTATCGGTGGTCTGATTTCTGGCGATGGAGAAAGGATCACTATGACATTAAATCGAGAGTCCGATTGCCCTGAGCGTCAGGGCACCGAGCGCGTGGCGCCGCCTTCCGCCGGCAAGCTGCGCTTCGGCGAAAGCCATGGCTTCCAGGCCGAATTACGCCGGCGGGTGGAGGAATTTTTGGACCGCACCGGCCGGAAGATGCACGATTGTCCGCAGCTTTACGTGAAGGCGGCCGTCGTGCTCGCGATCTTCACCGCGTGCTACGTTTTTCTGGTATTTTTCGCCCAGACGTGGTGGCAGGCGCTGCCGCTGGCCATCCTGCTCGGGCTCGCCACCGGCGCCATCGGCTTCAACATCCAGCACGACGGCAGCCATCAGGCGTTTTCCGGGCACCCGTGGGTGAACAAACTCATGGCCATGTCGCTGGATCTGATCGGCGGCAGTTCCTACCTCTGGTATTGGAAGCATGTCGCGTCGCACCACACCTACGTCAACATCACCGGCCACGACGCCGACGTCGATCTCGGGGTCCTGGGCCGGCTGACGCCGCATCAAAAACGCTACGCGTTTCATCGCTGGCAACACCTGTACATGTGGCCCGCCTACGGCTTCATGGCGATCCGCTGGCAGTTGTATGGAGACTTCCGCGACATCGTCACCGGCCGGATCGGCGACAGCCGGATTCCGCGTCCGACGGGGCGGAAGCTCGTCGTCTTCCTGGCCGGCAAGGCGACGTTCCTCGCCCTGGCGTTCGGCATTCCCCTCCTCATGCACTCGTGGTGGGTGGTGCTGGCGTTTTATGGGGTGACGTCGGTCGTGGTGGGCATCGTCCTGAGCGTCGTGTTTCAACTGGCGCACTGCGTCGAGGAGGCGGAATTTCCGCTGCCCCGCCCGGACACTGGACGGATGGAAAACGACTGGGCCGTCCATCAGGTGGAAACCACGGTGGACTTTGCGCGCCGTAGCCGGGTGGCGGCGTGGTTGCTCGGCGGCTTGAATTATCAGGTGGAGCATCATCTGTTCCCCCGCATCTGCCACGTGAACTATCCCGCGATTTCGCAGGTGGTCGAAGCCACCTGCCGGGATTTCGGCGTGAAATATCTCGAACACAAATCGCTCTGGTCCGGCCTGGCCTCGCACTATCGCTGGCTGCGCCGCATGGGCATGCGGGACTCGTCCGGCTGACCAACCCGACAACGTTGCTTCACCCGCGACTGGATCGGCTGATGCCGGAAGAACGCAACAATCGACAATCTTCCCACGATATATCGTGCAACCGTAACAAATGAAGAGGAGTATATGCCTGTGAAAAAGAAAATCGTTAAGTCCAAGGCCTCGAAATCCAAAGCCGCCAAGTCCAAAGCCAAGAAGAAGGGAGCGAGCAAGAAGAAGTAAGGGCGGGTCGGTAAGAACCGCTATATTTAGGTGCGGGCCACTCCCGCTTCAGCCCTGCGTAGCCGACAGCAGGGCATTTATTTTGCGCATGACCGCGAAGGCGTCGGCGACGTAAAGCACGTCAGTCTTGCCTTGGGCCCAACTGCAACCCGGGTTCAGATTGATCGCGCGGCGCTCGTTGATGAAACGCCAGCCGACCGTATGCGGCTCCTCGCCGTGGCAGCACGTCGCCAGACCTTTCGGATGGCGCGGCGTCGAGCCAGTCTGGCCGACTTGGTTGAGGTGCGTCATGAACTTCAGCACCGCCTGGCCTTCGCCGCTCAGGTCGACCAGTGACTTGGTGCTGCCGAGCGAAGCTTTCGATTTGCCGAGGAAACCGAGAATGAGTTGTTCGGCTTCGTCAGGGTGCGCCTGACCGTCGGCCTGCTTCTTCGTCCAGCCGGCGCCGGCGACAAACAGGAGCTTGGCATCGGGGCGAATCGTCTGCTCGTCGGCTGGCGGCGCTTGCACGCCGGTGACGGTGGTGCGCTTGTTCGCCTCGGTCAGGGCCACCGCGACGGCTTCGACCGTGGCTACGCCGGCGGCGCCGGTCCACGCGTCAGCGCAACCGGATTCGAGGAGGATGAACCAAGGACGGCGCGTGCGTTGCACCACGGCTTCCATGCGCTGGCGATAGTACCAACGCGTGAGGCTCAGCTTGTCGTCGGCCGTTGCCATGCCGGTGGCGTGCGCGTCGATGCGACCGCCGAGACGCTGCGTGGCGCCGGCCAGCACGCGGTTCCATCGCGAAGTGGCCGGCGCGACGATGATCGTGGCGGCAGCAGCCCTGGCGAGTGCCTCCACCGCGACGATGTCGGTCGAGTAGCGCGACGACGCGAAGTCGGCGGCGGCCACTCCGAGGAATTTGGCCGCACCGCAGCTGGCGATCTGGTTGGCGGCGGGTTGTACGTCGCCGCCGACGAGGCCTGCGATCAAGGGCGAGCCGGCGAGCCCGGCCGCGAGCGACTTGGCGGACGTGAGCGTTTCGAGCGCGGCGTTGCCGAGCGAGCCGTCAGCCTCGGTATGGGCGAGAAAGAGGATGGTTTCCATGATGAGAGTTGAATTATTTTCTCCCGCGAATGAGCGCGAATGGCCGCTAATCCAAATTTCGATCGATCCGATGAGTCAGGAAGAGATCTGCTTACTTGAATCAGATTCGCGTAGATTAGCGTGATTCGCGGGCGACGGGGTTTGTTGTCTCAATCTTTGCTGATCCACTCGACGATTTCCTGGGCGATGGCGTCGGGGGTGAGGTCTTTCACGATCTTGGTTTCGCGGCGCTGTTTCGGGAGCGAGACGCTCGCGAAGGCGATGCCGTCGTTGGCGACTTTCACCGGCTTGGCGCGTTGGAGCGCGGGCATCACGGTGCGCATATTGAGCATGCCGACCTGCGGATTGTTCGGCGGCTCGGGGAGATTACCGGTGGCCCAGCCCAGCAGCGCGGGCAGTGCGGCGCAGGTGGAAACCTGGTGCTTGCCGCCCTCGATGCGCTCGAGCACACGGAACGAGCCGTCGGGCTGCACGGTGAGCTGGTCGACGCCCTGGAACTGATCGACGATGCCAAGGCGCTCGCCGACCATCTGCATCGTGGTGCCGGCGCCGCGCGAGGCGGATTCCCAGCCGCCGAAGACCAGCAGGCGCGCTTTGTCGAGGCCGGCGATGCCCTGGATCGCTTCGGCCAGAGCGGCGGCGATCTCGGCCGACTCGGCGAAACCGCTGGCGGGACCGTCGAGCGCGACGAGCTCGAACGGCACTTTCTGTGCGACGGTCATCATGACCTGCTGCAGCTTGGCCTTCGGGCCGATGCTCACGAGCCACACCTTGCTGCCGGGGTTTTGTTTGGCGAGGTTGGCCGCTTCGAAGAGCGCATGGCCCGCCCATGGATCGAGCACGGCGGGCAGCATCAGTTCGTTTTTCAACGCCGGACCAGCCGGCGTGGCGACAGGTTCGAGGGTCTGCAACGGATCCGGCACCAGGCTGCCGCAGACGACGATTTGATAGGCGATGGGCATGGGAAGAAGTAGCGAGGAGTGAGTAGCGGGTAGCGAGTAGAAGACAGCGGACCGTTAGCGGACAAGTTCGATGTGCGCAGCCGAAATGAAAGTCAGAGGTCTTCTATGCCCGCTAATCACTACCCGCTACTCGCTACTACTACGTCAGTTCTCCGCCGAGTGGAGGCCGCCGGCGCCGGCGCAGAAATCGACGTTGGTGCGCTCGGGAACGGCGGGGTGCGGTTGCGAGCAGTTCCACAAGCACGCACCGCAGTGCACGCACTTTTCGCGGTCGAACGCCGGCACGCCACCGGGGCCGGCGGTGATCGCCTGGCCGGAACATGCATCGATGCAGATCTTCACGCCGCATTTCGCGCAGGCGGCTTCGTCGAGGAATACGACGTGGTCGGCGTAGCCTCCAGGAGCCTGTACCTTGCCGCCCATGAGCAACGCGTCCTGGTGCGAGACGAGCAGCTTGCCGTCGAGTGGCACGGTCGGCCAGCCGACCCGGTCCATGAGTGCGTCGCGCAGATTCCTGCCGTTGGCGGCGCATTCTTCGCGAAGCTTCGCGATTTCGGCAGCGGAAATCTTGCCGCGGTAGTACGATTCGAGGCTCGGCACGCGCTGGTGCGGCGGCATCGGCTTGCCGGGGAGATTGAGGCGTCCGCCGGTGAGACCGGTCAGGCCCATGCCGATGAGGCCGGTGACGACCCCGCGCTGAAAACCGTCGCGCGCTTTTTCGGCGACGCGGCTTTCTTGGTCGACCCAGCTCGCGCGGCGGCGGCTTACGTAGGCTTGTTCGAGATTTTCCTGCGTGAACGGCTTTCCTGCCTTGAGCAGCTCGACGACGCCCTCGGCGAGCGATGTGCCGGTGGCCCACGCTTCATCGACGCCGGAGCCAGTGAGAACGTTGGTGCTGCCGGAGCCCTCGCCAATGCGCACGTAGCCGTCACCCGCGAGACGGGGCTCGCCGCGACGGCCGGACTCTTGCAGCGATTTCGCGCCCCACGAACGCAGCGTGCCGCCTTCGAGGTAACGCCACAGGTACGGGTGCATCATCCAGTACTGCAGGTAGCGGTACGCGGTGCGGACCGGATTATCGAACCACGAGGGAACGAAGATGCCGAGCGACGCGATGCGCCCCGGGTGCACGTACATGAAGCCGAAAATTTCCGGCTCGGGATAACCGAAGGTGTGGAAAACCGTGCCGGCCTCTAGATCGACGGGCGGCGGCAGATCGACGACGAACTTCATGCCCACCGCCCAGTCGTGCTGGTGGTTTCCCTCGGGCAGGCCGAACTGCTCGTCAAGCTGGCGGCCGATAGCGCCAACGGGTCCGTCGCCGACGACCGTGAGCGCGGCGCGGATGTCCATGCCCGGCATGAAGCCGTCGGCTGGCTGGCCCTTCTTGTCGGTGCCCTGGTCGATCAGGCGCACGCCGACGACCTTGCCTTCCTCGACAAGCGGGCTGGCGACGGGTGTCGAAGGCCACACTTGCACGGTGCCGGAGGCCATCACCTGCGCGCCGACCCACTGCATGAACTGACCCATCGAAAGCACGAGGCCGTCGTGTTTCTGCAAAAACGCGGGTGCCCACGGCAGCTCAATGGCATCGTGCTTGACCGGTAGCGCCCACTTGAATGCCTTGAGCGCGGCATCGGCCGAGCGCAGTGCGAATGACCGGCGGCTCGCGCCGACGGGATCGAGCAGGTACGCGATCTTCTCGTGCTTCACCGGCGCGGCCATCGGGATTTGCGTCGGATCGAGCTGCGGGAAACTCGCCTTGATGCTGCGGGCCGGAGTGACGACGCCCGACACGCCGAAACCGATGTCGTCAGCGCGTTCGTAACAGATCACCTGCGGCGGCATGCCCGGCGCGGCGGCGCTTTCGACGGCCGGTGTGCCGTCCTCCTTCACAAGTTGGCGCGAAAGCGTGGTGAGGAACCCGCCCATCGCCGGACCAAAGCCGACGCAGACGATGTCGACCGCCATGGACTGGCGATCGACCGGGGGTTGGGAGGAGGAATCTGAAAGTGCAGAGGACACGAACGAAGTGGAGCAGGTGAACCGCAGTTGGGCGCGAATCCGAAGGCGCGACACGCCGGGGAAGCACTTCGGAACGCCAGCAGAGAACCGATCCGAGTCAAGGATTGGGGCACAGACTACGGCCGGCCGCGACAGTTAAGGCGAGGCGGGTTGCCGGAAAGGACGTCGGGATTGGTACCAAGACGCGAAGTTGCCGCACTGGGCCGCCAATTGTGATTGTCCTGCCTCCGCGGCCAGTTTTTGCCCAAGCAGGGCAGTGCTTACCGCCTCATCGTAACGACCGGTCTCCGCTTGGGCGGCGGCCAGGGCGAGCAGAGGCATCACCGACCGATTCTGCGTCAGTTGGCAGGCCTTCCCGGCCAACTGGATTGCCAACTCGCCGTCACGCACCTGAGGACTGGCATGGGTGGCGAGTATCCACGCCACACTGTTCAGCGTCGGAACGGAAGCGGGGGCTAGACGTGCGGCCGTGCGTAGATGATCGCGCGCCTCTTCCTCGTCACCGCCGGTCTGTGCCGCCAGGACTAGGCCGAGCGTGAAATGGGTGTCGGGATTTCCTGGATCCACTCGCAGGCTCTCGCGGCAGGCGGCGATGAGTTCTTCTGCGGACCTGATCTGCTGGAGCAATTGCACAAGGGTGGCATGGGCCGGGGCACAATCCGGGGCCAGTGCCAGGGCGCGGCGGGTGTGCTCCACGGCGACCGGCCATTGGGATGCAGCCTGCGCGATCAGGGCGTATTGCAGATGGCACATCGCACTGTCGGGATGGTCCGCGAGATTGCGTTCGACTTGCTCCCGGGCTTCGCCCGCCCGTCCCAATCCCTCGAGATCGGAGGCCAGCTGCGAGCGCGCCACCGCGTTGCCGGGTTCCTCTTTCAGGGCGGCGGTGTAATGCTCAAGCGCCGGGCTCAATTGTCCGGAAGCCACGCACTCACCGCCCAGCAAAATGTGGGATTGCGCAGAATCAGATGGAATCCAGTACGTGGCGAAACTTGTCAGGGCCCAGGTTCCCAGGACAGTGGCCAGCAATCCGGCCGCCCAAGGGCGGTGGCGACCGGCGGCCTCCCAGGCTTCCGCGCCGAAGGCACAGAGGGGAAGGAGGGCGACCAGGCCATAGAAAGACTTGAGTTGTCCATAGCACGGCACCTTCAAATCCATGTAAACAAAGGCGAGCGCGAAACCGAAACCGAGTCCGTTCAGGAGCAGCCGCTCCGTGGTGGGACGCCGGACAAAGCGCCCCAGCGACCAGCCTGCTCCCGCCAGAATCGCGAGCATGGGGCCGATCGCCAGGCAGCAGCCGAGGGTCATGAGCGCGTAATCCCACGGGGGACGGAAATCGCCCGCGACCCGGCCGCCGCACAGGCCGTCGGCCCATAGAGTTGAATAAAGCCCGTCCCAGAAACCAAGGCGGGCGCTGAAGGCCGGTCGCGCGAGCACGTCGCCAAAGCTCAGGAAATGGGAGAAAGTCAGGTAACCCTGGTCCTGCCACCAGTGCAACCCGGCGGCGGCATCCCAGGCGCCGACCAGCGGCCGCCCGAAATGCTGCCAGACCCGCACGTAGTACCAGCCGCACACGATGCCGCAGGTGAGCGCCAATACTCCGATCGTCTTCCCCCAGTCGCGGTGCGTCCGCTGGGGCTGGCCCGAGACCTTGATGGCGACGGCGCCGACCACAAAGGGCGCAACCAGCAGTGCCGTGAATTTTGTGAGCAGAGCGGCTCCAAGGCACGCCCCGACCGCGGCACATCCTCCCCAGGTCACGCGGGGCAACCGCAGCACGCGCAGGCTCAGGTAGATCGTTCCGGTCACCAGCACCGCAACCAGCCACTCATTGGTGAGATAGTGCGAGATGTAGAGATGCGGGGGCAGGGCGGCGGCGAGCAAAAGTCCGCAGGCTTGGGTGCGGGCTTGGCCGGGAAAAAGGAGACGCAGGCAACCCGCAATCAGCAGCAGATGCACGATACCGGCCACCAGCGCGAACCCACGGAGCACATCGACCGCCGTCGGATCGTTGACCGGCAGAGAGAATGCCTGCAGCAGGCCCGCGCACATCGAGTAGTACAGCGGCGGGTTGTACATGACACCTCCCTCGTCGGCCAATGGGAGCGAATGGCGCTCCAAGATGTAACGAATATAATCGCCGTGCGCCGGTGCGTCGAAGCCTGACTCGCGGGGCAGCAAATCATGATTGTGCCAGAACAGCGCGATCCACAGCACGACTACGCCGGCCAATGCCATTCGCGCGGGATCCTGCAGCCAGGTCCACCGGGCGAGGTTCTTCCGCCGGGCGGCAATCCGCTTCCACCTGGGCCAGGCGACGACCAGCAGTGCCGACAATCCAGCCAGTCCAAGCAGGGCCGCCCAACGGGTCCGCCACGCGACGGAAAAATCGCTGAAATCCTGGGTCGTGCCATCGCGGGCCTGGGCCAGCGGTTCGGCGGCTAGACGGGCCGGACGCCATACCGAGCCGGCATATGACGCCTCCCAATGTTCATCCGAGATCAGTTGCTGTCGGCCCTCGTCCAGCCAGGTCCACAACGCGGGCGGTCCCGACTGGTTGCCGACCGACACCACGATTTCATTGGGGCCGGTCTTGAGGTGGCGAGTCACGTCGATCGTCACAGGAGATTTCCAGTCGCGACCGTCCTTCCCTGAACGCTCGGGCAGGGTCGCGCCGTTGATCGTGACGATCGCGTTCGTGAAGGCGCGGTAGGTCAGCACCGACCGGGCCGGTGGCGAGTCGAGGTTCCAGCGCCGGCGGAACCGGACGGAGAGTTCAACTTCTGTGCGGCCATCAAAACTTGCCGGCAGCGGAAACACGACCCATTCCGCCGGAGCATGCGGGGCGAGGAAGCGAATGTGGGGGGCGCGGTAGCACAGCCACCACAGCCAGCCGGCGATCACGAGGGCGCCGAGTACGACCGCCGGCATGACCAGCCAGTCCCGGGTGGACATCGATCCGGTGCGGCTGCTCGGGCTTTTGAAGTTAAGAGATATGCTCAAGCCACCGCCTTCTCCAACCGGTCAAACCAGCGGAATTTCATGAAGCCCGTGGTAATGATGAGCAGTACGAGGATGCCGCCGGCCCAATTCCACTGCCGGAGCACGAGGTAGATCGGCAGCGTGACGAGGCAGAGCTGCCCCATGGTGCCGCTGATATCGAACATGCCCGAGGCGTCCGACACGCCGAGCAGGTACCACGGTAGGGTTTTCCCGCCGAGGAAGTAGCCGTCGAGATCCTTGGCTCCGCGGCGCGAGACCCAAAGTCCGATGAGGACGACCACCAGGAAATAACCCACAATGATGCCGATATCGAGTGCGTGGAGATGCATGCAGGGAGGATGGGTTTGGCGGTCCGGCGGTCGTGGCAGAGCAGGCGCGGATCGACAGGATAACTTGGAATCGTGAGCGGAGCGCAAACAAAACCCGGCGGTCATAGACCGCCGCTACAGGAGCGGCCACCGGCAGCCCAGCGAGGGAGCCAAGCGATGAACGTTGCAGGAAAGTCGATTAGCGTCGCGCGCAGCATCTACCGCTGGCTGGTGCTTGCCAAAGGCCGGGCCTTGTCCAAATGCTCACCTCCCCACGCGATGCCTCCTGCCACGCTCAACGCCGCCCTCCAACGGATCGAAGCCGATCTGCGCCAGAATATCCTGCCGTTCTGGATCAGCCGCGTGGTCGATCGGGCGGGCCACACCTTCTACGGTTCGCTGACCAACGACCTCGTGCTCGACCGCACCGTGGAACGTGGCGCCTTGCTCACTTCGCGCATCCTGTGGACCTATGCGGCCGCGTACCGTCAGTACCTCGATCCGGCCTACCTCGCCATGGCCGACTACGCCTGCGCCGATCTGTTCGCGCGTTTCCATGATGCGAAATACGGCGGGTTTTACTGGTCGATCGCTGCGGACGGCACGGTGCTGCGCGATCGCAAACAGATTTATGGCCAGGCCTTCGCCATCTACGCTCTGAGCGAGTATCACTCGGCCACCGGCCGGCCGGAACCGCTCGACCAGGCCATCGCCGTCTTCCGCCTGATCGAAGCCCACGCGCGCGAACCTCAGTATGGCGGTTACCTCGAAGCCTTCGGCCGCGCCTGGGAACCCATCACCGAAGTGCGATTGAGCGCCGGGGATCAGAACGACCCGAAGTCGCAAAACACCCTCCTTCACGTGATGGAGGCCTACACCAATCTGCTCCGCCTGTGGCCCGACCCCGGTCTGCGCCGGGCGCTGACCGAACTGGTGGAAGTCATGCTCCGCCATGTCGTCGACCCCGCCACCGGTCACCTCCGCTTGTTTTTTGCGAACGACTGGACCGTGCATTCCGACAAGATTTCCTACGGTCATGACATCGAGGCGGCGTGGTTGCTCACCGCGGCCGCCGAGGTGCTAGGCGGGGCCGAGCTCACGGCGCGCGTTCAGGCCCTCGCCCTCAAGATTGCCGATGTCACCCTCGCCGAAGGCACCGACTCCGATGGCGGCATCTACAATCAAGGTGGGCCGAAGGGCCTCACCGATGGCGCCAAGGAGTGGTGGCCACAAGCCGAGGCCGTGATCGGATTTCTCAATGCCTACCAGCTTTCGCGCGACGAGCGCTACCTCGCGGCGTCGTTGCGCACCTGGGACTTTATCGACACGCACCTGATCGACCGGAAGAACGGGGAATGGTTTCGCGGCGTGACCCGCGATGGCCGGGTGCTGGCGAAAGAACTGAAGGTCAGTTTCTGGAAATGCCCTTACCACAACGGACGCATGGGCCTCGAAACCGTCCGCCGTCTGCGGGCGATCCTGAGCCATCATTGGCCGCAGAATTCCTAGAGCTGTGAAAAAGAAATCCTCCGCCAAGGCCGTCGTCCGTTCCGCCGCTCCCGTCGCCTGGACCGCCCGGCTCAAGCGGCTCCGCGCCCAGCACGAGAAATTTCTCGCCCGCAAGAATCCGGTCGATCCCGAATGGGACAACGGGGTGTTTGAACGCTTCACCCACCCGGTTCTCACCTACCGCCACGCCCCGATCGAGTGGCGTTTCGATCTCAACCCCAGGACTAATCCATTCCTGATGGAGCGCCTGGGCGTCAATGCCACGTTCAATCCCGGAGCGTTCCTCTGGCGGGGCAAGGTGCACCTGGTCGTCCGCTTCGAAGGCTACGATCGCAAGAGCATCTTCGCCATCGCCGAGAGCCCCAACGGGATCGACCACTGGCGCTTTTGGGACGAGCCCGTCGACCTGCCGGAGATCAAACCCGAGACCAACGTGTACGACATGCGCATCACGTTCCACGAGGACGGCTGCATTTATGGCGTGTTCTGCGCCGAGTCGAAGGATCCCCACGCCAGGCCGGACGATTTCTCCAGCGCCGTCGCCGTGGCCGGCCTCGTGCGCACCAGGGATTTCAAAACCTGGGAACGTCTGCCCAATCTCCAGACTCCCGCGTCACAGCAGCGCAATGTCGTCCTGCATCCGGAATTCGTCGCCGGCCAGTATGCTTTTTACACCCGACCGATGGACGGCTTTATCGACGTCGGCTCCGGCGGCGGCATCGGCTGGACGCTCTGTCCGGACATTGCCACCGGCGTGACCGGACCCGAGACGATCATCGAAGGGCGCGCCTACCACACCATCAAGGAAGTCAAGAACGGCCAGGGTCCCGCTCCGCTCAAGACCGACCAGGGCTGGCTCCATCTCGCTCACGGCGTGCGCAATTGTGCCGCCGGCCTGCGCTACGTTCTCTACCTGTTCATGACCTCACTGGCGGACCCGACCAAGGTCATCGCCCGTCCCGGCGGTTACTTCCTGGCGCCCTACGGCGACGAAGGCTTCGGCGACGTCTCCAATGTCACTTTCGCCAACGGCTGGGTGCAGTTGCCCGACAAAAAGAAGACGGTGCTGATCTACTACGGCGGTTCCGACACCCGCTGCTATGTCGCGCGTTCGACCGTCGACCAACTCGTGGATTGGTGCCTCCACACGCCCGAAGACGCCCTGACGACCCGCCAGGCCGTCGCGCAACGCCTCGCCCTCATCCGCGCGAACCGGGCGCTGTTGCGCAAGTAATAACCTGCCGCGAGGCAGTCGAAAAACGCGCGATAGACCCGCTCCCCCCAACCAGAGGCGAACCGCGGCCTTTTCGGACAAACGTCCTTAAGGAGGGGATAGGAACAGGGGCGGACGGCGAAGAGGGCTACGAGGTGGGATGGGATTACGGTCCGCCGCGCCGATTCATGCCGCTACTGTTTCGAGATGCTCCCGTAAAGCTTCAAGAACAGGGCGATTGCGCCCAACGCGACTATGGTCACGGCAAAGACGACCAATCCTTCACATGCATCCTTGAGCGTCGTCAGCATCCATACCGTTGTTGCGATCAAAAGTACGAAGGGAACGGCCGCGGAATACGGCCATTTCTTTGCTGCAGCGGTGGTCGCTGCGGCCAGGCCGACGAGCAGTCCCCCCGCCAATGCGACGAGCACGATGGCGACCATTGGGCCGCCGATGTCAAAGGAGCGAGCCATCCATTTGGCGATCTCATCTGCGAGGTACGTTGCAGGTATCAAACCGGCGACCACCACCACGCACGTCATGCAATGAGATATGCTCCACTCAAACGCGGGTTGCGCAATCGCGGGCGGCTCCATCGAAATAGTTTCCTCCTTGGGCTGCAGTGTTTGCTCGCTCAACGGGGCAACCGGCGCGGGTGCACCGGCCCTGAAATCTGCTCCGCATTTCCAACATGCATCGAAAGCATCTTCTGATTGTTCACCGCATTTTGGACATGTTTTCATGTATGGGTATGGCTAGGGATATAAGCGCCTACAACTCACCTGACTACTGATAGTAAGCTGAGTATTCGGATTGGGGGGCAGGGGCGGGACGCGACCGGGAACCAAGGCACTCCTTAGTACCTCAGTCCCAAAACAGAAAGATCCCATATCGGACGGGAAGTATCAAGCGGGATAATCCAGCGCTTCGGGGATCATCACCTGGGCCAACGCCTCGGCGGCGCGGTCCTTGGCGAGGCGCGAACCGGAGAGGCTGGCGTCGAGCTTGGCACGCAGGCGGACGAACGGCTCCAGTGCCGCGGCGACGGCGCCGGAGGCGTCGGCCTGGCCGCAGGTGCAGTTTTCGTCGGGGCAGGCGGGCAGTTCGTTGTAGCCGTAAACGAGCTCGGTGCAGAGGCGCGCGGATTCGCCGGCGGCGCTGGCCGCCTGTACGGCGCACAGATCGCTGAAGAAGTTCACATAACCGGCGAGCCCTTCGGCGACGGTGGCGCTGGCCGCGCCCTTCGTCTCGAGTTCGAGCACGTCGAGGATCTGGTAGCGCGCGGCGAGCAGCCAGCACAGGGCGTCGGCCAGCGGAAAATTCACCCCCTGGCGGTTGCTCGAGTAGAGCTTGGCGCCGAGCGCGTCGGTGTT
>Ga0265323_10000542_pt1 | contig 20950 bp, 33 predicted proteins | sample 41225metaG_FD_193580 | JGI IMG/M metagenome (GOLD analysis project Ga0265323, IMG submission 193580) | Rhizosphere microbial communities from Carex aquatilis grown in University of Washington, Seatle, WA, United States - 4-12-25 metaG | ecosystem: Host-associated > Plants > Roots > Rhizosphere...
ACAGCGCGTGATCCCGACGGTCGTAATAGATCCAGACCCCGTAGAAGAAGCCAAGGGCGAGCAGGCAGTAGACGACGGCACCGAGGGCGAGATCCATGGAAGCAGGGCGACGTTATAGGTCTGCCGCGCCAGGCACCTGGCGCAGCTTGGAAAACGGGCGAATCCCCGACGTTGGCAGTGGTGGTTGGTTCGGCCGTCTTTTCATTCTCCACCTCCGAAGTAGAAATACGCCGGAACGATAATATAGAAGCCCGAAAACCAGCAGGCCACCACGAACCCAGATGCCCACAGTGTCCCGACCAACAATCTGATGTGGAGCTTCTCACTCTTTTTCTTCGTAAAGCCGATGACACCCATCGCGATGGTGAATATCCCTGGCACACCAAAGAACAATATCTCGAGGACGAAATTGCGACGAGGGGAAGGAATCGGATAGAAATGAGCGCATGCAATAACAAGTAAGGCCCAGACCAAAATGCCGGCTAGCAGTAATAGAATGAATGTCAGTCGGGTCTTCATGACTTGTGCCGAACAGCAGACAGGAGCGGGACGCGGAGGCAATCTCACGCAAAGGCCGGCTGACGCCAAGGGAGAAAACAAAACATGCCGGACGAAGCATCCGGCGTGCGTGGAACGAGGCGGAAGGCAGGAACTGCGCCGCAGCCGGCTTCAGGCTTTCTTCTCTGCTTCCACCTGGGCCGGGGTCTCGGGGGCGGCGGTCGCGGGCGCGGCCGCCTCGGTCTTCTCGGCCTTTTTGGCCGGACCGCGCTTGCCGCGTTTCTTGTAACCGGGGTCCTCGGCCCCGACGAATTCGATGAGGGCCATCTCGGCGGCGTCGCTGACGCGGCGCGGAGCCAGCTTGTAGATGCGGGTGTACCCGCCGGACCGCCTGGCAAACTGGGCGGCCTTCTCGTTGAAGAGAAGGGTGATGGCATCCTCGTCGCGCACCTTGCGCAGCGCGTGGCGCCGGAGATGGATGGCGTCCTTCTTCTCCGGGGCGGCCGCGGCCTTCTTGGCCTTGGTGATGATCTTCTCGATGAAGGGACGCAGGGTCCGGGCCTTCACCAGCGTGGTCTCGATGCGGCCATGGCGGATGAGTGCGGCCGCCAGATTGGAAAGCATGGCCGCGCGATGCTCGCGGGTGACGCCGAGGGATTGGCGATGTTTGAGGTGACGCATGGAACTGAAGTTCCAAGTGCCAAGTGACAAGTCACAGGACGGTCACCCGCCGCTTGGAGGTATCTTGGAAACGTGATACTTGAAACTTGATACTTTCGTCGCGCGCAGCACGACGGTCAGATTTCCTTCTTGGTGTCGAGGAGGCGCTCGTCGAACTTCATGCCGAGCGACAGGCCGAGGGCCTCGAGCTTCTCCTTGATCTCGTTGAGGGACTTCTTGCCGAAGTTGCGGTACTTGAGCATCTCCTGCTCGGTCTTCATGGCGAGTTCGCCGACCGTGGTGATGTTCGCGTTGTTCAGGCAGTTCGCCGCGCGCACTGAGAGCTCGATTTCGTTGACCGACATGTTGAGCAGCTTGCGGAGCTTGTTCTCCTCCTCGCTAACGGTGCTCTGCTGGCTCTCGAACTCATAATGCTCCTCGCTGACGCGGTCGAACACGTCGAGGTGATGCTTGAGGATCGAGGCGGCCTGCTTGAGGGCGTCATCGGGCGTGATGCGGCCGTCGGTCCAGATCTCAAGGATGAGCTTGTCGTAGTCGGTGATCTGGCCGACACGGGTGTTTTCGACCGTGTAACGGACGAGGCGCACCGGGCTGAAGAGCGAATCAATCGGGATGACGCCGATGGGCTGGTCTTCCTTCTTGTTGCTTTCGCCCGGGCAGTAGCCGCGGCCGGTTTTGATCTCGATCTCGGCCTCGACCGGGCGGTTCTTGTCGAGCGTGCAGATCAGCTGGTCGGGGTTGACGATCTGGATGGCCGGGTCGGGCTGGATGTCGGCGGCGGTGATGGGTCCCTCACGGTTGGCCTTGATGATGAGTCGCACCGGCTCCCGCTTCTGGGAGATGATCAGGACCTTCTTGAGATTGAGGACGATGTCCGTGACATCCTCGACCACGCCCTCGATGCTCTGGAACTCGTGCTGCACGGTCTCGATCTTGATCGAGCTGATGGCGGCGCCCTCGATGGAGCTCAGAAGCACGCGGCGGAGGGAATTGCCGACGGTGTGACCGTAGCCGGCCTCGAAAGGCTCGGCGATGAACTTGGCGTAAGTCGGGCTGGAGCCTTCCTCAACCTTGGTGAGCTTGTTGGGCAGTTCGAACTTTCCGAGGCGTTTAGGCATGGCGGGGACAGGTTTATGGGTTAAATCGCAAAATGGGAAGCGGACAGGGTTAGAAGCGGCTGTAGTACTCGACGATGAGCTGCTCGTTGATGGTGGGCTCCATCTCGTCGCGGACCGGCAGGCGGACGACAGTCGCCTTGAGGGCCTCGGCATTGAGCGAGAGCCAGCCGGGAACATTGCGGAGGCGGTTCTCCTCCAGACCGCGCGTGGCGATCTGGCGCGAGGAGGCGGCGGGCTTCACTTCGATCTCCTCGCCCGGCTTCACGTTGTAGCTGGGGATGTCGACCTTGCGGCCGTTCACCCGGATGTGGCCGTGGTTGACGAACTGGCGCGCGGCGGCGCGGGTCTTGGTGAAACCGAGGTGATAAACGACGCCGTCAAGCCGCGTCTCGAGGAGCTGCAGGAACCGCTCGCCGGTGACGCCGCGCTCCTTCTTGGCGACCGCGAAGACGCGGCGGAACTGCCGTTCCAGCAGGCCGTAGATGTAGCGGGCCTTCTGCTTCTCGGAGAGGCCGACGGCATACTCCGACATTTTGCGGCGCGACTTGGGGCCATGCTGGCCGGGCGGAAAGTTGCGGCGTTCGAACGCCTTGCCGGAGCCGAGGATGAACTGGCCGAAGCGGCGGCTGATGCGGGTGGTGGGACCGATGTAGCGGGCCATGGTTAAAAAGGGTCGATGGTCGGGGCGTGCTTAGACGCGACGGCGTTTGCGTGGACGGCAGCCGTTGTGCGGCACGGGGGTCACGTCAACGATGGAGGTGACTTCAAGGCCGATGGCTTGAAGGGCGCGGATGGCGGAGTCACGCCCCAGCCCGGGTCCGCTGACGCGGATCTGCACGTCTTTGAGCCCATGGGCCATGGCATTGCGCGCCGCGTCCTGGGCGACGATTTGGGCGGCGTAAGCGGTCGACTTGCGCGAACCGCGGAAGTTGCATTTGCCGGCGCTGGACCAGGCGATGACGTTGCCCTTGAGATCGGTGATGGTGACAACGGTGTTGTTGAAGGAAGCGAGGATGTTCGCGAGGCCGGTGACGATGTTTTTCGCGCCCTTGGCTTTGCGAACCTTGATCTCGCCCAGTTCCTCCTTGAGCAGCTCCTCGGCGGTGGGCTGCTTGGCCACGCCACCCACGGTTTCGACGGGCTTGTCAGCCGGGGCGGCCGCGGGCACGGCGCCTTCCGTCGCCGGAGTGGCGGGGGCGTCTTTCTTCGCACCCTTGTCGCCGGCAGGGCGCCCATGCTCGCCACTGGCGGAGGCCTTGGGGGCCTTCTCCCTGGCGGGTTTCTTTTCGACGGCCTCCGCCTTGGCGGGAGCCTCGGCTGCCGCGGGCGCAGCCTCCTTTTTCGGAGCCTTCTCCTTTTTCGGGGCGGGCGTGGATTTTTCTTCAGCCATGGCGGGGATTAAGCGGAGGTGGGTTCAGCTTTTACTTTGGTGACACCGACGGTCTTGCGCGGGCCCTTGCGGGTGCGCGCGTTCGTGCTGGTGCGCTGGCCGCGGACGGGCAGGCCCTTGCGATGGCGGATGCCGCGGTAGCAGTTGATGGCCTGGAGGCGCTTGAGATTGGCGGTGATGTCACGACGGAGGTCGCCTTCGACGATCCACTTCCGGTCCGTGATGACGTGGAGAATCTTGTTGAGCTGCTCCTCGGTGAGGTCCGCAGCGCGCATGTTGGGGTCAAGGCCGGCATCCTTGACGACGAGGCCGGCCCGCGTGGGACCGATGCCGTAAATGTAGCAAAGAGAGAAGGTGATCTTCTTCTTCGGAGGGATGTCGACACCTAGCAGACGTGGCATGGGAAAACTTGAGGATGGTTAATGGTGAATGGAGGGAGCGGAAACAGACGAAGGTGGAAAAACGGGCGGCGGGAGCGTGAGAATCTCGGGGCCTTTCTCGGCGGTGAGCACGGTGTGTTCGAAGTGGGCGGAGGGCTGGCCATCGGCGGTCACGACCGTCCAGCCGTCGGCGAGCGTCTTCACCTGCCAGGTTCCAAGATTGACCATGGGCTCGATGGCAAGGGTCATGCCGGGTTTGATCTTTTCCCCCGTGCCGCGGCGGCCGAAGTTGGGAATCTGCGGCTCCTCGTGCATCGAACGGCCGACGCCATGACCGACCAGGTCACGGACGACTCCGAAACCGCGCGCCTCGACAAAGGTCTGGATGGCATGGGAGATGTCGCCGATGTGATGGCCGATCTGCGCCTGCTTGATGCCGATCTGGAGGGCCTCCTCGGTGGTCGAGAGAAGCTCGGTCACCCGCGGCGCGATGGCGCCGACCGGTACGGTGATGGCATTGTCGCCAATGTACCCGTGATATTCGACGGTGATATCGAGCGAGATGATGTCGCCTTCGCGGAGGATGCGCTTGAGGGAGCCGATGCCGTGGACGACCTCCTCGTTGACCGAGAGGCAGGTATGGGCGGGAAAACGGCGTGAGCCGATCTGATATCCATAATCCGCGCTGCGGGCGCCGTAGCCGGCGATCAGGTCGCGACCGGCCTGGTCGAGGTCATAAGTGCTGATGCCCGGCTGAACGAGCGCCTTGAGACGGTGCAGCACCGCGGCGGCGATGGCACACGACTCGCGCATGCGCACGATGGCTTCCCGGTCTTTGATGGGGATCATCGGACTGGATCGGGCTCCAGCAGGAGTCCCAACGTGCGGTAATGTTCGAGCACCGCCGGATGGGCAGCGGGCCCGGCCCAGAGGCAGCCGGTCAGGGCTTCCGCGCGGGCTTCAAGCCATTCATCGAACAGGCGGGCATGGAGCAGCGTAGCCGGGAATCCTTCCAACAGGAATCCCGCATCAGGTTTGCGCGCCCAGAACCACTTGCGCAGGATTGCAAGCAGGGTCTGGTCGGGCACGGCGGAACCGCGCTGGCGCGCCTGCTGGGCCTGCCGGCCGAGCGGCGTGCGACGGCAAATCTCCTGATGCACAAGCGCTTCAGGAGAGACGTGCTCTATCTTCAAAGAACGGGCCTCGGTGACCAGGCGCGCAGGCAGCGTGCCGGCGGTACCGAAGTACAGTAGTTTCACCCCGGCCGCAAAGCTGCCGGACAGCGAAAAGGTGTGGGGAATGACACGCATCTCCCGGGAAGTAAAGCCTTAAAGAACAAAGTGACGGATGAACCAAAAGACTATGCCAGTCAGGAAAATAAGCCCCAGAACGAGCCAGAGCCGGCCGACGGTCTTGAGGTCGGCGGCTTCGCCGATGGCCGAGGCGATCGCGGTGCTGCGGGCGCGGATGCGCCCCTTGCGGAGGAAGCCGTCGTAATGCCGCTGGAGCAGGAAGGTCTCGAGCTGCCGCATCGTGTCGAGCAGCACACCCACGACGATGAGCATGCCGGTGCCGCCGAAGAAATAGGCGATGCGCTGGGGTACCTTGAATTCGAACAGCAGAAAGTCGGGCATGACGGCGATGACGGTCAGGAAGATCGCGCCGGCCAGGGTGAGCCGGGTCATGATGAAATCGAGGAACTGCGCGGTGGGCTCGCCCGGGCGCACGCCCGGGATGTAACCGCCATATTTCTTGAGATCGTCGGCGATCTGGATCGGCTTGAACATGACCGACACCCAGAAGTAGCTGAAAAACAGGATGAGAATCGTGTAGCCGGCGTAGTATACCACGTGACCGCGCAGGAGATTGCTGGCAAACTCGCTGAGGAACTTAAGGTTGAAGGCGGCGCCGAGCTGGGAAATAACCTGCTGCGGGAAGAGCAAGATCGCCGCGGCGAAGATCACCGGCATGACGCCCGAGTAATTGACCTTGAGCGGCAGGAAGGAGCTCTGGCCGCCATAAACCTTCTGGCCCACCACCCGCTTGGCGTATTGCACGGGGATCTTCCGCTGGCCCTGGGTGATCATGATGATGCCCGCGATGACGATGACAAAGAGCACCAGCATCATGAGGAGCTGCGGCATGCTGATGGCCTGCACGCCGACCGGGGCGAGAATCAGCGTCTTGAGCGTCTGCGCGGCGCCGGGGATGTCGGCCAGAATGCCGATGGTGATGAGGAGTGAGACGCCGTTGCCGATGCCGCGCTGGGTGATCTGCTCGCCGAGCCACATGAGCATCAGCGTGCCGGCGGTCATGAAGACGACCGAGGTTGCCAGGAACCAGCCCCGGTTGATGAGGATGATGTCGCCATAGACATTGACATCATAGCCGCTGAAGAGGCGGCCGGGATTCTCCAGCGCCAGGATCAGCAGCGCGCCCTGGATGACGCAGATGAGCACCGTGGCGTAGCGCGTGTACTGGGTGAGCTTCTGCCGGCCGACATCGCCCTCCTGCTGCAGGCGGCTGAGGGTGGGCACCACGGCGGTCATCAGCTGAAAGATGATCGAGGCGCTGATGTACGGCATGATGCCCAGCGCGCACACCGCGCCTTTCACGAGCGCGCCGCCCGTGAACATGTTATAGAGGCCCATCAACGCGCCGCCGGTGCTGCCCACCTGCGCGGTGAAAAAGTCCTGCAACGGCTTCGGATCGAGGCCGGGCAGCGGAATGTGTGCGCCCACGCGCGAAACGAACAGCAACGCCAGCGTGTAGAGAATCCGCGAGCGCAGCTCGGGGATTTTCATCGAGTTGGTGAAGGCGGAGAGCATGAGGGGTTGGAAGGACGAAAACCGGGGGACAAGGACGGGCGCGGGGCGCGCCCCACATTCGGACGTTACGCGGCAACAATGGCCTGCCCGCCGGCCTTCTCGATCTTGGTCTTGGCGGTGCCGGAGAACTTGCTGGCGGTGATCTTGAGGGCGCGGGTGAGTTCGCCTTCGCCCAGCACCTTGACCAGCACGCCCGGGCGCACCAGGCCGCCGGCGGCGAGCACGGCGGGCGTCACCTCGGTGACGGCGGTGTCGAGCCGGGCGAGATCGCCGACGTTGACGACTTCGTAGGCGGTGCGGAAGCGGGCCCGGTTGAAGCCGCGTTGCGGGAGCTTGCGGTAAAGCGGCATCTGGCCGCCCTCAAAGCCGGGCCGGATGGAGCCGCCGCTGCGGGCCGTCTGGCCCTTGCCGCCACGACCAGAGGTCTTGCCATGGCCGCCGCCTTCGCCGCAGCCGACACGTTTGCGGCGGTGGACCGCACCGGGGACATTCTTGAGTTCGTGGAGTTTCATGGGCGTCTGGAAGGGTGACCGGCATCACGGGGACCGGAGCGGAACCGGCGACCCCGCCTGCAGGAGGAGGTTTCAAACATGACTGCGGAGAGCGTGGACGTCCGCGGCGAGGCGGAGCTTGAGCAGGCCGTTGAGCGTGGCGTGGACGACGGCGATGTGGTTCTTTGAACCCATCGATTTGGAAAGGATGTTGCGGATGCCCGCGGCCTCGAGGACCGCGCGGACGCCGCCGCCGGCGATGATGCCGGTGCCGGGGCTGGCGGGGCGGAGAAACACCTTGCCGCCGTCGGATTCGCCGAGCACTGCATGCGGAATGGTGTCACCCTTGAGCTTCACCGAGACCATGCTCTTGCGGGCGTGCTCGGTGCTCTTCTTGATCGCGTCGGGCACCTCGTTGGCCTTGCCGTAGCCGATGCCGACCCTGCCCTTCTGATCGCCGACAACCGCGAGCGCGGAAAAGCTGAAACGGCGGCCGCCCTTGACGACCTTGGCGCAGCGGTTGATGAAGACGACCTTCTCGATCATCTCGGGCGCGCCGGAAGCGGACTCCGGGGTGCGCGAGGCGGTGGGATTCTTGAATGGGATGCTCATGGGCGTTGGTTAAAATACAAGGCCGGCGGCGCGCGCGGCATCGGCAAAATTCTTCACCTTGCCGTGGTAGGGCCGGCCGTTGCGGTCAAAGACCACCTGGCTGAGCCCGGCGGCCTTGGCCTTGGCGGCGAAAGCCGACCCGAGCGCCTTGGCGCCGGCCAGGTTGGCCTTGAGCTTCTGTTTGCGAAGCTCGGGATCGACGCTGGAGAGAAAGACAACCGTGGTGGCGTTGTCGTCGTTGATCGCCTGGGCATAAATGTGCTTGCCCGAAAACTTGACGCTGAGGCGCGGCCGCGCGGCGGTGCCGGCGATCTTCTGGCGGATGCGCCACTTGCGCTTCTGCAGCAGCAGGGCTTTGTGAATGGTGTTCATGGCTGGTGCGACCCGGTGATAATGGGATGCGGGTGTCGTTACGCGACGGTCTTGCCTTCCTTGCGGCGGACGCGCTCGCCGACGATGCGCACGCCCTTGCCCTTGTAGGGCTCGGGCGGATAGAAGCTGCGAATCTCGGCGGTGACGGCGCCGACCATCTGCTTGTCGGCCCCCTCGACCTTGATCTTGGTGTTGTCGGCGACGGTCACCTTGATGCCCTCGGGGATGTCGAAGAGAATCGGGTGCGAGTAGCCGAGCGTGAGATCCAGCTGCTTGCCCTTGAGCACCGCCTTGAAGCCGACGCCCTGGATTTCCAGGTCCTTCGAGTAGCCCGCCGTGACGCCCCTGACCATGCCGTTGATGACCGAGCGGGCGGTGCCGTACATGGCCTTGGCGAAGCGGCTCTCCCCCAGGGGCGTGACGATGATCTGGTGCTTGTCGTTGACCGACAGCTTGACGACGTCGGCGAAGGTCTTGCTGACCTTGCCCTTCGGGCCCTCCACGTGGATGGAGTGGTCCTGCACGTCGACCTTGACCTTGTCGGGAATGGGAACGGGTTGTTTGCCGATGCGGCTCATGGCGGAGGGTCTCCTTACCAAACGTTGCAGATGAGTTCGCCGCCCAGTTTCTGGCGGCGGCAGTCCTGGTCCTTCAAGAGACCCTTGGAAGTGGAGAGAATCGAGATGCCGAGACCGTTGAGGACGAGCGCAATCTCGCCGGCCCGGCAATAGAGCCGGCGGCCGGGCGTGCTCATCCGGCGGATGCCGGTGATGGCGGGCGCGCTGTCGACATATTTGAGCTTCACCACGAGGGTCTTGTGGCCCAGTTCGTCGGCGCCGGTCGCATAGTCGGTGATATAGCCCTCGGCCTTGAGGATGGCGGCGAGGCCTTCCTTGAGTTTCGAGTACGGGGCGACGCAGTCTTCGCGCCGGGCCTTGCTGCCGTTACGCAGGCGGGTCAGAAAATCACTGATCGGGTCGGTCATGTTGGATGTTGTTGGGTTGGCGCCAGGCGGGTCATATCCCACTCCCGCCGGCAAAAGTGGTCACCAGGAGGATTTGATCACGCCGGGAATCTTGCCGGAGAGGGCGAGCTCGCGGAAGGTGATGCGCGAGACGCCAAATTTGCCGATGTAGCCGCGCGGGCGGCCGCTGAGGGAGCAGCGGTTGCGGATGCGCACGGCCGAGGAGTTGCGCGGGAGCTTGGCGATCTTCTTCTGCGCGGCGAAGAATTCCACGTCCGTGGTCTTCGGGTTGGCGAGGATGGCCTTCAGTTCGGCGCGCTTGGCCTTGAATTTTTCGACAAGGCGCCGGCGTTTCTTGTTGCGCTCGATGGCGGAGGTCTTGGGCATGGTCGGAGAGGGTTGAAAGGTCAGGCGGCCTTGGTGGCGGTGGGTTTGGCGGTGCCCTCGGGCCGCCGGAAGGGCATGCCGAGCAGCCGCAGGAGGTCGCGGGCCTCGTCGTCGGTGTTGGCACTCGTGACGATGGTGATGTCGAGGCCGATGTGCTTCTTCACGTTGTCGACGGTGATCTCGGGAAAGATGGTGTGGTCGGTGACGCCGATGGTGTAGTTGCCCTGGCCGTCGAGCTTGGGGGACATGCCGCGGAAGTCGCGGATGGTTGGCAGCGCCACGGCAATGAGACGGAGGAGAAACTCCCACATCTGGGGGCCGCGGAGCGTGACATGGCAGCCGACGATCTGGCCCTGCTTGAGCTTGAAGTTGGCGATGGCCTTCCGCGACTTCGCCAGCACCGGCTTCTGGCCCGCCAGGGTGGTGACGTCGCGCAGCACATCGGCGATCGCGTTCTTGTCCGCCTCGGCGTCGATGCCGGTGTTGATGGTGATCTTCTGCAGGCGGGGCACCTCGTGCTTGTTCGTATAGCCGCGCAGTTTCATCAGCTCGGGCACGACTTGCTCGAAGTATTGTTTTCTAAGGGAGGGAGTGTAACTCATGGTGGTGCGACCGGGTTTCCGAGCCGGCGGCGGATTGAGTGTTGGTTGAAAAAATGACGGGGATCAGCAAAGGGCGGCGGCCCCTGCCCTTCAGGTCTTGGCGGCAGGCTCCTTCTTGGCCGCCTTGCTCTGCTCCCAGCGGGCGAGCAGCATGAGGTTAGAGACGTGGACGGAGCCCTCGCGCTCGGCGATGGTGCCCTGCGGATGCTCCTGCGATTTCTTGAGGTGGCGCTTGACCAGGGCCACGCCCTCGACGCGCGCCCGCTGCTTGTCGGCCAGGACCTCGAGCACCTTGCCCTGCTTGCCCCGGTGGGCGCCTGCGATGACGACGACCGTGTCGCCGCGTTTGATGTGGAACTTCTGCATGGTCAGAGAACCTCCGGGGCGAGCGAGATGATCTTCATGAAGTTTTTCGCGCGCAGCTCGCGGGCCACCGGGCCAAAGATGCGCGTGCCCCGCGGATTGCCGTCGGGGTCGATGATGACGATCGCATTGCTGTCGAAGCGAAGATAGCTGCCGTCGTTCCGGCGGATGGGCGCCTTGGTGCGGACCACCACGGCCTTCACAACCTCGCCCTTCTTCACCGTGGCGTCAGTGGAGCTTTCCTTGATATGAACGGTGACAATGTCACCGACGTGGGCGTAAGGCGTGATCTGACCCATGCGCTGGATCAGCGCCGCCCGGCGGGCGCCGGTGTTGTCGGCGATTTCGAGAATGGAGCGCAGTTGAATCATGGCGGGCCTCCGGATTGGCGGCGTTCAGGGTTGCAGGTTCAGGCCGACGGTGCGCCCGCCTTCGCCGGGGTTTCGGCGTGACTGGCGGCCGGAGCCGGGGCGGGTGTGAGCTTGGTGGGAACGGTCTGCGCCACGTCCTGCTCGGAGATGGCCTGGGCGATGCCGGTCTTGGCGGCCTCGACGACGCGAATGACCCGCCAGCGCTTCAGCCGGCTGAGCGGACGGGTCTCCATGACCTCGACCTTGTCGCCGACCTTGGCCTCGTTCTTCTCGTCATGCGCGTGCACGACGGTCTGGCGGTTGATGACCTTCTGATAATGCGGATGCGGGGTCCGATAAGGAACGGTGACCTTGACGGACTTGGCGCCCATGCGGCTGGTGATGAAGCCGATGAAGGTCTTGCGCTTGCTGCGGGTGGGAGCGGACATGTGGAAAATCGGTTGGAGGTGCGCGTCAGGCGGCCGGGGGCGGAGCCTGCTGCTTGGCATGGAGGATGGTTTCGAGCCGGGCGATGTCCTTGCGGTGCACGTGCAGAAGATGCGGCTTTTCGATCTGGCCGGTTTGTTTGCGCAGCCGGAGCTGGAGCAGCTGCTCGCGGGTCTCGCGCAGCTTGGTGGCAAGCTCCGCGGGGGAAAGCTCGCGAATCTCTTTCGTCGTCATGGTGGAGGCGGAGGGACGAGGTTGGCGGTTATCCGGGCCGGGCTCACACCACCGCGCCTTCGCGGGCGATGAAGCGGCATTTGAATGGCAGTTTGGTGTCGGCGAGGCGGAAGGCCTCCTTGGCGATCTTGGCGGGAATGCCGCCGATTTCGAAGAGCACCACGCCGGGCTTGATCCGCGCCACGTAGTACTCCACCGGTCCCTTGCCGTGACCCATGCGGGTTTCGGCGGGCTTCTTGGTGACGGGCTTGTGCGGGAACACGCGGATCCAGAGTTTGCCCTTGCGTTTGAGATGGCGGGTGATGGCCACGCGCGCGGCCTCGATCTGGGCGCCGGTCATGGGGCCGCGCGTCAGGGACTGCAGGCCGAATTCGCCGAAGACGAGCGTGTTGCCACGCTTGGCTTTGCCGGCGAGGCTGCCTTTCTGCTGCTTGCGGTATTTGCTGCGGGCGGGGGCGAGAGCCATGGCTTAAAGGGGGTCGGGAGTCGGTGGTGGAGAGTCGAAGGTTTCGGCTCAGTTGGTCATGTCGGCGTCTTTTTTGCAGATCCAGCATTTGACGCCGATCTTGCCGTAGAGGGTATGGGCCTCGGCAAAACCGTAATCGATGTTCTCCCGCAGCGTGTGGAGCGGGACGCGGCCCTTGCGCTGCCATTCGCGGCGGGCGATTTCGGCTCCGCCCAGGCGGCCGGAACACTGGATCTTGATGCCCTCGGCCCCGAGCGTCATGGCCATCTCAATGGCCTTCTTCATGGCCCGGCGGAAGGCGATGCGGCGCTCGAGCTGGAGCGCGACGTTCTCCGCGACGAGCTGGGCCTCGATCTCCGGCTTCTTGACCTCCTGGATGTCGAGGAGGATCTCCTTGCCGGTGAGCTTGGCGAGTTCGTCCTTGATCTTCTCGATCTCCTGCCCCTTGCGGCCGATGACGATGCCGGGGCGGGCCGTGTAGATCTTCACGCGGACCCGGTTGGAGGCGCGCTCGATGAAGATGCGCGGCACGGAGGCCTGTTTAAGCTTCTCCATGAGCTTCTGACGGATGATCTGGTCCTCGTAGAGGAGGCCGGGAAAGTCCTTCTTGCTCGCATACCAGCGGGAAAGCCAGTTGCGAGTGAGGGCGAGGCGGAAACCGACGGGATGTGTCTTCTGACCCATGGGAGCGGAGGTTGGCCGGGGCGGGCGGGATTGGGCGGGGGTTAGTTTTTCTTCGCCTCGTCGGTGAGGACGATGCGGATATGGGACATCTTCTTGCGGCGCGGCATGGCCGTGCCACGGGGACCGGCCTTGAAGCGGCGGAGCACCGGACCGTTTTCCACGAGGGCGCGGAAGACAACCAGCTGGTCGGCTGTGAGGTTGACCTTCGGGTTGTTCTCCGCGTTGGCAATGGCGCTCTTGAGCGTCTTGAGCACCAGACGCGCGGACTTGCGCGGAATGAGCGAGAGCAGGTCGACCGCGTCGGGGACCTTGTGTCCCTGGATCTGGCGGGTGACTTCGCGCACTTTTTTCGGCGACATGCGCGCGTTGCGGGTAAGGGCTTGGACTTCCATGGTGGGTGGGGCGGCGGTGCGCGTTCAGATCTCCTTGCGGGTCATGCCGCCGTGGGCCTTGAAGATGCGGGTCGGGGCGAACTCGCCGAGTTTGTGGCCGACCATGTTCTCGGTCACATACACGGCGACAAACGCCTTGCCGTTGTGGACATTGAAAGTGTGGCCGACGAAGTCGGGGGTGATCGTCGAACGGCGGGACCAGGTCTGGATGGGCTTGCGCGAGCTGGCCTTGCCGGCCTTCTCGATCTTCGCCATTAGGTGCGGATCGACGAAGTAACCTTTCTTGATTGAACGGGCCATGGTGGAAAGGAGGGTTGGGTGAGGAGCGGAGGACGCCGGGCGGGTTTACTTCTTGCCACGCGGCGGACGGCCGTTGTGGCGGATGAGAATGAGGCTGTTGGAGGGTCGCGAGCGGCGGCGCGTCGGGAATCCCTTCGCGAGCTGGCCCCACGGGGAGACGACCTGCTGGCGGCCGCCACCGCCCTTGGACTTGCCCTGGCCGCCGCCGTTGGGGTGGTCGACCGGATTCATCGCCATGCCGCGCACGCGCGGACGGCGCCCGAGCCAGCGGTTGCGGCCGGCCTTGCCGAGCGACTCGTTGATGTGGTCGGCATTGCCGACCTCGCCGATGGTCGCGCGACACTTCGCATTGACCAGGCGCATTTCACCCGAGGGCAGCTTGAGCTGGGCGTTGCCGTTCTCGACGGTGATGAGTTCGAGGCCGGCACCGGCCGAACGGGCGAGCTGGGCGCCGCGACCCGGAATCAGCTCGACGGCGTGCACGCGGGTGGAGGGCGGGATGGTCTCAAGGGGATAGGCGTCACCGGGGCGATACTCGTTGTTCTCGCACTTGCTGGCGCTGATCACGCTGTCACCGACCTTGAGGCCCTTGGGCGCAAGAATGTAGTTTTTCGTGCCGTCGCCATAGGCGATGAGGGCGATGAGGGCGGTGCGATTGGGATCGTATTCGATCGCCTGCACCTGGGCGCGCGCCGCGAGCTTGTCGCGCTTGAAATCGATGACGCGGTAAAGCTGCTTGTGGCCGCCGCCGCGCCGGCGCGAGGTGAGCCGGCCGTAGCAATTGCGGCCGCCGGTCTTGTGCTTGTGCTCGGTCAGACCGCGCTCCGGGCGCTTGTCGGTGATCCCCTCCGGGCGGTTCAGCTCGGTGAAACGGAGGGTCGGGGTGATCGGACGGAAGGTTTTGAGTGGCATGAGAGTGGTCTCCTTTCGACAGGATGGTCGTCGCGGTTCAGACGAGCTCGATCTTGTCGCCCTCCTTGAGGGTCACGATGGCCTTCTTGTAGTCCGAGGTGCGGCTCGGCTGGCCCTGGCGGCTGCGCTTGTTCTTGCCGCGGATGTTCTGGATGTTCACGCGCGTGACGGTGACCTTGAACGTCTGCTCGACGGCCTCGCGCACGGTGTGCTTGGTGGCGGCCGGCGCGACCTCAAAGGTGTACTGGCTGTAGTTGGCGGAGAGCTTGTTGGATTTCTCCGTCAGGCGCATGTGCTTGAGCACTTGGTCGGCGTTTATCATCAGTTGCCTCCGTTGGTCGCGCGGGCGATGATCTTTTCGAGGGCCTTGGTCGACATGACGATCTTCCGGTACTGGCAGAGATCGAGGGTGTTGAGCTTGACGGCCTCCTGCAGGGTGATGCGCCCGAGGTTGCGGGTGGCGCGGCGCGTCTCGGCCGCGAACGGATCGTCGACGATGAGCACCTTCCCCTTGGGGGCGATGCGGGTGAGAATCTGGGCAATGACCCTGGTCTTCACCGGACTGACCTCGAATTTCTCAATGAGGTCGATGTCCCCGGCCGTGGCGCGGTCAAAAAGCGCGCGGCTGAAGGCCAGCGCTTTCACCTTGGCGTTGATCTTCTTGGAGTAATCGCGCGGCTTGGGGCCGAACACCACGCCGCCACCGCCCCAGAGGGGCGAGCGGTTGGAGCCGGCGCGGGCACGGCCGGTGCCCTTCTGGCGCCAGGGCTTCCTGCCGCCGCCGCGGACTTCGCCGCGCTTCTTGGTGGAATGTGTGCCGAGGCGGGCGTTGGCCTGATGGGCCACGACGACTTCCTTCACGGCCTGCACGCCCTTCTCGCCTTCGAAAGAGGGAATGCTGAAATCAGCTTCGCGGCTTTGGGCGCCGTCGGGACTGTAAATTTTGAACTTCATGGCTGCGGAATCTCCGGTTCGTTATTTCGCGGCCTGGGGCCGGCCCTTGATGGCGGTGCGGACGATGACATCGTCGCCATTCGCCCCCGGGATGGCCCCCTTCACGAGGAGCAGGTTTTTCTCGGGGAGCACCTTCACGACATGCAGGTTCTGCATGGTGCAGTGCTCGGAACCGAGGTGGCCGGGCATCGCCTGGTTTTTCCACGAGCGGCCGGGCGTCTGGCGCATGCCGATGGAACCGATGCGGCGGTGGAACATCGAGCCGTGGGCCGCGGGACCGCCGGCGACGCGGAAGCGGCGCACGACTCCCTGAAAGCCCTTGCCTTTCGAGATGCCGATGACGTCGACGAGCTGGCCTTCCTTGAAGGCGGCGACCGTGACGACCTCACCCGGCTTCACGGCGGGCGGCTCATCCAGGCGCACCTCATTCAACACGCGCGGGGCCTCGGCGAGGCCGGCTTTCTTGGCGTGGTTGAGTTCGGCTTTGCTGGTGTTCTTGACCTTCTTCTTGGCGAAGCCGAGCTGGATGGCGTTGTAGCCGTCACTCTCAGCGGTCTTCACCTGCACCACGGGGCAGGGGCCGGCTTCGACCACGGTGACGGGGACCAGGACGTTTTGCGCGTCATAGACCTGCGTCATCCCGATCTTCTTGCCTAAAAGTGTAGCGATCATGGGCTAAGCGGTAGGTGGAGGGTTCCGTTTCGTGAGACCTACATTAGCAATTGCCGGCGGTGAGCCCGCTGGCTGGCTGCTAACTGTCTGTCAGAAAGTGTGCGTTAAACGTTGATGGTGATGTCGACGCCGGACGGGAGGTTCAGTTTTTTGAGTTCATCGACGGTCTGGGCGGTGGGCTCAATGATGTCGATGAGGCGTTTGTGGGTGCGCGACTCGAACTGCTCCATGGATTTCTTGTCCACGTGCGGTGAGCGGTTGACCGAGAGTTTCTCGATGCTGGTCGGCAGCGGAATCGGGCCGGAGACGCGGGCGCCGGAGCGCTTGGCGGTCTCGACGATTTCCGAGGCGGACTGGTCGATGACGCGATAGTCAAAACCTTGAAGTTTGATGCGGATGCGCTGGCCTTTCATAGCGGTGCAAAGAACGGGGTTTAGGTGCGGGCCGGAGCCTTGGTGGACGTTTCGACAATCTTGGTGAGGAGTTGCGCCGGCACCTGGTCAAAGTGCGAGGGCTCCATCGAGTAGGAAGCGCGACCCTTCGAGAGCGAGCGGATGTCCGTGGCGTAACCGAACATCGTCTCGAGCGGGACCAGGGCGTTGATGATGCAGGCCCCCTCGCGCTGCTCCATGCCCTGGATGTGGCCGCGACGGCGGCTGATGTCGCCCATGATGTCGCCCTGAAACTCCTCGGGAACGGTGACCTCGACCTTCATGATCGGCTCGAGGAGGATGGGCTTGGCCTTGGCCATGGCATGCTTGAAGGCGAAGATGCCGGCCATGCGGAAGGCGAGTTCCGAGGAGTCGACCTCGTGGAATGAGCCGTCGACCAGCCGCGCCTTGAAATCGATCACTGGATAGCCGGCCACGACGCCATTGTTGGCGGCCTCGAGAATGCCCTCGGTGACGGGCTTGATGTACTCCTTCGGGATGGCGCCGCCCACGATCTCATTGATGACCTCGACCCCCTTCCCTTTCTGGTTGGGCTCAATCTTGATGCAGGCATGGCCATACTGGCCGCGACCGCCGGACTGGCGGATGAACTTGCCCTCGCCGTCGGCGTGACCGGTGATGCTCTCCCGGTAGGCGATCTGCGGCTTGCCGGCGTCGGCCTCGACCTTGAACTCGCGGAACATGCGGTCGCGAATGATTTCAAGGTGCAATTCGCCCATGCCGGCGATGATGGTCTGACCTGTTTCGGTGTCGGTAAAGGTCCGGAAGGTCGGGTCCTCGGCTGAAAGGCGCTGGAGGGCCTTGCCCATCTTGTCCTGGTCGGCCTTCGATTTTGGCTCGATGGACATGGAAATGACGGGTTCGGGGAAGGTGGGCGGCTCGAGCCGGATGTCGGCTTCGTCATTGCACAGGGTGTCCCCCGTGATGACGTCCTTGACGCCGACCACCGCGCAGATATCGCCGGCATAGGCGACGTCGATTTCTTCCTTGTCCATCGCGCGCATGAGCAGCAGGCGGGAAATGCGCTCGTGGCGGCGGGTGCGCGGATTGAAGACGGACTGGCCCCGGGTGAGCTTACCCTGGTAAACGCGGGCGAAGACCAGGCGGCCGACGAAGGGGTCACTCCAGAGCTTGAAGGCGAGCGCCACGGTCGGCGCGCGGTCGTCGGCCTTGGCAAAGACTTCCTGGCCCTCGCTGTTTTGTCCCCGGGTGGGCGGAAGTTCGAGCGGGTTGGGCAGATAGTTGACGACGCAGTCGAGCAGCCGCTGGACCCCTTTCTTCTTGAAGGCGGAACCGGGAATGACTCCGCAGAACTTGAGGGAGACCGTCGCCTTGCGGATGCCAATCATCAGCTCGTTGACGCCGATTTCGGCGCCCTCGAGATACTTGTGGGCGATCCCGTCGTCGCAATCGGCCACGGCCTCGATGAGCTTCTCGCGGTACTTCTTGGCGCTGGCGAGCAGGTCGGCGGGGATGGCACCCAGCTTGGGCTGGAGACCGAGGGGATCCGCGGGGTCCTCCTCGAAATAATAGGCCTTCATCTGCACGAGATCGACCAGACCCTGGAAATGCTCCTCGGCGCCGATCGGCAGGAACAGCGGATGCGCATTGGCCGCGAGTTTCTTGCGCATCTCCTCGACGCAGGCATAGAAGTTGGCCCCGACGCGGTCCATCTTGTTGACGAAGGCCAGCCGCGGCACGCGGTACTTGTTGGCCTGGCGCCACACGGTTTCGGACTGCGGCTGCACGCGGCCGACTGCACAGAATACGGCAACGGCCCCGTCGAGCACCCGGAGCGAACGCTCCACCTCGGCGGTGAAGTCAACGTGACCGGGCGTGTCAATGATGTTGATGCGATGCTTGATCGGCGTGAACGGACCAAGGGAAGGGATCCACGCACAGGAAATGGCCGCGGCGGTGATGGTGATGCCGCGTTCGCGCTCCTGCTCCATCCAGTCGGTGACCGTGGTGCCCTCGTGCACCTCGCCCATTTTGTGGACCGCACCGGAGTAATAGAGAATGCGCTCGGTCGTGGTGGTCTTGCCGGCGTCAATGTGGGCCGCGATGCCAATATTGCGCGTCCACTCCATGGGGGAGGGGCGCTGCGGCGCGTTGGCCGGCGACAGCTTGGCCTTGTCGGTGACGATCTGGAGAGTAACGGACATGCGCAGGGAAGCTGCTACCAGCGGAGGTGGGCGAAGGCGCGGTTGGCCTGGGCCATCTTGTGGGTGTCTTCCTTCTTTTTGACGACAGTCCCGGTGTTGTTGTAGGCGTCGACGATCTCGGCGGCGAGGGCGTCCGGCATGGGCATGCCCTTGCGGGCGCCCGCCGCCTCCACAATCCACCGGAGCGCGAGGCTCTCCTGACGTTCATAGGAAATCTCGACGGGCACCTGATAGGTCGCCCCGCCCACCCGCCGGCTCTTCACTTCCAGGCGCGGCCGGGCGTTCTCCAGCGCGCCAATCATCAGGTCGACGGGATCGCCCTTGCCGAGCTTTTCGCTCACCCGCTCAAACGCACCGTAAACAATGCGCTGGGCGAGGCTCTTCTTGCCGCGCTCCATGATGACGTTGATCAAATGCGCGACTAGCGGGCTGCTATAACGGATGTCCGGAATGGTCTCCCGCTTCTCTGCTCTGTGACGGCGTGACATGGCTCAGGGGTCTCCTCAGGCGGTGGGGGTCGGGGTCGGGGCCGGCTCGGGTGCTGCGGCCGCCGCGGGTTTGGCTCCAGGTTTCGGGCGCTTGACGCCGTATTTGGAACGGCTGCGCCGGCGTTTCTCAACGCCGGTGGCGTCGAGGGTGCCGCGGACAATGTGATAGCGGACACCCGGCAGATCCTTCACGCGGCCCCCGCGGACCAGCACGATGGAGTGTTCCTGGAGGTTGTGTCCTTCATCGGGAATATAAGAAATGACTTCATAACCATTCGTGAGGCGGACCTTGGCCACCTTGCGGATGGCAGAATTCGGCTTCTTGGGCGTACGAGTCATGACCTGCACGCAGACGCCGCGACGGAACGGGTTGCCCTGCAGGGCCGGCGCCTTGGATTTGGCGCGGACCTGGCGACGGCCCTTCCTCACGAGTTGGTTGATGGTTGGCATAGAGAGACTTGAGAATGACGGCTGATATAGAGGGAAAAGGCGCGAACGCTACCAGAGGGGTTGGCTGCGGCAAGCGTTTTTCGCGAAAAAAAGACAATCCGCGAAATCTGGGATTCGGTCCCCAAATTCGCGGTCCAAAAAGCGTTCTTCAGCAGGAGCTGAAAACGCGCTGCGCTGAGAGAGAAAAGGAGGGTCAGGAAAGCATGTCCGCGCGCAGCAAGGCAAGGCCAAAGTTACGATCGTCCCCTGCGCGGATCCCGAGTGGCATGTTGTCCGCTTAACGATGGCATAAGCACCAGCCATCAGGTGCTCTCGGGCGTTGCGGCCAACGGCGGAGCGGATCCGGGCTGAGCAGATCCTCTCCCGTATCGAGCGACGTCTGGGTATGGGAAAATCGTTTGTGCAGAAGGGATGCCCTTCTTTTGCTCGCGCTCCGTTCCCCCTACCCTTTGGCGTCCCGCCGTGATGAGTCGCACGATCGCCGGCAATCGGTCTCGGTGATACTCGCGGAGAGTTCCCATTTCGGAGGGAGTCTCCCCCGTCATCCCGCCACCCCTGGTCATATTTATGCCGGCGAGAATCCCCTCGGAGGATTGACGTGCGGTGAACGTTATGGGGCACCTTCTCCCGATCGATCGGGGAGCCACGCCGATTCCCTGAATAAAAACGCCCGGCCTCGTAAGAGGCCGGGCGCATGACACCAGGAGCTAAGCTCAACTGATGTCATTTTGGCGGGAGGGATCACTAGAGTCGGTAAGCCCGGACCGGATTACAAGATTTTTTTGCCGGCGCCAGCGGAATTGCCGCAGTCAAAATCCCGGTATCATGGAAGCCGCCCCGGTCGCGATCTCCGTTTCCCGGACCGGTTGCTGCTAATCCAGCGGGCGCGCGGCAGATAAAAATGAAGCCGCGACCTTGTGGCCACGGCTTCGTCTGTGTCGCAAGGGTGTCCCGGCACCGCCGGGTGATGCCTCAGCCGGCTTCGTCGGCGGTCTTGGCCTCCTCGATGGGCGGCAGCTCGGCGCCGAAGGGCAGCGTGATGCGCAGATTCTTATATTTCGGCAGGCCCGTGCCGGCCGGAATAAGGTGGCCCATGATGACGTTTTCCTTGAAGCCCTTGAGCAGGTCCACCTTGCCGAGCGTGGCGGCATCGGTGAGCACGCGCGTGGTTTCCTGGAAGGAGGCGGCGGAAATGAAACTCTCCGTCTCGAGCGAGGCCTTGGTGATGCCGAGCAGGATCGGCTCGGCTTCGGCGGGTTTGCCGCCTGCCTCCTCGAGGCGCAGATTCTCGCGGAGGA
>Ga0265323_10000546_pt1 | contig 20879 bp, 15 predicted proteins | sample 41225metaG_FD_193580 | JGI IMG/M metagenome (GOLD analysis project Ga0265323, IMG submission 193580) | Rhizosphere microbial communities from Carex aquatilis grown in University of Washington, Seatle, WA, United States - 4-12-25 metaG | ecosystem: Host-associated > Plants > Roots > Rhizosphere...
TTGTCATCCGCATCGCCCATGATGATCCACCTCCCCCGGGCGGCTTCGATCCCGCCACGGAGTGCATTGCCATAGCCCTTGTGGGGCACCGGCACGACGCACGCTCCCAATTCCCTGGCGATTTTAACGGAATCGTCCGTGCTGCCGTTGTCCGCCACCACTACTTCGCCCCGAAGGCCCAGCGCAACTATGCTTTTTAGCGCTTTCCGGACGCAAGCCCCAATGGTTTCAGCCTCGTTCAAGCAAGGCATTACAATACTCAAGTCCATGTTCTGCGACATAAGCGCGATACCGTTGGTCCTCCGTCAAGCGGAGAGGGGATTGCTGGTTGCACTCATTTGTTAAACTTTACCACATACCAAGACTGCGGTCCCTCGGCAACCTTCAACATGGCGTTGGTGGTGGCGATGAGTTCCGCTCCGGATTGTTGCAGCCAGGCGTCGAGAGTCGTATTGCATCCCTTCAGGTTGTATCCGCCCAAGACGACGTATTGAACGTGTTGCCGGATTTGCTCCGGCGGATCAGTCAGGAAAAAATGTTCCACCCGCCGCGAGCCGTAAGGTCGCCACAGGGAAATATCAATGTCATCCTTGTCTCCCATGAAACCAACCACCCGCAAATCCCGTGGCAACAAATCGCGCACGCCCGCCAGCGGGTCGGAGCGGCCTGCATAAACCGAATAAACCCTTTGGGCACGAACGAGCAAAGACTGTCCCGGGTGCTCCGCCAGCAGTTTGGAAATGATGGTTTGCGCCGGCCATAACGGTCGCGCGGGAGCGACCACCAGGACCGCCAATGCCAACAGCATGACCGCCACAGCCATGAGGTGCCACCAGCGGCGGCGCACAACTTCCGCCTGTCCCCGGCCGAGGATGAGCAACGGCAGCAGCGGGGCGTAATACGGTGTAATCTCCCTCGCGGCGGTTACCAGTCCGGACTTGCTGCAATAGACCAGCAACGCCAGCCAAGGTGCGACCAACACAGCATGACGCAACCCGCGTGGAAGTGCCCCGGTCGTGCCGACGCCGGATTTACCGGCTTTACAAACCCGGAAGGATGCCACAATTGACAGCGCCAGCAGCAGGCTGACACCGAAGCCAACCCCGGCCCAGTCTTCGGTGGGCAATTCACCCAGCCAAAAGAACCCGGTGTCGAAATTTGCCAGCACGGGACGGACCAGCGCCTGAGGCAGAATTATCTCTGCGTGCGAGTTCCACCAACCCGCCCCGACAAAGAAAGGCGGAGCGAAATTGTCCAGCGACAGTTGTAACGCATTGCCCCAAATGCCGACCAGTGGACTTTTCATTTCGAGATGAGGGTGTTTCTCGATGGACAATCCCAGGTAGTCGCCACAATAATATTTGTTGGCCATCGCGCTGGGTAGAAAGGAAACCGCAGCGGCCAGCAAAAGTATAAACAGCGTCGCAACCCAATTGCGTCGCAACAGGGAAAAGCGCGAGAGAACTAGGATGACCCCGGACAGGACCAGGGGGGCATTGCTGATTTTAACACTGGTCAGCAGCGCCGACGCCAGAATACAAAGCCATAAATCGCCAACCCGGCGTGAAACCCACGCCCGGCAACCGAATTCGACCATTGCGAGCGCATACACAACTGCAAACACGTCATTTCCCACATTGCCGGACTGAACCAGAAAAATATAGCCGGCAGGCAACAACCACATCCACTGCCAGGCCACCTGCGCGCGAACCCCCAAACGGGTGCAAACGCTGAAAATCAAACCGGGCAGCAACAAATACGGCAAATAATTGAGCAGGAACAAACCGCGATCGGACTTGGTGAACAGCAGCAGGGGAGCGGATAGCCATTCATACCCGCAGCCGGAATAGTTCATTCGGATGACCGGAGTGCGGATCCAATACCATCGTCCTTCGGCCAGCCAATGCAAGACCCGTGGAATATGGTAGGTGAAGGCGGTGTGGGTGGTCGGTGGATAAATTGCGCCGCCCAAAAAAATCAAAAATGCCAGCACCGAAAAGCAAAGCGGCAAAGGGCGCCGGAAACGACGAAGGTTTTTTTTCCAGCGCGAACTTTTTTTACTTGAAACCAATCCCAACTTCTTCCGGCAAACCAAAACCAAAACAGCGAAGGCGGCAAAGAAAACCGCGTAGCCGGGACGATTTAATTGCCCCAGCGCGGACAGCGTCCAACCCGCGACACTTGCGAGCACCGAAATCCAAAGCCAGAGTCTGACGAGCGGGAGAAATGACATGGGCTTGTTACAATTTGCGCGTGACGCTAGGCGGATTTGCCGCGCGCGTCAATTGCTTCTTTCCGCGCCGCGGTGGATCTGGTAGAACCGGTCAACCGACGGACATGAACGTTCACCATCTCGAACTTTTCTACTACGTGGCCCGGCACGGCGGCATCATGCCGGCGGTGCGGAACATTCCCTACGGCATCCAGCAGCCGGCGATCAGCTCCCAAATCGCACAGCTCGAGGAATTTCTCGGCGCGACCCTGTTTCACCGGCGACCGTTTGCGCTGACGCCGGAGGGTGAAAAACTTTTTGAATTCATCCGGCCGTTTTTTTCGAACCTTGACCGGGTCGCGGATGAGTTGCAGGGCGGACAGGCGCGGCACATCCGCATCGGCGCCTCGACGATTGTGTTGCGCGAACATCTCCCGGAGTTGTTCCGGGACGTGCGTAAAAAATTTCCGGGGCTGAAATTGTCGCTGCGCGAAGGTTACCCGGCGCAATTCGAAGAATGGCTGCAAAAGGATGAAATTGATCTGGCCGTCACGTTGATTGAAAAAAAGGCCGCGCCGGGAATCCAATCTCTGGCTTTGCTGGAATTGCCGCTCGTTCTGCTGGTCGAAAAAAACAGCGGCGTCCAGTCGGCGGAGGAATTGTGGCGGCGCGACAAGATTGACGAGCCGCTGATCTGCCTGCCGGCGGCGGAGAATATTCCCCGGACTTTTCAGGAGCAGTTGCGGAAACGGGGAGTGGATTGGTTTCCCAGCATCGAAGCGAGTTCGACAGATTTGATTGAGGCTTATGTGGCGAACGGCCTGGGCATCGGCATGTCGGTGGCGATTCCGAAAAAGCCGCTGCCGGCAAAAGTGCATGCCCTGCCACTGAAAAATTTTCCCCCGGTGGTGATCGGCGCATTGTGGCGCGGGCGCAAAACATCGTTGCTGGAGATGTTTTTGAACGAGGCGAAATTGCGCGCCCAGCGGCTGGCATAAGTCCTGCGCGGCAAGTTCCGAGACACCCCACGCCTTAGGTCGGGACAACGACGGCGGCTCTGTCGGATTTTCCGACACCTCAAATTGGCGGAGCAATGAATTCCACGGCAGACTGACGGGACAGGCCGACTTGGCGCGGCAGTTGCTCAACCAATGCAATGTTTCATTCGAATTGCCGTTCGCAATTCCGAAACAAAAAAATTAACAAAGAAACAACACATGGCGTTGTCTTTTCTAAACGGCTTATCAAAGAAAAAGCGGACCCAGATGATGGTGGTGGATCTGGGCGACCGGACGACCAAGGCCGTGCTCCTGGAACGGCGGGGCGAACTTTTGGCGCTTACCCGTTTTGTGCTGCTCGACGCACCGATTTACGAGAAAAAAATTTCCGCCGAACTGCTGACCGAACATTTGCAGTCCGTGGCCAAGGCGCTGGAATCGGAAACCAAGCTGGTCACACTGGCCATCGGTTTGGATGACACGGTGGTGCGGCAGGTGGAGTTGCCGCAGATTCCGGTGGATGAAATGCGGCTGGTGTTGAAAAACAACACCAAGGGTTATTTGCAGCAGGACATGCCGAATTATGTTTTTGATTGCCACATTTTTCCCCCGAAGCTACAGGGCAAATCCGCCGATGCCGCCAAAACGGTTTCGATTCCCAAATTGAAAGTGCTCGTGGCGGGCATGAAGCAGCAATTGATTAACGATTTTCAGACAGCGATCAAAGACGCCGGGTTGATCCCGGACCATATTGTGCCCGGGATCATCGGCCCGGTGAACGCTTTTGAATTGTCGTTGCCCGAAGCGTTTGCCAACGAATCGGTCGCGCTGGTGGACATTGGTTTCAAACATTCCTCGGTTTGCGTGGTGGATCGCGGCGAACTGGTCTTGAGCCGCATGGTCAACATCGGCGGCGACAAATTGACGGCGGGCCTCGCCGAGGCAATGAACATCACCTATGCCGAAGCCGAGGGCATCAAGGTGGGCATGGCGCCGGAAGTTCAAGCCATACTCGAAACCCAAGTGCAACCACTGGGGCGCGAACTGCGCGCGTCCCTCGACTTTTTTGAACATCAGCAGGACCGCCCCGTGTCGCAGATCTATGTCACCGGCGGATCAGCCCGGTCGGAGATGATTTTGAAAATGCTGCACACGGAATTGATTGTGGATTGCAAGACGTGGAATCCGACGGCGTCTTTGCAACTGGCACTGCACGGGCAGCAGGCGGTGGAAATTGAACAGATTGGACCGCAATTGAGCGTGGCGATTGGCGCCGCGCTGGCGGCCTTTTGAACGAAATTGAATTATGCCGATTCGCATCAATTTGCTGGCGGAGGCCAAGGCTGCGGAAGAATTGCGCCGGCACGATCCCGTCAAGCGCGTGATTTTTATAGGGGCGCTGGCGGTGGCAGTGACGCTGGTCTGGAGCAGTTCGCTCCAGCTCGAAACCATGCTGGCCAAAAAGGAAGTGTCGGACCGGCAAATGGAGATTGCGGCGCGCACCAATGAATTTCAACACGTGCTGCTGGAACAGAAAAAAACCGCCGCCGCCAATGAAAAGCTGATTGCATTGAAAAAAATGACCAACAACCGTTTTCTGGAGGGCAATCTGCTCAATGCGCTGCAACAGGTCACCGTGGACGGTGTGCGACTGACTCGGCTGAAGGTGGACCAGGATTATCTTTACGCGGCAGGAACGGCGTCGCAGACCACCAAGAATGGCGTCATCACGGGACGCCCCGGCACGATAACGGAAAAAATCATCGTCTGGCTTGACGCGCGGGATTCCAGCGCAAACCCCGGAGATCAGGTCAATAAATTCAAGGAGGCCGTGGCCAATCAGTCGTATTTCAAAACGATGTTGAACAAAACCAACGGGGTCCAGTTGATCAATTTGTCGGCACCGCAGGCAATCGATGGCAAACCGTGTGTGTTGTTCTCATTGAAATGCAATTTCCCGGAGCACACCCGATGAAAATATCCAGAGAAAAACGCAATCAACTCATCACTGTCATCCTCGTCACGCTGGCGATACTGGCACTGATTGGTCTCGGTTTGATCCGGCCCCAGTTTGACTCCCTTTCCAAAATCGCCATCGCCAGAAAAGCCGCGGACAAAGACCTTCTAAACATCAGGCATGCCATCACCAATTCCGAGGCGATAGCGAACGGGTGGACCGAAACAAACGCCGCGCTGGCACAGGCCGAAGCGGATATGGCTTCAGGCGATCTTTATTCCTGGACTTATGACACCATCCGTCACTTCAAACAATCGTACAAAGTGGAAATCCCGGAAATCGGCCATCCAACGGTTGGCGAGTCAGATTTACTGCCGTCTTTTCCCTACAAACAAATCCAATTCACCATTAATGGCACCGTTTATTATCAGGACTTGGGCAAATTTGTTGCCGACTTCGAAAATAGCTTTCCCCATTCCCGGATGGTTCGCCTTGTGATCGAACCCGTTTCCAGTCTGGACGGCAATGGTGAGAAACTTTCATTTAGAATGGAAATCATCACATTAGTAAAACCCAACCCCTCATAATCAAATGAACTGGTGCATTATTTCCAGCAAAAGCGCGGTGGCGGTGTGGCTTTCAACCGGATTTGTGATGATATTGCCAGTGGCGGCAGCCCCCGTTGCCCAACCCGCCGCGCCGGAGGTGGTGTCACGTTCAACCTTCGTCATTCCCACGAGTCCGAAAGATGGGCGCGATCCGTTTTTCCCGAATTCCACCCGGCTGTATGAAATCGTAACGGCGGTTCAACCCCATGTCGGGGACGTGTCATCGCTCGTCTTAAAAGGCATTTCCGGCTCGGCCGATCATCGGCTGGCCATTATCAATAATCGCACTTTTGGTTTGGGTGACGAAGCAAACCTTGTCACTCCCCAGGGCCCGATTCACGTTCGTTGCGTTGAAATCAAGGCCGGTTCCGTGGTGATTGAATCTGGCGGACAGCGTCACGAGCTGAAGTACGCAACCAACCCTTGAATCCCAAAAATGGACATGACCACACACATTCTCAATCAATCCACGTGGACTAATTTATTTCAAGAGAGGTCGCTTACTGGCACGGAAGCTTCTTATCTCATTGGATGCAGCAAAACGGCGACTGCCAAAACGGACGGACGCCACCAAAATTTTATAACGCATGTTTAATATAAAAACGAGTCGGAGCCAGACGGAGATAAAGGTATGAAAACAAAAATGCTAATCGCGACACTGCTGGGATGCCTTGTATGGCAGCAGGGGGCACTGTCCCAAACTGACACCATCGCTACGAACCCCACCGCCACGGATGTGGTTGCACCTGCGAATCAGCCCGCCATCGTCACCTACACCAATCAAAGCATTGGCACGAATACCGCCAACCCGCCGATGGCACCCGCGGTCACTGCAAGTGAATCTCCCGGCGTGACCGCCACCAACGCGCTTGCTGGCACCAGCGCCGTCAATCCACCGACGGTGCCCGCGGCCAGTACGAATGAATCTTCCAGTGTAACCACCACCAACGAAACCGCCGGCACCAGCGCCGTCAATCCGTCGGCGGCACCCACGGCCAGCACGAATGAATCTTCCAGCGTGACCTCCAGCAATGAAACCGCAAGCGCCGCCCAAACCCAGCCTTCAGGGCCTCCGAGCATCCCGTTGATCCAATTCCAGGATGTTCCGATCACCACCGCCATTGAAAATCTGGCCCGGCAAGCGGGAATCAATTACCTGATTGATCCGAAAATCGGTTATGGCCAGCCCGACCAAAACGGACAGATCAAAGCCGAACCCACCCTTTCCATCCGTTGGGAAAATGTCACCGCCGAGCAAGCCCTCATGGCGTTGCTCGACAACTACAATTTGCAACTCGTTTCCGACCGCAAGACCCAGATTGCCCGCATCACCGCCAAAGACCCCACGGCGCCACCGCCGCTCATTACCCGCGTCGTTCAACTCAAATACGCCAGCACGTCGAACATGGTGGACTCGATCCAGTCCTCGTTCTCGGACAAGCGCAGCAAGGTGCTGCCTGATGTCCGCACCAGCCAGTTGGTTGTGGTGGCCACCGAAAGAGAGCAGGAAGCAACGGACACGCTCATCAACGAACTCGACAAACCCACACGACAGGTGTTGATTGAAACCAAACTGGTCCAGATTTCCAGCACCCCTTCCACGAAGAAGGGCGTTGACTGGTCCGGCACACTGGCGGGGCAAAACATCGCCTTTGGAAACGGTTTGATGCAGAGCTCCTCTAGTACAATCGCTCAACTTCCCGGCACCCCCGGCACCAGCGGGACCACTCCTGGTGGTGGCTACTCAAGTGGTGGCGCGCCCAGTTCCAGCCAGCAGACCGCTTTGAACCTGGTCCAGGGCGCCGGCGGCGTCTCCTGGAATACCGTCAGCGGCTTCACCCCGGCGATTGGGTTCCTTACCGCCGACGGTGCGCATGCCGTGCTTTCCTTCCTGAATGCGACTTACGATGCCCAGATTGTTTCCACCCCCCGCATTGTCACCTTGGACAACGAGATGGCGACCATTGAAGTCACCCGGGGCTACCCGATTATTAATTTGAGTGGTGGAACTCAACAATCCTCGGGGAGTTCGTCAATCACCTATTCCAACGTCGGAACCATCCTGCAAGTAACGCCGCGTATTTCCGCCAATGATTATATCTGGCTTAAAGTACTCCCGGTGGTTTCCAGCCATTTTGGCGACATCACCGTCACGATACCGGGTGGAAATGGCAATGCCTCAACCAGCTATCCGGTTCCGGAATTTGATTATCGCAAAATTGATTCGCAGGTGATGATTCCCAATGGCAATACGCTGGTCATGGGCGGCTTGGTCCAGGACAACCCGACGGCTTCCTACACCAAGGTGCCACTCTTGGGGGACATTCCCGGACTGGGATGGGCTTTCCGCAGCGAAAGCAAGACCATGGAAAAGGACAATTTGATCATTTTTATGACGCCCACGATCATAAGAAACACCGATTTCCAGCAGGCCTCGTCCGCCTCAGCCGATTTTCTCCAATCCAAACCGGCGCTGATGAAATCCGGCATGAACCCGAACACAGTTTGGGACGGCGCCGAACCGCGTGGCGATTGGAGCAACCCTGTCCCTGTTGCCGGCGAATTTGATAATAAATAGCCGCCCTAAACCAATGTTCATCCTGTCGGCAAACCAAAATTCCATGTGATCGGTGAATAACAACCAAACTTGTTTTATGAGAACTACAATTCTCAAGCGTGCGCGGCAGAACTTCGGGCAAGCGCATTCCATCCCGCTTTTGCGGGGCGTCATTTTAATGGTCGTGCTGCTGCTGGCCACCGCCAGCCTTTTTGCCAGCCCGGTCGTGAGCACACTGGGCGGCGGCAACCCCCACGTAAGCCCGAAATATCTCGGCTTCAAAAACGGCATCACCCTTAGCCAGGCATTATTCCACACACCCTGTGGTATCGCGGTGGACAGCGTTGGCAAGCATTTGTTCGTAGCCGACCGGGACAACAACGCCATACGTGAACTCGACTTGGTCACCGGCCAGACATACACGTTCACCACCAACAAAATCAGCAAACCGGTTGGAGTCGCACTCGACAGTTCCGGCAATGTTTACGTGCTCAATCGCGGCACCACCAACAGCGTCAGCACCACCGGCATGGTGCTGGAGTTTGACACGTACGGCGACCTGATTACCACCAACGCAACGGGGCTGACCAATGCCGCTGGAATCGCGTTGGACTCCGCCGCCGATATTTATGTAACCGTCAGGAGCAACACTTTGATCCGCATTGCCGGCACTAACATCACCACCATCGCCACCATTGCCACTCCAGGCACATCGTTACAGGGCATCGTCGTGAAGCCTGATGGATCCATCGCCGCCTGCGACGCCGGCCGCAACGGCATTTTGCTGATTGATCCCGTCAGCAGCATCGTTACCACCAATACCGGGTTCAATGGACCGGGCGACTACACCGGTGTGAATAATAATGGCGCGCCACCGGCAACCGCCAAATTTCTCCAACCCTATGGCGTGGCCACAGCGGGTGACGGAAGTTTGATCGTCGTTGACCACGGCAATAATCGCGTCAAAGTCGTGAGTGCCAGCGGTATTACAACCAATCTTTACGGTGTCGCCTCCAATTACTGGGGAGGCACGTATCCCGGCTGGTATGATGGGACGGTACAAGTGCCTGATTCGATTGCCCCAAACGTCCAATCACGCATGCCTAACGGCGTGGCTTTCGCAAGTGACGGCAGTATTTACACTACCGAAGACTATTACCACACCATCCGCAAGGTTGCGGGCGCCGGCCTGCCCCAGCCTCCGCCCCCGCCTCCGCAGGTGCCGGCTCCTCAAATCGGATGGGTGGACTTCCCGCCGACCTCCATGCCCTACCCTTACACCTCGGTGTTTCATGCCGGCACGTCGTTTGTCTTCAACAATGACGTGCTTATGGTCATCGTTGGAACCGCGGGCAGCCAGACATTTTATAATTATGGAGCGACGCCAATCATAGGCAGCATTCCCAATCCTCCGGCCGGTTCCAGTTCGGCGACACCGGGTTATGTGGATGGCCTTAATCCCGACGAGGTCGGCAAATACACCCTCAATCCAGAGCCAATCATGCCGGACGTGACCATCAAGGCGATAGGAATGAAAAGTGACGGAAGCCCGAACAGCGCCATTGTCCAGGCGCGGTTCCAATTTATAACCGGCAATCCGATGATTGTTGGAAACAATGCCGCTTTGTTCACTCTCAGCGATATAACGACCAACGCCGTATTTTGGTACACCATTGACGGGTCCGACCCCACCAACACGTCCGTGTCCCCGAGCACGAGCAAGGTGCTCTGCACCAACAGCGTGACGCTGACCAATCTCATATCTCTCAACATCAGCAGCAATTTTACGTTCAAGGTCCGCGCTTTCCGTGACCCGGCTTACCAACCCAGCGCCGTGGTCAGCACGGTCTTTTCATCAACCAATTATGTGCCCAACACCATCAGCTTCGGCTTCCTTACCGGCGAGGCCTCCAGCGATTTCGTCGCCTCACCCGGCCAGATTTTTTACGCGCCGGTTACCTTGTCCCCGCTGGTGAACACCGTGATATTCAGTTTGCAGTTCAATCTGACGGTCACCAATCTCGGTGGCGTGCCAATCGTTCCGGGCACATACAATTTTGAGTCCATGCTGGTTAAACCCGTTCCCGCCAACCCGGATTTGGTTGAACAGATTCCACCGTGGATGTACGTCGCTTATGCCACCAACCCGCCGCCGCCGGGACAGATTTTGACCTTGGACGGGGATCCGGCGTTTGTGAGCCTGGTCACCACCAACATAGCCGACAATTTGCTCGCCGTGGGCTGGTTGGAACGCTACTCCAAGACAAACCTTTACAACACGAAATCACAGGATCTGATCGCCGAGTCCATGGCGCATGACGACCTCTTCCTTCAAAGCGGGGGGAAAGTCATACTGGGAGGCTTTAACTTCTTCGTGCCCACCAACGCCGGCCCGGGGCAAACCTATCAGATCCAGATAGGCCGGCCATCGGCGACTTCAGACGGTATCGGGACACCCGGTTCGGCCGTGTTCATCTTCACTCCCACCAACGGCTCGCTGGCTGGTGGAGCGCAAAATTCCATCAAGAATGTCACCATGGGACAGCGCAAATACATCGTTGGCAATGTGTATCCGTTCCGTTGGTTCAATGCCGGCGACTTCGGCAACACCAATCTGCAAAACGCCGACGTCGAACAGGTGTTTCAATCGGCCATATACGGCTGGAATTATCCGCCGTATGGCAGTGATTTCTATGATGCCATGGATTCCTGCGGCGCCACGTATCAAGATAACGGCCGCGGGTATCTGGAATTAGGCAACGTGGAAAACGACCCCAACGCGCTGAATCAACTGTTTGATGGCAACGACACGACCATCAATCAAATCGCCTTTGGCGATGGCGTGCTGGATGTGTGCGACGTTTATGTCACATACCGCCGTTCGCTGGACCCCACCCTGACCTGGTTCCATCGCTTCTGGACGAATGGCGTCCGCGTCGCGGAATTCACACCCAACGTATTTAACCCCAATGTGGTCTCCAAGACGTCGTCTGTTGTCAGTAAATTGACCCAACAGGCTGGCAACACCAGTGTTACCAACCAACCCAAGGTCATTTTTACGGCCGGCGATTGCCAGACCAACGCCGGCTCGACCATCCAGATTCCCATCACAGCCAATATTTTCGGCAATTATCCATTGCGCGTGTTGATGCTGAACCTCACGGTCGTCCCGCTGGAAGGCTCGCCAGCGTTGACAACCCCGGTTCAATTCAAGCCCAACGCGGCTTTGGGCGCGCCTTACATAACGAATTCCGCCGACAATGGCAATTACGCCGCCGTCTGGCTCAACAGTGGCATCTCGGGACTCTCGAACAGTGTCTCCATCGGCACCTTGACCGTCACCGTCCCGGCCAACGCCACCAGTTCGTCCGCCTACGCGGTCCATTTCGATCACATATCGGCTTCGCCCAACGGCATCGCGTCCTTCCCCAAACAGGCCCGGACCGGGCTGATCACCTTGGCCAATCGCTCCGGCTCCTCGTGGGGCGATGCCATCCCGGATTCATGGCGCCTGCGCTATTTCCTCACTCTGAATAATATGCTTTCGGCGACGAATGCCGACGCTGATGGCGATGGCATGAACAACCTCCAGGAATATCTGGCCGGCACCGACCCGACGGATCCCAAATCCTGCTTCAAGAACATCGGCTCCGACCCGGCTGCGGCGCAACAAAGTCAGGATTGCGTCATCAGTTGGCCCAGCGCGAGCGGCAAACAATATGTCATCGAGCGTTCTTCCAGCTTGAGCACGCCGATCTGGACCGCCGTCGGCACCAACAGCGGCAACGGGACCATCATGGAATACCATGACTTATCGGGCGGCGGCATCCGCTTCTACCGGATGCGCGTGCAGTAACCTGATTCTGCTTTCATTATTCAAAGCAACCAAAATAAACATATGAAACTGATCAAAACTCTTTTGCTGTTGCTGCTGGCCTGTCTTCTCTGGCCTGCTGCCGGGGCATTCGGCGCGCAGGTTGATGCCACAACGGCCGCTTCCGTCGTTACGGGCTGGCTCCAGCTTGACCAGAAACCCTTTGGCGAACCGTTGGGCAGCAAGGTCAACCACGTGGAGACATTCAAAAACGTCAACGGCATCCCCATGTACTATGTGGTTTATCTGGAACCGTCGGGCTTTGTGATTGTGTCGGCGGACAACCAGGTGGAACCCATCATCGCGTTTGTCAAACAGGGCCGCTTCAATCCCTCCCTGGACAATCCTTTGGGCGCTTTGGTCAGCAAGGATGTGCCCGTGCGGGTGGCGCGTGCGCGCGCCCGCGGCGGTTCCCAGCCGGCGATGAAAATGACCGGCAACAAATGGCAGAAGTTGCTGCAAAGCGCAGCGGGGGGGCCGCAACCCAAGGGGATTCCCACCGGCTCCGTTTCGGATCTCCGCGTTGCCCCGTTTATTCAAACGCTCTGGAGTCAGTGGACCGCCGACGGCACCACCAATGGCCCGGCTTGTTATAACTTTTTCACCCCGCCTTATGCCGCGGGAACGTCAAGCAATTATGTTTGCGGGTGCGTGGCAACCGCCCTGGCCCAGGTGATGGATTATTTTCAATATCCATCCACCGGCGTGGGGACTCCGTCTTTTTCAATTACAGTTACGATGCCCTCGGGTGATACCCAGCAAACCATTCGCAGTTTGCGCGGTGGTGACAACAAAGGCGGTCCTTATGTATGGGCTAATATGCCGCCGGATCCCAGCGGCGGCGCTACACTTGCCCAACGCGCAGCCATTGGCGCTCTCACTTACGATGCCGGTGTTGCGGTCCAGATGCAGTATGCCCCCACCGAGTCTGGAGCATTTATGTCCGACGCCAAGACCGCCCTCGTCACCACGTTCAAATACAACAATGCCGTCATAGATGAAGGAACCTCCCTCAATGTTGGGGTTGGCTTGATCGGCATGATTAATCCCAATTTGGATGCGCGGTTGCCGGTGGTATTCGGAATTGTCAATTCTGCCGGCGGCCATTGCATCGTGTGTGATGGCTATGGCTATGATGCCTATTCGACAATGTATTACCATCTCAACATGGGTTGGGGAGGAGATGACAATGCCTGGTATGATCTGCCCATTATTGATCTCACCGATGCCGAATCTTATATCAACATTGACGCATGTCTTTATAACGTCTTCACCAACGGCAATGGGGAAATCATCAGCGGCCGCGTGGTGGATATAAATGGAACACCATTGAACGGAGCCAGCGTCACTGCCACCCGCATCGGCGGGGGCACCTACCAGACGTTCACCGACCCCAATGGCATCTATGCCCTGGCGGGAGTGCCTTCCGCTTCCACTTACACGCTCACGGTGACAAACGTAAATTGTTTTCCGGCCAGCAGCAATTACAGCACGGCCACGTCTTTCGACGACGCCACCAACAGTGGCAACATTTGGGGAGCCGACTTCACGCTGGTTCCGGCGCAAGGCCCGCCGGTGATCACGGTGCAACCGGCAGATCAGTATGCAACTGTGGGTGCGAACGCAACCTTCAACGTCAGTGCCACCGGCGGGTTGCCGTTGTTCTACCAGTGGCAATTCCAGACAAATGATGGCAGCCTGACATGGTACAATTTAAGCGACGGTGGAAATTTCAGCGGTTCTCAAACCCCCACCCTATCCATCAGCCCGGCGGATTTGACCATGAACGGAGAACCGTTCCAATGCATCGTCTCCAATACTTTTTTGGGGGGCAGCGTGATAATTTCTTTGCCGGCGACTCTCTATGTAAATGTTGCGCCCTATCTTAATATGGCCACATTGGCCGGAACGGCGGGTAATCCTGGTGCAGTGGACGGCATTGGGAGCGCCGCACTATTCAACAATCCCCGGGGCATTGCCGTGGACAACCACACCAACGTCTATGTGACGGACCTGTATAATCATACCATTCGAATGCTGACACTGTCGGGAACGAACTGGATGGTAAGCACCATCGCCGGGCTGGCCGGGAGTCCCGGCAGCGCCGATGGAGCCAACAGCAGCGCGCGATTTAACGGTCCCTATGGCATTACGGTGTATAACGGCAATCTTTTTGTGGCGGACACGGGCAATAACACCATTCGCGAGCTTACGCCGTCGGGAGCGAACTGGGTGGTAAGCACCATAGCCGGGCTGGCCGGGAATTCCGGCAGCACCGATAGCAGCAACAGCTACTGCCGCTTTCGTTATCCCATCGGCATTGCGGCTGACGGTGTCGGCCATCTCTATGTGACGGACGGGGGCAACAGCACCATTCGTGAGCTTGCACCGTCGGGAACGAACTGGGTGTCGAGCACCCTGGCCGGGCGGGTTGGAAATGCCGGCAGCGCCGATGGCACCAACAGCAATGCGCGCTTCAATGAGCCTTACGGCATCGTGGTGGGTGGCGGCGGCAATCTATACGTGGCGGACAAATATTGTGCCACCATCCGCCAGCTTCAACGGGTTGGAATAAACTGGGCGGTGACTACCATCGCCGGGCTGCCCTATCATGTCGGCAGCGCCGATGGCACTGGCAGCGCGGCGCGGTTTAACAATCCCACCGGCATTGCGGTGGATGGCGGCGGCAATCTTTATGTGGCGGACGAGGGCAATGATACCATCCGCCGGCTCACGCCCGCGGGGACGAATTGGGTGGTATTTACCGCTGCGGGGCTGGCCGGCAGTCCCGGCAGCGCCGATGGCATTGGCAGCGCGGCGCAGTTCAACGGTCCTTATGCCATTGCGGTGGACGTCAACACCAATGTTTATGTGGCCGACTCGGGCAATTGCACTATTCGTGTGGATCCACTAATTGGTAGGCCGGTGCCGCCGTTATTTGTTCATATGGGGCAGAGGCAAACGGGCGGCGCCTGCACGCTTGCCTGGAATGCGATGGTGGGACGTGCGTATCAAGTGCAATTCAAGACCAATCTGAATCAAACCGCCTGGATTGCTTTGACCAATGTCACCGCGCTCAATTGGACGGGCATCACGTCCCTTCCAGTCGGTCGGGATCCGCATCGGTTTTATCGCGTCGTATTGCAATAATTCATGTCCGAATGACTGAGTAATACCATTTGCAGTTTGCTTTTTCGCTATGGCGGCGGTCTGCGACCGTCGCCATTCATTTTACCGGCGCTCACAGGGCGCCGCTGCACAAAAGGCAAATAGGCCGCGAGATGCGCGGTGGAACGCAGGACAGTAAGGCCATGACTTGTATTCACGGAGGAACCAAACGACGGCGCATGCACTGCCTGAACGTTCTACTTGCCTCCGTGGCCGGCAATTCGCCCCAGGTAATCAAAGGAATATATCCCCGTCGAATGCCCGTCCGCCCACACCGGCTGGATCGCATAACCGCCCACCATTACGATGCGCACCAATTCAAAGGCCTTTGGGGTCAGAGCCGTTTCAGGAATCTTGTAAACGTTTCCCATGATGTCCACCTCGCCCTTGCATCCTGCGCACGGGCAACACCGCCGTAGTTTCTCCAACGGAATGAAATCCTCGCTGCCATCGTCCCATTTGACGGCCAGCTCCTTGCCAATTGGTTGAATGTCCACCGGTCGCATGGATGAACGATGACGGAAGTTGCTGCCTGGTCATCTGGCCCGGAGCAGAAGAACGGGAACACTGATGCTATGCTGCACCGTTATGGCCGTTGTTCCGAGAACCAGATCGGCCACGAAATGATGACCATGCGTGCTCATCGCCACCAGGTCGGGTTTTTTTTGCTGAACCCAACGGACGATTTCTTTGACCGGTTCGCCGTAAGCCAGTTCCGCGTCGGCCGGTATGCCGGCAGTGACAAACTCGGCCCGGATGCGGTCCAGATACGCCTGGCTTTCTTCGACCTCCGCGCCCGCCGCGTTTTTGCCGTGATACTTGGCCAGCGCGCCGGTGGCCACGTGAAGCAAAACGACGCGGCTTTGCATCCCTTTCGCCAACTGTTTGATGTGTTCGATAATCGCCCGGTCGGTTGCGGTGCGGTCCAACGTCACGAGAATGGTTTTATACATGCGTGTGCCTTTCCTGCTGCGCGCCATCATCCGCCGGCGATGATGTGCCACGCTTCTTTGAGCGACTCCGGCAAACTATAGATGTCCATGATTGTAATCAATATCGCACTGCCCCAGCCCAGGACCATCAGAAACCAGCCGTTGGCCCACCGGCCCATGATTTTGCGGGAGGAGGTAAAGTGCAGCAGCGGGAACATGGCGAAAGGCAGGATGAGGCAGAGAATGACCTGACTGAGGTTGACCAGATCGGTCACGCTGCCATTGCCGCGAAAGCTGATAATCCAGATGGCCGGCACCACTGCCAGGGTGCGCGAGATCATCCGCCGGATCCATGGACGAATGCGCCAGCTCATGAACCCTTCCATCACCACCTGTCCGGCCAGCGTGCCGGTGATGGTGCTGCTTTGTCCGCTGGCCAGCAGCGCCACGGCAAAAAGCGTGCTGGCGGCCGTCGCGCCCAACAGCGGGGCCAGCGTCAGATAGGCAATGCGTATCCAATCGCTGTCGGGGTTGAACAGGACCATCTGGCCGCCCGCCACCATCACGCTCTGCTTTCCGTAAAACACCATCGCCGCCAGCACCAGGATCGCCGCGTTGACGAAAAACGCGATGGTCAGCGCAACGACGGAATCAAGGGTGTTGAAGCGGATGGCGGTGCGAATGGAATGTTCATCGCGCTTCAGCTTTCGCGTTTGCACCAGAGCCGAGTGCAGGAACAGATTGTGCGGCATGACGGTCGCTCCGATCATGCCGATGGCCACGACGATCATGCCGGCTTCGTGGAAGTTGGGCCGCAGCAGGGCCTGGCCCATCTCCAGAAAACCGGGCTGCGTCTGGGGCAGGACGAAAATCTCGATGCCGTAGCAGACGCCAATGGTGGCGACAAAGATCGTGACCACCGCCTCAATCATCCTCATGCCCAATCCCTGCAAAGCAAGCAGGAGCAGCACATCGAAGGCGGTGATGATGATCGCCCACCCCATGGGAATGTGGAAAAGCAAATTCAAGGCAACGGCGCTGCCCAACGATTCGGCGAGGTCCGTGGCGGCGATGGCAATTTCCATGGCAATCCAGTTCGGCCAGCGGGACCACCCGGGATACCAGTCGCGACAGCACTGGGCCAGGTCCTTGCCCGTGGCCACGCCCAGGCGGGCTGAGATGACCTGAAGGATGACAGCCATAAGGCTGGCCACGGCTACGACCCAGAGCAGGCCATACTTGAATTGCGCACCGCCCGCCAGGTCGGTGCCCCAGTTCCCGGGATCCATGTAACCGACGCTGACGAGGATTGCCGGCCCCGTGAACGCCCGCCACTGCCGCCAGAAACCCGCCCGGTGATGCGGCACTGTTACCGAGCCATGCACTTCCTCCAGCGATGGGTGGCTGGCGCGGGCAACACCGCCACCGGCTGCCGGCGGGTGCGCGTCGGTGGTCTCCTTTTTGTCAAATTCTTCCGGCATGCCGATCCATTTGTAGCCTGTGCTACAATTTAGCAGAAAGATTGTCAATCGCAATCTGGTCTGGTTTAGTTTGGTACATGAAATGCCCGCCGACCAAAGCCGCGAAGGTCCGTCCACCGCTCCAGGGCAACCCCCGACGCACCCGGCAGGAGCATTCCCAGGAAATCGCCCTGGACTATGTGGAGTTGATTTCCGAATTCATCGCCGCCACCGGCGCGGCGCGGGTGACCGATCTGGCCCGCCGCCTCGGGGTCACGCATGTTACCGTCAACCGCACCATCCAGCGCCTCCAACGCAGCGGACTGGTCAACGCCCAACCGTATCGTTCCATTCTGCTCACCGAAGCCGGCCGGAAACTTTCCGAGGAATCACGCCGGCGTCACGAGATTGTGGTCGAGGTCCTCAAGTCGCTCGGCGTTCCGGATGCCGTCGCCCATCTGGATGCGGAGGGCATGGAACACCATGTCAGCAGGAAAACCCTTTCCGCGTTCGTCAAACACCTCGAACGCTGCGGCCGACACCCGTCGCCGCCATAACCGCTCAAGCCGGACGAACTTCGCCGCCCGGTGTTTCCCTACGCCTGGCCAGGCTGCCAATCTTTCGGCCGCTCGACCAGGTGCAGCAGATTGCCATCGCCATCTTCCAGGAACAAAACTTTCCCACCACCCGCCGCCGGCCGGGTTTCTTCATCAAACTTCACGCCGCGTTTGCTCAATTCGGCCTTTGCCGCCGCCATCGAATCCACCCGCAACGCCACGTGCCGAAAGCCGGCCAGTTGGTTGTCGCCGCGACCCGGATTCGGCGCGGTATTGGCCGGATAAATTTCCAGCATCACGCTGCCGGTCAGCGCAATCAGGCAGACCGGCGGGTTCTGGCCGTTGTCCCAGACCGGCCGGGCGCCCAGCACCCGAACATACCAGTTTTTCAGGGCGGCGGGATTGGCGGCGGGAACAGCAATGTGCTCGATGGAAAAGTTCATGGTTTTGCCTATGGATTACACGAACGGCGCCGATTTTTCAAAAAAAATCCTCCCCGTCCTCGATCTTCGATTACGGGGACGAGGAGGAGGACGATACAATCACATTGGCCGGCTTTTAATTTCAAGTTCACTCGCGCCCACAACCCTGTATCATCCGCCTGTAAATTTTATGAACACCGAATCCATCCTCAAACAACGGCTGATTTGCGTGGCGGTGATTGATCAACCGGATGACGCCGTGCCGCTCGCCGAGGCCCTGCTCGCCGGCGGATTGAACGTCATGGAAGTCACGTTCCGCACCAGCACCGCCGCCGACTCGATTGCGTGCATCCGCAAAAGCCTGCCCGCCGTTGCCATCGGCGCCGGCACGTTGCTCGCCGCGGAACAGGTGCAGCGCGCGGTGGACGCCGGCGCGCAATTCGGCGTGTCGCCGGGCCTGAATGAAGCGGTTCTGGCGGCGGCGCACAAAAACAAAATCCCGTTCTTCCCCGGGGTCATGACACCCACGGAAGTGGATCGCGCGTTGCTTCTCGGCTGGAAGCACCTGAAATTTTTCCCGGCGGAGGCGGCGGGCGGCGTGACCATGCTCAAGGCGCTCGCCAGACCGTTCGCGCACACCGGCGTGCAATTCGTTCCCACCGGCGGCATCAACGCCGCGAATTTGCCGGATTATCTCGCATTGCCGCAGGTAGCGGCCATCGGCGGTTCCTGGATGGCCGAACGCAAACTTGTCACGGAAAAGGCGTGGTCGAAAATCACCGCCCTGACCGCCGAGGCCATGAAAGTCATCGCTCAAGCGAAGGTTTGATGTGGAAGGCCGCGCAGTCCCCTGTGCGCCGATTGAATAATCGCTTTTGGACGACGGCGCGCACGGAGTGCATGCCCTACCTTCAATTGCCAATCGTCACCTGCAACGGCGCGTCGCGCCGTTCGGCAAACCGGCGCACATAATCCTCCCACTGAACGTGGTTCGTGAAATCACCGCTGCGATCCCAGCACGCGCCAAAATAATACGTGAACGGCTTGCCGACCTCGGCCTGCGAAATCGCGAGCAGATTGCGGATGGGCGGCGCGCCCTCGTGCGTCGGTTGCGGCACCACCGCGTGCAACTTGGCATCCGGCATGTCCGGAACGTCATTCGTAAACGCCTCCACGCTGCCCTTGGGCAAAATTACAGCGACCCCCATCGTCCCTTTCGGCTTGTCCTCCGGCTGCCAGTAGCTCATCCAGCCCTCGGCCTGGTCCTGCGCAATCAATTCCTCGCCGTCCGGCCCGCAGGCGCGTTCGGCCAGCCCCACCGCGATGGTCAGCGGCGCATTGGTTTCGCTGCTGAAGGTGCTTTGTGCCCTGGTGAACCAGGAGCCGGCGTCGATGCTGTAGCGTTTGGTTTCGGAAATTTTCCGCCCGCTGCCGGCGTCCCACTCATCGTAGGTCAGCTCAAATTCCGAACGAATGGGACCGGTGGTGATGAGCTTCCAGTTCCGGTAATTGCTGGAGACATAAAGTTTTTGGCCGTCCCAGATGCCGATGCCGCCGCAACCGCGGCTTTTGCCCACGCGATAATCGTCCAGGAACTCGCCGTTGTCCTCGTGGTAATGCTTGGTGGCATACATCACGTCCACGATGAGGCCACGGTTCTTTTTGATCCACACGTCCGGCCCGCTGCTGATGGTGCCTTCGCCCTTGATGAGCGCCTGGCCGTAGGTGCGGTGCGCGATGCGGTCACTCTCCCACGCGAAATCGTCCATGCGCTCCGGCACATAACGCGCAAACGTCCGTACTGTCGGCGGCGGCACATTGGTCCATGTGGAAGCGTCCACAATGCAGAACGTCCGCGTCTCGCCCGGCGCGAGGTCAACCTGGAAAAGCAGTTTGTCCGGCGCCTGGTTGGGTTCGGAGGCATAAACCTGTGAATCCAGAATGTTCGAGGTCGCGCAGTCCTTCACCGCGAATTTGCCGGTCGCCGGATCCAATTGCAGGTCGCCATCAACGGTCTGCAAATTGATTTCCACGGTTTCGTCGGTACGGGGGAAACCGGCAGGATTGGTGATTTTGACAGCAACCGATTTTAGTTTTTTGCCGGCGGCCATGCAGCATGCCTTGTCACAGCAGC
>Ga0265323_10000547_pt1 | contig 20849 bp, 13 predicted proteins | sample 41225metaG_FD_193580 | JGI IMG/M metagenome (GOLD analysis project Ga0265323, IMG submission 193580) | Rhizosphere microbial communities from Carex aquatilis grown in University of Washington, Seatle, WA, United States - 4-12-25 metaG | ecosystem: Host-associated > Plants > Roots > Rhizosphere...
TTGGCGCGCAACTCGATCACATAATAGCGGCACGGCGTGGTGCCCACATTGCGGGCATTGTGCATCTGGTTCGATCCGAAGTATATCACCGAGCCGGTCTCGGCCACCTCGCTTTTACCCTCGTTGGTCATCTCCAACGTGCCCTCCATCACAATCACGATTTCCTCATTCTCGTGTTTGTGCGGCGGATGGGTTTGCAACCCGGCGCCGATGATGGTTTCGTGCATGGCGATGTGGTAGCCGGTGTGGGTATTGCCGTTGAGGAACTCGCGGCCCTTCTTCTTGTCGTCGCCCTTGTAGGGAATCTGCTTGTCGTGGTAGACCCTGGTGTCCAGCACGGCGGGCGCGGGCGCCTGGGCGCGCGCGGCGGCGGCCGCCAGGGCGGGCAGTAACAAACTCAGATCGCGGCGGGTAAACGAATGCGTCATTTGGTATCCCCAAACTTGATTGTAGACTCGCCGGCGTACTTGCGGTAGTTGCGGAAGTCGATCCGGTTGAGGCTGCACAGGTCCGAACTGCGCTGGCACCACAGGCTCTCGGAATGCACCGGCAGCAGGTACTGGTGGGCGTCGCCCAGCCGCGTGTACTCGTAATCGGTAGCCTGCTCCACATGGTCGGTGGGGAAGTCGCCGGGGAAACCGTAGGCCTGCATCTCGATGCGCAGGACCCGCGCGGTCTGCGGGTCGATCCATACGGCGCCGCGGAACGCCGGCCGGTAGGACTGCCCGCCGACCCGGATGTTCCACGCCGAGTTGGCATGCGTCACGTCGATGCCGTAAACCTTGGCCATCACGCCCCCGGCTCGCGAGTCCTTTTTGTACTGGAACCCGGCGGCCGTGCCCGGGGAGAACAGGTTCGCCAGCACGCTCCCGAACTCACCGGTGGACCAGGAGCCGTCCATCTCCTCCATCGATTTCTTCAACGGCTTGCCGTTGATGCTGAGGTTCTTGTAGCTCTCCACGTGATTCTCGTAGATTACGTCGGCGGCTACGATGTCCATGGCCTGCCAATTGGGAACGTGGGTTTCGCTTTGATAGCGGGCCATGTTCTCCTTGCAGATGTAATTGGGCAGGCCCTCGGTGAAGTCCATGGCGGCGTCGGTGGCCCGGCGAATCAGGTCGTCTTCGTGGCGCCGGGCGATGGGGGCGTCGTCGTCATCGCGAAGCCGGGCCGGCGGGGCTGAGGAATCCGGCGGCGGCGGCGGGGCCGGGGCATTCGCCGGGCCGGTGGCCGGGATCTCGGGTATGGGGGTGGCCTGCTCGCGATGCAGGTCGGCGGGGGCGCCGCGGCGCAGGCTGGGCGGCCCTGGATCGTCCGGGTCGGGCCTGGCGGGAGCGGTGGGCGGCGCGGCGAGGCTACCGGTGGAAGCGGCCGGCCCGGAGGGCGGCGCGGGAGCCTGCTGCGCGGCCTGGGGAGCGTCCTTCCAGGCGTCCTGCACCGTATCGTCCTTCTTCTCGCCCGGCTTGGCGGCGCCCGCCGACCCATCGGCCGCCTTCTCCCAGTAGACGTTCACGGCCAGCATGTAGCCGCCTCCGTAAATCGGGCCCTCGATGGAAAGCTGGTCGCCCGCGGCGAACTTGGGCGTCTTAATCTCGTCGCCACTCTTGTAAAACTTCGTTTTGCCGTCGCGCTTAAACAGCAGGTCGCGGTCGTCGGGCAAGGTCAGGGTGATGGCCTTGTCGTCCATCTGCTTGAGCTTGCCGCGGTAGTTGGGCAGCGGCTGTTTGGGGTCGGACGACTTCTGGGTCTTGCCGGGGATGGGGATGCCGGCGCCCCGTCCCTGGGGGTAGCCGTTCCCCGGGTAACCGTTTCCCGGATAGCCCCCGCCGGGATACCCGCCACCTGGATAACCGCCGCCAGGGTAGCCCCCTCCGGGCGGGTACGTCTGGGCTGAAACCGCGCCGGCGGCTATCAGAACGAGAAGCCATCGTCTGGCGCCCGCGGGCATTGGGAGAACCCTGCCGGCACGGGAAACACTTCGGGCGGAGTCTGTGTTTGCCATCACCTAAGGTGAGATGCTTCGCGCAGGATTGAGGTTACCGATTCCTGGGCGGGCAGAACCCGCCGCAACCCTCCACGGAGCTGCCAACGTCGATTACAGTAGGATTATGGAGATGCTGTGAGCGCTCGCCTGCTGCTGGTCGCCTCCGAACCCGCCATCCACGAATTGCTGGCGGGCGCGCTGCGGCCCATTGAGTGCAGCGTGGAGGATGCCGCCAGCGACACCGTGAAGAGCCTGCGCGGCGCTCCGTGGGACGTGGTGGTGGCCGGCCCGGGCCACAACGGATTCGACGGGTTGAAGCTGCTCCGGCAGGTGCACCGCGCGGCGCCCCAGGCGCGCGTCATCCTGACCGGCGGCGCCGGCCCGGTACCGGTGATCGGCGCCATCCGCCACCACGCCTATGGCTACTTCCGCTCGCCGGCAGCGCCCGGGCCGCTCGTCGATATGGTGCAACAGGCCGTGGCTTCGCCCGAGTGGAAGGACGACATCCGCCTGATTTCGGCGCGGCCCGAGTGGGTCACCCTGGACATCCACTGCAAGATGGAGGCCGTCGAGCGGACCACCCAGTTCGTGCGCGAAATCGAAGGCGACCTGCCGCCGGCGACGCGCGAGGACGTGGCCGCGGCCTTTCGCGAGCTGCTGATGAATGCCGTGGAACACGGCGGCCACGGCGATCCGCGGAAGCGCGCCCGGGTCTCGCTGGTGCGCTCCGCCGGTTCGCTGATCGTCCACATCCACGATCCCGGCCGGGGATTCTCCCTCGACCGCCTGCCGCACGCGGCCATCTCCAATCCCGCCGGTTCGCCCATCCACCATGTGGAGGTGCGCGCCGGGGAGGGCAAGCGCCCTGGCGGATTCGGCATCCTGCTGGCGCGCAATATGGTGGATGACCTGCTCTACAACGAGCGTGGCAACGCCGTGTTGTTCGTCAAGCACCTGGGCAAACCGCCCGCGAAGGGCGGGTAGCGGGGAGTCCGGGGAACCGGCCCGCGCGCGCCGGCCCTCAAATGCCGTCCAGCGCTTTGCATAGTTCCCGCGACTGAATGGGCTTCGAGAGGTAGCCGTCCATGCCCGCCTCCAGACAGCTCTCCCGGTCGCCTTTCATGGCATGTGCCGTGAGGGCGTAGATCGGGACGTGCTGCCCGGTCAGCTTCTCGCGTTCCCGGATGAGGACAGTGGCGTCGATACCGCCCATCTCGGGCATCTGCAGATCCATCAGCACCACGTCATACATGCCTTGATCCAGCATGTCCACGGCCTCCCGGCCAGTGCCGGCAAGCGCGACCGAGTGGCCCAGTTTTTCGAGCATTCGAAGAGCGATCTTCTGGTTGATCTTGTTGTCTTCGGCCACCAGAATCTTCAGGCTCTTGTGAATCTCGCGGACCGAATGCCGGGTTACCACGGGGGCGCTGGAGGACGGCTCCGGCGCGGGTCCCAGGATTCTGCAAATGACGGTCAGCAATTCGGAGGACTTCGCGGGCTTGTGAAGGTACCCCTGAATGCCCAGCCGGGCGCAGCGCTCGCCGTCTCCCCGGATGCCGGCCGATGTCAGCATGACGATCCGGGTCGCGGCATGTTCCGGACGGCCGCGGATCGCCTCGGCGGTCATGAAGCCGTCCATCTCGGGCATGTGACCGTCCAGAATCACCAGCGCGAACCCGGCCGCCTCCATGACCGCCAGCGCGGCCGCGCCGCTTTTGACGCAGGTTGGCTTCATCCCCCAACCCGAGAGCATTTCTCTGAGGATGAATCGGTTCGTCCGGTTGTCGTCAACCACCAGCACCGGGGCGCCCTGCAGCGCGGAGCGATCCAGCGCGCGCGCGCGCCCTCTCGCGGCCGCCAGTTGCGCGGTGAAATGAAAGACGCTTCCCGGTCCGCCGTCGGTCCGCCACTCGGCGGTCCACGGGCTCTCAATCCAGATGCGCCCCTGCATCAGCGCCACCAGATTGACCGAGATCGCCAGGCCCAGCCCGGTTCCGCCGTAGCGGCGCGTCGTGGACCCGTCGGCCTGCTCGAAGGGGGCGAAGATCTTTGCCTGCTTGTCCGCCGGCACTCCGATCCCGGTGTCCGCCACCATGAAGTGCAAGGTATGGGACTCGCCTCTGGATTCCTGCAGGGAAACCTGGACGGTCACCCCCCCCTTCTCGGTGAACTTGATGGCGTTGCCGACCAGGTTCATGAGGATCTGCCGCAGCCTGCCCGGGTCTCCCGTCAGCATCTCGGGAACGTCTTGGCGGATGTCGACGGCGACCTCGATTCGCTTCTCGGCCGCGCGCACCGCCAGCAGCCGCAGGCAATCGTTGACGCAGTCGGCCAGGTCGAACTCGATCGGGCTCAGTTCGAGTTTGCCCGCCTCGATCTTCGAGAAATCCAGGATGTCGTTGAGAATCGACATCAGCGCATCCGCCGATTCCTTCGCCGTGCGGAGGTAATCGTGCTGCTCGGAATCCACCGCCAACTCCAGGGCCAGATCCGTCATGCCGAGAATCCCGTTCATCGGCGTACGGATCTCGTGGCTCATATTGGCGAGGAACTCGCCCTTCGCCTGGCTGGCGCACTGCGCTTTGTCCCGCTCCGCCATCAGCGCCTCATCGGCCCGCCGCAGGGGGGCGACGATAGAGCGGCGAATCGTGATATTGACCAGCACGCCCGCAAGAGCGAACGTCAGAACGAACACCACGGCGGCGATCCAGCGCTGCTCGGCGCTGCGGGCCTGCACGGCGCCCAACTGCCCGTGCATATCGCCGGTGAACTGGTCCTTGATGGCCTTCAGGGATGCCTGGAGAGTCTCGATGCGGGACGCCAGTTGCCCAACCTGCTCCTGTAGATCCGGCGAGGGGTTGTTGGGGTTGTCGAGGAAGGCGCCGTAGGTGACGCGGCCATCGGCAAGGAAACGCTCGATCCCGCCGGCGGCCTCCGAAGCCCGCCTGGAGCGTTCGCTGGAGGGTCCCAGGATGGCGGCCACCGCCCGCAGATCCGCCACGGCGGCGAGCCCTTCGTCGCGGGCGCGATCCAGGCCCCTGCGGTCCTGGGTCAGCACGGCGTCGCTGAAGCCCTTAATCGCCCGGTGGAGGGCCGCTTCGGCGTCCTGGCTCAACTGCGCCGAGGGGAACAGGGATTCCGAGGTAGTCCTCAGGATCTTCTCGGTCTGGATACCCTGCACCTGTTGCAGCCCCATGGATATGAGGAACCCCAGAATGAATATCCCGATGCTGAGCCAAATCCTGGCCGCGATGTCCAGACGGCCCAAACCAACCGTTCCCATAGCTCCGTGAGCCCCGCCCGGCGCCAACTCCTTCCGCAGGCGTCTTCCTACGCATCACGAGTGACTTATCGGCCGAAATCGGGTTATCCTCTGCCCTGCCCCCGCCTTGTCCCCGCTCCGCGATCCGGCTACACTGCTAACCGGAGGGTCCGATGCGCTACCTGCTCGCCGCAGCAGTCTCAATTCTGGTGGTTTGCCAGCCGGCCGGGTTCGCCCAGAGCCAGGCGGGATTCCTGGCGCCCGCCCCCGCCCTCGCCGCTCCGGTCGTGAACCAGCCCTACTCCGCCGAACTGGTGGCCACATCGGTACGGCCGCTGGCCGACGGCACCTCTGTCACCCGCACCGTCCCGAATCTGCTGCTGTACCGCGATTCCGCCGGGCGCACGCGGACCGACGGGCCGATCCTGGTCAACCCGGAAACCGGCGCGCAGACGCTGGCGATGGTGGTGATCGTGGACCCCGTCGAAGGATTCCAATACGTGCTGGACCCGCGGCTGCGCGTGGCTCACCGCCGCCGGCTGGAAGCGCCCGCGCCTCCCGATTCCAGGGCCGGCGCCAGCCCTGCGCCGCCGGCCGTCCCGCTTCAGGTGACCGCCGAACCGCTGGGGTCCGACTGGATCGAAAGCGTCCCCGTGGAAGGAACCCGGCTGACGGTGAGCCAGGCGGCAACCGGTGGCGCCGCACAGGTTCTATCGCGGACGGAATACTGGACGTCGCCGGATCTGGGGGAGATGGTGCTGCGCCGGCAGGCGAATCCCGATGGCGGGGAGGCTTCCAACCGCCTCATCCACATCCTGCGGGCCGAGCCGGATCTGGCGCTGTTCCATCCGCCGGCCGAGTACCGCGTGGTGGACGAAACCGCCGATTTCCGCATCGTGCCGTAAAAGAGAAAGAGCGGCGGACCCGTGGGTTGCCGCCGCCCCGATGTTGCCTGACTGCCGTTGTGCCCCGCCCTACCGCATGGCGTACGAGCTGAGCACCTTCATGTAATTGGCGCGCTCGAAGGCGGCCGGTTGCGGCACCGCGTTGCGGCTCATGCTGCCCTGCATCTGGCGGATGGAGTCGTACTCGTGCTCGCCCATCCACACCAGCAGTTCCGTCGCCAGCGTATCCAGGTAGGTGATGCCGCGCTTCAGCAGCGCCGAAGTCAGCATGGACACCCTGGCGCCGGCCATCATGGCCTTCACCACGTCGGTGGCGGTGTGGACGCCGCCGGTCAGGGCCAGATCGGCCTTCACCGTGCCGTAGAGCAGCGCGATCCAGTTCAGGCGCAGCAGCAGCTCGTGAGAGTTGCTGAGGATCAGGTTGGGCACCACTTCCAGCGCTTCCAGATCGAAATCCGGCTGATAGAAGCGGTTGAAGAGCACCAGCCCGTTAACGCCCACGGCGTCGAGCTTCCCGGCCATATTCGCCATCGAGCTGAAATACGGGCCCAGCTTGACGGCAACCGGGATCGCCACCTGTTCGCGGACGGCCCGCACCAGGTCGACGTACTGTCCCTCGACGGCCTCGCCGCTGACGGCGGGATCGACGGGGATGTAGTAGATGTTCAGCTCGAGGGCGTCGGCGCCGGCCTGTTCCATCTGTTTGGCGAACTCCAGCCAGCCGCCGCGCGTCGAGCCGTTGATGCTGGCGATGACGGGAATCTTCACCGCCGCTTTGCACTTGGCAATGTGCGCCAGATACGCATCCGGCCCCATGACGCGGTGCGTCATGTTGGGAAGCTGGGTGGTCGATTCGGCCGACACCTCGCTGGTGGCGGCGATCGAGCGTTCCAGCTCTTCGCTTTCAATTTCGATCTGCTCCTCGAAGAGCGAATGCAGCACCACGGCCGAAGCCCCGGCATCCTCCAGCCGGCGCACGTTGCCCACGTCCGTGCACATCGGCGAGGACGAGGCAACCAGCGGATTTTTCAACTTCAGACCCAGATAGGTCGTGGACAGGTCGATGGTCTTCGAAAGGTCGGTCACTTCTTCACCTCCGCGCCGTTAGCCGGCTCGTGAGCCAGGTAGTCGTACAGTTTCCAGTGCGCGGCCACGTCTTCCCTGGCCAGTTCCAGCAGCCTCTGGGCTTCTTCCGGATTGCTCTTAACCAGCATGGTGTAGCGGGTTTCGTTGTAGATATAGTCCTTCAGGGCGATCGAAGCGGCCTTCGAATCGAGCTGGAAGGGATTCTTGCCCTGGGCCACCAGGCCGGGGTTGTAGCGGAACAGCGGCCAGTAGCCGGAGTTCACGGCGGCCTTCTGCTGATCCAGGCCGTGGACCAGGTCGTAGCCGTGCGCGATGCAATGGCTGTAGGCGATGATCAAAGACGGGCCGTTGTGCGCCTCGGCTTCGAGGAACGCCTTGACGGTGTGCATGTCGTTCGCGCCCATGGCGATGCGGGCCACGTAGACGCTGCCGTAGCTCACCGCCATCATGGCCAGGTCCTTCTTGCCCACCGGCTTGCCGCCGGCGGCGAATTTGGCCACCGCGCCGCGCGGCGTGGATTTGGACGCCTGCCCACCGGTGTTCGAGTAGACCTCGGTATCCAGCACCAGCACGTTGACGTTGCGGCCGCTGGCCAGCACGTGGTCCAGTCCGCCGTAGCCGATGTCGTAGGCCCAGCCGTCGCCGCCCAGGATCCAGACGCTCTTCTTCACCAGGGAGTCGGCCACGCCAAGGAGGTCGCGCGCCTCGGCGCCCTCGATCCCGGCCAGCTTCTCCTTCAGAAGGCGGACACGGTCGCGCTGCGCGAAGATGCCCGGCTCGGTGCCCTGGTCGGCGTTCAGAATGGCCTGCACCAGCTCGTCGCCGATCCGGGAACCCAGCCGCGCCACCAGCTCGCGGGCGTACTCGTTCTGCTTGTCGATGGCCAGGCGCATGCCCAGGCCGAACTCGGCGTTGTCCTCGAACAGCGAGTTGCTCCACGAGGGGCCGCGGCCTTCGGCGTTCTGGCAGTACGGGGTGGTCGGCAGGTTGCCGCTGTAAATGGACGAGCAGCCAGTGGCGTTGGCGGCCAGAATGCGATCGCCGAACAACTGGGTCATCAGCTTCAGGTACGGGGTTTCGCCGCAGCCCGAGCAGGCGCCGGAGAACTCAAACAGCGGCCGCAGCAACTGCACGTCCTTCACCTGGGCCGGGGAAAGCGCCGCGCGGTCCGTCTCGGGAATGCCGAGGAAGAACTCCCAGTTGGCGGCTTCGCTCTCGCGGATGGGCGGCTGGGCCACCATGTTGATGGCGCGCAGCTTCACTTCGCTCTTGTTCTTGGCGGGGCAAGCCTCGATGCATAGGGCGCATCCGGTACAATCCTCCGGCGCCACCTGCAGCGTGTACTTGCGGTCCTTCATGTCCTTCCAGCGGGCGGGCACGGCCTTAAACGTGGGCGGCGCGCCGGCCAGGCACTTCTCGTCGTACACCTTGGCGCGGATGACGGCGTGCGGGCAAACCAGCACGCACTTGCCGCACTGGATGCACAGGTTCTCATCCCACGCGGGAATCTCGAGGGCGATATTGCGCCGCTCCCACTGCGCGGTGGCCGTGGGATAGGTGCCGTCGATGGGCATCAGGCTCACCGGCAGTTCGTCGCCTTCGCCGGCCACGATCCTGGCGATCACCTTCTGCACGAACTCCGGCGCCGCCGCGGGCACGTACGGCCGCAGATCGAAGGTCGAGGATACTGCCGGGGGAACCTTCACTTCGTGGAGATGATCGAGGGCGGCGTCCACGGCGGCGTTGTTCATCGCCACCACTTTCTCGCCGCGCTTGCCGTAGGTCTTCTTGATGGTGTACTTGATGGCGGCAATGGCTTCCTCGCGCGGCAGCACGCCGCTGATGGCGAAGAAGCAGGTCTGCATGATGGTGTTGATGCGCCCGCCCATGCCGGTCTGGCGGCCCACTTCGTAACCGTCGATCACGTAGAACTTCAGCTTCTTTTCGATGATCTGCCGCTGCACCAGGCGCGGCAGGTGGTCCCAGACCTCCTCCGGCCCGAAGGTGCTGTTCAACAGGAAGGTGGCGCCGGGCTCGGCGTTCTTCAGCATGTCGATGCGTTCCAGGAAGGAGAACTGGTGGCAGGCCACGAAATTCGCCTGGTTGATCAGGTAGCTGGAGTGCAGCGGTCTGGGACCGAACCGCAGGTGGCTGGTGGTGATGGCGCCGGACTTCTTGGAATCGTAAACGAAATAGCCCTGGGCGAAGTTTTCGGTCTCCTCGCCGATGATCTTGATCGAGTTCTTGTTGGCGCCCACCGTGCCATCGGCGCCCAGGCCGTAGAACATGGCGCGCACCGTGCCGGCGACCTCGGTGGAAAACGCCGGATCGTAGGCCAGGCTGGAGTGGGTGACATCCTCGTTGATGCCTACCGTGAAGTGGTTCTTCGGCGAGGGCTTCAGCAACTCGTCGTACACGCCCTTCACCATGGCGGGGGTGAACTCCTTGGACCCCAGGCCGTAACGCCCGCCGATGACGAGCTTGCTCCTGCCCATCTCGCAGAGGGCCGTGACCACGTCGCAGTACAGCGGTTCGCCCGAGGCGCCGGGCTCCTTGGTGCGGTCGAGCACGGCGATCGATTGGACCGACGCCGGCAGCGACTGCACGAAGGTCTCGACCGCGAACGGCCGGTACAGGCGGACTTTCAGCAGCCCCACCTTCTCGCCGCGGGCCACCAGCGCCTCGACGGCTTCGTGCGCCACTTCCGCGCCCGAGCCCATCATGACGATGACGCGCTCGGCATCCGGGGCGCCCACGTAATCGAACAGGTGATACTGGCGGCCCACCAGCTTGGCGAACTTGTCCATCGTGTTCTGCACGATGGCGGGGCAGGCCAGGTAGAAGGAGTTGACGGTTTCCCGTCCCTGGAAATACACGTCCGGGTTCTGCGCGGTGCCGCGGAGCACCGGATGATCCGGCGAGAGCGCCCGCTGGCGGTGCGCCGCCACCAGGTTTTCGTCGATCATGGCGCGCAGGTCCGCCACCGTCAGTTGCTCCACCTTGGCGACTTCGTGCGAGGTGCGGAATCCGTCGAAAAAGTGCAGGAAGGGAAGCCGCGCTTCCAGCGAAGCCGCCGTCGAGATCAGCGCCATGTCCATGACTTCCTGGACCGAGTTCGACGACAGCATGGCAAAGCCCGTGGCACGAGCGGCCATCACATCCGAGTGGTCGCCGAAGATCGAGAGCGCCTGCGTCGCCAGCGCGCGGGCCGCAATGTGGAACACCGTGCTGGTGAGTTCGCCCGCAATCTTGAACATGTTGGGGATCATCAGCAGCAGCCCTTGCGAGGCCGTAAAGGTGGTGGATAGAGATCCCGCCTGCAAGGCCCCGTGCAGGGCGCCCGCCGCTCCGCCTTCGCTCTGCATTTCGATCACCAGGGGAATCGTTCCCCAGATGTTCTTCTTGCCCTCGGCGGACCACTGATCCGCCCATTCGCCCATGTTGGATGATGGCGTAATCGGATATATGGCGATGACTTCGTTGATCTGGTGCGCGACGTATGCGGCGGCCTCATTGCCGTCAATAGTGACCTTGGGCCGCGCGGGTGTGGATGAGTTTTCCAACTCTCCCCTCCTTAACTTAATGTGGATTCACAACAGGATGCCTTAAACTAGATTATAAGACCTGCTTGTCGTAATAATCTACAAGTATTTTGGCTGCGAATGGTCCGTGGAGTGCAGCAGGAGCAGGCGCGGCGTGCCCGAGCCGCCTGGAAATTTCCTGGTGGATTCGCGCAACTAATTGCCCGCGAACGGGAATAACGGGTAGGAGCATTTATGCGCGGCATGATTCGACGGGTTCTGGGACTGGGTTTGCTGGCTGCCCTGCTGGCGGTGCCGGTGGCGATGATGGCGCAGCAGGCCGGCGGCGGCAGGGGCGGCAGAGGAGGCCGGGGCGGCGGCGGACACAAGGCCGGTGGCCGCAAGGCTGGCAAGAAAGCCCCCACCAGGGGCGCCGGAGGCCGCTAGCTCTCTTGTTTTCAACGCTGTAGTGGGCCAGCCCCGCGGCTCCGCAGCTCCCGCAGGTGGCGGTACACCAACTCCACGGGCAGCCCCACCACGTTGAAATAGCAGCCCTCGATCCGTTCCACGTAGCGTGACGCCAGTCCCTGGATGGCGTATGCACCGGCCTTGTCCATCGGCTCCCCGCTGCGCGCGTATTCGCGTATCTCCCGCCGGCTCATGGCGTTGAACCAGACCTGCGTCTCCGCCCAGTCGCGCACCACCTGTCCGCTGTGGCGGAGGCAGATGCCCGTCAGCACCTGGTGGCGGCGCCCGGCAAGCTGCACCAGCATGTGGCGTGCCCCGGCCAGGCTGTCGGGCTTCCCCAGCATGGCCCCACCCACCACCACGGTGGTATCCGCGCCCAGCACGATCTCCTCCGCAGCCGCTTCCACCGCCATGGCCTTCCGCTCCGCCAGGCGGACCACGTACGCCTCCGGCCGCTCGCCCGCCAGCGGGGTTTCGTCCACCGCCGCCACGCGAACCACGAAGGGGATGCCGGCCTGGCGCAGAAGTTCCGCGCGCCGCGGCGATTGGGAGGCTAGAACCAGGGTTTCCAGAGGCACTGGATACCATTGTAAATTGTGCGGCGCCGAGCCGCTGGCGGCGCGTATCATGGGCACATGCGCACCACCCTGGCTGTCGTCGCCCTGGCCTTCCCGATGTGCGTCTGCCGGGCCGGGATCGCGGCGGATCCACCCGAGTTCGCCGTGGCTTCCGTCAGGCCCAGCCAGCGCCAACTGGGGCCGGACGCAAATGGGCGCGTCGCCATCAACCCGGCGGGGCTCCGGGGCGGCAACGTCACGCTGAAGCAGCTTATCGCCGAAGCGTATGGCGTGCAACCGTATCGGCTTTTCGGAGGACCGGGCTGGCTCGACACCAGCCAGTACGACGTGGACGCGAAAGCCGGCGGACCCATCGCCCCCGCCTCCGCCGCTCTGATGCTGCGCACGCTGTTGATCGACCGGTTCCACCTCTCCCTGCATCGCGAGACCAGGGAACTCCATGTATACGACCTGGTGGTGGACCAGCATGGTTCGAAGCTTCGCGCCGCGCCGGACGCGGAAGGCGCCGGTTTCCATGGCAATTTGCAGGAGTTCGCTAGTCTGCTCTCCATTCAACTGAGCATCGCCCTGGCGGACGATCCGGCCAAACCCGGCAGGGCGAGCGGCGCCCTGGTTCCGGTGCGCGACCAGACCGGGCTCACCGGGGTCTACGACATCGCCGTGGACGTCAGGCCGGAGCCGGGCGCGGACATGTTCACGCTCTGGCAGAGGCATCTGCAGGATCGACTCGGGCTCAAACTGGAGAGCCGGAAGGCAGAAGTGGAGGTGCTGGTGATCGACCCCGCCGAGCGCGTCCCAACCGGCGACTGAAGCCGGCAGCGCGGCAGGCGTCTTCCAGGTGCTCCGGGGACTCACCGGCCAGCGCCGGGGCCGGCTTCAAGCAAGCGGCAGCCGCTTGAAGACGCCCATCCAGAATGCCTTGCCGCCGGACACCGGCCGCAGCGTCTCCCATGCCAGGCGAAAGCTATACGCGGCCAGCGCCTCCACCAGTTGCGCCGGGGCCACCAGGTGGAAATCCTGGCTCAGGCCTTGCACCGACCGGAACGAAGTCGCGCCGACGGCGGGCGCGCCGGGGCTCTCCAGCTGCAACACCACCGACAGGCTCCCGCAGGCGGCCACCAGCCGCACCGCATGCCGCAAACACCCGTCCACTCCCGCGTGCTCGAAAATCAGCGCCGCGTGCACCAGCCCGGCCGGCTCCCGATGGACCGGCTCGCGCGCCAGGTCCACGCAATCCAGCTCCAGCCCCGGCAGACGGCTGCCGTAGCGCCGCCGCACGGCTTCCAGATACAGCGGGTTGACGTCCACGCCGCAGACGCGCGTGGTCACATCCGGCGAGATGCGGTCCAGCCCGTTGCCGCCGGCTACGCCCAGGATGGCGGCCGATTCGGGCCGCAAGCGCCGCAGGGCGCACTCGAAGAGTTCCGCCAGCGCGTCCAACTGCGCGACGCCGTCGGGGCCCATGTGGCCTTCGTAGTCGTCGAGCGGCACAGCCAGCCAGGGATTCGCCACGCCTCATTATGGCAGGCGGCGCCGCCCCACCTACCGCCAGTTGCCGATGAGGATGAACGGCGCCCAGTAGTACGGATGCGTCCAGTTCCTGGCGGTGGCGTAGGTGCCCACCGGCTTCACGCCGCGGTCCCCGGCGCCTCCGGCATCCGGCTTCAGCGCCCCGCTGGCCATCCGCTCCTGCGCGGCGCGCAGCGCCTCGCCCTTTCCCAGGTCCGGCTGGCTTTGGCGAATCCGGTACATGGCCTCCATCAGGCGCGCCGTGGCTTCGTCGTTGACGCTCCACAAGCTGGCGATCACGCCCCGCGCCCCCAGCCGCTGCGCGATGGTGCCGAAACTGTCCACCTCGCGGCCGTCCTCCACGCCGCCCGTGAACGCCGTGCTGCAGGCCGAGAGCGTCAGCAGATCCACCCCGCTGAACAGGCGCGGCGCCGCCTCGATCTCCGCCAGGCTCAACTGGCTGCCATCGCCCAGCAGCAGGTTGGAGTTCGCCGCCACGCCCGGCCGCGAATCGAAGTGGGTGGCCACGTGGACCACCGATTTCCCCGGCTGCCGCATCGCCGCCAGAAACGCCGCGCGCGTGAAATCGCCGTCCAGGCTCACCCGCCCCGTCACCGGCGCGTCCCCGCTGCCGCCCTGCCGGAAAATCCGGCGCAGTTCGTCGGGCACGCCGGGCAGCGCGCTGAAGCCGCTTTGCGCCTGCGAGACGCCGAAGCCGACGCCCACCGGCGAAGCCAGCGGCTTCTCGGTCAACCGCGTGAGGCTGGCCGGCGTGATGAGCGAGTTGCGGAACCGCGCCACCAGATACTCCCTGCCATCGTGCAGCGCCGCCATCGGCACATACCGCAAGGTCCCGTCGATGGACCACATGATGGTCTTGGCGCCGATCCCGTCCAAATCCTGCCGCAGCCCCTCGGGGAACAGGATCCTGTAGAGTTCCTGGGCCAGCGGCAGCGGATCGGAGGCCGGGTTCTGCAACCGCTGCCGGAAATCGAAAACCTTGCGGTTGAGTTCCGCTTCCGCAATGGGGGTGGAATAGGCTTTGCGCGCGCCGCTGGTCACCAGCAGCGCGGTGTACCGGTCCGGCAGAACCAGCGTATAGATCGCCACCACATCCGGCCCGAGCGCCTGCAGGGCGTCCTGCAAACCCTCGCTCTCGCGCAACTCGCCAACCCGCCGGGCGCCCGCGGAATTCGCCGCGAAGCTCTTCTCCTCTTCGTCGAAATACCGCAGCAGGACGGTGTTCGACGCCGCCAGGTCCTGGTCGATCCGCTCGGCCTCGCGCTCCTCCCCGGCGCTCAGCGGCGCCTGGGCCGCCTTGGCCACCAGCGCGGATTTCTTCTCGCCCTCGCCGGCCACCTGCGTCAGGATTCCTTCATAGCGCTCCAGAGCTTTGCGCTCGCCGTCCAGCAGCGTGGCCGCCTTCAACTGATCCGTCACCGCGTCGCGGCGGATGAAATCGGCGGCTTCCTTGTCCTTGAGGAGATTGAGGACTTCCTCGGCTTCCCCGAAGCGCTGCCGGTCCACCAGCAGTCCGGCCAGATACCGGTAGTTGGATTCGATGGATTTCTCGAAGCTCTTGCGCAGCGATTCCTCGAGCCCGCGATTGTCCCGGCGGAGGGTCTGGAGAAGATTGACGGCCCGCTTGGCGAAAAGAATAGCCAGATCGGGCTGGGTCTTATCGAACATCGAGCCGATGCTGCGAAGGGTAATGGCTTCGCCCCTCCGGTTGCCTACGGCGCGGTGGAGCGGGAGCGCCCGGCTGTAATAATCCAGCGCCGTCTGCCTTTCGCCGAGCAGGTCGTAGGCCGAACCGATATTCCCGAGCACCGTGCCTTCGCTCCACCGGTCGCCCACGGCGCGGAACTTGGGCAGGGCCTGGTTGTAATAATCCAGGGCTTTCCGGTGCTCGCCGCGGGATTGGCAGACGGTGCCGATGTTCATCAGCGTACTGGCTTCGTCGTCCCGGTCCCCCACGGCACGGTAGAGCGGAAGCGCCTGGCCGTAGTAGTCCAGCGCCTTGTCTGTCTCTCCCAGATCGTCGTAGGCGTAGCCGATGTTGGTGAGCGTGACAGCTTCCTTGGAGCGGTTGCCGATGGCGCGGAAGATGGGGAGCACCTGGGTGTAGTACTCGAGCGACTTCCGCTTCTCGCCCAGTTCGCCGTAGACGTAGCCGGTGTTGCTCAGGGTGGTGGCTTCGCCGCTCCGGTCTCTCGCGGCGCGTTGCAGCGCAAGGGCCTGTCCGAAGTACTCCAGCGCCTTCTGCATTTCGCCGAGGTCGTCGTAGACCCTGCCCATGTTGCTCAGGGTGGTGGCTTCGCCGTCCGGGTCGCCGGCTTTGCGGCGAAGCGCCAGCGCCTGCTCGTAGTACTCCATCGCTTTCCGCTTCTCGCCCAGATCGTCGTAGACGCTGCCGAAGTTGCTCAGCGTGCTGGCTTGGCCGTTCAGGTTGCCGGAGGCGCGGTGCAGTTCGAGCGCCTGACCGAAGCTCTCCAGTGCCTTCTGGTTCTCGCCCAGTTCGTTGTCGACCGCGCCGATGTCGTTGAGAGCGGTGGCTTCGCTTGAGCGGTTGCCGATGGCGCGGAAAATGGCGAGCGCCTGGGTGAACTCATCGAGAGCCTTCCGCTTGTCGCCCAGCGCCTTGTGCACCGTCCCGATGTTGATCAGAGCGGTGGCTTCGCTCCCTTGGTCCTGGATGGCGCGAAAGATGGCCAGGGCCTGCCCGATATGCTCCAGCGCATTCGTGCCTTCGTCCAGGCCACCGTAAATCGTGCCCATGGCGCCTAGTGTGTGGGCTTCGCCGGATCGGTCGCCGGCGGCGCGGTACAGCGGGACGGCCTGCTCGAAATACTCCAGCGCCTCGCGCTTCTCGCCGAGGTCCGAGTAAACCGTGGCCAGGTTGTTCAGCGTGACGGCCTCGCGGCCCCGGTCCCCCAGCGCGTGGCGAAGTGGGAGCGCCTGGCCGTAATACTCCAGCGCCTTCCGCTTTTCCCCCAGATAGTCGTAAACCAGGCCTATATTGCACAGTTCGGTGGCCTCGCCGAAACGGTCCCCCGTGGCGCGGAGGATGGGGAGCGCCTGCCCGAAATACTCCAGCGCCTTCTGCTTTTCCCCCAGAGCGGAGGAGACCGAGCCCATGTTGCTGAGGGCGGCAGCTTCGCAACCGCGGTCTCCGGCGGTGCGGCAAAGCGGAAGCGCCTGCCCCAGGTACTCCAATGCCTTCCGCCGTTCGCCGCGGGCGGTGTAGGCCAGACCGATGCTGCTCAACGCCTCGGCCTGGAGGGCGCTGTCGCCAGCTTCGCGCAGAAGAGGGATTGCCTGGCTGTAACGGTCTATGGCCTTCTGGCTCTCGCCAAGGCTGTCCTCGATGGAGCCGATCGAGTACCAGCAAAGCCCCTCCTCATAGGCATCCGCCAAACGCCGCCAGAGGCCGGCCGAGCGCTCGTACAGCTCGATCGCACGCAGCCGCGCTTCGCCGGTGCCGGCGGCATGCTCGTGCCCGGCCTGGAATTCCGTCCGTTCCGCTTCGATCCGGCTGCGGTCCTCCGCGGCGGGCTCCCGCAAATCCAGCAGCTCCATCCGGTAGCGTCCCGGCGCTTCCGAGCCGCTGGCAACCCGGATGCGGTACTCCCCGGCGGTTTCCGCAATGAATGACACCACCTCCGGTCCGAACTCGCCGTTCTCCCGGTCGGCTGTCACAATGGTCTTGCCCAGCGGATCCAGGACGGTCACCGCGACGTCCACGCCCATCTGCCGCGCCACCACGCGCGCGAACTGGCCGGCAGTCACCTGAAGCACATACTCGTCGGTCTGCCTGGGCGCGAGATCCCGCTCGATGGGATGGCTCAATTCCAACTGGACGGCCGGTTGGGCGGACAGCCACGAGGCCGCCGGAAACGAAAGCAGGAGAATCGCCCACCCGCCGCGAGTAAGAATCATAAGATATAGTTCCAGCCGTAGTGTAGACGAATCGGGACCCCGGTACAACCGCCGCGGCGCGCGCCCCACAGCCGCCGCCCGCCGATCGTAACCGAACTGTTTTGCGCCGTTCATCCCACAGTCATCGGCGTGCTTCAGACTCCATATATTCACCACTGCTTTTTGGAGTCATCCTCTCTATGAACCAACACGTACGCAGCCTCGCCCTCATGGTCTCTGTCTGCCTGCCGCTCCTGGCGCAGGTGGATCATGCATCCCTGAGCGGCACGGTTTCCGATTCCAGCGGCGCCGTAGTTCAAGGCGCCCGGGTCGAAACCGTATCCGCCGAGACCGGCTTCCGGCGCCAGACCCTCACGGGAGCGGGCGGAACCTATCAGATCCCCGGCCTGCCGATCGGCAGCTATACCGTCACATTTGTCAAGGCAGGTTTCCGGCCCGCCGAGTTTAAGGGCGTGGAACTGGCCGTCGGGCAGCCGCGCACTCTGGACGCCGCTCTGCAGGTGGGCGCCACCTCCGAGACAGTCGCCGTCGTGGCCGAAGTGCAGACGCTCAACCGCACCTCCGCCGAGGTCGGCGGCCTGGTGGAAGCCGAGCAGATCAAGGAGATCCCCATCAGCGGGCGGAACTGGGGCAGCCTGATGCTGCTCGCCCCTGGCGCCATCAACTACGGCGACGGCGCGCAGCGCGCCATCCAGTTCAACGGCCACTCGCTCGACGACAGCAACTTCTCCTTCGACGGCATCGACACCAGCGGCGTCCAGGAACAGACCCAGAAGGCCGACACGCGCCTGAACATCGCGCTCGACGCCATCGCCGAGTTCCGCGTCTCGACCGCCGTCTACACCGCCGAAACCGGCGCCGCCGGCGGGGCGCAGGTCAGCGTGGTTTCCAAGACCGGCAGCAACGCCTACCACGGCAGCGGCTTCTACGACATTCGCAACGATAAGCTGGATGCCCGCTCGCCGTTCGACGGCTCGACGCTTCCCTCCTTCACCCTGAACCAGTTCGGCGCCAGCTTCGGCGGCGCCCTGGTCAAGGACAAGGCCTTCTACTTCGCCAACTACGAGGGCTTGCGGCAGAGCCTCGGCGTGAGTTTCGTCAACGTGGTACCGAACGCCGCGTATCGCACCCAGGTGCTGGCCACCTCGCCCGCGCTCGCGCCCCTGGTGAAGGCCTACCCGGTGGGGACCGTCCACCTGGACAGCATCACGGACCAGGTCACCAAGGTGGCCACCGACACGGTCCGCGAGGACGCCGGCATGTTCCGTTTCGACTACCGCTTCTCGGACGCCACCACTGCCTACGCCCGCTACAACATTGACAACGCCTACATCGACAGCCCCTCCGACGCCCTGGGCACCCATGGCGTGATCCCCCATATCCCCACCAACATCGTCGTGCAGGTGCAGCACATCTTCACGCCCACCACGATCGATGAAGCCAAATTCGGATTGAACCGCGCGAATTACCACAACTGGGGATACGGCTCGGCGCCCGTGTCGCTCAGCGTTTCCTCCTTCGACGGCGTCAGCGGCACCTCGCTCGATACCGAAGTCGGCACCACCTTCAACTACATCAACACCCTCACCATGGTGCGCGGCCGTCACACGCTTAAGGCCGGCGTGGAGATCCGCCGGATCCGGCTGAATAACTCCGGCAATACCCTAACCACCCAGTCGGTCAGTTACGCCTCATCCGCCGATTTCATCAATAACGCGGCGGCGTCGGCGACCTATCTTCAGGGCGAGGGCGTGGTGGGCAACCGGCGCACCTTTGCCATGGGTTACTTCCAGGATGATTTCAAAGTAAACTCGCAACTAACTCTGAACCTGGGACTGCGCTACGAATATTACTCGGTGGCGCACGAGATCCTGAACCGCTCCGCGGTGGTGGACATCGCCGGCTGCGGCGGCTTCTGCCCCAAGGGCACGCCCTATTACGACGCCAACCCCAGGGATTTCGGCCCGCGCATCGGCATGGCCTGGGCGCCCAAAGCACTGCACGGCAAGACCACCCTGCGTACCGGTTTCGGCATCTACTACGGCGGCAATCAGAACGACGATTTCAGCGACCCGGCCGAAAGCGCCGTGCCGCGCTACTCGCTGGCCAGCTCCGATTTCCCCGCCCTGTCCTATCCCCTGGTGGCCTTTCTCAATCCCGCCAACCAGCTCTTCAGCCCCAAGGCCATCTACCGCCACCGCAAGGACCTCTCCTATAACAACTGGGACTTCGTGGCGCAGCAGGAAGTGGGCCACGGCTTCGTCGCTCAGGCCGGCTACGTGGGCAGCGAAGGTCATCACCTCTTCGACAAGTACACCGTAAACCTGATCAATCCGGCCACTGGTAAGCGCACGCTGGCGGCCTTCAGTTCGTTTGGCATGAAGGCCAACGACGCCAACAACAACTTCAACGCCCTGCAGACTTCCATCCAGCGCCGGTTCGTCCACGGGCTGCTGTTCCAGATGAACTACATGTGGTCGCACGGCATCGCCGATGCTTCCGACGGCTCGGGCACGGGCATTTCCTTTCAGGACATGGGCTGCCGCGCCTGCGACCGCAGCAGCACCGACGTCGATGTCCGCCACACCATGACCATGAACGGCGTGTGGCAGTTGCCGTTCGGACACGGCAAGCAGTTCTTATCGGAGGGCATCGCCTCGCAGATCTTCGGCGGCTGGTCGCTCTCCGGCCTGGCCACGGCCCGCACCGGCAAACCTGTCAACATCACCGTTTCCCGCAAAGCCGCGGCCCTGCCGGACGGCAACACCTCCAGCCAGCGGCCGAACTACGTGGCCGGCCAGTCGATCTACGCCGCCACCCGGAGCATCCCCACCGCGTGGTTCAACCCCGCCGCCTTTTCCACGCCCGCCTCGGGCGTCTGGGGCAACCTGGGCCGCTACATTGGCAATGGCCCCAACAACTACGAGATCGACGCCGGCCTCCAGAAGCGGTTCCGTTTGACGGAGAAGGCGGGGCTCAACTTCCGGGCTTCGGCGTTCAACCTGTTTAACAACCCGCAGTGGAGCAACCCGTCCGGCAACACGTCCTCCGCCAGTTTCGGACGGATATCGAGCATTCTGAACACCGGCGCCACCGGCTCGGGCGCTCCGCGCCGCGTCGAGTTCATGCTGCGCGCGGAGTTCTAGGGCCGATCGGAATCCTGGAGACTACATCATGCTGAAATTCACCCGCCGCCAATTCGCGCAACTGGCTCCCAGCCCGCTGCTGCTCTCTCTAGCCACCCGCGGCGAGGCGGCACCACCCGCCGCCCCCGCCCCGGGGGCAATCCCCACGCGGATCGTACTCACCTGGGCCGACGACCCCGCGCGCACCCAGGCGGTGACCTGGCGAACCGAGACCGCCGCGGCCTCTCCCCAGGCGCAGGTCGCCAGATTCAATGCCGACCCCAGGTTCGAGCCGTCGGCCACCACGGTCACCGCAACCGTCCAGATGGACGACCTGGGCGATGGCCGCTCCGCCGCGCACTACGCCGCCAGGTTCCAGGGGCTGGAGCCGGAGACGGCTTACTGCTACCGCGTGGGCGACGGCCAGGTCTGGAGCGAATGGAACGTCTTTCGCACGGCGTCCACGCGGTAG
>Ga0265323_10000548_pt1 | contig 20817 bp, 12 predicted proteins | sample 41225metaG_FD_193580 | JGI IMG/M metagenome (GOLD analysis project Ga0265323, IMG submission 193580) | Rhizosphere microbial communities from Carex aquatilis grown in University of Washington, Seatle, WA, United States - 4-12-25 metaG | ecosystem: Host-associated > Plants > Roots > Rhizosphere...
GGGGGCGTTTCCCAGAAAATAGATTCCCGTCAGGTTGGTGCAGTCCGAGAAGGCCAAACTGCCGAGGTTGGTGATGCCGGCGGGGATCGTGATGCTCGTCAGGCTGCTGTTGTGCTGGAACGCACTGGCCCCGATGCGGGTGACAAACAGGCCATCAATCATGCCCGGGATGGTTACGTCGCCGCCAGCGCCGGTGTAGCCGGTGATGCAAATGGCCCCGTTGTTGGTCACGCAAATGAAATCCGCCCCCGAACCGCCATAGAGTGCCGTGAGCCAGCCCCCGAAGCCAGTGTCCCAGCCCGCCGTGTCCGCCACATAATACACCGTGCCCGTTTCGCCGCTGAAGACCGAGGTGTCCAAGCTGCCCGCCTCCCAGCCATCCACCAGCGGCGCGTCCCCTTGGAAATAAGCTTGTGTCAGATTCGCGCAATTCGCAAAACAGTAACTGCCCAGGCTGGCGACACTGGCGGGAATCGTTACCGTCGTCAGGGCGGAACACCCTGCGAACGCATAACCGCCGATATTGGTGACACCGCTGCCAATCGTCACGTTGGTCAGATTGTTGCACCACTGGAACGCCTGGTTCCCGATGGTGGTGACGCTGTCGGGAATGATGATGCTGGTCAGGCTCGAGCAGTCGTCGAACGCATAGCTTCCGATGTTGGCAACGTGATTGCCAAGCGTGACGCTGGCCAGGCTGGTGCAGTAGTCGAACGCCCAGTCTCCGATGCTGGTGACGTTATTGGGGAACACGACGTTGGTCAGGCTGTTGCAACCATAGAACGCCGCGGCACCGATGCTGGTGACGCTGTTGCCAATGATGAGGCTGGACAGACTGCCACAGTAATAGAACGCATCGCCCCCGATGTTGGTGACGTTGTTGGGAATGCTGATACTGGCCAGGCTGGAACAGCCCATGAACGTATCTTCTTTGATGCTGGTGACGCCAGCGGGGATCACGAAGCTGGTCAGGCTGGTGCATTCAACGAACGCCTGCTCTCCGATGCTGGTGACGCCGGCGGGGAGCGTGATGCTGGTCAGGCTGCAGTATTGAAACGAATTGTTGCCGATGTTGGTGACGCCAATGGGAATCACGACGTTGGTCAGGCTGTAGCATTGAGCGAACGTCCAGTCTTCGATGCTGGTGACGCCAGTGGGAAGCACGACGCTGGTCAGGCTGGCGCAGGAACCGAACGCCCCGGCCCTGATGGTGGTGACGGCGGCGGGGAGCGCGAGGTTAGTCAGACCGGTGCAGCCGTCAAACGCCCAGTAGCCGATGCTGGTCAGGCTGGTGGGCAGCGTGATGTTCGTCAGGTTGGTGCAGACCGAGAACGCATCATCTCCGATGTTGGTGACGGTGGTGGGCAGCGAGTAAACGCTTCCGGCTTTCTGCGGCGGGTATAGGAGGAGCACGGTCTGGCTCCGGTTGAACAAAACCCCGGCCACACTGCAATAGACGGAATTGGCGCCATCCACCATGATCGCATTCAGGCTTGTGCAGCCAACGAACGCATCGCTCCCGATGCTGGTGACGCTCGCGGGAATCGTGAGGCTGGTCAGGCTGCCACAGCCATAGAATGCGTAGGCTCCAATATTGGTGACGGCATTGCCCAGCGTGACGCTGGCCAGACTGCTGCATCTAAAGAACTCATCATTTCCGATGTTGGTGACCTTGTTGGGAAGCGTGATGCTGGTCAGGCTGGTGCATTCATTGAATGCCTGGTCCCCGATGCTGGTGACGCTGGCGGGGAGCGTGAAATTGGTCAGGCTGTAGCAGTCAGCGAACGCCGCGCTTCCGATGCTGATGAGGTTGTTGGGCAGCGTGAGGTTGGTCAAGGCGGTGCATTGATTGAACACCCCGGCCCCAAGGTTGGTGACACTGTTTGGAATCGTGACGCTGGTCACGTTCGCGCAGCCATTGAACGCGGTGTTTCCGATGCTGACGACCGGATAGCCATTGGTGGTGTCGGGGATGACCACGGCTCCGCCGGAACCGGTGTAGCCGGTGATGGTGATCGCGCCGTTGTTGGTTGTGAATGTGAGCTGGGCTTGCACCACGGCGGGCAGCATCGCTGCACACAGCAGGCAGAGTTGAATCAGGTTCTTTTTGATTTTCATGAGATTTCCTTTTGGCTTTTCGACGAGACAGAGGGCATTCCCTTTGAGCACAGCGCTGTTCTGCTGTGCCGAGTTGATACGCTTAAACCCTTCACGAGATTTTCATCTACTCATATATTAGGCAACATGTCCATATATTAATATTGATATTTGTTTTACTAACTATAATGATGTGATTGTCTCAACACCAGAGCGGGTAAGGGGTCAGTCCCGAATGGCGCTTAGATAAGGTCACGATTTTTGCGGTATTTACTGCGGTGCTGGAGTTCTTTCATCAAGTGGCGCGGGTGTCGGCGTCGGCGTTGCGGGCGGGACGTGATGATCCGGCGGAAGAGGCCCAGTTTGAATTCGGCGCGTTCGGGGGCGTTGGTCCCGCTTTGCGGGATGGCCGGAAATTCCAGGTCGGCGGCGTTTTGGATGGTCAAAATGTGTTCGTAGGCGTCGGCGGCGTCGGTGGCTTTCGCGCCGGTCGCCTTTTGGGTGTCGCTCTGGCCGGTTTGGGGTAAAATATTTCTCGGGTCAGGGCGCTTTGCTTTTGCGCGTTGGCTTTCACTGAAACTCCCGACTGATTCCCGGTTGCTCATGGCTGACGAGATAACCTTTCTAACAATGACGGCAGGCATCAAGATATAATTTGAATAAATCTTGGCGGGGTCAATTCGCACTGGCGTCACATTTGCGAGCGGTTAATCTTTTGTGAAACGGATGAACTTGAAACGTTATCTCACGATTTACGGAGCGTTGTGGCGGACTTCCGTCACGCGCGAGATGTCGTTCAAGGGCAATTTCCTCCTCTGGATCATCGTCGAGCTGGCCTGGTTCGGGCTGCAACTCGCTTTTGTCGGCGTGATTTTCAGCCAGACCACCACCGTCGGCACGTGGACGGTGTGGCAGGTGGTGCTGCTGACCGGCACGAGCAGCTTCATCCAGCAGATTTACCAGGCGTTTTTCCTGGTGAACTGCACGAATCTTTCCGAACTCGTGCGGACCGGCAAGATGGATTTCCTGCTGTTGCTGCCGGTCAACACGCGCTTTGTCGTCTCGACGCGGCAGGTGGACCTGCCGTCATTCGCCAACGCCGCTTTTGCCGTTTGCGTCATGACTTACGCGGCGGGGAAATTGCATCTGCACCCGACGGCCGTTCAGTTCCTCGGCTTTGGCGCGTTGTGTGTCATCGGGCTTCTGGTGCATTACTCGCTCATGTTCATGCTGGCTTCGGTGAGTTTTTGGACGGTGCGCGCGCAGGGTATCGTGTGGGGCTATTACAGTCTGTTCAACATCGCGCGGATGCCGGACGAGGCGTTTCGCGGCGTGTTCAAGGCCGTGTTCACCTTTGCGCTGCCGGTGCTGCTGGTATCCAACGTGCCCGTGCGCGTGCTGGCGGACAAATTGACTTCGCCTCGCGCCTGGCTGGTGCTGATTAGCCTGGGTATCGTCTGGGCGCTCATATCCGAATGGTTCTGGCGGTTCTCCATCCGGCGATACACCAGCGCGAGCACGTAGGGGAAAAAGTTGATCCGTCGTCGCCAAAGGCTATGACGGGACAAGGAGTTGAGAAGTTGCCGCCTTCACTTCGTTTCGGCGCAGTCGCGCCGTAGCCAAAGGGGAAGGCGGAAAGGTTGAGAGTAAAATTATCTTCGCCCTCCTCACTTAGGAAGCCATCCCATGGCGCCATTGTCCTTGGGCGGCGCTATTTGCCCAGGGCCTTGGCGACGGCTTGCGTCAATTCGTCGCCCCGCAAATCCCGGCCGATGATTTTGCCATTGCCATCAAGGAGATAGGTGGCGGGGATGCTTTCAATTCCGTATTTCACGGCCAGTTTATTTTGCCAGCCCTGGCCGTCAAAGTATTGTTGCCAGGTCATGTTCATTTCTTTGGTGAACCCGGTGAGTTTGGCCTGATCCTGATCCAGGCTGATGCCGATGATTTCAAATCCCTGGTCGTGATATTTTTTATAGGTGGCAATGACATGGGGCAGTTCGGCGCGGCACGGCCCGCACCACGTCGCCCAGAAATCAATCAACACCACCTTGCCCTTGTAATTGGCGATGGAAAGCGGTTTGCCGGCCACGTCCGTTTCGTTGAAGTCGGGGAATGTGGCTCCCACCGTCAGCGCGGCCTGCATTTTCTGGGCCGCCATCTGCGCTGCTTCGCGTTTTTCCAGTGCGGCGACGAATTCCGTGCCCTGGAAGTCAAGCTTGAGCTGTTTCACGAGCGCGGCGGCTTTCGCCGGGTCGTCAAGCATTTGATCATACAACATGGCCTTCATGTACACGATGTTGGCGACGGCATCGGTTTTTTCGCCCTGGTGTTCGGCCAGCAGGACATCGAATTGTTTCAGGTCGGCGGCCAGATCAAGTTTGTTCGTTTTGCCGTCGGCCAGGTCGGCTCTGATTTTTCCGATCAGGGCCTTGAGTTCGGTGGTGGCGTCGCCGGCAAATGCCGAAGGGGTGAATGGATTCGATGACAGCAGGATGGCGGTCATGACAGCGAGCAAGAGTTTTGTTTTCATGTTTTGAGCAAAATCAGGTTTGTTTCAACGGATGACTGGTCCGGCAAACCATCGTCTCCCGGCCGGGTTAAGTCAATGCCAACAGGCCCCGGCCCGTTATTCGTTGTGCGGTATCTTGATCGTGCTTCCGCCGATGAATTCCCGGATCACGGCGTCGCCGGGGATGAGGTCGCCGGTTGAAAGTTGTTTCTTCGTGAAACCTTCCACCGATTCGAGCAGCGCCTTTACCCGGTCGTAACGGATGCGGGCGTCGAGAAAACCCGCGTAAGGCGCGAAATCCTCCGGCTTGGGCAGCAGCCCGCCGTCCCCGATGAAGAACGGCTTGAGCGCGGGCAAATCGAAGGGGAACCCGCCGTTGATGATGTGATCACCCAGTCCCATGAGCGGGATGATGCTGAACAGCTCTCCGTAACGCACATAATGCCAGTGCAAAATAGTGCGCAGCGCGCTGTGGTTGCGATGCAGTGCGTCACGCAACATGCGCCGGATGAGACGCACGTCGGTGAACTGCGTGAGCCGGTTCGTGCTCCCGTCGCCTTCGTACAACACATTCAGCGTTTCGATGTAGAGACGGAATTGCGCGGAGGCATCAATCCCTTCGGTGATGGGCGGATAAAACCCGTGCAAACAATCCAGCAACAGAATCTGGTCCGGTTCCAGCTTGACCGGCTTGGTGCCCACGCGCCGGCCTTCCATGAAACTGTAAACCGGTTTTTCAATCGTCTGCCCGTCGAGCAGCGCCCGGAGGTGCTGATTCAACAACTGTATGTCCAGCGCTTCCGGCGTCTCGTAATTCCGGTCATTGATCCAGTCGGTCGGATGCTCGACCAGCGACCAGAAATAGTCATCGAGATTGAGCATCAAGAAACGCAGGCCCTGTTTTTCGAGCCGCTGCGTCAGTTTGACGGTCGTGGTCGTCTTGCCGGAGGAACTCGGACCGCTCACCCACATCATCCGCAAACGGTTGCCGGCGGTGTTCAGGCGGGACAAAACCTTCTTCGCGGCCTCGTCCAGCGACGCCTCGTAAACCGCCAGCGACGCGGCAATCACCTCCTTGATGCGACCGCTGCGAACCGCCTCATTCAGGCCGGCCACCGTGTCCACGCCCTGCTTGCGATTCCAGTCGAGGATTTGCCCCATGCGCTCGCGGGGAAAACCATTGCCGGCGAATTTTTCCGGCGGCAGCGCTCCTTCCCGCAGCCAATGCCGCCCCCAGCGGTAGCATTCGTAAGCATCGGCGGTATTCTGGAAACCATAGCTGCGCAGCGTGTGCAACACCTCGTCCTGGATGGATTCAATCGTCGGCGGAAAATTTGATATCAGATGATGCGGGTCGGAGTTGAGGCAGACGGTGGCGGCGTCCGCCAGAAACCCCGCGATGTCTTCATCGGACCCCTGCGCGCTGAAAATCTTGTCGTTCGTGCCCGGCAGAAAATCCGGCTGAAACCCGCCGATGGACTCCGCGGCGCGCAAAATGGCCCGGCCGATACGGTCCGAATCGAATTTGACCAGCGCCCGGTTGCGCTTCTGGACTTTGACAATGCGGTTTTGAACTGGCATCGCCGCGGATGATAATGCAATCGCATCAAGTTACAAAGCCGATTTGGCGCAACTTTAGACAGAGCCGGTTGCGGGGCGCGGCTTCCCGAATCGGCTGGACGAAAAGGCCGCTTGCCGACCGCGCCCATCACTGCTTTGCTGGTGTCAATGAGCGGGCCATACGAGGAAATGTTGGACGGCGGGTCGCTGCCGCGTTCGGCGCCGGGCGCGCGCCATGAGGCGATTTGCGACCGCCTGCACGCGTTGATGACCGCCAGCGTTGCGAACCTGGCCGCCATCCGGCTGCTCGCGGCGCGGGAACAGGTACGCATCACCCGGACGACGACGCTTTGTCCCGATCTTGCGCTGGTGACGGCGGCGACGGGCAAGCTCTGGCTGGCGGTGGAAATCGTCAGCACGGAAGATCACCGCTCCGACACGGTCATCAAAAAACAGATTTACGAGGATGTCCGCGTGCCGCGGTTGTGGATGGTGGATCCGCGTTATGACAACGTGGAGGTTTACCACAGCACGCAATGGGGTCTGGCGTTGAAGGGGATTCTGGCCGGGAGCGAAGTGCTGGCCGAGGCGTTGATTCCTGAATTTCAAATCGTCATTGCCGAGTTGTTCGCCACGCAGCAAAAAACCAATTAATCCGCGGGTTTTCCAGCGGTTTGGCTGGCCTGAAATGTGCTGAAATTCCGGCCATGAAGTACTCCCGCTTGTTTCTCGTCCTGACCGGCCTGTTTTTTTCCTTTTCCAACACATATGCCGTTCTCATGCGTCCGCTGGCCATTGACGAACTGGCGCGCAAGGCCGATTTGATTGTCCAAGGGACCGTCCTCGACAAGACCTGCCTGCGCGACGACGCCGGCCGGATTTACACCCGGGTCAACATCCGGGTGGCGGAAGTCTGGAAAGGCGTGCTGCCAACCAATTCGCCGCCGCCGGGGCTGACCATTGTGCAGGGCGGCGGCACGGTGGGCGACGTGCGCGAGGAGGTTTCGGGCGATGTTCAATACGATGCCGGCGAGGAATTTGTGGCGTTCCTGGTCTTTAATTCGCACGGCGAACCGGTGACGATTGGCCTGGCCCAGGGAAAATTCCACGTCTGGCGCGACCCGCAGACCGGCGAAAAGTTCGCCCACAACCTGTTTCACGGCAAACCGGAACCGGCGGCCGGCGACAACCGGATCCCGTCCGCGCCTTTGCCCGTTAGCGAACTCAAATCACAAGTCCAACAAGTTGCGCCATGAAAACGATCCGATGGGTTTTGCCGATGTTGCTGGGCGCCGGATTGACGGCGCGCGCTTACGTGTTGAATTACAATTCGTTCACCAACGTCCAGCATTGGAACTTTCTCGCGCCCAACAGCGCCGTGCCCACGAATGTCTTGAACCGCACCACGCACGCGCTTCGTTTTTATCTCGCGTCCGATGGTTATTCCACCGCCAACACGGCGGCGGAACTGAACGGCGTCCGCGCTGCGCTCGCCCAATGGCAGGCCATTCCCAACACCCTCATCAAATTTGAGGAAGCCGGGCTGGTGAACCCGCCGGTGGACGTGAACACGTCCGACAACACCAACATCATTTACTGGACCAAGACCACCACCATCGTCAATGGCCGCACCGACATCAGCGGCGCGCTGGGCGTGACTATCACCTCCTCCACCGTGACGAACAATGAACTGCTCCAGGCCGACATCGTCTTCAATGGCGATGAGTATGAATGGTTCACTGACTTTTTTGACCCGAAAAACCAGGACATTTTTGTGGAGTCCGTCGCCTTGCACGAAAGCGGCCACTTTCTCGGGATCAACCACTCGCCGCTCGGCGGCGCCACGATGTTTTTTGCCGGCAACTCGGGCGTAAACGTCCAGGACGGCGCGAGCAGCGATGACATCGCCGCGATGCGCTATTTGTATGGCACCAATCTGGCGAATTTCGGCGCCATCAAAGGTTCGGTGACGGTGAACGGCACACCCGTGGCGGGCGCCATCGTCGTGGCGCAGGATGCCGCGAGCAGCAACGATTTCACCGGGACGCTCACGTGGACGAACGGCAATTTCGCCATGAACGCGATCCCGCCCGGCACCTACCGCCTGCGGGCCGCCCCGCTGGACCCGGCTGCCACCCGGTCCATTGACTCGCTTTGCACCGGGCCAGACATCAGCCCCGTTTACAACAACGCCTTCACGTCGTTCCTGCCCACAACCAACCTGTCCGTGACCGTGATTGCCAACAGCACAAACACGGTCAATTTCACAGTCGTCAGCAATGCCCAGCCGTTCCGCATCACCAACATTCGCCTGCCCACGGCCAACGCCGGTTCATATTCCTGGGGACCAATGCCGGCCGCCATGGTTGTGGGCCAGAGCAATTACACCATCGGCGTCGCTTCGAGCAACCTGCCCACCAGCGGGGCGGTTTTTACGATTACCGGCGACGGGCTGACGCTCGGTATCCCGACTTTCAATGCCAATCTGGGCGGTCTCGGCCTGAATTTCATTTCGATGGGCATCAGCATCGCCAGCAACGCCACGCCCGGTCTCCGCACGTTCATTGTCCAGCAGGGAACGAATTTCGCCTATGCCGGCGGCTACTTGAAAATCCGCCCGGGGGTCTTGGACTACAATTTTGACGGGCTGGATGACGCATTCCAACGCACTTACTTCCCGCTGTTCACCGCACCCAATGCGGCGCCGACCGCTGATCCCGACGGCGACGGCATGAACAACCTCGCCGAATACATTGCCGGGACCAACCCGACCAACGCCGCGTCCGTCTTCAAGCTGCTGTCACCGACGAACAGCCCCGCCGGCACGGCGGTGCGCTGGTTGAGTGTGGCCGGCAAGAGCTACCAGGTGTTGAGCCGCACCAATCTTTTGACCGGCTCCTGGCGGACCAATGGCACGGCTGTCACCGCCACCGGTACCAACACGCAATACCTAGACGCCGGCGGCACCAACGGCGTCCGTTTCTATCGCGTCCAGGTTTTGCAGTAGATCCGGCCATTTCTTGAAGTTGATTTGCTTGAACGAAAGCATTAATCATGTTGTCTTAGTCTTGAAAATCGAACAAACTATTAATCTATGAAAAAATCCATACTGTTTCTCGCGGTCGCCGCCGGCCTTTTGCTGGCAGTTTCCACTGCGCGCCTGCTTGCGGTGGACGCTGCGAGCAAGGAAGTCACCATCACCGGTTCCATGGTCTGCGGCAAATGCACGCTGCACGAAACCGATAAATGCCAGAATGTCGTTCAGGTCGAAAAAGACGGCAAAACCGTCAATTATTACCTGTCGCAAAATGACGTGAGCAAGGCGAGTCACAAGGCCGTCTGCGGCGGCACCGCCGAAAAAGTAACCGTCACTGGCACCGTCACGGAAAAGGACGGCAAGCAGGTGATGACGCCGACCAAGATTGAGCCGGTCAAATCCTGATTAATTGATCCTCGCTGAACCGCCGCCGGAGTTTTCGCTCTGGCGGCGGTTTGTTTTTCAAACTTCCTGACCGCCCTACGGATTTTTCAACCGGAAAAACATGGGTCCGCCCGAAGCCGGATTCGTCACGTAATTTTGTCCGTTAAGGACGGCGGGCGGGGTGGTCACGGATGTCCAGTTCGTCTTCAGCAGATTGGTGGAGGACTGGAGATTGAAGTTTTGGATCGGGACCGGCCAGGACACGGTCGCGATGTGGTTGGACAAGGTCACGGCAAGTTTCGGGATGGTGACCGAAGCGAACCGGCCGACCCGTATGGTATGGCTGTTCGCGTCAGACACATAGATGTTGGTGGCGTTGTCAACGGCGATGCCGCACGGGAAACTAAACTGTGCGTTGGTGTAATAGCCGTCCACGTTGGTGCCGGCATACAACAGCCCTGCCAGTGTGCTCACCATGCCTTGGGGCGTGATTTTACGAATCAAATCATTGTAGGTGTCCGCCACATACACATTGCCGCCGCCATCCACGGCGACGTCGAACGGCGAATAAAACTGCGCAGTAAACTTCGCATTGGGTCCGGTATTGTCCCAAGAGCCGGCAACGCCGGCTTCTCCGGCAAGCGTGGTGACGATCCAGTTGGTGCCGGTGCCGTCAGGTGTGATTTTGCGGATGGTATGGTTCATGATCTCCGCCACGTAGAGGTTGCGTGACACGTCCAAGGCCATGCCGGCGGGAAAGTTGAATCGTGCGTTGCTGTTGGTGCCGTCGGCGGTGCCGGCGTTACCCGCCAGGCCGGCGATCGTGGTAACCACCCAATTCGTTCCCACCGGTTTGATCTTCCGTATGGTATCGTTGTTCGCGTCAGCTACGTAGATGTTGGTGGCATTGTCAACGGCGATGCCCCAAGGATTGTTGAATCGGGCATCGCCATTCTTGCCGTCGGCAGTCCCGGCGACGCTGTTGGATCCGGCCAGGATGGTCTTCACGCCGCCAGGGGTGACTTTTTGAATCAATTGGTGGCCCGAGTCCGTGACATAAACATTGGACGCCACGTCCACCGCCACTCCTTCCGGGCCAAAGAATCCTTGGGCGAGGGTGGTGACCACACCGGCCGGAGTCATCTTGCGAATCCTATAAGAATCAGCGACATAAACATTACCGTCGGAGTCCGTGACGAGGCCAGCGGGAGAACCAAATTGGGCATTGGTTCCGGTACCATCGGCAGAGCCACTAATACCGGCCTGTCCGGCTAGGGTGGTGATGACAAGCATGGAACTGACCGTCAGGGTTGCTGGGGGCGAGCTCGTGACACTGCCGAAGCTGTTCGTGACCCGGCACTGGAACGGATCGCCGCTCATGGCCAGATCAGCCACAGTGACGGTCAAATTGGAGGTGTCCGAACCGCTGTAGTTGCCGCCATCCGACAAAATGCTCCAGGTTGAACTGCCATTGGGTTTGCGTTGCCACTGAAAATCCGGCGTCGGATTACCACTGGCAATGAGCCGGAAAACCGCGGTGGTTCCCAACATTGCCGTCTGGTTGGCCGGCTCACTTGAAATCATGGGAGCCAGCGGTGGCAAGGCACCAAAAATAATCTGGACGTCACGGTATTCATTGGGCGCGACGCCACCTCGGGCGAGGGGGTGAAATGTGACGGTGGCGGCCGGGTCGGTAAAGATTGCGCCGATGGCAAGTCCGGCATCCTGGTTACTGATGCCCGGCGTGGTCATGTCGAGCAAATCGCTCTGACGATTGTAGTTGTAACCCCAGATGACATAGACGCCATTGGTCATGGACGCGTTGTTGGTAAAATCATGCCGGCAACTGATCCAATAGTTGTAAGTGCTGTCCTTGACAATTTTGAGCGCCAGCGTTTCACCGGGGGCCGCCAGATAATTATTGCGGTCGGAAGCATAAACGCGATAGGTACCGCTGGTAGAAATCGTCAGCACCTGGCTGTTGGCAATCCAACCCAGATAGTTTTTGAACCAAGGATTGAAATCGGTGCTCTGATTGTCCTGTGAATTGTAGCCCATGACGTCAAAATAATCTCCGTATTCGACGTCGGAACCGGTCGGGCTGATGGGGTTGCCATCACTGACCTGCCAGAGATTGGCATGGAGCAATCCATAGGTGTGGCCCAGCTCGTGGGCGATCACTCTAAAATTGAATTGTCCGTTGTCCCAGACAGCGGAGGCGCCTACCTGGGCCATGCCGGTGTAGGTGATTTGGGACCCCGAAATGTTGGCGAGGTTGGGGAAGAGCACAATGATCCGGTCGTAGTTGGCCAGGGTATAATTGGCAGAAGCCGCGTTCCGGGCGTCGGACTGCAATTGATTGTTGGCGCCGTTCGTAGCGTAATAAACGGCGGTTTGCGGCATGCGATAGACCTGGCTGGTGACGAAGTTGGTCAGGCTGGTGAGTTGATAGGAACTTTTCCAGTAAAACGGGCTGATCTGCGTGTCGGCCACGTTCTGGACGGTTGCTGCTGTGTAGGGCGAGCCGGGCGAGTCCGAAAAGTCAACGCGGATGATCAGGACGTTTTTGCCGCCAGTCGCCCATGACGATGCCAGGCCGGCCACTTCCGCAGTGCTGGAGCCGCCGGAAGTTTCGCTTCCGTCGATGATTTCGGTTGCCGGCTGAAGCGGGCGGGGACCGATTCCCGCCTCGGCCGCCTCCAGCCTGGCTTCAACCCGCCGAAGCTGTTCGCGGGAGGCAAAGCGGTAAATCCGGTTTCCCATTTCACCGAGGACGGACGGCAGATTGGCAGCCTTCTCCGTAGCGTTGCGCAAGTCTGTCACCGGGCTGGCCGGCCCGGGTGATTCATCCGCTTCCAGTTCCCGCAATGCGTCTTCGTGCACCGCCATTACGCCATCAAGCACGATGCCATGAAGGGGAATGCTGAACTTCGTGGTCTCGCCCAGGCGCCGGCCATAGACGGAAGCGCGGTAAGTTTGACCATTGAGCTGGACAAATCTTTGGATGGGTTCCACCGCGGGTCCGTTGGTGGCGGGCAGGACCCCGAGAACGGAAAAGTCGCCGATGCCCGAAACGCGGGATTCCAATATATCCGAAATCTCCTTTGGCCATCCGCTGCGGATGGACGCCGGGACCGCCAAGGTCAGCACCTTTTCGGGATTGCTCTTAATCAGGCCGGCAAGAAGCGTGCGCCGTTGTTTCGCCAACGTCACGCCTTCCGGAACCAACCCGGCCTTCGCCCCCGGTGTGACTGCGGTTTCATAACGACCGGCCCAGGACTGAAACGCGGCCAGCTCCGGCAGGGACTGTTCCCGTCCCCATTCCGATGCATAAGCCGCGGGCTTCGCGCCCGCAGGCGGCGAGGGAACCACGCCGGCGTTTTGGGCGTTCAAATCCGTGGTAAGGCAGAAAGAGAAACTAGCGGAGACCAGCAAGACACGTGAAACCCAGGTTAAGTGCGTTTTCATTGTCATGACGGGCTGAAACACTGATTGGCCTGATTATTCTCATACGGCGGTGAAGAATGAAAGAAAAAGTTCAGCCGCCGGGTTTGTCCATCTGGCGGCGGTTGAATTTTACCGCGTCGGCGAATAGGACGCCGGTGCCGCCAAAAATGTCCAGCGCCGAGCCGATCGTCAGATCAATTTTTCCCCCGCCCAGCAGGGTGACCTCCTCCAGATCCGACATGGAATTTGCGCCGCCCGCGTAGGTCGTCGGAATGGGCGTCCACTGGCCAAGTTGCTGGACCAGGTCGCGGTCAATGCCGCGGCACAGACCCTCCTTGTCCACGGCATGGATTAAAAATTCCGCGCAACTGCCGGCAAACTGTTGGAGCGTCTCCGGCGACAGGGTCACTTCCGTCCATTTCTGCCAGCGGTCGGTGACGACGAAATAATTTTTGCCGCGGCGGCGGCAGCTCAAATCCAGCACCAGCCGTTTTTTGCCAACGGCTTTGACCAGCTCGGCCAGCCGGTTCCAATCCACCCGGCCCTCGCGAAAGACCCAACTGGTGACGATGACGTGCGACGCCCCGCCGTCGAGCCAGTCGCGGGCGTTTCCGGCGTTGATGCCGCCGCCGATTTGCAATCCGCCGGGATAGGCCGCGATGGCCGCGCACGCTTCATTTTCGTTGCCGGGGCCAAGCATCACCACGTGGCCGCCGTTCAGGCCGGCGCGCTGGTAAAGTTCCGCGTACCACGCGGCGGAGCGGTCGGAGACAAAGTTCGTGCGCGGAAGGCCGGCCTTGCCGAGCGTGCCGCCGACGATTTGCTTCACTTTGCCTTCATGCAGGTCAATGCACGGACGGAACATGTCCGCAAGCTAGAGTTCCACGGGCGAAGTTCCAAGTCCGAAGTTGACCGGGAGGAGCAATCGGACGAGTCCGGGCACGACCTTTGATTTACAGCGGGTCCTGCCTGCCGCCACGGCGGTGGCAGTGTGCGCATGCGCCGCAAAAAAAATGGGAAGAATGACAGTTTGCAGATTGCCATTTGACGGAGCTGAATCATAATCGGAGTCATCTATGGAAGCCGTTGCAAAGGAAGAACGGCGTGTTGCGTATCCGCTCGTCCCGATCTTTGCCCTCCTTGCGGCGGGTATTGTTACCAGCGGCTACTTCTACTACCGGAACTACGAGCGGCACTTCCGCGCCGAGGCCGAAAGCCAGCTCTCCGCCATCGCGGAGTTGAAGGCGGACGAACTGGCGCAGTATCGCAAGGAGCGGCTGTGGGACGCCAACGCTTTTTTCAAGAACCCGGCTTTCTCCAGCCTGGTTCGGCGCTTTCTCGATCACCCGGAAGACGCCGAAGCACTGCCGCAGCTTCAGGAGTGGGCCGCCAAATGCCTGGTGACCGGGCAGTATGACCTGGTTTGCCTGTTCGATGCGCAAGGCGTCATTCGCATGGCGGTTCCCGTTGAGCCGCCAATCTCTTCCTTCGTATCACAGAACATTTCGGAAATCCTGCGGTCGGACCGGGTGATCGTCCAGGATTTTACCCGGAGCGAGCATGACCAGCGGGCCTATCTGGCGCTGCTGGTGCCCATTTTCGACGAGTCGGACACGAATCGTCCGCTGGGCGTTCTCGCCCTGCGGATTGATTCCGAAACCTATCTCTATCCGTTCATCAAACGCTGGCCAACGCCCAGCCAGACGGGCGAGACGCTGCTTGTCCGGCGGGACGGCAACGATGCGCTGTTCCTCAACGATTTGAAGTTTGGAACCAACGCCGCCCTTAATCTGCGCGTTTCACTTGCCAACACCAACATGCCGGCGGTGAAAGCCATCTTGGGACAGGAAGGCGTGGTGGAGGGTGTGGATTATCGCGCGGTGCCGTCGCTGGCGGCCCTGAAATCCGTTACCGATTCGCCGTGGTTTCTGGTGGCCAAGATGGACACCGCCGAAGTGTATGCGCCGCTGCGCGAGCGGTTGCGGCTGACCATCCTGTTCGTGGGCCTTTTGCTGATCAGCGCGGGTGCGGGCATGGGCGCGCTCTGGCGGCATCAGCGCAGCCAGTTCTATAAAGAGCGGTATAAGATGGCCGAGACGCTGCGCGCTTCGGAGGCCCGCTATCGCCGGCTCTTCGAGACGGCCAAGGACGGCATTCTGATCCTCGATGCCGGAACGGGGATGGTGATGGATGTGAATCCGTTTTTGATCGAGAAGCTGGGTTTCCCGCGCGAGGCCTTGCTCGGAAAAAAAATCTGGGAACTCGGGTTTTTCAAGGACATCGTCGCCAACGAGGCCAAGTTCGAGGAATTGCAGAAAAAGGAATACATCCGCTATGAAGAACTGCCGTTGAAAACCAGCGATGGCCGGCGGATCAATGTGGAGTTTGTCAGCAACGTCTATCTGGTGGACCAGCACAAGGTAATCCAGTGCAACATCCGCGACATCACCGAGCGCAAGCAGGCGGAGGAGGCCTTGCGCCAGGCGCACGACGAACTCGAAAAGCGGGTCGCCGAGCGCACCGCCGAGCTGTCCCAGGAACGCCGGCTCCTGCGCATATTGATTGACAACCTGCCGGATGGCATCTATGCCAAGGACACGGCGGGCCGGAAGACCATGGCCAACCCGGCCGACCTGAAGGTTTTGGGATGCCGGACGGAAGCCGAGGCCATCGGCCGGAACGATTTCGATTTTTTCCCGAAGGATGTTGCCGAAAAATTCTGGGCCGACGACCAGAAGGTGATTCGAGGCGAGCCGGTCATCAATCGGGAGGAGTTTTTTCTGGACGAACAGGGGCGGAAAAGCTGGCTGTTGACCAGCAAGCTGCCGTTGCGCGATCAGGACGGAAAGATTGTCGGCCTGGTGGGCATTGGCCGGAACATCACCGGGCAGAAACAAGCGGAGGAGGCGCTGCGCCAGTCGCACGACGAACTCGAAAGGCGGGTCACCGAGCGCACCGCCGAACTGGCCGGCGCCAACGCGATCCTGCAACAGCAAATCGCCGAGCGGAAACGCATCGAACTAATCCTGGACCGGGAGCGCCTCCTGCTGCGCACACTCGTTGACAACCTGCCCGATGCCATCTACGCCAAGGACACGGCGGGCCGGAAAACGATGGCCAATCCCGCCGACCTGAAAAATCTCCGCTGCCAGACCGAGGCCGAGGCCATCAGCAAGAGCGATTTCGATCTCTTTCCGAACGAGATTGCCGAACAATTCTGGGCCGACGACCAGAAGGTGATTCAGGGCGAGCCGGTCATCAACCGGGAAGAGTATTTCTTGAACGACGAGGGCGAGAAACGCTGGCTGTTGACCAGCAAGCTGCCGCTGCGCGATCCAACCGGAAAGATTGTCGGGTTGGTGGGCATCGGGCATGACATCACCGAGCGCAAGCGGGCGGAGGAGGCACTGCGCCAGGAACAAACATTGATGGCGACCCTGATGGAGAATGTTCCCGACGCCATTTACTTCAAGGACGCGACCAGCCGTTTTATTCGGGCGAACCGCGCCCTGTCCCGGAAGTTTGGTCTGAATGACCCGGCCCAACTCATCGGCAAATCAGACGCGGACTTTTTTTCTGTGGAACACGCGCAGCAGGCCCTGGCCGACGAGCGGGAGATCATTCGCACCGGCCGGCCGCTGTTGAATGTCGAGGAGAAGGAAACCTGGATTGACGGCACCGTGAGCTGGGTCTTGACCACCAAACTGCCCCTGCGCGACGCCGCCGGGCGAGGCATCGGCACCTGCGGCATCTCCCTCGACATCACCGAGCGCAAGCGGGTGGAGCAGGCGCTGGCCGAGCGCACGGAGGAAGTCTCCCAAAGGAACCAGGAACTGGCCGGCGCCAACGCAACCCTGCAACAGCAAATCTCCGTGCGGGAACGCATCGAACAAGTTCTGGATCGGGAGCGCGACCTGCTGCGCACGCTCATTGACAGCCTGCCGGACTATGTTTATGCCAAGGACGCCGAAGGCCGATTTACCATTGCCAACGTGGGAGTGGCGCGCCAGTTCGGATTTGAGTCTCCCAATGCGGTCATTGGAAAATCGGATTTCGATCTTTTCCCGCGCGAATTGGCGGAAAAATACCATGCCGATGAACTGGAGATCCTCCGGTCCGGAAAGGGGTTGTACAGCCACGAAGGCCCCACAGTGGACGCCAGCCAGCCGGAGAAAAACCGATGGGTTTCAACCACCAAGGTGCCTCTGCGAAACGAACTGGGTGAGATCACCGGGTTTGTGGGTCTGGGTCATGACATCACGGAACGCAAGCGGGTGGAGGAGGCGTTGCAGAAAAGCTCGCAGGAATTGCAGGAACGAAACGACGAACTGGCGCGTTTCACCTACACCGCCTCGCACGACCTGAAGAGTCCGCTGGTGACGGTCAAGGCTTTCCTCGGTTATCTGGAACAAGACACCAGCAACCAGGACGCCGAGGCAATCAAGAAGGACCGGCAGTACATCTACACCGCGGTGGACAAGATGACCCGGCTGCTGGATGAACTGCTCGACCTGGCGCGCGTCGGGCGCAAAATGAACCCGCCGGAAGAAGTGCCGCTGCAAGTGGTGGTGAAAGATGCCCTGGACATGGTGGCCGGGTGGATCATCCAGCAGGGTGTGGAGGTGGTGGTGACGAAAGAACCCATCATGCTGTGCGGCGATCGGACGAGACTGGTGGAAGTCTTCCAAAATCTGGTGGACAACGCCATCAAGTTCATGGGCGGTCAACCGGCGCCGCGCGTGGAGATCGGCATGGAGAAGGCCGGGGATGAACATGTGTTCTTTGTCCGCGACAACGGCATCGGCATTGACCCGCGGTATCAGCCGAAGGTCTTCGGCCTGTTCGAGAAATACGATCCCGCAACGAAGGGCACGGGCATCGGCCTGGCGCTGGTCAAACGGATCGTGGAGGTGCATGGCGGCAAAATCTGGGTGGAATCAGCCGGGATTGGCAAGGGCGCCACGTTCCGTTTCACCCTGGCAAAAACCCAACCCCATCCCGCCCAGCCATGACCGTGCAACTGAAATACCCGGCTGGCCGCCGTCGCGCCGAAGCGGCGCTTTGGCGCGGCGTGAAGTCGGAAAGCCGGGCGATACGGCAGGCTTCCTGCTGCCTGATGATTGGTGACAAACAGGCGGACACCGATTAAAAACAAGCCAGCACCATGAACTTACCCGAGCCAACCAGGCGCCGCGCCACGTGGGGCCTCCTGCTGATCTTCGCCATCCTGTCATTGGGAATTGTCGTGGGTGGCGATTTCTACTACCGGCGCTACGAGCGGCACTTCCGCGCCGAGGCCGAAAGCCAGCTCTCCGCCATTGCGGAGTTGAAGGCGGACGAACTGGCGCAATATCGCAAGGAGCGGCTGTGGGACGCCGGCGCCTTTTTCAAGAACCCGGCTTTTTCCAGTCTGGTGCGGCGCTTTCTCGATCATCCGGAGGACGCCGAGGCGCTGCCGCAGCTTCAGGAGTGGGCGGCCAAATGCCTGGTGACCGAGCAGTATGACCTGGTTTGCCTGTTCGATGCGCAAGGCGTCATTCGCATGGCGGTCCCCGTTGAGCCGCCAATCTCTTCCTTCGTATCACAGAACATTTCGGAAATCCTGCGGTCGGGCAGGGTAATCTTCCAGGATTTTACCCGGAGCGAGCATGACCAGCGGGCCTATCTGGCGCTGCTGGTGCCCATTTTCGACGAGTCGGACACGAACCGTCCGCTGGGCGTTCTCGCCTTGCAGATTGATCCTGAAACCTATCTCTATCCGTTTCTCCAGCGCTGGCCGACGCCCGCACTGCCGGGCGAGACGCTGCTCGTCCGGCGGGACGGCAACGATGCGCTGTGCCTCAACGAGTTGAGGTTCAGAACCAACACCGCCCTCAACCTGCGTTTTCCCCTTGCCAACACCAACTCGGCCGCCGTGAAAGCCGTGCTGGGGCAAACGGGAATTGTGGAAGCCAGGGATTATTACGGGGCGCCGGTGCTGGCGGCCGTGCAGGCCGTTCCGGATACGCCGTGGTTTCTGGTCACGCGCGTGGACGCCGCCAAAGTGTATGCGCCGTTGGGCGAGCGGCTGAAGCTGACCATCCTGTTCGTGGGCCTTTTGCTGATCAGCACGGCCTTGGGCATCGGCGCGATCTGGTGGCATCAGCGCGTCCGGTTCTATAAAGAGCGGTATCAGATAGCCGAGTCGCTGCGGGAGAGCGAGGAGCGTTTCCGGCGGGTGTTCGAGGAAGGCCCGACCGGGATGGCGATGGTCGATGAGACATTTCATTTCACCCGGGTGAATCCGGCCTTCGCTGCCATGCTGGGGTATTCCGAGGCGGAACTGCAAAAGATGGCCTTCACCGATATCACCCATCCGGACCACGTCCAACAAGATGTCGAACAGGTGCGGCGTTTGCTGCGCGGCGAACTTGCCGTGTACCACACGGAAAAACGGTATATCGCCAAATCCGGGAAAGAAATGTGGGGACAGGTGCAGGTGGTTGTGGTGCGAAACGCGGGCGGAACCTTCCGCTATTTTCTTGCGATCATCGGCAACATCACCGGGCGCAAGCAGGCGGAGCAGGAGCTGCTAAATTCCCGCGCGCTGTATTATTCCCTGGTGGAAAATCTGCCGCAGAGCGTCTTCCGCAAGGACCGGGCCGGGCGTTTCCAGTTCGTCAATGACCGCTTCTGCCGGGATTTGCGACGCTCCCCGGAGGACATCGTTGGCCGGACCGACGCCGATTTTTCCCCGCCGGATCTGGCGGAGGCCTATCGCAAGGACGATCTCCGGGTCATGGATACGGGGCAGGTGTTGGATCAGGAGGAGAAACACGTGGGCGCCGACGGCCGGGAGTCATTCGTTCATGTCATCAAAACACCTTTGCGGGACGCCCAGGGCCAGGTCATCGGCATTCAGGGCGTCTTCTGGGACATCACCGAACGCAAGCGGGCGGAGGAAATGTTGCGCCTGAACCAGGAACGGTTGCTCAAGGTTGTTTCGCAGACACGCTGCATCCTGAGTTCCGGCCAGGTGGAAGGTCAGGAAGGCTGGCGGGAACGGGCGCTGCTTCCGGAATCGCCGTTCCGCTGGGATTTTTCAGTGCAAAATGAAGAGGCGGCGCAAAAGATATTGCCGCTGGAACTGGCGCCGGGCGAACGATACCACCAAGCCTGGTTCCGCAGCCGCGATCGCGCCGATCACGCCCAGATGAATTGGAGTTCCGGGAACGCCTTTCTGAATGACCTGCCTTTTTACCGCAACGAGTTCCACTGCATTGACCGGCACGGGATCGGGCATTGGATGCAGCAGTTGGTGACCGTCCGAAAACTGGCGGAAAATCGCTGGGAGATTTTCGGGATCACCACCGACATCTCCGACCTGAAAAGGGTCGAGGCGGAATTGCGCGAATCGCAGGCGCTTTATCATTCGCTCGTCAACCAAATGCCGGCCGGCATTTTCCGCAAGGACGCAAAAGGCCGTTATGTCTTCGTCAATTCTGAATTTTGCCGGCTTGAAGGCATGACGCCGGATCAGCTTTTGGGGAAAACCGTCCTGGAGCTTGGTTTGAAGGATGCCGCGCTCGCGGCCAAACGTGCCGGCGACCACGCAACGATCATGCAAAGCGGCAATCCCATCGAAGCGGATGAGATCCATGCCGGCGCGGATGGCGGAAAACGGAATTATCACACCGTCAAATCACCGGTTTTGGACTCCGCCGGAAAAATTCTGGGCACGCAGGGAATCCTGTTCGATGTCACCGAACGCCAGCGGGCGGAGCAGGCGCTGCGCGACAGC
>Ga0265323_10000549_pt1 | contig 20782 bp, 48 predicted proteins | sample 41225metaG_FD_193580 | JGI IMG/M metagenome (GOLD analysis project Ga0265323, IMG submission 193580) | Rhizosphere microbial communities from Carex aquatilis grown in University of Washington, Seatle, WA, United States - 4-12-25 metaG | ecosystem: Host-associated > Plants > Roots > Rhizosphere...
TAAAATGCTCAATTTTTTCAAATCCAATTTCAATTAAATCTGATTCTAAAAGCATAGGTATTTTATTTTTGTTCATTATTATGGTTGTTAAGACAAAACTAATTCAGCTTTTTGTTTTTTAATTTTAAGCTTTAGTTTTTTTAATAAAGTTTCTGTTTCTGAAATTTCTATATTGAGTGTATCTATTTCAGTTTGTATCTTTTTTCTTTCGTTCCAAGGGTCGCCAGCGCAACCATTACTATTGTATTGTTTGCAAGTATGATTTAAGTGTACACTTGTTCCACATATTTCACATTTTCTATAAGCCCAAGCACTCATTATATTTTTTGTTATGATTTATTTATTATCAAAATAAAATAATATTATTAAATTCTTTTAGTATTAATTCTAACCAATTCGTTTTTTATAACGTTTGAGTACAGCAATTGCATCATTAATTTCCTTCTTAGTATTTTTTATATTAATATTTATATATAATATTTCTTCACCAATTGCTCCAATAATACCTTTATGCCTCATTTAAGAGTTACCGTAGTTTTTCACGATAAGTTTCGTTGTTTTTAAAAATTTTATCTGCTTTCTCATATTCCCAAGATGAATTAATGAAATTTGTCTTAGAAACAAGTTCAGGATTAATTTCATTAAACTCAAAGGTATGAGTAAGATAATTGTATTGTGCAGCATTTACCGAAAATTCACCATTTCTGTTTTTAATAACCATAATTTTAAGTATAAAACGGGGCATAACACAGCTATATGCAATTGCCCACAAAGTTTAGTGCAATATTTTAAGTTTATCTAAGGGCAACTGCACATAGCCCAATTTATCTGTATCATCTGAACATAAGTATCTTTTATATTCTTTTCTTGTAATAAATTGTTTTACATCTAAATCAATATCCATTTTATTTTTGTTTAATTGTTTATTAATTTACCCATCCACCACATATTTCACAAGTTCCTTTTTTATCTGGGTCAAACTTGCAATTACAATTTCTTTGATCTAAATTTCTTTCTTTATTATATATCCAAGGAGTGGAATAATTACCCGTTCTTTCTTCTTCCTTTCTTAATTGCCGTTTGAAAATTTCATAATCAGTCATATATTTTACAAATATAATTTAAATAATTTTAAGAAGCAACTTCAACAATATTCATAGATTTAATAATTGAATTAAGTTGAGGTAATTGGTAAAATGGTAGTTTTAATTTTGCTGCAATCATTGCTGGTTTTAATTTCTTATTATAGTAATAATCCATGATTTGTGATTGTAATTTTTCATTTATGAAATTCATTTTATTTGGTTCTTTTGCCACTATTATTTTTTCAATTGTTTTATTAATTGGTCTTGTAATTAAATTATTAATTCCCAAAATATTATACATTCGGTAAACTCCATTTAAATTTCTTCCTAATATTATAGCTATTTCTTTTGCAGTTTTTTTATGACAATTATCTTTAATTAATTTAATTTCTGCTGACGTATAATGATTTGATTGTCTTTTTTTGAATCCCATCCTTCTGCCAATGGCAGATACTGATCCTCTTTTACAATGAAGAATATTTGCTATTTCAATAATACTTTTATGTTTAAAATTATCTGTGATATATATTAATTCATCATCATTAAATTTGTGATTCTTTAGTCCAATATTCTTTTTAACGTACCTGATAATTGTTTGAACAGTAAGTTTTGTATGTTCTGCAATATCTAATAACTTCATGTTATTGTAATTATTATTTATGTAGAGTTTCTGTGATTCTGATATTCTTTTCGGCATGAAATTAAATTAACGTGAGTTTAATTATCATTATTAATTATAAGTAATTTTAAGAAACAACTTCAACCACACTCACAAAATGAGCTTTACTTATTCGTTCACCAATAAGTATGTCGCAAACTCTATCAGTATAACCAAAACAACTTTTATAATCATAAACATCAATTACTTTTCCAATTGGAAAATGTTTGGAATTTGTTCCAGAATAATCTCTATCTATAGTTGCTTGTTGAGAGTCGTAAAATTTAACTCTATCACCAATAGAAATTGATTTGTTCGTTTTCAAATGTTGTATTTTTCCACAATTTTATTTATTGCATTATCTAGTCCTTCAATGTGAAGTTGTTTACTTTTATCTTCACCAGCAAATTCAGAATTATATAAATTTCCATAACCATCTTCATTACCATATCCATAAGCTTCAGTAATGATTTTAATTATTGCTGAATGTATATCATTTGATACGTTTAATTTTTTATATCTTTCATCATTTTTTATTGATTCTCTTAATGAATCAATTGTTTGATGCATATCTTTTTGCATTTTTTCTGCTCTTTCTAGAGTTTTATCTACATTTGTATTCATCTTATTAAATTTTAGTTATGTTTATTTAATTTAAATTTTAAATGAAATTCTTTTGTTTCCATTACGTGAAGCTTTCCACTGTCACCACAATATAATATCATTTTTTGCCCATCTACATCATTAGTTGAATTTACTACTGTTAAACTCAATATTTTATATTGTTTTAATGATTTAAGATTAATTGCTGTCATTATAATACGTTTAAATGATTCCTAAAGGATAAATCCATTCATCTTGAATGGGTATTTTAGTTTGATTAATTATACTATCAGTATTTTCAGAATTATCCAAAATAATATCTGATTTTTGCTTAATAGAATCAACCTTTGGGTAGGTAATATCGATAAATTCTTTAATCCAACCTTTTTTATCGAAAACTAATTCTTTGGGCACACCACATATCCTAAGTATACAACCATTATCATTATTAATTCTAATGACAACACCATTTGGTTTTAAATCGTATTGAATTTCAATTTCATTATTAATGAATGTTTCCATAATCATAATATTTAATACTTTTTAATAATAACACTATCATTTTGAACTAAGATTAGATTAGTGGTAATTCTTTTTTCATTATGTTGATTACCATTAACCATAATTATAGTTTGAATAGTTTTATCTTTACCACATAAGATATATTTTATTGTATTATTGAGAATTATAAGTTTAATGTATTCATCATCATTAGTAGCAATGCTATAAACTTTAATTCCTTTGAAATCATCCAATACAATTTTTTTACTTTTAATTGTTTGTGTTGTAGTATTAACATCTTTACAACCACCTAATGTAGTTATTAAGGTAATAATAATTAATAAACTAATAATTAAATTTTTATACATTTTCAATAGTATTAATTTTAGGTTCAGTAAGTAAAAACCAATGTGTTACAAAATAACTACCAAGATAACCTTCAATCCTCCACGTATTATCTTCATAATAATATTTTGCAAATGAATAACCACAAAATTTTCCATTGTGGTCAATTACTCTAACAACTAAACGTTTAGAAATTTTGTATTTAGCACCAAATCTATCATCACAATTAATTTTAGGTATTTTTGATATGTTATTCCAGCTATGCATTTTCTATAGTATTAATTCCAACAATTTTTGCTGCTTTATTACAACCATTTGCAGTTGGTAACCAACTAAATAATGGTTTATGTCCTTCATTTATTAATAGTGCTGAAACAACATTACAAACCCATTCAACTTCTAATTTAAAACAATTATAATACCAATAATTATTCATTTCATCGAGAAATGATTCGTTTGCTTTATTGTTTGCTTCTTGCCAAACTAATATAAGTTCTTCAGGTGTCTTCTTGCGACAAGCATTAAAACCAGCAACTGAACCATCAAGTTTTTCCTTTTCTGATTCTTCTGTATAATCTAAAGTTGCTGAAGTTATGCCTTCATTAATAACTTTATCTAAAAATTCAAAATAATCCATAATTAAAATTTATTTATGCAATGATACGAATAATATTTTAATATGTTACAAAAATTAATATTTTTCTTCTAGTCTTAAATTTCTTCCAACCTTTAAAATCCAATCAATACACTCTTGTTTATTATTAAATGGATTTTTTTTAGTTATTTTGTATTCTCCATCTTTTAATTTTCCTTCTAATATACAAGAACCATCTTTTTTTGATTCAAATATCTTATAACACTTACAATTGCATTCGTCATCAACAAATACAATTACATTTTCATCCTCATATAATTTATTATCATACATGTTTTTTAATTTTTAATGAAGTTATTTTTATATATAAACTAAATTATTTTTTCAAGTTATATTATTATTATAAATATATCAACTAAATTCTTATAATTTTTCTTAATAATAAAAAATATTACAATATGTGTTAATATTTAATTACTTACAAAAAATTAGCTTAAATTCTCAATTCGCGAATCACGAATTACATCAATATATTTATTAATATTATGTTTTAAATTATTTCGTCAACCAATTTATATTTCAAACAGGTTTCGGCATCCCACCATAAATCGTGGTCTAAAATTTTATCAATTTCTTCTTCAGGAACTTCACTATATTTATTATAAACATTTTTAATCATTTTCATAAGTTCTTCATTATTTTTCATATCATCTTTAAGTTCTCTAAATTTTCCATAGAGAGTGGAAGATAATTGATGAATAAGCATATAAGAATTTTGTGTCATTTTTCTTTTTGTACCAACTACTGATAGAAAAGTTGCAGCACTAGCAACACCACCTTCAACAATAGTAATAATATCAACATATTTTCTTAATCTTAAGATAGTATCCATAGAAGATATACCAGAAAATATATATCCACCATAACTACTAATATGTAAATAGATTTTTGGTCTACCAAAATCATTTTTTAGTGCAATACAGAGTAATTCATCAGCTTTATTTTGTAATGTTTTGTTTAATTCTAAACAAGATTTACTGTCCACGTCATCATAATAGTAAATATGGTTTGAATCTGATTTAATTACTTGTGCCTTTTCCTCTTCTTGAGTATATTTCTTAGTATTCTGAAATTCAGAAGTTGACCAAATTTTCTCTATCATAATTATATTATTATATTGTTTTATATTATTTTTCACAAAAAATTAGACATATTTACCAATTTAGGTTAGTTTCTACCATGTTTGGCTAAATTGTTGTCCTAAATCTGGGTGTTAACCCCATTCAAATATGTCGTCATTATCATAAGGAATGTGGTCTTTTTTATTTTCTGTTCCTTCTTCAAATAGTTTAACAAATCCAGTCGAAAGAAAATCTCTAATTTCTTTCTTATCTAAACCGTTGTGAATTTCACTATTTTTCATAATTATTATTTTTCTTTAAATGTTTGACAATCTTTTGTATAACAACCAGTATATGATATAAACATATTCATTTTACAATTTAAGTTACCACCATGATGTACACATAAAGGGCAAATCCAACCATCAGATTTAGATTGATGTTGTAATACTTCATTAATTGTTATTATTGGTATTTTAACCGAACTACTTGAATTACTGTAATTCACTAGATTTAAATAATTATTATTGTTAACCATTTTAGTTGTTTTTATTTGAATTTTTCTAATCCATCTTGTAGTTCTTCAAAAGAATAACAAATATCTCCACCAGTTACTTTTGTGAATATGTGCATTATATCCCATTTTTGGGGCTCCTCATCGAATAAAATGAAACAAGGTTTGCCTTGTCCAACCATATAACCCAACTCCAAATGACCAGATTTTCCTGCTGGCATAATCATTATACCTATTTGACATCTATCTATATGATATTTATCGAATTCAAAGATATGTTTTGCTGCATAATTATTTAATGCCTCTTTATGAGTACTACCTCTAACTTTTTCATATTTACGCCAAAAATCATCAGCTTCTGGTCCCGGTGAAAACCAATCATCAAATACTTCGAAACCTAATTCTCTAATTTTATTTGCAATGTGTGGTATTTGGTCGTTTTTTAAACTACCCATTAAATAAATCACTTTTTTTGACATGTTTTAAAAGTTTTTTATATTAATATTATTAATAATTTTTCATTAAAAAATCTGCAGCATCATATAAACCTAACTTATTTGCTGCAATTCGAAGTTCAGATAATTGTTTAGTTAAATCATATTGAACTTGTTTTTGTTGTGGAATGTTTTTAATTACATCAAGTATAGTTTTTTCTCTTATCTCTGCTTCCATAATTATTATATTTTTAGCAATAATACGAACATTATTTTAATTTGTTACTAATATTGTAAATATTTTCGAAATAAAAACATAATTATTATAATGTATTTATTTTTTATTAATTTTAATTGTATCATAATTTGAAGAATTTATTTTCTTATTCATATACTTAGATTTATTTTTTAAATAATTAGGTTTAACTAAGAAATGTTTTATTTTCAATAATAAATTTTTCCACCAATTCCTATACCAAACATACTCACCATTAATTGATGTTGCAATAATAATCATTTTATATGGTAATAGTACGTATCCTTTTTCTTTATTATCTTCCATTATATTTCAAATTTCTTAATGTTTTGGCTAATATATTTAAATCAATTTGGTGTTTAAATTTATTTAATTGTTGCACCAATTGTTTTAATACTATCGTATTTACTAGTTTCCATTGAACCTACACAAAAACTATAAGCTTTCTTACCATTTTCAAATGTAAAACTTCTAATTTTACTAACTGTAGGATTTTGACTAAATGCAAATATTCCTAAAACTATTAGTAATACTGTGAATTTAATTAATTTTATCATTTTCTTTCGTATTAAATTTATACTTATTGTAAATTCATATACGAAAGATAATTGAAAATGTTACAAAATCATTTAACTAATTTTAATGTTGATTTGAAATAGCCGTAAGATTGGCCAATTAATTGTTTATCTTCAAGCTTAAGTTCATTAAATTCAGGATTTTCAATCAATTCTTTTAATTTTTCTTTTAATGGAATAATCTTTTTAATGTTTTCAATCCATTTAGGATTAACAATAACATCGACCTTTCTATCAACTTCCCTTCTAAAAATTTTAAAATCTTTAAGATTTGCAACGCCAATTTTCCAATCACCAGAAATAAATACACTCATTCTCAATTCACCTTTACCTTCTCTTGTCCACTCACAAGTTGAAACTGCTCCCCAATGATTAGATAATCTATAAACATTTCCATCATTCGTAACAAAATATTGACTACCAGATTTAGTGGTAATTTCAAAACGCATGAATTTATCTGGTTGTAAATTATCTTTATGCTGATTTTTAAGCCTGTTCCATGTTTCTAAAATATGATTATGAACACATTTAATTGCTTTAAAATCAACTTTAGTGCAAATTTGAAAATTAGTTGCATCGATTGTTGGATACAAGTCACGAAAGTGAATGAATTTAATATTATTGAGACTTTCAATATATTTTCTATTGCTTTGAATATCTTCTAATGGAATTTTCATAGATAATGATACGAAAGTTAATTAAATTTGTTACAAAAATTTAATAATAATATTGATTTCTAATTAGATTAATTTTGTTTTAAAATCATATTACTAAGACATTTTCCAATAACATTCCAATTTTCTGTAAAAAATTTTTCGCCTTCTGGAGAAAGATTCCAAAACATAAAACCTTCACGTTTTTCAGTATTTCCAATTTTTTGAAGCGTTTCTTCGATATCATCATGAAATGAAATACATATTGAACTACCGAGTTGTATTATACCTTCATTATCTTTAAATGTGAAATATAATCTAACGACAGGTAATCCATCTGCCAAATATTTTGCTTTAAAATATAATTCTTTTATTGTCATAAAATATTTTTATTCATTGTTAAATTTAATTCATCTTACCACAAACTATAATCTGTTATATTTTTCTGTTTATCTAAAACCTTAATTATTACGCCAATTCCAATGCCATCACCAAAACTGAATATAATTTCTTTTGGTTCGTTTTTATATTTCTTTGGAAGTTTAGCTAAGAATTTTTCCGCAGCATTTACTTCATTTTCACTTAATTCGAATTTTGTAACTATACTCATAATTATTATTTTTTTGTTATTAAATTAATTGTTAAGTTGATGAATATAAGTACAAATGCCATTGTTTCTATCCACCACGTATAATTATTAATACCATTTGTCCACCATTTCATCCAAGATTTATCTAAAAATTTTGGTAATCTTTTAGGTAGTGCTAATATTACAAATACTCCCATAACTATTGGAAGATAGTATTGATGATAACCAATTATCATTGCTAAAAAACCAAGTATAATACCACCTGCTGCACCAATAATATGTACACTTCTCTCAAGTTCTTCTTTAAATGCAGGTGCAGCACCAACAAAAGCGAGAAATGCACCAGCAAAAAACATTAGTGGTGTTTTCTCAACTCCAAGAATTATTACTGGAAATGCAATACTCCAAATGAAAAGAGTAAATAATGCTTTATTATTCTCTTTATAATAACTATCTGAAATGCTTGGAAGCACTCCAAATTTAATTACAACAAATAACCAATATACAACAAATACTGTTATTGCATATATGAGTAAAAAAATTTCATAATTTTTCATAATTTAATATATATTATTTAGTATTCCATCTTATTTTATTTCCTAATCCTGAGTTTCCAACACGTTGACCTGCTTTACGCATTGCTTCTATCATCTGTGGGGTTTTAAGCCTAGCTTTTAATTTCAATCTAGTTTCTTCTTGTACCATGTTAGTAGTTCTTCCTTTTGAACCTTTAATAAAACGAGTATTTTCTCCTTTATTTAATAAATTATTACTAATACATTTATCATAATTTGCAAATATTCTTTCTCTACTCTTTTCAGCACTTTCTTTACTACAAATACCTTTAATTGATTCGAAACCAAAAGCAAGTTTATATTCTTTTTCTGATAATTGATGTATTTGCCTTACGTGGCATATAACTCTATTAAATGATTTTCTACAAATTTCACAGATAGGCTTACCATCATTATCATATTCAACTATACCATAACTCATAGAAATAATTTTTATAGTTATACGAATAATAACAATATTGGTTACAATTAGCTTTCATATTTCAAACAACAATTTTTATATTTTTTACCACTATTACAAGGGCATTTATCATTTCTTTGAATTTGTAATTTTAATGGTAATTTATAATCATCCTCAACAATAATTTCTTCAATGCCATTTAAATGATTAATCTCATGTTGCCAAATTTGAGCTTCAAAGCCACCAAATAGTTCAGTATTAGGATTACCATCAATGTCATCATAGGTGACATTGATGGCACGATATCTATCAGCTAGTATAGTTTTTCCAACCCATGTAAGGCAACCTTCAAGTTTTGGTTCAACAATTCCAATATATGAATTAATTTTTGGATTAATAATAATTTTCCAAGTTTTTTCTTTAATATTTCTAAGTGCGAATATGTTTTGCATGAATCTTTCTCCATCCAAACTACATTGATTTGCAGCTAAACCAACTGCATTACTATGACTAGAAGCAAATTCAAGAAATGCTAAATATATTTCTATATTAGCTTTGAAATCACTAACAAGTTCAGTTATCTTTGGAGTTTGTTGATTTGGTATTATTTCAAAATTCATGATTAATTTTATTAAAAAAGTTAAAACCTCTAAAGATGATTTAAAAACACAGGTATTAGTCCCTTCCAATTTAGGTTGGTTTCTACCAATCTAAAGAAGGTATTTTAAGCGGTCCAGGGTGTTAAACCCTTCCAATTTAGATTAGTTTCTACCTGCCTTTAATGTCAAAGATACTGAAATCTGGTGTTAATCCCTTCCAATTTAGGTTTGTTTCTACCTGTCCAGTCAGTGGCCGTACGTTTATTGGTGGTGTTAATCCCTTCCAATTTAGGTTTGTTTCTACCCAACCTCTTATGAAGTTACTGGTTTCATTATTGTTAAGCCCAAATCTTTCTTCAAAAACTTTCCAAATTAAATAATATCTCACCCATAACCTACTATTTTTCCAATCCTGTTGAAATAACCATTGGTTATTATTACCATGTTTATTGTTTGGATCATAACCTTCTAATTGATAATAGGTTAATTCTTTTTCACCAGTTACTTTAACAACTGTGTTATTAAACATATTAAATAAGAAGTCAGACATAGCTTTATACTTATCTTCTTCATTATTAATTGGTTTGAATTTGATTAGTTCATAAGAACTATTATCTTTATCAATTTCGAATCCTTCAGGTACATTAATTTTTAATTCGTTATTCATAATATTTCTAATTATTTTTATTATAAAAATTAAGTTATCACACAATAAGCTATATAGTTAAAAACAAAGCTAATGCCAAGGCCACAGACCTTCCTTTGCACAAAGGCAAAGACAAAAACCAAGTTGTTTTTTCTAACTAATTATCTATAAAAGTAACCTAATTAGAGTTATGGTCATTTTTACGAAATCCCATAGAAAACTTAATTTTCGCAAAGGAAGCGATATTTAACCATTTTGGATGCGTACCTATTCCGAAGAATAGATACACGAATTTGTTTTCATATCTATATTTTTTAAGAACTTATTGTGTGATACAAAGAGAAATAAACTTCGCTTATGCATTATTTATTTCTCACCTTACTTTATCTTAAACTTCTTTTGGAAGTTGATTTAAGAATCTATCAATAACTTTTTGAAATCTTGAGTCGATTTCGATACGCATACTTGCAATTTCTTTAATACTTGCCTGACGTTCTTTTTCAAACTCAGCTTTAGCTGTATTAATTTCTTCATACACTTTTTTCATTGCAGTATCGTATGAAAGTTGTAAATCATTATTGATTTTTTCTGCAGCATTTTGTGCATCAGCATTGAGTTTAGCTATACGTGCGTTTTCCTCAGTAGTAAGATTTTTTACTTTTGCTTTATAATAATTTACCTTTTGTTCATAAACACGATGTTCTGCAGCAAGTGATTCGTGTATACCAATTAGTTGGTCAGAAGTGTGATGTACATTTATCTCAACTGGTGATTTACTACCGTCACCTTTAATAACCATCCATTCAATTGCTGGAATACTATTTATTTCATTACGAAGTCCAGCAAGAATTGATTTCTCATGTATGAACATTCCAATGTGACTCGCAAACGCCTCAGCCTCAAGATATTCGTTATATTCTGATGATGTAAGTTGTTCCCAGCCAAAATCTTCAGTAACATATGATAGAATTTCTGGAACAATAAATTTTGGTTTTTCAGGCACTATACTTTTAATTGAATGAGGTATCTCATACTCACTCTTTTTTGTTCTATTAAGTAAATTTTCCTTTGCCTTCATATTCTCAAGAAGAAATGCTTGACATGCATGAAGTGAAGCCTTTTCTTTTAATAATAAAATTACATTACTAGGAAGCTTAACTCCCTTAACAATGATATGGTCAGTATCATCAACCTTTATTGACTTACTGTAATTATTAACAGCATTAAGTTGTTTAGTAATTTCAGTAGCTCTTTGATTGCAAAGATTTGAAATAGACTGTGCTTGTGAAAGGCTTAAACCTTTATTCGGAACTAAGTTGTTTTTTTTCATAATATTTTCAAGTTTTTTGTTTAAAAATTATTGATGGCAAATTTAATCAATAATTTGTAAGATACAAACATTAATTAAATAATATTCACTTAATTTTTATTCCATAAAAAGAAATTAGAAAATATACCTTGAATTCCTTTTAGTTTTTCTTCACCAAACATAGCATCAACAGTTTTCTTTTTAGAATTAACCTTATAAACAAACATTTCTTCATCTTCTGGTGTACTAAACATCATAACAATTATTTTTTGTTTTTCTTTAAGTTGAGAAATTTTAACTTTACCATTTAATACTTGTTCCGATAATTCATCACCAATTTCATCAAGTTTAGCACAATTGGCTTCAATTATAATTCCTACCGCAAACACGTTTGGTTCTTGACAAATACTTTTTATAACATCAGCAAGAACTAACTTACTTTCACAATCTTTTAATAAATCATGTGGTATTTCCATAATAAATTGTTCACCATCTTTATAGAAAAATAAAACTGGTTCAATAAATCCAAATTCTTTGAAATTTTCAATCATTCCAAGTCTCATCATTTCCTTAAAATTTGTTAAATTATTTTCCATATATCTTATTTATTTAATTTTAATTATAATGTATTAAGTATTTCATTTATTTTAGAATAATTTCTTTCATTAGCTAATTTAAATAAATCTTCTTGTGAAAGTGTTAATAATTCTTCAAAACTAAAACGAGGTGCATTACGTTCATTTTCATCAAATTCTAATTGATTTTTTGATATCCACATTGGAGAAAATTGTGTGTTAATGCCACCCAAATCTTCATTAAGTGTATGACTACTAACTTGATTGGAATATTGAATTCGTTCAGCGTTTAACTTAATCCATAAGTTACGCTCTGTTTCAGATTTAAAGAAATTCTTTTTTTCCATAGTTAATTATACGACAGAAATAAAAATATGTTATGAATAATAGTTAATAACTTTATACAAAAATATATTTTATTTTATTAAAAAACAAGTGATTTATATATATTTATTATTCTTTTTTAATTATTCATAGTATTTATGTGAAATATTCAATATAATTATATTGATCCAATAAACTCAAGTATAGAGATAGGAAGAAGGGGTTATGAAGTAGTAATATTAAAGAATAAACAATTTTATCCAACTTACTTAATAAAGGATGAATTAATATACCAATGGAAGGAATATATTAAATCAATAACGGATTGGAAAGAGTTGTTTATGATAATAAAAAATCTTAAACTGAGATATAGGGTTTCATTAGAAGAAAGTAAATATTCATATAATGTTTTGAGAATGGGTTCGATAAAATCAGGTGTATTATTGTATGATTTTATATAATTTATTTATCTTACAAAAATTATGTTGATTTACCCAATAAAGTTTTTAATAAATTAATGCATTTTAATGTGCTTGGTTCGGCTTTTATTTTATCGATAATCTTTTCGAGTTCTAATTCATAATTGGATAATCCAGATGATTGAGTTGTTTTGTTCTGGGGTTCAAACATCATTTCACTTAATGTTTTTCCACCACCTATTCCAGATGAAGGATGTAATCCATCGTTAAATCCATTTAATTTATGATTTCCCATTTTCTTCTTTACTCTTAATATTTTCTACGATTATATTAACCACCCCAATAAATAATATTATAAATATCAGTGCACATATATATCCCCAAACATGATTATTTGGTTCAACAGTAGTTTTATGTGCTGAATATCCATACACAAATAAGCATATTGCAAATACTAATATTTTCAATACCTTCATCCATACGTGGATTTACTTTCAGATTATTCATTATAAATAGTTGTAAAATTTTTTATATATATGAGTGTTAAGAATAAATTGGTTCAATTCCCCACTCTACAAACTTTTTTTGAATTGCACATTGATTATTCGTTGGTAATGAATTTTCTCCATTACTTCGTAAATATCCCCAATGGCAATCCAAATTTGCATATATGGTTAATCGAACTTTATCAATAGTATTTCCAAAAGTATTTGCCTTGAAATATAAATAAACTAATTCGTCATCACCTTCAGAATTCTCTAAATTTCTTGGTGATAATGGTTGATATTTAAAATCCCAATTCATCTCCATTGTTAATTCAATCTCATTTTGTTTGTGAATTAATTTTGCAATTTCAATTGCTTGTTCTTTTGTAATATCTTTAATCGTTTTCATATTTTGTTATTTTTCTTACTTTATTATATATTATCTGGATATGATGGTAATGGCATCCAATGTGTTACTTCTTCAATCTTAGTCCCATTCTCTGTTAACCAAAAAAATTCGCCATTATTTCTAAAGTCTAATCCATCCTCTAAGTCATCCATAGCAACAACATGTTGTCTTTTTACACCATATTGTGAATTATCTTTACCAACAGCAAGAACATAAGTTCCGTATTCTGGTAAATCAGCGTATGTTTTAATTTCTTTCCACATTTATTTTGATATTTTTCTTACTTTTGTGACCTGAGAAGGTTTAAGCCCATCAAACTTAACAGTATATTCAAACATATTACCATAATTTTTCTGTGCATCAGTAAGTTCATCAAAGTGATGTGCGTTTTTCCAAATTAATGAATTTTGAAGATTTTTTGCGATATTTTTATCTTCAACTTCTGAGTAAACTTTTACTATTTCCATAATTTTATTATATTAAATTAATATTAATTTTATCTTTTGATTTAATTCCATTTATAATTTATCAATTGGTACTGAAACACATATTAAAAATATTGCACCTCTACCAAACATTATATAATTTGGATTATAATGTGAAAGTATTTTATCTGGATATACATCTTTACTTAGATATCCCACAGGTTTTCCCCTAACGTAGTTATACACATAATCGTAAAGAGCAAATCTTATCCCAACATAAGATATTAATCTTATTGGCCATTCATTTCTTTTAATTTTACAAACATATGGCATAACTAATAATGTTCCAACTGAAGCTGCATTACATAAATGACCTGCACAATAATGACCATTATTATCTAATGCATCACCTGTAGCTTGTAATCCAATTTGAGCGATATATAAACCCACAGTTTTTAAACCTTCACTTTGTGCTTGAATATTTAAACTCGTAAAAAGTATTGTAATAAATAATATGTTTTTCATTTAATATTTCGTTTTAAATTTATTTGTAAATGTATTTGATTTTATTGTAAAAAACAACTATATGTATGTTTTTATTTATTTTCCATAATTCTTCTTAACAAATAATCATAACTAAAAACAATTTTTTTCTCATTAATAAATGGTGGCTTAATAGATTTATTGAATTGTTCTTCAGTCACCCGACCAAATTCACAACTTCTATCATAGAAATACATAATATTATTTTCTTCATCTAAATGCCATCTACCACCACCAATGGTTTTATTTTTAATTCTATCGCCAAGTAATTCGTAATGAAATTCAACATCACCAAGAATTAATTCACCATCATTTATTATATATTTTTGTGCCATAAATTTATTATACGAAAATTAATTATGTTTGTTACAAATCATTCAATTTGGAATTGCCTAACATGAGAACTACTAGTGTTAGTCCCTTCCAATTTAAATTTGTTTCTACCAAATACCGTTTTCTGGAAACTGCAACCCCGGTGTTAGTCCCCTCCAATTTAGATTAGTTTCTATCTTCGTTTTTAAAAACTATTTGGATTGTTCTGGTGTTAGTCCCCTCCAATTTAGATTAGTTTCTACCCAACCTCTTATGAACTCTCTGGTTTTATTATAGTTAAGCCCAAATCTTTCTTTAAAAACTCGCCAAATTAATTGATATCTTACCCACAAGTTACCATTTTTCCAGTCTTGTTGAAACAACCACTGATTATTATTACCATATTTATTATTTGGGTCATAACCATCTAATTGATAATAAGTTAATTCCTTCTCACCAGTTACTTTAACCACAGTGTTATTAAACATCTCAAATAAGAAGTCAGACATAATTTTATTCTTATCTTCCTTATTTACAATAGGTTTGAATTTGATTAATTCATAAGAACTATTATCATTATCAATTTCAAAACCTTCTGGTACAGTAATTTTTAATTCGTTTTGCATAATATTTATCATTTATAATTTTATTGAAAATTTATTTTTCATTTTTATTAGTGTTTCCTCTGGAACATCATGAACATTAACTCCACCATGTCTATTTTCTAAAATCAATGAATATATTTTATAATCAAATTCATCGGCTAAATTAAAATATGGCTTAAGTTCTTTTTCAGTAGTATTAGTATTAGCAATAATAATCAATTTAGCTCCAATTTTCATAAATCTCTCACATTTACGTTGACACCATTTATGTGAAATATGAACCGTTTCTGGTTTCCACGAATATATACCATTATGAGTAATGAAATCGTCTGCACAACATATTGCTTTAGTATTAAACAATTTAGCTAAAGAACTTTTTCCTGAACCCGGTAAACCCCTAATAATAATTATGTTACGTTCCATATAATTAATTTCACTCTTCAATTAATTCTTTTATTTTACTGACATAGCCTTTGGTTAGTTCAATAAAATTAATATGCTCAAGTTTAGATAATTTATAAATTAAAACTGGATTATGTATTGCAGCAATCATTTGCTCATTATCTTTAACAACAGAAAGAACATCAAACAAAGCCAACATATTATCAATAGATAAATTTCTATCCGGCTCATCTAAAAGTATTGTAAAAATAGGATTTTCTTCTACAATATGATTTCTCTTAAAATAACCATTAATTAAATCAAATCTCTTTTCCCAAACATCATTAACATTTTGAGTTAAGAATGATTTATCAAATTTTGTGTATTTACCTGAGAACATTACTTCAAATAATGATTTTAGTGTTCTTAAAGTATTTTCACCTGAAGATAATTCTTTGCTATAAAAAGTATTCGCAAAATTTTTAAACGAATTTAATATTTCACTTTCATTTTTTTCTTCTTCAAACAATGTTTTATATGTTGGGATATCATAATTTGCGAATACATTAATGCCATCTCTAAATGTTTCAAAATCAAACCATTTATTTAATGATTCGTTTGTAACTTTCGAATATTCATTTTTCATGCAAAAAGTATGAAAGGCTATGATATTTAAAATAGTAGTTTTACCACAACCATTTTCACCAACTAATATATTCTTACCCTGCTTAAACTCAATTCTTTTTGGTAATGATAAACCTTCTCTATCATACCTAGATTTTATATAATCAAAATATGATTTATTAGGATTAACAATTTCAATTTTTGTTACCATAAGGTTAATAATTTAATTATAAAATTTTTATAAGTATAATTATATTTTTTATTTTTCGAAATAAAATGCATAAATTGCTTCAATAACATTTAAATAATAATCATTATAATTATCCGAATCAATAATTAATATTTCGCCATCAAAAATTAAACATTGATATTCACTTGCCATAACAGTATAACCAAGTTTCTCAATATTTTCAATCTCCTTATCAATATGTTCTAGTGGATATTTCTTTTTTAGAAATTCGTGATGTTCTTCCCTAGATGAAATATGTTTAATACGTTTATCTCTTTTCATTTAAATATTATATTCAATATTATTATTATTTACCCAATTTTGAAATTTTTCATATTCTGGCTTATTTGAACAATATGAACACTCAACAAATTCTGTATCTGCACCCATAACATACACTTCAACCATTTTAGTGTCATTACAAATTTTACACTTTACTGTTTTCATAATTATATATTTTGCAATGATACGAAAAAATATTTGAATTGTTACAAAAATATTGAACTTTTCTAAATCTAATTAGTATTTATCGTAAATACAATGTAACTATGAAAGATAAAGAATTAAAAAAATTATACACAATTAGGATACATCCTAAACAATTGGGATATCTGCGTAACATGGCAGAAAAGAACTTTACCACAGTTACACAATATTTTACTTCACTTATAAATAATGATATGAAAAAAAATAAAAATCATGAATAAAATTTGTGGAATATATAAAATAACTTCACCAACAGGAAAGATTTATATTGGACAGTCGAGAGATATTAATAAAAGAAAAAACCAATATAAAAATAATAAAGGAAAGGGTCAAATTAGATTACACCGTTCAATTATTAAATATGGTTGGAATTTTCATAAATTTGAAATAATTTGTGAGTGTCAAGAATATAAACTTAATGATTTGGAGAAATATTATATTGAATTTTATAATACATTTGATACTGTACATGGTTTAAATTTAACTGATGGTGGAAATAATGCAAAACATACTGAAGAAACAAAAATAAAAATTAGCAATGCAAATAAAGGTAAAATACTTTCTAATGCAACAAAATTAAAAATATCATTAGCACATAAAGGTAAACATCTTTCAGAAGAAGCTAAGTTAAAAATTGGTGAAGCAACTAGGCACAGAATAATAAAAAATGAAACTCGACTTAAATTAAAAAATAGAATTATTTCAAAAGAAACTAGAAAGAAAATGAGTTTAGCGGGTAAAGGTAATAAACATAATTTAGGTCATAAACATTCTGATGAAAGTAAAATGAAAATGAGTATTGCGCTTAAAGGAAAAAATTTAGGAAAAAAACACACGAATGAAACAAAATTAAAAATAGGTAATGCGTCAAAGGGTAGAAAACATACAAATGAAGAAAAATTAAAAATTAGTAATGCAAATAGAAATCGTGTTGGAAGCTATGAAATTTATAATATTAACAATAAATTAATATATAAATTTAAGGGTGAATTAAAAAACGAATTAAAAAAACTAAATTTACCTCGTGAGGGTCTTTGTAATACATATAGAAAGAATAAAAAAATAAAATTTGGCATTTATGCTGGTTGGTATATGATTAAATTATAATTATTTATCAATTCTATTGCAAAGAATAGTTGCTGTTAACACGGGTCTTGTTAGGGCAGTATAAAATAACTGATTTTTTTCACGTAATACCCTATTTTCCTCAAAATCTGAGAGGATTATGTTAACGTGCTGATACGTAGAACCTTGCACCTTATGACATGTTAGAAAAAATCCATAATCAATGTCTCGACAAATAACTTCACCGCTATTTCTAAGTCTACCATTTTGATATTTATCAATATTTTTCATTAATAAATTATTACGTCTAAATTCATAATATTTATTCCACATCTTTTTATTTGATTTAGCAGTATCTTTAAAGAAATCGTGCATTTGTGCATAGAGATGCAAATTATCATGATTATTGGCATCGATAATAAAAACATCTTCAAATTTAAATTTTCCTTTATTAAGGTCTTCACGAATTTTAACATTATACCCGCTAATTCCATACACATTTTCTTCTAAACCAGATTTTTCAACTATACGATAATCTGCAGAATTTTGAATAATTATTTGATTTTGAGTATCATTCATAGTGGTTCTATATCCCATAATGACATCATTCACTTCAACTATATCAGTTTTATTACCAAAAATTGCTGTTCTAACTACATTATTTGATTGCATAACAGTTTCGTTTTTCCATGCAATTCCCCTACAAAAATTAATATCTTTATTGAATTCTTCAGACATAAACTTCTCTAAAACCATTCTTCGAAATTCTCTTTTATCTACAGTAAATATAATGCCTTCGTTATTTATATTAATATTAGTTTTTCTCTCGAATCCACCACCATTTATGTCCGTTAAATTATTTCTAACAATATCGGCAACCAATAATATTGGATTTGTATCGGCTTGTCGCATAATTGTAGTAAGCTCATATTTTTCAATATCTTCTTGAATAAAAACAACGCTTTCTCTCTCATTTACAGGCGGTAACTGATGCGGGTCTCCTACGAATAATACTTTTGTTCGACTATTTTTTGTTTTTTCTTTAATTAAATTAAAAAGGTCTTGATTTACCATACTTGCCTCATCCAAAACGACAAGGCTATGATATGTAATACGAGGTGGAGAGATGGGATTAAAGACAGGAAAATTTGGATCAAAGTTTTCCAAAAATAAATCAGGTTTTAATCCTAAAAGTGAGTGTAATGTTGCGGATTCTTTGTTTGTAATATTTCGAATAACCCCAGTGGCCTTATGCGTGGGTGCGCTTACTACAACACCATTGCGATAATTATCTAATATTTTTTTAATAACAGTTGTTTTCCCCGATCCTGCTGCGCCAGCTAGTGTAAAGAACGTTTTATCTTTCTCTTTCAACCATTTCTTAATTCTTTGAATTGCTTCAAATTGTTGGTCACTAAGGGTAATTTTTTTGCCATTAGATAATACCAATTCGTTATCAGCAACAGTATGTTGTGGTTTAGTTTCAACTTCATCAAAAACTTTCACAATATCATTATTAATCTCAGACATATTTATAATTCATCAACAAATTTAGGAATTTTTATTATATCATTATAATATTTTACATTATCCAAATCTTTGTCTTTCATGGTTTCCAACAATATTGTATATTCCATGCCAGTTTCATAATAATTTTGTATAAACCAAGCAACACGTTGTTCATAAGTTAATTTTTTTCTTATGCCAAAGAAATGTTTTATATAATAAATTAATTTATGTTTAATTTTTTCCATTACTTTTTATTTTTTAAACATTTTAGAGCGATAATTAAACTTTCAAGGTCGTTTGCATCATCGACATAGCCAGCATCTTCATCATCGAAGAATTCAATTGTATAATTACCGTCTTCATCACATTCATCATTAGCGCAGCTAATTAAAAATGCTTCATTATTATTCATACCATATATAAAATAATAATAGGCATTGTCACCCGATTCTTCTACAGAAACATCACATCTTTCAAAGCCTAGTGATAGTAATGTTTGTTCTGTTATTGATGAATTTTTATTCATAATTTCTATTATTTAAATGCAAAGATAGTTATTATTTATTTGATAATTTTATCAATTTTCTTTTTAAATTAAAAATTCTCATTGTACCTAATCGAGCCATATTTAATTTTTCTTCAACAGTAAGTTTTCTACAATCTTTTATTTTTTTAGCTTCTCTTAAAATTGTTGCACGTACATTAAATTCTGATAAATATTCTATTCTCTCACATGTTATAATTCCAACATCTTCAGGTATTAAATCTTTAATCTTATCATATAAATAAATTGGCAAAGCATAATAAAACTGACTTATTCTATTATGTTTATCAATATGATGGTGTTCTTTTTTAAAGTCTTTATGAAAATCTGATTTACTTATTTTTATTTCAATTTCTTTTAAGAAGCCTGATTTATTAATTAGTTCCATG
>Ga0265323_10000550_pt1 | contig 20764 bp, 13 predicted proteins | sample 41225metaG_FD_193580 | JGI IMG/M metagenome (GOLD analysis project Ga0265323, IMG submission 193580) | Rhizosphere microbial communities from Carex aquatilis grown in University of Washington, Seatle, WA, United States - 4-12-25 metaG | ecosystem: Host-associated > Plants > Roots > Rhizosphere...
CCAGTTTTGCCGTGGGGATGAACAGCTCGTTCTGTTGCGGTTTGCGTTTTCCAAGTGCCATGAAAATCAGACGTTTCCCCCGCTCTCTCGTTCAATCATCTGAAGGACTTTTTTAACGGGCTGCTAACCAAGACACACTTTTTGTTGACCGGCAGCCCAGCCATTGCTCTCAAAAACTCTGATGACAGCCTGCCGCTGAACCGGGCGGTGATGAAAATCGTCTCCAGCCCCATCGCCGCGGTCGCGGCCCCGCCGGAAACGCCAGTTACGCCTGCCGCCGATCTGGCCCGGTTCGAAGGACTCTATCGCGATCGTTGGGGTGGGTACGCGCGTGTTGTCGCATTGAGTGGCCGACTGCGCATCATTGGCCTCGATGCTGACGACATCGAAACGGCTGTCACCACATTGAAACAAATCGGCCCGACCAGGTTCCTCACCCAAGTTGGTAACAGCGCCATTCTTGATGTGGAATCCGTTGTCGAATTCACGATGGATCCCTCGGGGCGCGCAACGTCATTCACGGACGAGAATGGTTCCTTGCGCCTGCACAGGGTGGAATGAGGGAACGAGCGTCGGCACCGACCGCCAACGGCACCAACAGCGTCACCATTACGCCGCCCACCGGAAATTTATTCTTTCGTTTGAGCAATCCCTTAAACACTGGGAACAACTCATCTGACACCATAAACCGGACGTGTTCCGTCGGGCGGATAGCTGTTTGCACGACGCCGTGAACACAGGCTCTATCGTGAACATGCTCAAGCACCTTTTCCCCTCTTTTTTGAACGCTGGAAGTTGAAAGATGAGCGGTTCATTCAACCAATCTTCTGGCCACCATGATGCATCGCTGGAGAAAACTACAGCACCTTCACCAGTAGTTGGCCAGTATTAACGGGGTAGTTATTGAGTAATAGCCTGGCAACTATTTTACTGGCAGTTCTTATTCTTAATTTGTAAGTCGTTGAATACAAATTATTTATTGGAGGCGAGGTCGGAATCGTTTAGTGCCGGTTCTGGTGCCCGTTGTTTTCACTAAGCCAAATTTGGCTGCTAGTTAGTGTTCCAAAAGCGTAGGCATTCCCACAGGGTCCTTTACTGCTCGCGCAGGCAACGAATCACCTTTGACGCGGCGATGCTGCATCATCATGGGAGTCAGTAGGGCTTCGGCGGCCATCGGTGGAAAATTATGCGGGAAATTTCGCCAAGGTCGAAATGAAATTTCACGACTCACCTTCCCAGCGGCTGTCCAGCGCTCGTATCCAGCTCGCCAACAAATCGCCAACAATTCTGCTTTTCATTCCAACCGAATCGGATAAAAAAGCCGATGTTATGTGCAACGAACGATCAGGCATCATCAACGAACAGTGCGCGCGAAACGGAGGACAGCATGACTGACACGATTTCCTTCAAACTCAACGGCAAATCCGTCCGGTTGAAAGTGGATGGCGACCGCCCGCTGCTGTGGGTGCTGCGGACGGACCTGGGGCTGACTGGGACCAAATACGGCTGCGGCGAAGGTCATTGCGGCTCCTGCACCATCCTGATCAACCAGCGGGCGACCCGCTCCTGCCTGTTAAAGGTCAGGGACGTCAAGGACAAGGAGGTGGTCACCATCGAGGGCTTGGCCCGGGACGGTAAATTGCATCCGTTGCAAAAGGCCTTCATGGAGCACGACGGCCTGCAATGCGGCTTTTGCACGCCGGGCATGATTCTCACCGGTGTTAGTCTGCTGATGTTCAATCCGCAACCGACCGAACAGCAGATCAACCAGGGCATGGAACAGAATTTCTGCCGCTGCGGCGCCCAGGTGCGTATCGTTCAGGCCATCCTGCAGGCCGCCGCCGAAATGAAAGGAGCCCGATGAACACGAACGATTTTCTGGCCGCCAATTTCAGGGACATTCACAGCTACGAGGACTTCTTCTCGAGCAACCGGCGGGATTTTCTCAAGCGCGTCGGCGGCGGCATCGTCATTTTCGTTGCGCTGAATGATGTGCTCTTCGGCCAGGAGGAGGCCGCGCGGCCCCGCGGCGGCCGGCCCGGATTGCCTTCGGATTTTAACGCCTTCCTGCGCATCGGCGAGGACGGCCGCGTCACGTGTTTCACCGGCAAGATTGAAATGGGCCAGGGCCCGATCACCTCGCTGCCCCAGATGCTGGCCGAGGAATTGGAAACACCGCTCGACACCGTGGACATCATCATGGGCGACACCGATCTGTGTCCGTGGGATATGGGCACGTTCGGTTCGATGACGACCCGCATGTTCGGCCCGGCGCTCCAAGCGGCGGCGGCCGAGGCAAAAGTGGTCCTTTTGGAACTGGCCGCCGAAGCACTCAAGGTGCCGCAAACGCAACTGGTCGCGAAGGACGGCGTCATCTTTGACCAGCAAAACCCTAAAAGCCGGATGACCTACGGACAACTGGCGAAGGGACAAAAAATCGAGCGTCATCTGCAAGCCAAGCCGGCCTTAAAAGATCCCACCCAGTACAAAATCGCGGGCCAATCGCATACCCGTCGGGATGGGGAAGCCAAAGTGACGGGCAATGCCCATTATTCGGCCGACATCCGCGTGCCGGGCATGCTTTATGCCAAAATCCTGCGGCCGCCAGCACACGACGCTAAAATGAAGAGCGTGGATACCGCGCCGGCCAAGGCAGTTACGGGGGCACAGATCGTCCAGGATGGCGACCTGGTGGCGGTGCTGCATGAATTGCCCGACATGGCGGAGACCGCCCTGGGAAAAATCAAGGCCGAGTTTGATGTTCCGGAGGCAACCGTTGACGACAAGAACATTTTTGACCATCTGATCAGCGTCGCCCCCGAACCGAGAATTTTGAAACAGGGTGGCGACCTGGACGCGGCCAAAACCAGCGCCGCCAAAAAGTTCGACGCGACCTATCTCAACAGTTATGTCGCCCATTCGCCGATGGAGACCCATGCCGCCCTGGCGCAAATCGAGGGTGACAAGGCCACCGTCTGGGCTTCGACGCAAAATCCCTTCGGCGCCCGCGACCAGATTGCCCATGCGATTGGGTTTCCCGCGGAAAAGGTCCGGGTCATCACCCCGTTCGTCGGCGGCGGGTTTGGCGGGAAGACCAACAACGCCGAGGCCGTGGAGGCCGCGCGCCTGGCCAAGGCCAGCGGCAAACCGGTGCAGGTCATGTGGACGCGCGAGGAGGAATTCTTCTACGACACTTTCCGCCCGGCGGCGGTCGTCAAAATCAATTCCGGCGTGGATGCCGCCGGCAAAATGGCTTTCTGGGATTACGATGTTTATTTCGCCGGTGAACGCGGGGCGCAACAATTCTATACCGTGCCGAACCATCGCACCGCGTCGCGCGGGTCCGGTTTTGGCGGGCCGGCGGGAGCCCATCCGTTTGCCACCGGCGCCTGGCGTGCGCCCGGCAACAACACCAACACTTTCGCCCGCGAATCGCAAATTGACATCATGGCTGCCGGGTCGGGAATTGATCCGGTGGAATTTCGCCTGAACAACCTGAGCGACGCCCGGATGGTCCGCGTGCTCAAAGCCGCCGCCGCCCGTTTCGGCTGGACGCCGGCGAAGGCCCCCGGCAAACGCGGTTACGGCGTGGCGTGCGGCATTGACGCCGGGACCTACGTGGCCGCCATCGCCGAGGTCGCCGTGGATGCCACCAAGGGAACCGTTCAGGTCAAGCGCGTCGTCTGTGCCCAGGACATGGGCATGGTCATCAATCCCGAAGGCGCGAAGATCCAGATGGAAGGCTGCATCACGATGGGACTGGGCTATGCCCTCACGGAAGAGGTGCATTTCAAGGGCGGCAAGGTCCTGGATACGAACTACGACACCTACGAAATTCCGCGCTTCTCCTGGGTGCCAAAAATCGAAACCGAGCTCATCCAGAACAACGAAATCGCGCCGCAGGGCGGCGGCGAACCGGCGATCATCCTGATGGGCGCGCTGATTGCCAACGCCATGCATGACGCCACGGGCGCCCGGCTGTTCCAACTGCCCATGACGCCGGACCGGGTCAAGGCCGCCCTTCAGAAGGTCTGAGTCATATTGGTTGATTTAAATTTTCGCTGTCACCCGGAGCATTCCCGGGTATCTTGCACTCAGTCGTTTTATGGCCGCCGCCATCCAATTCATCCTGAACGGCCGGAGCGTCAGGATTGACCATTGTTCTCCGAACACAACGCTGCTTGAGTTCCTGCGCGGCGCCGGCCTGACCGGCGCGAAGGAAGGCTGCGCCGAGGGCGACTGCGGCGCATGCGCGGTCGTCATGGTTGACCGTGACGCGCAAGGGCGGCCTTGTTATCGCGCCATCAATAGCTGTCTCGTGCCGGTTTGCCTGATGGCGGGGCGTGAAATCGTCAGCGTCGAAGGTGTCGCCAACTCCGAACTCCGAACTCCGAATTCCGAACTTCAAAACCTGCATCCCGTGCAGCGGAAAATGGTCGAGTGCCACGGTTCCCAATGCGGCTATTGCACCCCAGGGGTCATCATGTCGCTCTTCGAGGGTTATTACCGCGACATCCATAAGCATGATGAACTGGACGATCAACTCAGCGGCAATCTATGCCGCTGCACCGGCTACCGCCCGATTCGCGATGCCGCCATCGAGGCATTTGCCGAACGCGAGGCAAAGAATGGCGGGGACGTGTTCGCCCAACGGCTGAAAAACGCCGACCCCAGGCTGGACGGCGTCGAGTATGAATTTGAAAATGAAAAATTCTTCCGGCCGACCTCGCTGGCCCGGCTTTTGAATCTGCTCCAGCAGGTTCCCGACGGGCGGCTCGTTGCCGGCGCGACGGAACTTGGCCTCGATATCACCAAACGATTCAAAAGATTCCCAACGCTCATCTCCGTCGAAGCTGTTCCGGAACTGAATGGCATCAAATCCACCGAAACCGAATGGCACATCGGTGCCGCGGCGACGCTGACGCAGATCGAAGAAAAAATGGCCGGGGAATTTCCCGCGCTCGGCGACATGCTGCGCGTGTTCGGTTCGCGGCAAATTCGCAATCGCGCCACGATGGGCGGCAACCTCGTCACCGCCTCGCCCATCGGCGACAGCGCGCCCGTGCTGCTGGCGCTGGATGCGAAAGTGGTCATAGTGGCACAGGCTTCCAGCCTGTGTGTTTCCGAAGACCAAAAAAACAAACTCACAGGCAAGATGCCCGTGCCACTACGCGAGCGCACGTTGCCCATAGCGGATTTCTTTGTAGCGTATCGCAAAACCGCGCTCCAGACGGGCGAGATTTTGAAAGCCATCATCGTGCCGCGTGGCATTTCAAAGCCGGGACTTACGCGCAAATGCTCGTGGTTCAAGGTGTCCAAACGGCGCGAGATGGACATCAGCACGGTGGCCGCCTGCTTCACGGTGGATTTGGACAAACAGAACGTCGTGCGCCACGCGCGCCTGGCCTACGGTGGCGTTGCGGCGATGCCTTCACGCGCAAAGAAGACCGAGTCGGCGCTGCTCGGAAAGGTTTGGAGCAAAGAAACCATTGAAAACGTGCTGCCGGTTTTGCGGACGGAGTTCACGCCCATCTCCGATGTTCGCGGCAGCGCGGAATACCGGAGCGGGCTGATCACGAGTTTGCTGGAAAAGTTTTATTTCGATTCCGTACCAGCCGACGTGAGTCGGCTCAATTCTCCTTTGAAAAGTCAGAGCAGACTCACGTCCGCTGCTACAAAAACTGTTCCGCACGAAAGCGGCCGCAAACACGTCACCGGTGAGGCGATCTACACGGACGATTTTGGCGCGCGCAAAAATATGCTCGAAGTCTGGCCGGTGTGCGCCCCTCATGCGCGCGCGAAAATTCTCCGGCGCGACGCTTCGGCGGCGAAGCAGACGCCGGGTGTCGCCGCCGTTCTACTGGCGGAAGATGTGCCGGGGCTGAACGATGTTGGCGCGGCACGGCGCGACGAAATACTGCTGGCGGACAAGGAGGTCTTTTATCATGGCCAGATCATTGCGCTGGCCGTCGGCGAAACGCAGGCAGCCTGCCGCACGGCGGCGGAAAAGGTAATCGTCGAATACGAACCGCTCCCGCCGATTTTGAAAATTGAGGACGCCATCGCGCAAAACAGTTTTCACACCGAACCAAATTTCATCCGGCGTGGCGATGTTCAAGCCGCATTAAAAAAATCTCCGCAGGTTCTTGATGGCGAATTTTATCTGGGCGGGCAGGAACATTTTTATCTGGAGATGCAGGCGGCATGCGCGGAGCAAGGCGAGGACGGCTCGATATTTGTGATGTCCTCAACGCAGCATCCGTCCGAGGTGCAGCACATCATCGCGCATCTGCTCGATTTGCCCGTAAACCATGTCGTCGTGCAAAGCCCGCGCATGGGCGGTGGCTTCGGCGGCAAGGAAACGCAGGCGGCGACGTTTGCCGCGCTGGCGGCGCTGGCGGCGGCGAAAACAAAACGCCCGGTGCGCGTGCGCCTGAACCGCGACCTCGACATGATGATTACCGGCAAGCGCCATCCGTTTCTGGCGAAGTTCAAAGTGGGTTACCATTCCGACGGCGATTTGCTCGCGGCGAAAATCGAATTGATTTCCAATGGCGGCTGGTCGCTCGATTTGTCCCTGCCCGTGACGGATCGCGCGGTGTTTCATCTGGACAATTCCTATTTCATCCCGGCTGTTGAATTTTCCGGGCAGGTCGCGAAAACCAACCTGGCGTCGAACACGGCGTTTCGCGGGTTCGGCGGGCCGCAAGGAATGCTGGTCATCGAGGAAATCATTGACCGCATCGCGCGCCGGCTGGGCAAGGCGCCGGAGGAAATCCGCGAACGCAATTTGTATCGCGGCCAGGGCGATACGAATACGACGCATTACGGACAGGAAATCGAGGACAATCGCATCCGGCAGGTTTGGGGCGAATTGAAGGCGGGTAGCGCGTTTGAAAAACGCCGTGTGGAAATTGCGAAATGGAATGCGGAACATCCGAATCGCAAGCGGGGGCTGGCGATGACGCCGGTGAAATTTGGCATTTCGTTTACCCTGACGCATTTGAACCAGGCGGGCGCCCTGGTATTGATTTATCAGGACGGCACAGTGCAGGTCAATCACGGCGCGACGGAGATGGGCCAGGGTGTTCACACAAACATTGCCATGATTGCGGCCCGGGAGCTTGGGATTTCATTGGATAAAGTCCGCGTGATGCCGACGAGCACGGACAAGGTGCCGAACACTTCTGCAACGGCGGCGTCATGCGGCACGGACCTGAACGGCATGGCGGTGAAAAACGCATGTGACATTTTGCGCGCGCGGCTCGCGCCGGTCGCGGCAAAAATGCTTTCCGCGGCCGGCGGACGCGAAATCGCGCCGGACAACGTGGTGTTCGTGGATAATGTCATCCGTGCCGCTGACATTGTCTCCGGCGCCGGGTTGGGCGGGACAAAACTCGCGTTCAAGGAGGTCGTGGTTGCCGCCCACATCCAACGCATCGGTCTTTCTTCCACCGGATATTATCGCACGCCGGAAATCCATTACGACCGGGCGAAGGGAAAAGGAAAGCCGTTTCATTATTTTGCCGTCGGCGCGGCGGTTACGGAGGTTGAGGTGGATGGTTTCACCGGTATGAGCCGCATTTTGCGGACGGACATTTTGCATGACGCGGGCGACTCGATTAATCCGGGCATCAATCTTGGTCAGATTGAAGGCGGCTTCGTGCAGGGCGCGGGCTGGCTGACGGGCGAGGAATTGGTTTGGAACGACAAGGGTGTTTTGCTGACGCACTCGCCGGACACTTACAAAATTCCCGCCGTTGGCGACCGGCCGCTGGAGTTCAACGTGCAATTCCTCAAAAACGCGGCTCAACCAAACACGATTCACGGCAGCAAGGCCGTCGGGGAACCGCCGTTGATGCTGGCGATTTCCGTGCGCGAGGCGATTCGGGACGCGGTGGCGGCGTTTGGTCCCGGCCGGGGCGAAGTCGCGCTCGCCGTGCCCGCGACCGGCGAGGCGATTTGGATGGCGATTAAAAACAATGCGAGGTGAATGGGAAAGAATCACCGAAGCCGGATCGGTGGGAATTCTTAAGGCAATATTTATGACAACTTTCAAAATCTCTGAAGAGCATAAGCGATGGGCAAAAGGACGGCAGAGGCGATATGGTGGTAAGGCTGAAGACTACATCGAACTTATCCGAAAACAATTGGGAAAATGTGCGTTCTCGAATGTGCGTTTGATTTTTGACAAACGAGAAGGAACACCTGTCGCCGGCGGAAAAGGATGTCATCCGCTTTACGCAGCCCTTGATCATCGCTCGCCGGGAAAATTTGATGATGGACTCCAAATTGTTTGTTACGCACTTAACGATTTGAAAGGTCACCTGCCTTTGAATTGCTTTCTTGAGTTGCAAGAAACGAAATCATGGAAAGATCTCATGAAGGCTTGGCGACACCAAGCGGACAAAAATCCGATGGGCAGAGATTCGCTGCGTAAACTGATCCGGCCTAATTCGGAATGCAGGCCATGCTAGACCGCTATTTTCATTTCTCAGAAAATCAAACTTCGGCGCGCACCGAGGCGCTGGCCGGCGTGACGACGTTCCTGACGATGGCGTACATCATCGTCGTGCAGCCGGCGGTGCTGTCGGGCGCGATGTTCGGGACGCCGACGGGCATGGATTTTGGCGCGGTGACCACGGCCACATGTCTCGCCGCCGCGCTGGCCACGGCGCTCATGGCGTTGCTGGCGCGTTATCCCATCGCTCAGGCGCCGGGCATGGGCGAAAATTTCTTCTTTGTGTTTTCGGCCATCCCGGCCGCCGCCGCCGCCGGCTTCGCCAACAGCTGGCAGGTGGCGCTGGGGACCGTTTTTGTATCGGGAATTTTATTTTTGATTCTGTCGCTCGCGGGTCTGCGCGAAATGATTTTCAACGCCGTCAGCCCCAGCCTGAAATGCGCGATTGCGGCGGGCATCGGCCTGTTCATCGCGTTCATCGGGCTGCAAAACGCCGGCGTCATCGTCAAAGACCCCGGCTCGGCGGTGAAGTTGAACGCGCACTTTGCCTCGCCCGACCTGATTGTGTTTTTCGCCGGCCTGCTGGCCACGGCGGTGCTGCACGCCCGCAAGGTCCGCGGCTCGATTCTGTGGGGCATCATCGCGGCAACGGCGCTGGCGATCGTGTTGAAACTGGCCTGGCCGCCCTCCGGCTCGCCTCTGTTCGCCAGTTCGATGCTGGTGAAACAATTTGTTTTCGCCAAAGGCATTGTCGCCGCGCCGCCGTCGCTCGCGCCGACGTTTTTCCAGATGGACATCCTTCACGCGCTGTCGCCGAAAATGCTGCCGTTCGTTTTTGTTTTTCTGTTCATGCTCGTGTTTGACGCCATCGGCACGCTGATTGGCGTTTGCGAACAAGCCGGGTTCATGCGCGACAACAAACTGCCGCGCGCGAAACAGGCGATGGTGTCCGATGCCGTCGGCACGGTGGCGGGCGCGGCGTTGGGCACCAGCACGGTGACAAGCTTCGTCGAAAGCGCGGCGGGCGTGGAACAGGGCGGACGCACGGGGCTGACCGGCCTGGTCGTGGCCGCGCTGTTTTTGCTGGCGCTGTTTTTCAGTCCGCTGATTGCCATGATCGGCAGCTATCCGCCCATCACCGCGCCGGCGCTGGTCATCGTCGGCGCGATGATGGCGCAAAATGCCGCCCGGATTGACTGGAAAGATTATACGGAATCCGTGCCCGCGTTCCTGGTGATGATTGGCATACCGCTGTCGTATTCGATTGCCGACGGCCTCGCGCTGGGCTTCATCAGTTATCCGATCATCAAATTTTTCACCGGGCGCGGGCGCGAGGCGGGCTGGCTGGCTTACCTGCTCGCCATCGTGCTCGTGTTGTATTTCGTTTTTGTGCGGAGTAAGATGGGTTGAAGCTGAAATAAACACATGCGGAACATCCAGCAAAAACTCGGCATCGCGCGGGGCGAACAGCCGGCGGAGTTGCTCTTCAAAAACGCCCGGCTCGTGAATGTCTTGAGCGGTGAGATTCATCCTGCGAACGTGGCGGTGGATGACGGACGGGTCATTGGCATCGGTGATTATCGGGCGCGGCGGGTGATTGACCTGCACGGCTCGTATCTGGCGCCAAGCTTGATTGATGGGCATTTTCACGTCGAAAGCTCGATGCTGACCGTGCCGGAATTCGCGCGGGCGGTCGTGCCGCACGGCACGGGCGCCGTGGTGATTGACCCGCACGAATACGCCAACGTGCTCGGGCTCGACGGCATCCGCTACGTTCTGGAGTCGTCCAAAAAACTGCCGCTGGATTTTTTCATCATGCTGCCCTCATGCGTCCCGGCAACGCCGCTGGAGACGGCGGGCGCGCGGATCACGGCGGATGATTTGCGATTAATGATCGGCGACGACCGCATCGCGGGGGTGGGCGAGATGATGAATTTCCCCGGCGTTTTTCTCGGAACCAAAAGCGAGCTGGCCAAGATTGACGCGGGCAAGGGGAAATGCGTGGACGGGCACGCGCCCGGCCTGCGTGGAAAAAATCTCAACGCCTACGTGCTGGCCGGCGTGCGCTCGGACCACGAATCCGTCGAGGTCGGGGAAGCGAAGGAAAAGCTGCGCCTCGGCATGCACATTCTGTTGCGCGAAGGCAGCACGGAGCGGAATCTGGCGCACCTGTTGCCGCTCATCAATGCACACAACGTGCAAAATTGCTCCTTCGCCACCGACGACAAGCTTGCCGGCGACCTGGTGAACGAGGGTCACATTGACCATTGCGTGCGCAAGGCCATCCGTCTCGGCCTGCCGCCCATCAGCGCGCTGCAAATCGCCACCATCAACCCCGCGCGGCATTACCGTCTGCAAAACCTCGGCGCCATCGCACCGCGCTTCTGGGCGGACTTCATCGTGTTCGACGACTTGAAAAAGTTTTCCATCCGCCAGGTGTACAAGAAGGGCGTGCTGGTTGCTGAAAACGGGCGGTTTCTTGGCCGGACGCCGGCCAAAATCGGCCTGCCCCGCAGCACCATGAATTTGCGCTATCAACCGGGCGACTTCAGTGTCCGGGCCGTCGGTGGAAAAAAAATCAAGGTCATCGAAATCGTCCCGCAGCAAATTGTCACCCGGACCGCCATCGCCACGCCGAAGGTTGAAGACGGTAAAGTTGTTGCCGACACGAGGCGCGATATTCTCAAGCTGGTCGTGGTCGAACGTCACCGCGCGACCGGCAAAGTCGGCGTCGGGTTCGTGCGCGGCTTCAAATTGAAAGTCGGGGCGCTCGGGTCCACGGTGGCCCATGACGCCCACAATGTGGTGGTGGTAGGCGCCACGGACGGCGACATCCTGATGGCCATTGACGAACTGGTGCGGTTGCAGGGTGGCCAGGTGGCGGTGGCGAACGGCAAGGTCCGGGCCCGGCTGGGGCTGCCCATCGCGGGATTGGTATCCGACCGGCCGTTGTCGGAAGTCATCATAGGCATTGAGGATTTGAACGTCGCGGCCCGCGCGATGGGCTGCGATTTGCCGGCGCCCTTCATGACCCTCTCGTTCCTGAGCCTTTCGCCCATTCCCGAGTTGAAACTCACTGATCAAGGACTCATTGACGCGGTCAAAATGCAGCGCACCGAGCTTTGGGTTCGCTGAACCCGAAAACATTCAACATTCAACATTCAACGCCCAACGTCGAAGGCGTCTTCCCTTGAATGTTCGATGTTGAAAGTTGAGCGTTGAATGTTCCCGCGGTTACTATCCCCGCGAGCGGACCTGTTGGTTGAACTCTTCTATCAACTGGTCAAAATACGCGACTTCGTCCTCAAACAAGGCCCGCCAGTATTCCGGATCCCACTGCTCCGTCAGCTCGGCTGAAGTTTTGCCCTGCTGCTCGACCCAGGTGTAATACTTCAGGTTGTGAATCGCTTTCCGCTCCGGATGGGTTAGTTCCTTGAAGTAATCCACGCTCTGGTGCGCGAGCGGACCGGCAAAATCGGCAATGGCATCCTGGGCACGATAGGTGCCGCGTTCTTTCTCCAATTCCTTCACGCGTGAGCCGTAAAGTTCGGTGGAGTCGGTGAACACGGTGAAAATCACGTCACGCTCACCAAGCTCGAAATGCTTCGCAGTCTTGATGGCGGCCAGCAGGTTGCAGATGCTGGAAATGCCGAGCAGCGGCAACGATTCTAACTCCTTCGCTTTCACCCCGAGCGAGGCGATATGCTTCCGGCCGGCGGGTTCGTTGAACAGCCGCAGGATTCTCATGCAATCCTCGTCGTCAATGGCGGCGACGGCGTCGGTGTTGCGGACATTGTGAACCCACGGGATGTGCTTGTCGCCGATGCCTTCGATGCGATGGTCGCCGAAGCCGTTCATCAGGAGCGTCGGGCATTGCAGGGCCTCGGTCGCAACGATCTTCAGAGCAGGATGCAGCTTCTTCAGGTAATCGCCCGCCGCGATGGTTCCGGCGGAACCGGTTGCGGAAATGTAAGCTGCCGCGCGCAGGTCTTTGCCAAGCTTCTTTAAGACCTCGTCGATGGCCGGCCCGGTCACATTGTAGTGGAAGATCGGATTGCCGAACTCCTCGAACTGGTTGAAGATGACGTTCTGCGGGTCCTTTTTCAGTTCCCAACATTTGTCGTAGATTTCCTTGACGTTCGATTCGCAGCCGGGCGTGGCGATGATTTCCGCGCCAATCTTTTTAAGCCATTCGAAGCGTTCGCGGGACATTCCTTCCGGGAGGATGGCGATGGCCGTGCAGTCCAGCACGGCGCAATCGAACGCGCCCCCGCGACAATAATTGCCCGTGGACGGCCACGCGGCCTTGTGCTTCTCGGGATCGAACTCGCCGCTCACCAGGCGTGGCACCAGACAGCCGAACGCCGCGCCCACCTTGTGCGCCCCGGTGGGAAAATATTTTCCAACCAGCCCGATGACGCGCGCCTTCACGCCGGTGATGGCTTGCGGAATTTCCACATAATTCACGCCGCCATAGAGGCCGGTCTTCACGTCGTTCTTCCAGGTGATGCGAAAAAGGTTCGCCGGATTCACGTCCCACAGCCCAATGCCTTTGAGCTTCCGCTTGATGGACTCCGGAATGAGTTCCGGATTCCGCAATTGCTTGAATGTCGGCAGCACGATATCGCGTTTGCGGCAGCGCGCCGCGGTTTTCCTGATGACCTCCGGATGCAGACGTTTGATGATTTTAGACATATCAAGCTAAGACGATGCGGATTTTGATTCCCATCCTGCCAGATGCTTTGACATTTTGAAAAACAAAAAGCGGTCTCCGTTTCCGAAGGTCGCTCGTGTTTCTTGAATTCAATTTTAAGCCTTGTCCAGCCCTTCACGGATTACTTGATCAGTTTGCCGAGTGCGGCCAGTGGTGATTTCACCCGCGCCAGGAAAATCATTGCCGCAATCGCAAACGGCTTGAAGCTCGCTTCGCGATATGTCGCGATGCGGTATTTCTCGAACACGGCCGCCGAGACCTCGCCCCGCGCACAACTCACGCCCGAGATGTCCGCGGGCAGACAGTGCAGGTAGAGCGCCTTGCCACCTTGGGTGAGTTTCATTTTCTTTTCGTCGCATTCCCAGTTCTTGAAACGCGCGTTGTTCGCGAGACATTCCTTTTCCAGCGCCTTCAGCCCGTCGCGATCACCCGCGTGCAGCAGCGGCGTGCGGCGTTGCATCACCACGTAAGGCGCCCACGACTTCGGATAAACAATGTCCGCATCGCGGAACGCGTCCTCCATGCTCGTCACCACTTCAAACTCGCCGCCATTCTTCGCGCTGTTCTTCTTCGCCAGTTCAACCACGTCCGGAATCAGGCCGTAACCCTCCGGGTGCGCCAGTGCCACGTCCATGCCGAACCGGGTCATCAGGCCGATGATGCCCTGCGGTACGGACAGCGGCTTGCCGTAACTCGGCGAATATGCCCAGCTCATGGCAATTTTTTTGCCGCGCAACTTTTCCAGCGAGCCGAAATGATTCTTCAGGTGAACCAGGTCCGCCATCGCCTGCGTCGGATGATCAATGTCGCATTGCAGGTTGATCACGTTGGGCCGCTGATGCAGCACACCTTTCTCAAAACCTTCCCGCACCGCGGTGGAAACCTCGCGCATGTAACGGTTCCCCTCGCCGAGATACATGTCGTCGCGGATGCCGATGACCTCCGCCATGAACGAAATCATGTTCGCCGTCTCGCGCACCGTCTCGCCATGCGCGATCTGGGATTTCTCTTCGTCCAAATCCGCGAGACCAAGACCAAGTGAATTCGCCGCCGAGGCGAAGCTGAAACGGGTGCGCGTCGAGTTGTCGCGGAAGATGGAAATCGCCAGCCCGGTATCGAAGGTGCGGAACGACCTGCCTGCCCGGTGCATCTCGGAAAACAGCTCGGCCAGCGCGACCACGGCGCGAAGTTCGTCCTCGGACTTTTCCCACGTCAGCAGGAAATCCTTGCCGTAGGTGTTGAATTTGAGCTTTTGCAGTTCATCAAGTTGTTTCTTCAGTGTGTTCATGTTTTTGAAAAGTGTCTCGTGCCGATTGGAGCGCGGGCTTCAGCCCGCTTCAGCTTTCGCAAGGTTTACGCCTTTGGAAGTCTGCCTGGACACTGGTTTCCCGGGCGTTGATGCGGCCTGAAGGCCGCTCTCCCCGCGCTGATAATGCGGCGCGGCCTTTTCAATCGCGTCAATGATCTGCTGGTAACCAGTACAGCGGCAGAGATTCTTGAATATCGCGTTTCTAATTTGCTCCCGTGTCGGGCGCGGGTTCTGCAGCAGGAACGCGTGCGCCGTCATCACCATGCCGGGCGTGCAGTAGCCGCATTGGATCGCGCCGCAATCCACGAACGCCTGCTGCAACGGATGCAGCGTGTCGTCTGGCGCGGCCAGGCCTTCGATGGTGAGAATCCGCTGGCCGGCGAAATCCTTTACGCGCTTGATGCAAATCCGGATCGGCTCGTCGTTCACGAGGATCGTGCAGGCGCCGCACGCGCCGACGTCACAGGCATTCTTCGCGCCGGTCAGGTCGAGGTCCTCGCGCAAAAACTCGACGATGCGCTTCTCCATCGCGGCAGCGGGGACTTCGATTTCCTTTCCGTTGACGAATAGTTTCATTTGCAGCCCTCCCCGCAGGTCGTGGGTTCGGGCAACGCGCCCAGGCGAATTGGCAGCGCAAAATGCCGTTGGCCCGTCGCGTTGAAGATCGCGTTGGCAATGGCCGGCGCGAGAATTTCATTCGCCGGTTCGCCAATGCTCTTCGCGCCCGTCGGTGAAACCGGGTCGGGATTCTCGATGATAATGGCCTTCATCTCCGGCAAATCCATCGAGCGCGGGATGCGATAGGTGTTGAGGTTGAGTGTGGTCATCTTGCCGTCGGGCGCCTTCACCTCCTCGTGCAGCCCGTAGCCGGCGCTCATCGCCATGCCGCCGTAAATCTGTCCGCGCACCATCTCCGGATTCACCGCGCGCCCCACGTCGTGCGCGGCGACGGCGTTGAGCAGCTTCACCTTGCCGGATTTTTTGTTCACGGTCAGCTCAACCGCCTGGCAGCCATAGACCCAGGTGAAGTACGCGTCGCCCTGGCCGGTGTGCTCGTCCCAGGTCACGCGCGGCGCCTTGAACGTGCCCAGTGCAAACGGAAACTGCTGCCTCTGCCACATCTGCCGCATCCCGTCACCGAAGGCGATCTGTTCACGATCCGTCTTGCCGCAAATGAAATTGTTTTTGAACCGCACTTCCTCCGCCGCGCAACCCAGTTTTTCGCAAAACGCACCGGCAATCTTCTTTTTCAACTCGCGCGCCGCAAGCGTGACCGCGCCGCCGCCCATGATCGTGCCCCGGGAGGCTACGGTCGTGCCGCTGTCGGGAATGTTCGAGGTTGAAGAGCGCCGGTAGCGGATACGATTCAGGTCCACGCCCAGTTCCTCCGCCAGCAACAGCGACATGGCCGACTCCGCGCCCTGTCCGTTCTCGTGAACGCCGACCTCGACGAAGATTGAGCCGTCAGCCTGGGCGTTGATGATGGCGGCGCAAAAATCCACGCCCTCCGCGCCGAGGCTCACGCCGCGATAACTCATCGCCAGGCCAATGCCGTAAAGCTCGTCATTGCCGTTGCCATGCGCACATTTTGCGAGTTTATTCTCGTAATCCATTTCGCGCAGCACGGTGTCCAGCGCCTGTTCCATCGCGACCTTGTGGCCGTCGAGTTTTTGTCCGGTGATCGTCACGCTGCCCTGGCGCACCATGTTGCGGCGGCGGAATTCAACTCCCGAAATGCCGGCCCGCTGCGCCGCAATCTCGACCATCTGCTCGATGACGAAATTCATTTGCGGCGAACCAAACCCGCGCATCGCGCCGGCGACGACGTTGTTCGTGTAAACGCCGAACGTGTCGCAGTGGACATTTTCGACGACGTAGGGACCGCAGCATTGCACGGTCGAGCGCCACGTGACCCACGGCGTGACCGAGCAATACGCGCCGCCATCGGCAATGATTTTGCATTGCACAGCCGTGATGCGGCCCGCCTTCGTCACGCCCATCTTGTAATGCACGCGATACGGATGGCGCTTGTAACTCTCGCGCATGGACCAGTCGCGGCGATAAACCATCTTCACCGGACGGTTCAGCAGCTTCGCGGCGAGGGCGGTGCGCGCGCAGACGATGGCGGCGGTGTCGTCCTTGCCGCCAAAGCCGCCGCCCATGGGCGTGCCAATGACTTCGACTTCCGAAAGCGCCACACCCAGGCACGCCGCCACAAACCGGCGCGTGCTGAACGGATGCTGCATGCTGCCGTAAACCTCGATCACGCCATCGGTGGAACGCGGCACACAAACCGCCGCCTCCGTCTCCATGTAGGCGTGCTCGACGGTCTGCGTCTGGAACTTTTCCTCGATGACGAAATCGGCCTGGCGGAAGCCCGCCTCGACATCGCCGCGCCGGACAACATGTGTGTTGACAATGTTGGTGCCATGGTTTTCGTGGACGAGCGGCGCGCCCGGCAGCATTGCCGCCTCGGGATCGAGCACCGCGGTCAGCGGCTCGGCGTTCACCTTCACCAATTGCACTGCGCGAATCGCAATCTCGCGCGTCTCCGCAACGACGATGGCGACGACATCGCCGTGATAACGGATCTTGTCGTCGGCAAAAATGCGGAAGTCCTGAATGATCTGGCCGTACCGGTTCGTCCCCGGAACATCCTTCGCTGTCAACACCTTGATCACACCGGGGAGGCTTTTTGCCGCGCTGGCGTCAATTGAGATGATGCGCGCGTGAACGAAATCGGAATAGACCGGCGCCGCATGAAGCAGGTTGGCGAATTTCAGGTCGTCGGTAAACTTCGCCCGGCCGGTCACCTTGGCATACGCATCGTTGCGCCAGCTTTTTTTGTCTAGTTCCGGCATAGGCACGCTCCGCCGGGCAGGCTGCCCTCGAGCAATTGGTTGTTGGAGACTACCACTTCACCGCGAACAAGAACATGTTTAAAATCCAACGTGCTGCTCTGGCCGGGATAGGTTTCGTAGGAACCCGCCAGGCTCGATTGGATGGGTCTTGCCTGGCCATGAATATCAACGATTGACAGGTCCGCGTCGGAACCCACCTTGATGGTTCCCTTTTGCGGATAAATCCGAAAGGTCTTTGCCGGAGCGGTGGCGATGCGTTGCGCCAGCTCGATGAGTGCATTGGTCCCATGCGGTTCCAGGAGCGCATAAGCCAGGTGAGGCAAGGCGCCAATTCCCGCAATGCCATTGGGAACGTCGCGAATGTCCGAGTGCCAGTCGTCCTTGTCGGCTCGCTTGAACGCGCAATGGTCGGTGGCGAAAAGATCAATTGCGCCTTCAGCCGCCCGGGCGCGTAACTGCTCCCGGTCCGCTTCGCTTCTCAACGGCGGCGTGCAAAGCCAGCGATGTCCGTCCGGTTTCTGCAGCCAGGAATCATTCAGCCACAAATAATGCGGCGCGGTTTCGCAGGTGACCGGGGCCTCGCGCCGGGCGCGTTGAACCAGGTCCACTCCTTCCGATGTGGAGACGTGGACGATATGGACACGCGCCTGATATTTCGTCGCGATCTTCAAAACTTCGGCGATGGCTTTTATTTCGGCCTCCTTCGGCCGCATCAACGAATGCGTGAAGGGCCGGCTTAAATCCAGCCGGCCGGCATCAGCCCAACTGAGAATATCCTCGTCTTCGCAATGCACCAGGAACTGGGCGTCGAGCGGGGCATATCGCTTCACGACTTCTTCAATTTGTTTGTAATCGCTGAAAATCCCCGCCTTTTTGTACGTCGTGTAAAGCTTGATGGAGCGGAAGCCGGATTGGATGGCCATTTCAATCTCGTGGTGACCGTCCTCGTCAAAGACGGTTGGGGTGATATGCCACAGGTAATCGCAGTAACAATGGCCTGCGGCTTTTGCTTTTGCGTTCGCAATGGCTTCCGACAGCCGTTCCTGCCGGCCCTGGGTAATGAACGTATAAATCATCGTAACCCCGTTTTGCACGGCCACCTGTGTGCCGGTCTGATAAGTGTCGGCAAGATAAAACCTGCCAATCTGGTCATCAAGATGGGTGTGGATGTCAATGAAGCCCGGGAGGACGAACAATCCCTTCGCGTCAATTATCCTGGCGGAGGGGATTGCATCGGGCAAAGAGCCCAAGGCCGCGATCTTCCCGTTTTCGACGAGAATGTCCGACGCTTCGATGACGTTTTCGAAGCAGACCTTTCCGTTGCGAATCAGCACTTTCATGGCCGGGCCGCAAGTGAATCAATTCCTTCCATCGTTGGCTCCACCGAGGCCGGCAACGGAACGCCTTTCAGGGCGGCATCCACGTCCTTCAAGCCGTGCCCCGTGATCAGCAGAACGATTTGCTCGTTACGCCCAAGCAGCCGCGATTTCCGGAGTTTTTTCAACGCCGCGACGGTCGCCGATGCAGCCGGCTCCGCGAACACGCCGGCCTTGGCAGCCAGAAGTTTTTGTCCTTCCAAAATCTCCGCATCCGTCACGGTCACAGAAAACCCTCCGCTTTCCCGAACGGCCGCGCGGGCCATGTGGGCGTTGGAAGGAATGGACACCGAAATCGAATCCGCGATCGTCTGCGGCCGGTCGGCGTTGCGGTAAATTCCACTGGCGATGTAATGGTGAATGGCCGCCGAGGTTTCGGCCTGCACACAGACCAGCCGCGGCAGTTTGCTGATCAACCCCGCCGCCTTGGCATCATAAAATGCCTTGAAAACTCCGCTGAGAATCACGCCGTCGCCGGTGGGCACCAGGATGACATCGGGCGTTTTGAATTTGTTCTGCTGCAGAATCTCCAATCCGACGGACTTTTTCCCTTCGATTGTCAAGGGATGATACGCCGTATTCCGGTTTAATCCCCCGCGCCGGGCGGTGTATTCGAGCGAGAGGCGAAAAGCATCGTCATAGGTTCCTTTGATTGGTATGACCCGCGCCCCGTAAAGGAGCATCTGCGCGAGTTTGGGTTTCGGCGCGGTTTCCGGGACCAGGATGACGGCCTGCCGGCCCGCGGCGGCGCAGACGGCGGCCAGCGCGCTTGCCGCATTGCCGGTGGAAGCCGTCACGACACATTTTTCACCAAGCCGGGCGGCCTCGGCCACCACCAGGAACGAAGCCCGGTCCTTCAACGACCCGCTGGGATTCAGCCCGTCATTTTTTACCCAGAGATTTTCACAGCGCAGTTCCCTGCCGAGCGCCGCCACCGGGTGGAAAGGTGTCCCGCCGACCGGGTAGGCCGGGTAATGCTTCTTTTCCACCGCTGAAAAAAGGGTCCAATCCGGATTCGCCTTCTTGAATTTTTTCCGAATGGCGCCGTAGTCAAACCGGGCCGACAGGACGCCAACGAGCGGGATCCCCGGACGATATTGCTTCGCGCAGGCCGGGCAGAGGTATCGCACCTCATCCCTCCGGTAAGTTTTCCCGCACGTGGTGCACTGGTAAACAAATTGGGTCATTTAGACTTTCCCATTCAGCTTCGCGACGAGTGCCGCATAAAACGCAACCGCGCCGCTCAGGTGTTCGACAGGACAGGCTTCGTTGGCGGCATGGGCCTGGACTTCGTTGCCCGGTCCGAGGCCAAAGGTCGGAATGCCTTTCATGCCGGCGGTCGCGATGCCGTTCGTGCTGAATGTCCACTTGTCCACAAACGGCTGTTTGCCGAACATGCCGGCGTAAGCCTCAACGGCATTCTTGAGATACGGGGATTTCTTGTCGAGCGCCCAGGTCGGGTAGTATTTTTCCGTCGGATACACCTTGCCCGTATAGGCCGCCTCTTCGTAGGTGAGCACGTAAACTTTCGCATCCGGATAACCGGCGCGCTTTGCCGCGTCCTTCACCTCGGCGATGGCGCTCGCCTTCGTCTCGCCATGCGTGAGCCGGCGGTCGAGATGAATGCCCGCCCCGTCGGCGACGGCGCACTGCGATGGGGACGAGGATTTCACTTCCGAAATCGTGACCGTGCCCTTGCCGAGGAACGGGTCGCCTTTGAGCCGCTCGTTGAGCTTTTCGATTTCGAGCGCGATGCGGGCGATCTTGTATATCGCATTGTCGCCGCGCTCCGGCGCGGAACCGTGACAGCTCCTGCCCTTCACCTCGACGCGAATCTCCATGCGCCCGCGATGGCCGCGATAAATGTTCATGTTCGTCGGCTCGGTGATGACAACCAGTTCGGGTTTCAACTTCTCGACGTTCAACAGGTATTGCCAGCAAAGGCCGTCGCAATACTACTCCATGACCGTGCCGGTGAAATAAATCGTGAACTGATCATTCAAGCCGAGTTCCTTGATGATCCGGCCCGCGTGAATCATCGTG
>Ga0265323_10000551_pt1 | contig 20743 bp, 24 predicted proteins | sample 41225metaG_FD_193580 | JGI IMG/M metagenome (GOLD analysis project Ga0265323, IMG submission 193580) | Rhizosphere microbial communities from Carex aquatilis grown in University of Washington, Seatle, WA, United States - 4-12-25 metaG | ecosystem: Host-associated > Plants > Roots > Rhizosphere...
GCGGTACATGGTGCGGATCGAGCACAGATACTGGCCTTCGTCCAGCAAGGTGGCCTGGACGGCGGCGGGGGAGCGGTCCTGGAATCGCTCTTCATGTAAGACGGTCAGCACACTGACGCGTTCGGCCACGAGCGGGGGCCGGCCGCGCCGCTGGCAGAACCGGCTCGGGCAACGGCGATGCTGTCGGGCCCAGAACAGGACGCTGCCGATAGAAGGAAGCGCGGGCTACCCCCAGGAAATCGCAGGCGGCCACAACGCCTACCGTGGGGGCCAGATGGGTGACGGCATCCATCAGGGTTTCTCCTCGGGGTCCGCCTTCGGCAGAGGCCATCCCAACAGAGCGCCCACTTTTTTTTGAACATCGATGACGATCTCGGCTTTACGCAGTTCCTCGGTCAGGCGCTGGTTCTCACGGCGGAGTTTCCGCATTTCCTCTTCCTGCGGATTGCGTTTGGACTTGGGGCCGCGCTTGTGCGGGGTCAAGCCCTTGAGAATGCCGGTTTGCCGCTCGCGACGCCAAGTGACCAGGTGCGAGGAGTAAAGGCCCTCGCGGCGCTGCAAGGCGCCGATGGCGCCGGGCTGTGCGGCAGCGGCGTCCGCCTCAGCCAGGATGCGTAGTTTGTATTCGGCGGTGAAGGTTCGGCGCTTGGCACCGGCGACAACCTCCGGGTCTGGTCGAGGCAGAGCGGGCGCTTCGGGCGCGACGGTTTGGCCCGCCGCTGCACTCCGGGCGGCCTCGCTCCGCTCGGCCTCCCTACGTTCCGCGGCGGGCCAAACCGTGGGGGAAGCCGAGGAGATTCCGTTGTTCTTCACATTGATTCCTGTTCTCGCCCTGCTCAGTAATTACGACCAGGAGAACTGTCTCATCAATGTTGGCACGGAGGGGCGGGCCCGGCGCATTTCCTTCCGCTGCGCTTTGTAGAGGATTTGCCGGGCACGGCGCCCCGACAGCACCTTGCGCTCAATGAGTTCATCGGCCAACCGCCGAACCATGGGCCAATGATCAGCGATGGTCGTTCTTGTGGCGCGCTCGATCTCGGAAACATCGACTGCGGCGACACACCCGAAGCTGTCTGCTATCTCGCGATCCGGTTGTATCGGTGCCGAGTCCCCAGGCGTACCCCGGTTGTAGATCACCCGCCCGTTCGAGTCAGGTCGCGGAACGATGCTTATTTCAGCGAATCGCCTTCCAAGCAAGAACGACGCCACGGCGTGGCCGGCCTCGTGATGCGCAACGATCTCTTCAACCGTTGACCGGAAACACATATGCTCCGCAGCCGGCCCCGCCAGCGATGTTTGGATGATCTGGATTGCCCATTCCAGGCTTGAGCTTGGGCGGCCCATCGCGGTCGTTTCGCTCGTCACGCCCGGTACCAGCCGCTGTGTGCGGGCACTTCGATGGCTGGCTGCGCGTCCCGGGCCTGCGAGATCGGCGCGACACCCGCGCGGAACTCCCCGGTTTGGGGGTAGATCGACACGCCGTCCGGTTGCCGCTTCGCGAGGGCGCCACAGGAAACGGTTGATTGCCTCACGTCGATGCCATCGGCGTTCCATACGAGGTGCACGCGTCGCGGGTGATCTCCGAAACCGCTGTGGCGAGATTTCTGCGCTTCGGCCTCGCACGCCCCCAGCCACGTGGAGACCGCTTCGATCGACGGACACCTTGAGGGGTGAGTCTGTACGGAGAGGAGGATCTGCTCGTTATCAATCGTGTCATCGACGTCCACCACGCCGGCATCCGGGATATCGCTTTGATCGATGTCCAGCGCCGCGCGCTCGAGTTGCTCGATCTCCGCGCGCAGGATGCTGGACTTCGGCGTGGCGCCGGGCACGTACTCGCACCCCTGGAGGTCCGTGATCTGCGCCAACAGCTTCCCGCTCTTGTTCTCGATCGATTTCAACTCGCGGGATTTGTCGGCCGCCTGGTCCCGCAGCGTCGCAGCCTCGGCGACGCGGGCGGATCCGATCGTTTCCAACCGGCGCACGCGACAGCCGCGGATTGCGCCATCGTGTGCGCGGATTTCGGCTTGCACCCGTTCGACCATGTCGAGCGAACCTCGCGGGGTGCTGACTGCGGTCGCGTCCTCACCCTCGCTATGGGCCTCGCTCGCGAGTCTCAGGAAACCCGCGTAAAACAAATCGCTCCACGTGAACTGTCGGGAACCGCCGCGGCCCGGCCTGGCGCACCGCGGCATAAAGCCGCGCTGAACCTGCACTTGGTAAGTGCGCTCTGCCACGCCGACGGCGTCGAGCAAATCGCGCGTCGAGAACATCGGTGCCTCGTAAGTGATATCAAGCATCGTGAGATCTCTTTTGTCTGGCGTTAGGCCACGTGCTCTCCACTGCTCACCACGATCCGAACTGCACCGTTGCGCCCGTGCGGCGCCCGCGGCGATGATCGACGCGTATCGGTCAGCAGCACGAGCGGTTTGCCCACGACGGGCAGGTTCTTGATCGCGCTCAGGCTGGCGACGCCCGTGCGTGCCACGCGATCATATTTGTCAGCCGCCGACGCTGCGCGCTTCAGCGCGCTGGCGTTCCGTAGATCGCTATCGATGAACCTGATGCTGTTCGGTCCCACGAAGACCGCGCGGCCGATGCGGACATAGCGCTCAGCGCGGTTGCGCCCGGTCCAGCACGATCCCTGCTGAATTGGATTAACGATTCGGATCTTTTCGGTTGGACGCATCTCTGCTGTGGCCGCCACCGTTTGCGGTTTGAGAAGCCCAGGACGTCCCGGGCCAAAGTGCAGCTAACTCTCCACCCGCTCTCATGGTACACACTTGTGTATAACGCGTAAAACGTTTTATGACGTTATCAGACGCCAGCCTCATGCCGCCGGCGCCTGCTTCGCCGCGCAACTCAACAACGATTCGAATGCCGCGCGCGGAACCAGCAGCCGTTTCCCGATCCGCAGGGTGGGTATCTGGCCGGCCTTCGCCGCCCTGAAAGTCGAGTTTCTGCCCAAGCCGAGGGCGCGGCCTACGTCGGGCCAAAGGTCCAAAGTGATCCGCGCTATTTCCTTTGTCGCCTGCTTGGTTTGGTTTTGCTTGTCTTGGGTTGCCATGTAGTCTCCTGGTCCCACTTGTAGCACTTGCATTCGTAACGCAGCAAACGTATAATGGCGTTAGGAAAGGATGGCATTTGGAATGACAGCCAAAATCCGGGCAAGATCCTGCACGTGGCCACGCTTCTCGCGGTACGAATTCCGCGACGGGCGGGTCGCGCCTGTTGCTGGCGCGAAGATGCACCCATACGACCCATGGCGCGATTACAGCCAAGCCAAGAGCAAGAATCGCGAAGAGCCGCCATATATATCGCTCGCCTCGCTTGTCGACAAGCTCAGGAAGGAGTGCCAGACGATAGGTTGGACTCTACTGGAGAGCGGCGGTGTTGCGCCCCAGCTCTCTAAGCAGAGTATCGATGCAATCCTGGCTTGGACGGCGCGATGGGGCCTTCTCGGCGTATTTCACCAGACAACGCTCCAGTTCGAAGACCCATCCGGTGGCGAGGCGTGGACGCGCGCCGGCGGTCGCTGGCACCACCTGCTCCTGCCGGTATCAGCGCCCGCCAGCTCCTTGGTTTCGCTCACCGTCGAGTTCCCAGACCTCGAACGGCGCACTGCGCACGATCATATTACGAAGTTTCTCATCGCCGATCTTCCGCCGCAGTTGCCGGCGCCGGACTCCGAGGAGTTCTTCCGCAACTATGGTGAGCCGTTGTGGGATTGGCTGGCGGCGGCCCTGACAGTGGCCGACGCGATCTTCCAACGCGACGAGGACGCGCTCAACACACTGGCCGGAGCCGCAGGCCGAATGCGACACTTCGAGAGCGACCACGTCCGAAGTCAGATCGTCTTCCCATCGCTGCTGAGCGCGTTTGCAGAAATGGCTTGGCAGGACCTCGAGGGGGGCAACCTCATCGGGAAGTGCGGGTACTGCGACGGGCTCTTCATTACCGACCGGAAATGGACCGCATACTGCGGCCCGCAGTGCGCTACCAAGGAGCGCCAGCGCCGGTTCCTGGAAAAGAACCCGACGTATTACCGGCGGCCCACGAAGCAACAAATCACAACGAGGTCGAAAAGAGGGAAGGTGAAGTCATCATGAGAGGCAGCATCCTCAAGCGTTCGAAAGGGTCCTACACGCTCGTGATTCCGATTACGGACCCTGTCACCGGCAAGGTGAAGCAGAAGTGGATCAGCGTCAAAGGCAAGCGGGAGAAGGCCGAGGAAGAGTTGGCGCGGCACGTGAACGATGTCAACCACGGCGCGTTCGTGCAACCAGTAAAGCTGACGGTCAGCGCCTTCCTGGACAAGTACCTCGCGATCCACGCCGAGCAGAACGTCGCCGCGACGACGCTAGCGCGCTACAAGAGCATCATCGAGCATCACCTGAAACCTGCTCTCGGTGGCCTTCCTCTCGTACGGTTGACGCCGATTCACTTGCAGGAGTTTTACGCCAGTCTCGCTAAAGGCGGCCGAAAGGATGATCACGAAGGTGGGCTGGCCTCGCAAACCATCCTGCACACGCATCGGTTGATTGCGGCGGCGCTGACGAAGGCCGTCAGGTGGCAACTGCTGGCGCGCAATCCGGCCGATGCCGTGGAACCACCGAAGGTCCGACCGCAGGAGATGCGCGTGCTCGATGCGACCGGCACCGCACGCCTAATCACGGCTGCGGTGGGCACTATGCTGCACCTGCCAATCCTTTTGGCGGTGTGTTGCGGTCTGCGCCGTGGCGAGATCCTGGGACTCCGGTGGACGGACGTGGACGAGCCGGCGGCGATCCTACACGTGCGTCGCGCCGTCGAGGAGACAAAGGCCGGCGGGATTGGCTTCAAGGAGCCGAAGAATCGCCGATCGAGAAAGGTCGCGTTGCCCGCTACGGCACTCACCGCGCTCCGGTTCCGTCGCGACGAGCAGAATGTCGTGAAGGAGCAACTCGGAGCCGACTATCACGACGATGGCTTGATCTGCTGCCAGCAGGACGGAACGATCTGGGCGCCGAGCGCATTCACCAGCGCCTATCGCGCGCTCCTGAAGAGGCGCAAGCTCACCGGCCCCAACTTTCACGCGCTACGCCACGGCAATGCCAGCCAAATGCTGGCAGATGGCGTGGACATCGAGACGGTCTCGAAGCGCTTGGGGCACAGCCGCGCGTCGATCACCCTTGCGCAGTACTGCCACATGCTTCCCGGCCAGGACCAGGAGGCGGCGCGCCGAATCGATGAGAGGCTCCAGAAGGCGATGGGCGAGGTTGAGAAGGCCGCGCCCTCGCCCGCGCCTCAGCGATTAATGTAGGAAGAGCCCTTGGGATCGATACGGTTCCAAGGGTTCTTCGTGCCCACCCGTAGCCGCCCGGTCCATTAGCAGCCCGGAAGTTCCATTAGCAAACCATTAGCAAAATGCCCCAAAACGCGGAAACCGCTGCTTCATGCCGATGTCTGCAAATGCGGTAAGTCTTTTGTTATGTAAGGCTGGCGGAGAGGGGGGGATTCGAACCCCCGGTAGAGCTTTTGACCCTACGACGGTTTAGCAAACCGCTGCTTTCGACCACTCAGCCACCTCTCCGCGAGATGTGTGGGTCTTCAAAAGCATGGTAACACAGTGATCCGGCACGCGGGCTTGCGCGGCTACTTCATGTCGCGGCTACTTCACGGCCATGGAAAGCTGCAGTTGGCTCTGGGTGGTGCCGGCGGCGAGGAACAGCGGCACGTCGCTGCCGAAGTTGATGGTGGTGGGCACGATCACGTTGATCTGCAACAGGCCGGAGACGAAACCGGGGGCGGCGCCGGCGTAGAGGACCGTCGCCGGTTGGCCGCGGACGGTCACGCTGATCGGGAGGGCGGGAGCGGGCAGCGGCAGCGACAGCGCCGCTACGGCCCCGTCGGCCATGGCCGGGGTCATGAGCCCGGCGCCCTCGGCATAGAATGTGACATAGCTGCCGCGCGAGGCCGGGTTGGACGCTGAGTTGATGGTCCCGTCCTGGTTGATCACCAGAGCCTCGCCGATACCGCTGCCGTCGAGAGAGAAGATGGCGGGCACGGCGGGCGCCAAGGGCATGATCACCGGTCCGTAGGTGGCGCCGCCGCGCACCACGGTCATCTTCGTGATGGCTGGATTCGAGCCGGCAGGGTTGACCCCATAGGGTACGATGGCGTTTACCTGGTTGGGTCCGGCATACAGCAGGGGCGCGGGGATGTTGTCGAAGAACACCTGCGTTCCGCCCAGCGTGGAGGCGACGGCGCCAGCGGCTACCGTGGGGTACTGGACGGGCGGATTGGGTCCCAGCCCGAGGCCGAAGAGGCTGACGATCTCGCCGGGGGCCACGGTTCCGAGCGGAAAGAAGGACTGGTTTCCGGGTTGCAAGCTGGCCGCATTCAGCACGCAGGCGACGAAGATGCCGGGTTGCGCATTGAGGTCGATGCGCGCCAGGAAGGCGTCGGAATCGCCGCCCCCGTACGCCTTCTGTGCGGCGGACGCGGTGACGAAGAAAACCTGGGAGCTGGTGTCTCCGGCCAGGTAGACCAGGCCCGCGGAGTCGAGCGCAATGGCGTTGGCCAGGTCGAATCCCATGCCACTGAGGCCGGTGGAGTGAAGCAGTTTGCCGCCGGCCGGATCGAGTTCGGCAACGAAGGGTCCGCTGGTGCCACGGCAGTTCGGAATGTAGTTGGGAGTCAGAGGGAAACTCGCGCCGCCCTGGGAGCCGGCGATGTAGACGTTGCCTGCGGCGTCGAGCGCGATGGCCGCGGCGCTGTCCAGCCCGGAACCGCCCAGCAGGGTGGACCACCGGAGCAGACCCTGCGGCGAGTATTTCGCCACGAAGGCGTCGCCCTCGGCGAAGGGCTCCAAGGGGTCGGCTGCGGGCCCGGCATATTGGGTTTGATACGCGCCTTGGGTGGTGGGGAAATCGGCCGAGGAGGTGGCGCCAGTCACGTAGGCGTTGCCGCCCGCGTCGATGACAAGGCCGAAGGCGATGTCCGGCGCCGAGCCGCCCAGAAAAGTCGAGTAGATCAGTCTGGAACCGGTGGGATCGAGCTTGGCTACGAAGGCATCGCCGAAATTGGGCGAGCCGATGGCCGCAATCCGGCCGCCGAATTTGCTTTGCGCGGGTTGCGCGAGGGGGAAATTAGCGGAAGCCGTGTCGCCGGCCACGTAGATGCCGGTGTTGTCGACGCGGACGGCACGGCCCACATCGTCAGAGCTGCCGCCCAAGTACGTGGCGAAGACGGCCTTGGAACCGTCGGCGGTGAGTTCCAGGAGGAAGACATCCGCTCCGCCCGCATTGAGGGTCTGCAGGGAACCGGTGGTGGTGGGGTAGTCGAACAGAGCCGCGCCGGTGACGTAGATATTGCCGGAGCTGTCGACCGCGACCGCCGTGGGGCTGGCGGCAAAGGCGCTGGTGAAGAGAGGCTTGCTGGCGGCAGAGGCGAACTTGACGACGAATCCGACGGCCAGGTTGGTCTGATAAGCGCCCTGCGAAGCGGTGATCGCGCCGTAGGAAGCCGTCTGGCCGGCGAGCACGATGTTGCCGGAGGAGTCGAGCGCCATGCCGTAGACGGCGGTATCGTCGGAGCCTACGATGTAGGTGTCGGTGACGGTGGCGCCAGTGGGATCGAGCCGGGCCAGGAACCCAGCCAGCACCGGTTGGCCGCCGGGCCCGTTCGCCGAAGCCGGCGCCACGACCGTGCTGGAACCGGCCACCAGCATGTCGCCCGCGGAACCCAGCGCCACGGCGGCGCCGGAATCGTAACCCGAGCCGCCCAGGTAAGTGGCATAGACCAGAACCGGGTCGATCACCAGGGGACGCGTGCGGTCGTAGGGACCAAGCGCGAAACCGGCGACACCGGCCGAGACTCGGTAGCGCACGTCCACGGTGCGGCGCTGGCCGGCGATCTCCTGGTAGGCCACCGGGATGCGGTGGCGCAACTCCATGCCGCCGGAGGACACCACCAGCGAGCCGCCATCGAGGGTCACCTTCGAGGCGCCCTGGAAGCGCATGCGGATGGTGGCAGGGTCCGCGCCGGGAGCCACCGTGAAGTCGTATTCCATGGCGCCCTGGGAACCGTGAAACACCAGGTCGATGCCCCGATAGACGGCGGCGTAGCGAAGCCGGGCGAAGTGCGGGACGCCGGTGCGGGATGAGCCCAGACCGGGTCCGAAGAAGTAATTGCTGCAGCCGGCGGCTGGCTCCTGGGCTTCGAGGGAGCCGCGGCGCGAGCCATCCAGAAGCATGCCGATGCGCGCCGAGCGGGACGCAAAGACGGGTCCGTCGGCGGTGAACAGAGTGACGTTGCGGGCGCCGGCAGCCACGTATCGGGCGGCAGCGGGAGCCTGGCCCAGGTTGGGCTCGAAGTGAACCGGAGCGGCGGCCAGCGCAAGCGGCGCGGCAAGGGCGAAGAGACAACGGGCCGGGAGCATCAAGCTTTCAGGGTAGCACTGGCATGAAACCGGGCGGCTGCATGTTATGGTGAGAAGGAATTTGCCGGCGTAAGACCCATGACAACCGATGCTTCACACCAGATCACGCAGCGCCCGGTGGAGGACTACACGGTCGCCGCGTTCGCATGCCTGGTGGCGCTGCTCGTCGTAGTGAGCGCGTACTTCACGGCCAACCGGCCGACCTACATGGACGAGATGGCGTTGTACAACCCTTCGTACATGTTGGCTCACTACGGGACGTTGACCTTTCCGATCCATGGATACGAAAACCTGCCTGTGATTGTGCATCCTCCCATCCATGTGGGCTTGATTGGATTGTTGTGCCGGTTGGGCTTCACCTGGTACTACGCGGAAGGCACGCCCACCGCCATTTTTCTGTTGCTGGGGATCTGGATCGTGGTTCGCGGAGCCTTCCCGGCTCCCGTGAGGCTGGCGCTTCTGTCCGGCATCGGGTTCACGATGAGCGCCCGAAACCTGCCCGTCACGTGGTTCGGTACGCGCCCGGAAGGAGAGTTGCATGCCGCCTGGTTCGCGGCTCTGCTCCTGCTGGAGGCAGGGCGGCTGGGCGGCTGGAACCGCGCGAAGCTCTTTGGCGGCGCGTTTCTGCTGACTTGGGCTTCCAGCGTCCACTACTACGCGACTCCGGCCGTTTCCGGCCTCGCCATTTACCTGGTCTGGGCCGTCTTCGGCCTGGGCTGGAAACGGGCCCGGCCGCGATTGCTGGCCCTGGTGGGGGGCGCCGCGCTGTTCGGGATTCCGTACCTGGCGCTCTACATAGCTCCCAACTGGCACAGCATTGCCGCGTCGATTCAGTCCCAGACGGTTGGCGGGTCGTCCATCGGGCAGCACATGGCTTTGTATCGCCAGTGGGCCGGATGGGCGGGCTTCCCGCTGGTGCTGCGCATAGCCCTGCGGCCCGGCGTTCCCTTGATGATCTTCTCCACGGCGATACTAGCGGCGGTGCCCTCCACGAGGGGAATGGCGTTTTCGTCACTGCCGCTCCAACTGGGCATCTTTTTTTTCGCCTTTCACAAGCAGCCCGCCTACCTGGCCCATGAAGTGGTTCTGATGGCAGCCGCATTGGCGGTGGGCGCAGTGGTCTTGTTGGACTGGCTCGCCCGGCGGCCCGCCCTCCCGGCCTGGAGCCGGTCGATCGCCGTGCCGCTAGCCGCCGCGCTGTTGGGTGGCTATCTGGTCACTGGCTTCGCATCGCTCGGAAACGCCGTGAGTTTCACTCACGCCCAGGTGCACCCTGGCGACCTGGCGCGCGCCGCCGCCAAACGGATACTGGGACCGAATGCCCGCGTGATCGGACGAATGGGGGCCTGGTACACGGCGGGCGCCGGAAGCTACTACGATCATTTCCACGATATGTTGCTGCCGGAGTCTTCTTTCCAGGACCCTGTTCGCTATCTGGAGAACTTCGACGCTGCCGCGGATTACCCCCACCTCAGCGGCAGCGACAGCCTCAATCCGGAGCACAGGACGCAGTCCTACTGGTACGCGACCGGGCTGCTGAAGCTTCGCGGTTTCTACTTTTCCCAGGAAGCCGGGGACCTGCGCATCGTACTCCTGAGCGTGAACCGGCCCCCGAAGGTGGTGGGCTACGCCGGCCGACAGGGCAAGCTCTATCGCTTCGACGAGTCATCCTCCGGCGACTACGACTTGACTACGGCGACCTGCCCGGCCTTGCCGGAACTCGAAGAGAGCCGCTTCGGGGAGCTGTACCCCTGGGCCTCGATGGGCGTATTGAGACTGCCCGAGTCCGATCCGCGTCCGCCCGCGGTGATCGTGACGGTGCTGGCCCGGCGCGGTGCCGCCGAACCGGCCGGGCTCTTGCGGCGATCGTGCCTCCAAACCGGACGCATCGCAGGCCTAGTGTCGGAGGCCGACCCATCCGCCCTGATCGCGTCTCTGCGGCGGGAGGACACGCCCATTCGTTTCTACGCCAACGCCGAGGACGTGCCGGGGTTCCGGGGAGTTGGCATCCCCAGCGACGCGGTTCCGCCGACCGGGACCCAGCGGCTGGAGGGCGTAGTCAATCTGCGGGAACTCGAACCGGACGACCGGGCTACGCACATCGAGCGGGCGCCGGCGATCCGCGTGACCACGCCAGCTTCGCTCGGCGCCTTTGCCGCGTACTTTCCATTGCATGCCGCCGGCAAGATTGCCTTCCCCGTGTGGGTCCGGTTGCGCTTGAGGGTGCTTTCCGGAAGAGTGGGCGTGGCCGCCACCAGCAGCGGCGGAGGAATCGTGGGCAAGATCGGTCCGCTGCTGCCCTCGCCGGAGCCGGTGGAAGTCGCGTTGAAGCTGCCCGAGCCCGCCGGTGCCGACGACATTGTCCTCACCAACGAAAGGGCAGGCGGCGCCCAGGTGGAAGTCCTGGACTGCGTGGTGGAGGCCTCGGCGGCGGGCGAACTCGCCTACCGGCGGCTGATCGAAGCCAACGGCTCCTCCAGGGTTCTGGGCGTTCCGGCCAGCCTTCAGCCGCCGTCGGGTGCCGAGCGGCTGGACTCGGTACTGAATCTGGCCGAAGCGCAGCCGGGATACAAGACGGCTCGGATCGAATGGGTGCCACAGTTGCGCGTGACCACGCCGGATTTGCCGGGGGCTTTCGGAGCGGCATTCCCGCTTCATCCCGGCGCCAGGAGCGTCACCGCTGCCTGGGTCCAGGTACGGCTGCGGGTACTCTCCGGGCGGGTCGGCCTGGCCGTGAACAGCGTGAAGACCGGGATCGTAGCGCGCAGCGACCGGTGGTTGCTTCCAACGCTCCAGCCAGTGGATGCGGCGCTACGGATTCCCGATCTGAGCCGGGGCGATATCTTCGTGGTGTTCAACGGAAGCGTGGCGTCCGCTGCCCAGGCCGAGATCCTGGATCTGGCGGTGATGGTAGCGCGGAAGGGCGCACCCCAGGCCAGAGGGGGCGAATAGTATTATTCTGGAAGGGTCCAAGTCTCGATTCGCTTAGGGGAACTGTCCAATTCTTCTTCCGCGAAGCGTGTGCAACCTGTCAGGAGTGTGCGAGCGTGAGCACTAAATCGGAACGCCGTTCGTTGAAGAGTCCACCGCCACGGGGCCCGGCCCATCCGGAATTCGGGGGGATCTCCATGGTTTTCCCGGTCTGCAACGAGTCGTTCATCATTGAGCAGACGCTGCGGAACTACATCGCGGAGTTTCAGGGCCGGGTTCCCGATTTTGAGGTGATTGTCGCCGAGGACGGCAGTTCGGACGATACCAAGCTGGTGCTGGAGCGGGTGGCGAGCGACCTGCCGATCAAGCTGTTCATGAGCGACGAACGCAAGGGCTACCAGCAGGCGGTCATCGACGCTCTCCAGCATGCCACCAAGGAGTGGGTTTTCGTGGTCGATTCGGACTACCAGTTCGCGGTGATCGACTTCTGGAGGCTGGAGCCCTTCCGGCGCGACGACGATATCATCCTGGGCATTAAGTGCCCGCGCCGCGATCCCTTCTACCGGGTTTGGCTTTCCTGGGGCTTCAACGTCGTCCTGCGCAGGTTCTTCAAGGTGCCCTATCGCGACATGGACACGGGATTCCGGCTGATGCGGCGCTCGGCCGTCGAAGAAATCGCGCCGCAGGTTCGCCATCTCTCGACGTTCACCGCCGAGTTCGTGGTTCGGGCGCATTACGCCGGCTACCGCATTCGCGAGGTTCCGGTTCATCACTATGCGCGAAAGATCGGCAGCACGACCATCTACTTCGTTTCGAACCTGTTCTGGATTTGCCTGGAACAGTTCATGGGCATTCTGAGGATGAAGAAGGAATTCCGGCGGCGAGGTTTGCGGGCGCCCGAAACGAAACCGGGCACCCAAAGCGGAGAAAGCACGGCGGGATAGCCCGGCCAGGCACGCGACGAGCCAGGCCCAAAGCACCGGGCCTGGAGAGCGGAAACGGGGCGCCGGCAGGAAACCGGCGCCCGAATCGCCCTATTCCTCGGGCTTCTCTTCTTCTTCGTGCTCGGTGCCGGTCTGGCGAGCCTTGAGGCGCTCCTCGCGGCGCTTGGCGCGGTCGGCCGCGCGCTTGACCAGCTCGGAACCCACCAGTTCGATCATGGCCTGCTCGGCGCCGTCGCCCTTGCGTGGCCCCAGGCGCGTGATGCGGGTGTAGCCGCCGGCGCGCTGGCCGAAGCGGGTTCCCAGCTTATCGAACAGCTTCTTCACCGCATCGGGCGTGCGCAGCACCATAGCCGCCTGGCGGCGCGTGTGCAGCGTGTCCTTCTTGGCAAGCGTGATCATCTTCTCGACCAGAGGGCGAACCGCCTTGGCCTTCACGATGGTGGTAATGACGCGTTCCTTTTCGATCACGCTGGTGGCGAGATTACGCAGCAACGCGTTGCGGCTATCCACCGGCCGCTTCAGTTTAAACCCGGCAACCCTATGTCTCATGGCCTATTCCCCGATCTGCTCCTGCACGTTCTCGTCGTCCATCGGATAATCCTGCGGCGCGCCGCCGGTCGGAGCGGGCGGGGCCACCAGGCGCCCGTGGACATCGATGCGCATGCCCAGCGAGAGGCCCATATTGGCGAGGATTTCCTTGATCTCATTGAGCGACTTGCGTCCGAAGTTCTTGGTGCGCAGCATCTCGGCTTCGGTTTTCTGCACCAGTTCGCCGATAGTCTGGATATTGGCGTTCTTGAGGCAGTTGTAGGATCGAACGCTCAGTTCCAGCTCTTCGACCGAGCGGTTCAGGACCTCGTTCATCTTGTCCAGGCCGCGCTCGGAGACCTCTTCGGTCTGCTCGGGCACTTCCTCGAAGTTGATGAAGATGGACATGTGATCCTTGAGGAGCTTGGCTGCGTAGCCGATGGCGTCCTGCGGGGACACGGCTCCGTTGGTCCAGACTTCCAGGGTCAGCTTGTCGTAATCGGTCATCTGCCCAAGGCGCGCGGCTTCCACCGCGAAGTTGACCTTGCGCACGGGAGAATGGACCGAGTCGATGGGGATGTAGCCGAGCGCCAGGTCCTCATCGAAATTCTTGTCGGCGCTGACGTATCCGCGGCCGCTCTTCAGCCGCATTTCAATCGACAGCCGGCCGCCCTCGCTGACAGTGGCGACGTGAACGTCGCGGTCCAGCACTTCGACGTCGGCGTCGGTTTCGATCTGGCCGCTGCGCACATCGCCGGGCTGGTCCACGGACAGGCGCACGGTCTTGATCCCCTCGCTGGAAATCTTGAAGGGGATCTGTTTGAGGTTGAGAATGATGTCGGTAGCGTCTTCCACCACGCCGGGGATGGGGCTGAACTCGTGCTCCACTCCTTCGATCCGGACGGCGGTGATGGCCGCTCCCTCGATGGAACTCAGCAGCACGCGGCGCAGGCTGTTGCCGACGGTGGTGCCGAAGCCGCGCTGAAAAGGCTGTGCCGTAAACATGCCATACCGTTCCGTGAGGGACTCGGTATTGGCAACCAAACGCTTCGGTTTCTGGAAGCCCTTGAACATAGAAATCCTCGCTTCGAGCCGGACGAATCCGGATCTTTACTTCGAATACAATTCGACGATGAGCTGCTCGTTCAACTGAATTTGAACGAGGTCGCTGCGTTGCGGCAAACTGGTGATGCGGCCCTTCAGGCCTTCCCGATCGACGTCGATCCAGTTGGGTGCGGGCGCATGGGCGGTGGCGTCGCGGGCGGCCAGGATGGTGGGATTCTTCCGGCTGCTCTCGCGGACCGCGACGATGTCACCGATCTTGACCTGGGCGGATGGGACGTCGCACTTCCGGCCGTTGACTTCGATATGCCCGTGGTGGACGATCTGGCGGGACTGGGCGCGGCTGGTGCCGAATCCCATGCGGTAGATCACGCTGTCGAGGCGGCGTTCGAGTCCCGACATGAGGTTCTCGCCGGTGATGCCCTTGGCGTGGGCGGCCTTCTCATAAGCCCCGCGGAACTGGGCTTCCAGCACGCCGTAAATGCGGCGCACCTTCTGCTTCTCGCGGAGTTGCAGGCCGTAGCCGACGATCTTCGCCTTGCGCGCCTGGCCGTGCTGGCCGGGGACGAAGTTACGCTTTTCGATGGCGCACTTCTCGCTGTGGCAGCGCTCGCCCTTGAGATAGAGTTTCATGCCTTCGCGCCGGCATTGCCGGCATACGGGGCCAATGTATCGTGCCAAGTTGTTCTCCTATACCTGTGGGGCCCGCCCTGGGGCGTGCCCGGCCTGGCAGGCTGCGGACCTGCCCTAACTCATAGGGCCCGCCTTGCGGCGTACCCGCTCTGCTTCAGGTGCGGTTTACGGCCATGGCAGGCTGTCTTCCCGCTTACCGTTCCGGCTGCCGGCGCACGCCAGCCGCCGTCTCAAACTCTGCGCTTCTTCGGCGGACGGCAGCCATTGTGGGGGATGGGAGTAACGTCCTTGATGGCGCGAACTTCGATACCCGCGGTGGACAGGGCGCGAACCGCCGACTCGCGGCCCGAACCCGGCCCGCTGACGCGCACTTCCACGGTGCGAAGGCCGGTTTCATTGGCCTTGTTGGCGGCCGTAAGGGCCGCCTGCTGGGCGGCGAACGGCGTCCCTTTCCGGGATCCGCGGAAACCCAGCGAACCGGCGCTGGACCAGGAGATGGTATTGCCCTCCTGATCGGCGATGGTGACGATGGTGTTGTTGAAAGTGGCCTGGATATGCACAATGCCCGAATGGACGATGCGCTTTTCCTTCTTCTTGAAGCTCTTCTTCTTGCCGCCTTTTGCCGGTGCTTTTGCCATGTTAGGTCTTCGCGCTCGCTTTCTTCTTGTTGGCAACGGTACCGCGGCGCGGTCCCTTGCGCGTGCGGGCGTTGGTGTGCGTGCGCTGGCCGCGCACCGGCAAACCGCGGCGGTGACGCAATCCGCGGTAGGAACCCATCTCGATGTGACGCTTGATGTTCATCGAGATTTCCTTGCGGAGGTCGCCTTCCACGGCGCCTTCCTCTTCCAGAATCTGGCGGACGCGGTTCACCTCGTCCTCGGTCAGGTCGCGCACCTTTTTATCGAAGTCGATACCGGCCCGGTAGAGCACCGAGCGGGAACGGGTCCGGCCGACTCCGTAGATGTAGGTGAGTCCGATCTCGGCCCTTTTGGCGGCCGGAAGATCCACACCAGCAATACGTGCCATGTTGTTAGCCCTGCCTCTGTTTATGTTTCGGGTTGACGCAGATGACCCGCACCACGCCTTCGCGATGGATCACCTTGCACTTGTCGCAAATCTTTTTGACTGACGCTCGTACCTTCATGGTCGAAAACCCTTTTATATCTTCTTTACAATCCTGCCACGTGCCGGATCGCCAGGGGCCAGCGCCACCTCGACCCGATCGCCCGCAACCAACCGGACGAAATTCCGTTGCACCGTGCCCGCCAGATGGGCCAGCACCTGCCGCTGGTTCTCCAGCACCACCAGATAGATGGCCGAGGGTCTCTCCTCCACCACCGTAGCCTGCACCGTCACGGCCTGGTCAGCACCCAGGGCCCGCTCTCGGTCACCGCGATGCAGTGTTCAAAGTGAGCGCTGTAACTGCCGTCCCTGGCCACGGCCGTCCACTTATCCTTCAGAACCTGCACTTCCGGCCGGCCGGCGTTCACCATGGGCTCTACCGCCAGCACCATGCCCGGCTTCAGCCGGGGATTCTCGTTCTTCCGGTCCACGTAATTGGGAACCTGCGGCTCCTCGTGGAGCTGCGTGCCAATTCCGTGGCCGACATATTCTCTCACGATGGAAAACCCATTGGTTTCCACGTAGTCTTCCACCGTCTTGCAAACGTCGAACAGGCGATTCCCGCTGCGCACCCGATCGATGGCCAGTTCCAGTGACTGCCGAGTCACTTCCAGGAGCCTCTCGGTTCCCGCGTCCACTTCGCCGATCGGGACGGTGATGGCGGAATCGCCATAGTATCCGTCCAGCTTCACCCCGGTGTCGATGGATACGATATCGCCGCTCTTCAGGACCCGTTTCGCGTTCGGCATCCCGTGCACGATTTCCTCGTTCACCGAGGTACACAACACAAACTTGAACGCCTCGCCGGCCGCCGGCACATAATAACCCTTGAAGGCTGGCTTAGCCCCGGCGTCAGCGATCATCTTCTCCGCCACCACTTCGAGGTCCATGGTAGTGGCACCCTCGACGGCTATTCCCTTCAACATCTGCAGAATCTTGTATACCAGCAGGCCGCTTCGCCGCATCTTCTCCAACTCAGCGGCGGTTTTGCGAACGATCATCCGGCTCCAGTAATCCGCTTGGGCGGCGCACACATCCGCCGCTTCCCTACAAACGCGTGATAACTACATTGTAATCAACTGCGAGGGGAATCACCACCTCGCCCCCGCCACCGGCGCCAGCCTCCCGGCCTACGCCCTGGCAGCGGCCCCGCAAACTAGAAACCGCTCCTGCGCCCGCGAATCCGCCCGGAGCGCGGAGTAAAGCCTTCGTAATGCCGCATGATGAGCTGGGCTTCCACCTGGTTGATGGTATCCATCGCCACACCCACCACGATCAGCAGAGACGTCCCGCCAAAGTAAAACTGTACGCCCAACCCTTCCAGCAGGAACCGGAAATGGATCGCCGTAAACGCGTTGTCCACCCATTGCCCGATCAGCGGCAGGTGCTGCAGCTTGATGCCGGAGATCATGATATCCGGGATGAGGCAGAGGATCGAGAGATAAACGCCGCCCACCACCGTGATCTTGGTCAGGATGGCGTTCATATAGTCGGCCGTATTTCGCCCCGGCCGGATGCCCGGAATGAAGCCGCCGTACTTGCGCATGTTGTCGGCCGCTTCGACGGGGTTGAAAATGATCGAGACGTAGAAGAAACAGAAGAAAATGATGCCCGCGACGAAGAGCACATAGTACATCGGCTCGCCGTGCTTGATGGAATCCAGGGTATTGAACAGCCAGCGGGTGCTCTTGACAAATGGCAGATTGAGCAGCGTGGTGGGGAACGCCAGGATGGACGATGCGAAGATGACCGGGATGACGCCCCCGGCATTGACCTTCAGCGGCATGTGGGTGGACTGGCCGCCCATCACGCGCCGTCCGACCATTCGCTTGGCGTACTGCACCGGAATGCGCCGCTCGCCGCGCTCTACCAGAACAATGAACGCTACCACCGCGATCATCATGGCCAGCAGCAGGATCAGCGTCAGGGCGCCCCACTCGCGGGTGACAAACACGTTCGTGTAGATGCTCCCGATGGCGCGCGGCAGCCCGACCACGATGCCCGTGAAAATGATCAGCGACATGCCGTTGCCCACGCCACGCTCGCTCATCTGCTCGCCCAGCCACATGATGAACGCCGTGCCGGTGGTGAGGGAGATGATGGTGAGCAGGGTGAATCCGATTCCCGGATCGATGACGATGCCCTGCCCCATGGCCATGAGACCCCGGCCGATGGTGGCCGACTGGATGACCGACAGGATAATCGTCAGGTAGCGGGTCCACTGAGTGATCTTGCGCCGCCCCAGTTCGCCTTCCTTTTGCAGCTTTTCCAGGGTCGGGACAACCACGGTGAGCAGCTGTAGGATGATGGACGCCGTGATGTAGGGCATGATGCCCAGGGCGAAAATGGTCAGCTTCCGGACGTTGCCGCCGGCGAACATGTCGAAGAAGCCGAAAATGGAACCCGCAGCCGAGTTGAAGAAGTCCGTCCACCGCTGGGTATTGATCCCGGGCGTGGGAATGACCGCGCCCAGACGGTAGACGCCCAGCATGGCGAGGGTGAACAACACCCTCTTGCGAAGGTCCGGGACGCGAAAGATATTTGCGAACGCTTCAAAGAGCTTCATGGTCCCCTTCGATTCCCGGCGCTATTCGGCCGCCCCGCCGATCACTCGCGCAACGCCGCCGGCCTTCTCGATCTTTTCGACGGCCGATTTGGAGAACTGGTGCGCTTCCACCGTGATCCTGCGCGTCAACTGGCCGGTCCCAAGCACCTTCAGACCCTCGCCCAGTTTCTTGACGATGCCCAACCCGATCAACGTGTCGGGGTTGAAAGAGTCGCCCGCCAGCTTCTCCAGCAGGCTGAGGTTGACGATGGCGTATTGCTTTTTGAAAATATTGGTGAACCCGCGCTTGGGCAGGCGCCGATGGATGGGCATCTGGCCGCCTTCGAAGCCCCGGCTCTGGCTGAACCCGGTACCGGCGTGCTGGCCCTTGTGGCCGCGCGTGGATGTCTTGCCGCGCCCCGAGCCCATGCCGCGCCCGATGCGTTTGCGGGACTTGACTTGTCCCGCGGGAGGTTTCAATCCGCTGAGGTTCATTTCTCTAAAATCTCCAGAATGCGCCGGAGGCAAGGCCCCGGGCGGTCCACTACTCCACTACTTTCAACAGGTGCGGCACCTTCTTGACCATGCCGCGGAATTTCTGCGAATCCGGCCGCTCCACCACCTGGTTGAGCTTGCGCAAGCCCAGCCCTTTCACCACCCGCTTGTGATGCTCGGGCGTGCAGATGGGACTGCGGTAGAGTTTGATCTTGATTGTGCCAGCCATGTCAGAGTTTCTCCACTGCGATACCGCGCATTTCGGCCACGGCGCTTCTTTCGCGCAACGATTCCAGCGCGACGATGGTAGCCTTCACCACATTGTGAGGATTGCGGCGTCCGATGGACTTGGTGAGCACGTTCGGAACTCCGCAGGCCGAGATCACCGCGCGCACCGCGCCTCCGGCAATCACGCCGGTCCCTTCGCGGGCCGGTTTGAGCAGCACCTGCGAGCTGGCGTAAACGCCGAGCACCTGGTGCGGGATGGTGGTTTCCAGCGTGTGAATACGGCGCAGATTCTTCTTGGCCGCCTCGATGCCCTTGCGGATGGCCGAGGGCACTTCCTTGGCCTTGCCCACGCCAAAGCCCACCACCTTGGCCGCCGGATCGCCGATCACCACCAGGGCCGAGAAGCTTAGGTTCTTGCCGCCCTTGACAACCTTGGTGACGCGATTGATGGCCACCACCTGCTCTTTCAGGTTCAGGGACGCCGGATCGATGCGTTTAACTGTCGTCGCCATGAAATTAGAACTCCAGTCCCGCGGCGCGGGCTGCGTCCGCCAGCGCCTTCACACGGCCGTGATAGTGGTACCCGCCACGGTCGAACACCACCTGCTTGATGCCCTTATCCTTGGCTCGCTCGGCCAGCACCTTGCCGATGGCCTTGGCCGCCGCCACGTTGCCGCCGTTGGTTTTCGCGCCCTTGTCGACGGAGGAAGCCGAAACCAGCGTCTTGCCGCCGTTATCGTCGATGACCTGCGCGTAGATGTGCGCCACGCTGCGGTACACCGCCAGGCGCGGGCGCTCGGCCGTGCCGCGCAGCTTGCGCCGGATGCGCGTGTGGATGCGCTGGCGAATCTCGTTCTTTTCGATCTTATGAATCATTTCGCACCAGCCCCGGTCTTACCGACCTTCTTGCGCAAGGCCTCGCCGGTATACCGGACGCCCTTGTTCTTGTAGGGATCCGGCTTGCGAAGCGCCCGCATATTGGCCGCCACCTGCCCCAGTAGTTGCCGGTCGTGACCGGTCAGCACCAGGTGCGTCTGCTTGTCGATGGTGAGGTTCACGCCATCCGGCAGCAGGAACTCGATCGGGTGCGAGTAGCCCAGCGTGAAGGTGGCCACTTTGCCGCTGACGGCGGCGCGGTAGCCAACGCCCACGATGTCCAACTCGCGCGTGAAGCCGGCCGACACGCCCTGCACGGCGTTGGCCGCCAGAGCGCGGGTCAGGCCGTGCAGCGCGGCATGCTCGTCCGACGCGCGTTTCACCTCGAGCTTGCCGGCCGCCTGCACCACGCTGATTCCCGCTGGAATCGGTACCGTCAGCTTGCCCTTCGGGCCGGTGACTTCCAGTTGATCGCCGATCTGCACCTTGACGCTCGCGGGCAGAACGATCGGCTTTTTGCCAATTCTCGACATAGTTTCTAAAACCTCGTCGTGCGCCGCCCACGGTGCGCCACTCGCGCCGCGGCCGCCGCTTTACGAAATCTCTCTACCACACGCGGCAGAGAATCTCGCCGCCCAAGCGCTCCTTATGCGCGTCCCGCCCGGTCATCACGCCGCGCGGAGTGGTCAGGATGTTGATACCCAGGCCGCCCAGCACACGCGGGATCTCGGTCTGGCCCACGTAAACCCGGCAACCCGGCCGGGACACGCGCTCGATGGCGGATATCACCGGTGAATTGCCCGGACCGTATTTCAGGTAGATCTTGATGGTCTTCTTCGCGCCTTCTTCGGCCACTTTGAAGTTGGCGATGAAGCCTTCCTCCTTCAAAATGCGCGCGATTTCCGCTTTCAGCTTGGAGGCCGGCACGTCCACCTTGGGGTGGCGGGCTCAGATCGC
>Ga0265323_10000553_pt1 | contig 20711 bp, 20 predicted proteins | sample 41225metaG_FD_193580 | JGI IMG/M metagenome (GOLD analysis project Ga0265323, IMG submission 193580) | Rhizosphere microbial communities from Carex aquatilis grown in University of Washington, Seatle, WA, United States - 4-12-25 metaG | ecosystem: Host-associated > Plants > Roots > Rhizosphere...
GGACCAGTTGCGCCTGTAGCACCTGGAGTTCCTTGTGGACCCGCTGATCCTGTAGGTCCGGGTGGTCCACCAGCACCTTGTGGGCCAGTTGGTCCGGTAGGGCCTGGAATACCTTGAGGCCCAGGGGGACCTGGAGGGCCTTGTGCGCCATCTACTCCATTAGTTCCGTTTGTACCATTAGTCCCTGGTGGGCCTGGAGGTCCAGGAGGACCATTCAATCCATTTGTTCCAGGGGTGCCAGGAGGACCGGCTGGACCTTGTGATCCGTTTGTTCCAGGAATACCTTGAGAACCTTGAGGCCCTTGAACACCTGGGGTACCTTGAGGTCCCGCTGGGCCCATTGGACCAGTTGACCTAGTAGGTCCCTGTGATCCTGTGGCACCTTGAGGTCCCGCAGCACCAGTTGAGCCTGTTGCTCCGGTGGGACCTTGAGGACCAGTTGGTCCCGTTGGTCCCGTAGGGCCTGGAGGTCCGGGAGGACCGGGAGGACCATATCCGTCATTTCTAGCAGCAATAGCAAGTAGTAATCCCAAATTATTATTTGGGGCAGGTGAACTTCTAAAAATTGGTCTTTCTTCTCTTGTCGTATGATGACAAGGATCGCATTTTGGATCTCCGCACATTGAATGTCCTATTTGTGTATTAGTTTGCTCCAAAAAGGATACAAGGATCGGACTTAAATGATGTGATCGCTACACATATAAGGATAATTAATTACCACCCAATTAACCCAGGACATACATTGTCGATCATTTTGATATACATTGATAGAAAATAAAATATTATTTAACTAAATTTTCGTAAAGATTATTTATCCAAGTACGAAATTCTTCTTGAGTTCTTTCACGTTTTGCAAAATTACAATATTTACAGCATGGAACACAATTCTCTTTTGTGTGTGGAAGTGTATTATCTACGCGATCTAAGCCATTATAATTAAATATTCCATTTTCTTTTATATTTTCAGATGAATTTTTGCCTGCCGCAGCGTTCTGATTATTAGATGGAGGTGCATCACAATAATGACAGTTTTGTTGGGATAATTCGAAAAAATCCTCAAATGATATTTCGCTATACCTATTTTGCCATATTTTCCGCGCAGATGCTTCTTGCGGGGTGTATTTTATACATGCCGAATACATTTTTTCAGCACGAGCTGAACGCTGTTCATTATTCCAGCAACCACACGATTTTGTGCCGCCACTTCGTAATTCTTCCGTTTTTATATCTTTTTTATTTCCACAATCGCATTCACATTTCCACGCAGTTCTTCCGCCAATTGAAGGAGCGGCTTCCAGTACCAATAATCGATTGAATTTTTGCCCCACGAGATTTAGTTTTTGCATGCCTGTTATTATAACATCTGTGCCAGGGATGTCAAGTAAAAGAAAAGGCTTTGTATTTCTACAAAGCCTTTTCGATATTTTAACTAACAATCAACCACTTCACAAGCATATAACTTGAACCATTGTTATATATTGCGTGGAAGATAATCTCTGATGGTCTCAGAGCCCCGATTAAGACTCGGTGGGACGGTGCTAGTAACGCCGTTTCGGTTCGATCCCGCTATCTTCCGCGAAACATTATATATCAGGCCTATATAAATTAGGCTCCAATTGTTACGGATTTATTGCCCTTTGACACGCCTCTTGGATTGACAATCGCAATTCCGATTTGTTCTGAAACAACCCAACCTAACTTAAGTTGTTTTGGTTCATCGGCTGGAAGAACTTCGATGTCTTGTCTAATAGGCATGACTCCAACGAATTCAGGATCTGCACATGCGTATACGGTCCCAGGAGGTACGATTTTGCTTACCATAATGTCAGCACCCCAGATGTGAGCATAAAGACCAGTTTGAAGAATTTCTCTTTGTGTTACTGGATCAATTTCGCCACCGCCTACGCCTTGACCACCACCAGATGCCCACTTAAGGATATCGGTGAATTCATTGATGTTCATGAAGTACTTGGTTGTTACTAAGTCCCAACGATCTACTTGAGCCTTAAGTTCAACAAGGTCACGCTTTAACATACCAGCGTCTGCAATGTCTTGGACAATGTTTTCTTGTGCTGCTGCTGCGTCGATAGCTGCGAAAACGTTTGCGTCTTCTTGAGCTTGAATTTCTTGACGTGCCTTTTGAACGGAACGGTCAATGACGTTGAAACGACGACGACGAACTTCTGAGATTCTAACTGTTGGGTTAGAGAATAATTCGAACTCTGGAACTACGACACGATCACCGAAGACACGTGACTCTGGACCGGTACCGTTACTTGAGATAACGACAGCGGCGACGTCAATATCGCGCTCGTATGTTGCGTATGCACCTTGTCCGATTGGATCGACAACAAGAGCACGACGTGCAATTCCGTGGTAATCTAAGTTTCTACGGATTGGGTTTGCCATTGCTTGAGCAAGAGCAATCTTTCCTTCTTGTGTAAGAATTGCGCGAGTGATTAATTCGTCACGCTTCTCATCAGAAAGAGATACTTGACCAGCAAGACCCATGTTTGATGGTTGGTTGTCTTCTAAAATTGCGGCGAACTTAACAAGAGTTTGCATTGCATCTCTAACAGATGAAGCATTTAAAACTCCTTGGTTGTTGTACATATTCATATTGGTGTAACTCCTAAAGTAGAATTATTTGCCGGGATTACCAGCAACTCATTATTAAATTGCTATGAGTTCTCCTTGAATATATATTTATTACCATATTTAGACAAAAATACGTAATGATATCGTAAAAAAACAAAAAGGCTGAGATTTTCATCTCAGCCTCTCCGAAACTTTTTAAGTTTAATTAACTGTTATTGACCTGGCCAGAATGAAATGACGGCTTGGTTCAATTGATTTGGTAATGAACCAGCGACTGTGCTTGAAGGTGAATTCAAAGCTGCAACCAATCTGTTTGGAGTGGTAACAAGTGCGCGGTTTGTTTCGAAATCAACGAAGCGAGCAATCACTGGTGTGGTGAATGTGTTGGTTGTGCTCAACTTGCCACCAGTTGTTGGGTAAAGAGCAACGCCTGGTACACAAGATGCGTTTGTTGGTACAACTGTTGCTGTATCAACTGCGTCAAGTGTTACGCCGAACATACCTGGGGTTGCCCAGCAAGTAAGCTTGCCGGAACCAACGTAAGTTGCGGGTCCAAGTGGGGTGCCTGGGTTAGTTGCGCCGTATGATGTTTGACCAACAGTTCCGCCAACTACAACGCCGAACATAACGCCGTATCCAGTTAAACCATCGTCAACTAACATATATGGAGCGCCAGCTGCGGTTACCTTCTTTACGACAACGCGCAAATTTGGAGCTACATAGCCGTCTGCTGAGTCAGCTGCTGACTTATCAACAGATGAACCAACTACGACTGAACCGAATGTTACTACTTCACCGCCAAGGAAACCAGAAGTTAAATCTGTATCCAAAGCATCAAACTCTCCAAGTGGAGTACCTGCTGTGTGTTTTAAAATTAAAGCCATTGTGATCCTTTTTTAGTGTTTATGTTAAAATAAACAGAACTTACACCTTAAACTTACTTAATCTAAATTAAATAATCAATTATGCATTGATTTTGCAATTTTATCCGCCAATTGTTTGTTTTTCTGAACTATTGATTGCATCAGCTAATTCTTTCGCCATATCTGGGGTTAATCTTGACTTTGGAGTAGCTGGATTTGCTGGAGTAGTGGGGGTTGCTGGTGCAGTAGCTACAGGTGGCGTTGCTGCGGGAGGAGCCGCAGTTGGTGCAGGTGTTGCCTTTGCTTCCGCACTACCTGCAACTTGACCAATTTCAGCTTGAACTGCTTCAATGCCAGCCTCGGCATTAACAATTACATTTTGTAAAACTTGTAAAGCTTTCACTTCGTCATTTACATCATCCCCGAGAATAGCTGTAAATGGAGACTTTAACTTAGACCACCAGTCGCTTTCTTTTGGAGCATATTCTCCAGCCTTTGCGTTGGTCATGAAAACACTAATCATTCCACTCAATTTTTTCAATTCATCAAGATATACTGTAGCAACAGTTGCTGCTTCTTGTTTATCAGATGAAGTAGCATTTGGCATATGCATTTTATCAACAACTTTTGAATAATTGCTTGCTGTTGGGATAATGTGAACCAACGATCCTTGTAATTGTTTTAAGAATGCGTTTGATGGATCATCTTTAATAAGATCTTTTAATTGATCTAACGCAAGTTGAGCGTTTAATGCAACATTTTTAGCTTGGGGTGATGTCTTAAAAATAGCTGAAAGAACACCCGATAGAGCTGCACCAGTGGCACCACCAACTTGCATCCCTAACCAGATGCCACCTGGACCACCTATTGCACCAATTAATCCACCCGCAACTGTTCCAAGAAGTCCGCCTGCGCCAGCGCCCGTTCCAACATCAACGGCGTCTCCAGCTTTTTCTTTAACTGTGTCCCATAGGCCACCTGACCAATCTGCGTCAGCGCCAGCAGCCAATTTTTGCAATTGATTCATGCAGGTATCGGCAAGAACTCTAAACTCATCCTTTTTCTTATTATCCATATCAATAGCTAATCTAACCAATGATAATGCTAATTCCGATTGAGCATACTTCTTATTGGAAAGATTTCCATTAGGCATCTTTCTAATCATATTGATGATTATATTTTGTCTTTCTTGATCATTTTCAACAAGACTATTTACTTTATCGTGAGAGCGAAACATGATAACGCGCTCTGGATGGGCGTCTTCGATGATGTTTCTTTCGTATTTCATATCTTCTGGCATATCTGGTTTCTTGCCGTAAAGATTAGCAATATCTTCAATGGATAAAGAATCAAATCTTGGATTTGTTTCGTTAATTTTTTTTGGTTTTTCTTTTGGCTTGTCTTCTGCGGAGACTTTGACTAGCCCGTTTTGTAATGCAATTTTTGCGTAATTATCGAAGATCTCGCTCATTAGTGTGTCCTATGGAATGATATTATAATATCGTAATAATACCATTATTTAGCTGGTGCTGGGGTTTTAGTTGGAGGTGCTGCTGGCAAAGCGGCGGGCGAAGGAGTTGCTGCCGAATCCGCAGCAACCTCTGCCATAAATTGATCAACGACATTTTTTCTAGATTTCCATATGCGTGGAATAAAAATTACGTCAGGTTGTGCGCTTCCTTGATTGTAAGCCTTAATTGCACTAACAACTTGATTAAATGTATTTGTCGATCTAATTAAAGAGTCTTGACCCTTCAACTCAGGATAGATTGATTCAGCCCAAGAAATAAGGATACTATCTATCGAGTTGATATCGGCACTGATCATCCATCTTGAGCCGGGACCGTTGAAACTTTCTTCGGAGTAGTTTGGATTTGGTTTGAATTTAGTTTGTGGTGGAGCGGTGGCCATTTGAGTTTCAGTTGCGCCTGGAGTGCCGCTAGTAGGTGTTGTGGACTTTTTGCCACCACCCGTAAAGTATTTTACAACATCTCCCATGGCCATAAATCCAAATGCAGCAAGGGCTGCCTTGACAAGAAAGCTAATAACAGTTACTAGAATTTTTGTGGACTGATGTCTACCAGTTAGGAAGGAAGCCAATGGAGAGCTGAACCAACCAGCCGCAACTTTTATATTCATTTTTGGATTGTTGAAATCAAAATCTGGTACACGATTGTAAAAATCTTCCATAGCTAATTTGAATAGTTCTGCTTCTCTTAGTGTAAAAGCACTTTTGATCCCCATGAATTCTTCAGCTCTTTCCAATAGGGATTTAGCATGGTCTTCAGATGGCTCATCAGTTGGAGTATTGTTTACTACCGAAGTAATTACTGCGTTATTAACTTGTTCTGAGGAAACTGAACTTCCGCCAGTTACTAAACTTTTTATTTCGGAACCAATGCTTTCCAATATTTTTCCGAGATCAAATCCGAATATTGATTGAGCTAACATCATTACAGTTCCAAGCAATGGAGACCCAAGGGCAGTTGCGATACCTGGCCCCAAAAAGCTAATGAATGCTCCGATTTTGTCTGGGCTATTTGCAAATTCTTTTTCTTTATCACCAAAGTAATTGAACACCCATTGAGCAAGGCTACTTACAACCCCAGAACTTTGCGCAGCTTTAGTGATTCTTGGGTCATGAAACATAGTATCGATAATGATACTATCAAAATAAAATTGTAATTGTTCATTCTTCATGATTACCTTTTACTTTGAGATTGATATGTGTTTATCGCTCTTTGTAGCTGGCCCTCAAGCATTCTCATGGATGCAAGATTTTTTGGGTAAACATTACTTAACTGATCATTTAAATCTTTCTTCAAGTCTGCCGCGGAAGGACTTTGTGTATCCCTATTAGCTGCCCAAACTAATTGCAATAATCTTTGTGTGCCAGCTAGTAACTGGGACAATAGCGCCATGTAAGGTTGAGCAGAAGTTTCCTTCCCTTGACTCATATCTGAAATTTGTTTAGTTAATTCCATAAAATTAACATTGGTTAAATCTTGTTGAGTAAGTAGTGGATATCTAGTTCTTATAGCGGTAATTATGCCTTGAACATAAGTTGCTAATTCTTGCGCCCCGGTAAGTCCCATTCTTGAAACCCCTGAGGTAAATTTTCCAATTCTATTCAAATCAATTTGATCTGCCGTTAGTGGCATACCAAAACTAATCATTGTTGTTGCACCTTGTTCCGTTAAGCCACCACCTGAATCAACAAGCGCCCCAGGTTGATTTTGTCCCTGCTGTTCCGTTTGTCCCTGTTGTTCTGTTTGACCTTGGCCTTGTTGAGGCTGTTGAACATTAAAATCATTAAGTTGATTTACTTGACTAACTAACGCAGTGACAGCTGGTCTCATTAGATTAGCTTCTGGGGTATTACCACCAGCTTTCTCTAATAGATCTTCTAAATATTTCTCGACGCCATCTTTGTAAAGATAGAATTGAAAATTATCTGCGTCATTGCCAACCTCAGGATATTTCACATACAATTTTTGTTGTTCAGGGGTAAGTGCAGTAAATTCTGGATCGCCAGGAGTCTTATCAATTCCTTGACCACCTTGCTTGGTATGAGGAATCGAAAGTTTTATTCCATTGTAACGAATTCCATTGTATTGAATGAAAGTTAAAAGGGCTTGTAAATTAACCAAATTTTTCATATTGAGATCTGCATTGGCGCGATCCGCAGTGATTTGTCCACCTTGGTCAACTTGACTTATGATGTTGTTGATCATTTTTTCTGCAATATCTTTTATTTTAGCCGCGTTATTAACTTCGGGCGCAGGTAGTGAGCCTTGTTGAGCAATTTTCAACAAGTAAGTAATTAAATCTTTATCGTGAGCTAATGACATTTTTCTCCCTTAACCAGCAGTATATTCAGGAATTGCGTGCAGAATTTCATTCAAAGTTGATTTGACTTGGTCAGGATTATTTGGATCACGCCCAATTTTTTGCATTAATGCCGAAACTGATTGCATATTTTCAAGATCCGATAAAAATACATTTGTATTTATCGCACCCCTTTTACCTTTGAATGGCACACTGAATGGAGTTTTGTATGAACTTGCTAGCGCCTGCTCATCTTTAGTCAGAATCTCAGTTCCACTCTTTGGTTCTTGCTTTTGTTTATATTGCGCAAAAGGTTTAGTTTGATTTATATATTGAGAATATTGTTTATTTTTCAGGACGAAATCTTGGAATGATTTGAAAACATAAGATACTGTTTTGATTATATCGGTAAGCTGATCTGCTCTCTGAGCTACTTCATTAGCTGGGACATCTGTGTATTTTTGTGGGACCAATTTTTGGAAATCACTTAAAAGAGAATCATCTAGCCCTGGTAATTTTAGATTCATTGCCTTAGCAGCTTGCGTAATCGCATACGTAAGTGCAAAGATATTTTTGATTGCATTGTTTGTTCTTTCTTTCCAAACACCGTCAACACCTTTTTCAGAACCAGGTGCGCCTACACGTTTGATAGAATCAATAATGCCTCTCAATGAAGTATCTGGCATACTAGCATTTTCTCTATTTTTTTGACCCGAAACGTCAACGTTGAGATATTGATGGCCAACGGGATCTGATTCCCCTAGATAATTATTTACAAGAAACTTACCGAATGCATCTGAACCGCCAAGATATTCGTTATTCTTAATTGTCTTTGGATTTTGTGGAGATTCTGGCTTTGAATCATCGAAATTTGGGTTTGGAGTCTCGTATTGTTGATTGCCAGTTTGCTGGTTGTTGTTGCCTTTCATACTGGCTAAATCAGTGCCGCCTGCCAAATTAGCAAAGTCAATAATGGCTTTCTGCATTTGTTTAACGGAATCAAAAGCGGATGGTTGTTGCGGTCCGACAAAATTAGGGTTGCCTGGTTTATTGCCACCGCCAGCTTGATATGCGCCCCAATCAAGTTCCGCGGGAACATTGCTTTTGGTTTCTGGAGGTAAGTTTTTAGGCGTAAAATCCCCAAGCTGACCCGTATGATCAGGTGCGGCTTGACCAACCTTTTTAACAAGTTTAGCTACATTTTTGATATTCATATTAAACACCAGCTTTTGGAGCAGATAATGCTTGAGCAGCGAAGTTATCTAATTTTTGCTTGACCATACCCGCTCTTTGCGCATATGCATCTGCGGAAACATCTTTGTATTCAGCCTCAACTGCATCAAATGCTGATTTTTGATCATTTAAATACTGAAGAACATTCCCAAGATAACCAAGCATCTTTTGAGAATTAGGAGATTGTTGCGCTTTAATTTGCGCCATATATCTGCCAACCTCGGATTTCAACGAAGCATATTGTTGTTGTAACTCAGTTACTTTCGGAGTAGTTGCAACTTCACCAGGCTTGCTTGTTGGTTGATTTTTGTCTTCAGGGCTACTGACTTGTTGAATAACTGCTTCATTCGCCGCCTTAAGCTTATCTACGGCAAAGTTCAACTTGCTTTCTATTGCATTCCAAGTCGCATCATCATCAACGCCCTTGTTTAACCAGTTTGGTAAGTAGTTGTGAAGAAAGTTTGGATGAAGGTTTCTTAAAAGTGCATTCGTTGCAGAGATAGCATCGCCAACACTACTTTTAATGCCTGCGATATCATTTGGGTTACTCTGTACAACTTCCATTGGCTTTTGAACAATCACTAATCTTTCTTGAGCCCAACTCAAAACTGAATCCGACAATCCGCCAACTTTTTCAGCAATCGTCACTACTTGCTTAACTGAATTAGCCGCATCTTTCAAATCAGTAGCTAAATCACTTTTAACTTCTTGCGCAAAAAGAATTTTGATTGCATTTACTGCCGCAGAATTGCTAGTCTTTCCAGCAGTCTTTATAACCTTTGCTAAGTTTCTGGCTGTAGCGAGTTTGCCGTTAGGTTCTTTAGCGAGCATATTCTGAATCGCTTTATGCTTATCAAGAATTGTTTCAACCATCGCATCGCCATCAATATCTTTCATTTGATGAGATCCATCTGGATGTGCAGCCTGAATGACATCATCACCAGTCTCGCCGTGCGTATCGTAAAGATGGACTGCCTTCTTCAAATTGAAAAATTTTGTTTCGACTTCAACGGCTTGCTTTGTGAAGCCTGCGTCTCGAAGCCCTGCACATAATTTTAAGATATTCTCCTCGAAGTTTGGGCCAGGAGTTAAATCCAATGATTTCTTACTTGCGGTCTTTTTGATTTCTTCAGGCTTAACTAAACCCTTCTTTACTGCAAGTTTCTCAAATGATCTCATCACGGGAGACTCATTAAATTTTGTATTCTTATAGGTCATATGGTAGCCTCAATAGATAGAATTATCTATAATATACCGGGTTATAGATATTGATCGGTAATTTTATTTAGACTTTTTTGCTTCCTGGGCATAAGCTCCAACGCCCCGTGTTTTCTAAGTCTCTGTGCATGAACGCTACAATATCTAACATTATTGATAATATAAAATCTTGGAATGTCAATTATGTCGCAGTTGGGAGCATTGCAAATCATCATCCCCGTAGCTTCACGTTCGGTTTGCCGTTTCTCCCAAGCTATCTTTGCACTTTCAGATTTTTTATTCTTTGTTTCTTCCGTGTCTTTAATACCAACGTGTGCCTCGGACATATTTTTTCTTTTTTCTTCCGTGTATTCCACGGGATTATCTTTGCGAGCCTGAATTAAAATTTGAATTTGCTCAGGAGTTCGCTTGGTTCCTTGGGCTGGATGACCTTTTGTTTCGATCTGTTTTTTAGTTGCATCAGATTGTTTTTTCTTTGTCTCTTCTGAGTGTGATGCTGTATGACCGCCAGCTCTGATATTGTATCCTGCAATAGGATTTTGACTATCATATTGTTTTATATAATTTAATTCTAAACAATCAGCTTGATATTGGTTCAAACCAACATCAATTACTTCAAATATAAAATTTTCAACACCATATTTTGCTATTGCATGATGAATATATTGCGCTGGTTTATCTGAATTTTTTGCATAAGATTGGTGTTTCTTCCAACGATTTTTTGGCTCGATTGATTGACCGATATAAACTTTGTGATTTATTTGATTTGTAATTTTGTATAAATAATGCATCAAAGCACCTCCATACAAACCTATATATCAAGCAATATCAAAATCTTCCCATTAAAACCAAAGGACCTCAATCATCTGATTTTGCGCAGTTGGTGGAGCCGTCACCATTCCAACCGCTGGATGAATTGAACTTGGGCGCCTCGTAGTCAAAAGTCCCGTTTCACTGCAATATAAATTTGCTTTTACCGGGTAAACTTGATTCGTTTCGTATTGGTCAGTTTGGAAAAACATTCTATTAAACCATACGGTTATACGTCCTGAGCCAATCGTACTATCATCTCCAGGGATATTGGGAACTTGATAAGTGTAATTTACGATTGTTGTGATGGCATTTGGTGAACCAGTTCCAAGTAAATCGCAGTTTAATTCAGTTCCTGCCGGGAAAACGATAACTCCATTCAATGGAATTAATTGCACATCGACTGTAGAGATGAATGATAATGGGGACACATTTGCATGTGATAACTCCACCTTAATATCTACGGTACTCACTAGTCTATTAGTGATGGGATCCAGAACACCTGTCGCTGGGACAGTTTTAGTTTCATTCCAAGCAACTGCGGTGAAAGCTCTTGTCCTAATATCATCGATAATGCCAATTGGAGCTGTGCCATTTGATACAGTGGCAACAACTTGATTGGATATTACGGTAAGTTCGGCACACATGCCTGGCTGGAATTCTGCGCTAGGGTCACAAATAAATGTTGATGGTAGGGCATTTCCAACTTGAACTAAACGTAACATACAGCACCTTTATTGTAAATTTTCATGTATTATTCCTTACTCCTACAACAATACATATATCAATAAATAAAAAAAAGGAGAGTATATACTCTCCTTAATTATTAATCCTCTTCTTCAAAAGTTTTGTCTGAAGAAGGTGGGGATTCACCTTCGGTGACTTGAAGTGCATCGTTGATGTCAGCGCTCAACATATCGTTGATAAAATTTTGGTCATCTACTTTATAATCAAATACTGTTCCGGTATGTTTCAAATTCTCTATCATCTTTTCAGGTGTTAGTCCGGCAGTATATTTATCTTTCTTTAGATTTTTTTTTTATCTTTAGCAATCTTAACAGCAAGTGACTTCAACACATAATATCGTGGGTCACTTAAATGTCCGCTCGCTTGCTTTTTTTCGTGATGTTTATGTTCTTTTGGTGGATTGAACTTATCATCAAAGAACGATGGATCGCCTACTTGAATTGGTTCTTTAATTGGTAATGGATTAAACTTATCATCAAAGAATGATGGGTCACCAGTTTCCAATACTTCTTGTGGTGCGGCATCTGGGTCTACATAAATTTTTCCACTACGTGCACCACCAGAATAATCTACTGTAAGTGGTTGTGCGCCAGGTTGAATTTGTTTGAACGGATCTGCAATAACGTCTTCATCTGGAAGCTCTTCTACAATTTGAGCTTGAACATGAAGTGGTCTTTTGCCAGCAAGGCTTTTGAGAATAACAGTCAAAGCTTCAGCTTGAGAATCAAACCCATTATCATCTAATAGCTCCGCGGCGGCTCCGATGTAATCGGCAGCTTTTGCAAGTCTATCAAAGCTATACTTATTTTCGAGTTGATTGCTGAAAAGAGTCTTACTCATTCCAGCAACAATTTCCTCTTCGAAGCTGCCGATTTTAAACATCTTTGTTCCCATTAGTTCCTAATTACTTCTTTTTTGCAAATGGATTTGGTTTCTTTGAGTCAGACTTTTTAGAATCCTTCTTTGAGTCCTTTGAATCCTTGCTTTTCTTTTTGTCTTTTGCTGCATTGCTGTCGGATTTTTTTGAATCTTTCTTGCTCTTTTTTGAATCTTTCTTTGAATCCTTCTTTTTCTTTGCTTCGACTACGAAGGATGCAATCTTAAGACTCAATGAAGCTGATTTCTCAAATCCAATGGTGTCTAATGCTGCGGATGCGTTAATAAGATTTGAAATTGCTGTATCAAGTGCAAGTGAAACGTCATCATCTGCATCGCTGTCGTCATCACTGTCGTCTGCCATTGAGCAGTCTTCATCATCAGATGACTTATGTTTGCGAGCGTCGTCCTCATCTTCTTTCTTTGCTTTGCGAGCATCGTTATCATCGTCAGATGACTTGTGCTTACGCGCATCATTGTCGTCATCAGATGACTTATGCTTACGCGCTTCGTTTTCATCAGAGTCTTTCTTTGCTTTACGAGCATCGTTATCGTCATCAGAAGATTTATGCTTGCGGGCATCATTGCTGTCAGAATCAGATGACTTATGCTTGCGAGCATCGTCTTCATCTTCTTTCTTGTGCTTTGCAGCATTGTCATCAGCAGAGCTTTTATCGCAATCACATGGTGACTTACCACATTCTTTGCACTTTTTCTTTGCGTCATTTTCATCTTCTGCTACGACGTAATTTTTACGGAATAGAGAGACGTTTTCGGTGCTTGCTAATCTGGTCAACATGTCTGTTGCCATTAAATCTGAAAAGTTTGTTTTCATTGTTTTGTATCCCTTTTATTTAGTGATTAAAATCCCTTGCCTGGTCTTGAGAAAGCAGATTGTAATTGTGCTGCGAAATCATCTACTTCAGTGACTGAAGATGTGTTGTCGCTAGTACCAATGAATCCAACTTGTGGCATACGTCCAGCAGTCTTGACTGTTGGTTTTTGATTTGCAATGACGCGTTTGACTGATTCGAAGCTTTCGTCGTTCCACTTCATGATTTCATCAACTTGGTTGCCGATTGATGTTCTATTACGATCAACTAATTCACGGTCAACCATTTCATAGGTGAGTTCATAAGCTCTTGCAAGTTTAACTCTGTAATTTGCAAATGCTTCTTCAGCTTGTGCTTTTGCGTGCTCTTTGACAAGTTCAGTTGCGAATTGTGATCCTTCTGATCCCATCTCACCGTAGAATTGTTTCCAGTATTTAACTGCTGCTGGGTCAACACCATTTGCGACAAGAAGATCAAGATCTGATACTTCAAGTTGTCCAGTGGTGATAAGTTGATTAATCATTTCAGCTTCTTTACGAACCTTTGGTGGAGCTTGTGCAAGATCCAAAACTGCGTCGTGAACTTCTTCGATGGTTTCAACTTCGTCACCCTTATCGGATGGCTTTACATCGAAGTGTGGTCCGTCAAGATGCTTATGGAAATCTCCAAGCATTGGTTCCCACTTCATTTCAGCGGCGATCTTTGCTCTTTCTGCATCACGAACTGCTCTGGTTTCCAAAGAAGCAACTTGAACATCAAGGCCCTTTCCAGCTAATTCAGCAGCCTTCATTGGGTCTGAAGTATGAACCATTCCGGCATCGTTGTCATCATCAGCTTCTTCTGTGTCGAAATCAGCTGATTCCATATCTTCTGCTAACATAGCATCGAGTGCGTCTGCGGCTGGCATTGGCTTTTCAACCATAGCCATAAGGCCATCCTTGTGTCCTGGTTCCATTTCCATCTCTCCATGTGCATTCTTATTAAGTGCTGCCTGTTTTGTTATTGACTTAGTTCCGCGTGCATATTTGACAAATGCACCCAATAATTGAAATGAGTTAGCAAGTGCTGACTTTGCTTCAACTATAGCATCTTCTACAAGATTATTAACTAAATCTTTATTGGCTTCATTAACTGCACCCTTTTCGTACATGCTAACGACAGTTCTTAACTCTTGTTCATGGTCAGTAAGAGTTGCGACAGCTTCTTTAAACGATGCCAAAAGCATTGTGTTTAAATTCTTTCTAACATCTAATAGATGTGCTGAGCTAACTTTGCTATCACCAGATGAACCGGCTGAATCATCAGCCTTCATTGAACCGATATCGCCCATTTCTGATTGTTCGCCGGTAAGTTCCTTGATTGAATCATTAAGGTCTGAAATAACGGTAACTGCTTTATCAGCAAGATCAAGAGCCTTCTCTTTTGGATCGCCGTCTTTTGATGCATCACCAGCTGCTGGTGGTGTTGAAGAACCTGCTTCTGGAAGAGCTGGTGGAGCGCCTGGACCATCTGTTGGTGGCATTGGTGCTGGAGGAGCGCCCGCATCTTGTGCAGTCTTGTAAAGACTGGATACTTTTTCTGCGCCTAACTTTCTAACTTTTCCAATTAAGTCGGTTGCGAATTCTTTGGTTGCGACAGCTGAATAAAGAGCGTCTGCACGTCCACCAGTAATATCATTTACTGATGCCGTAAGTACCAACTTGTCTCCAAGGTAGACTTCCCATGCGCTGTTTCCTAAGTCGTGAGAACCGTCAGCCTTTGAAGCTTTGACGAATCTTGCTTTAAGAGCGGCTCTTAAAAGAAGCTCCTTGCGCTTTAATTCATCTTTTTGATCGGCTGATTCTGGTGATGGATGTAATCCGTCAACTGCGCCGACACCTGGGAATGGCTTTTGCCCAACCATTTGCTTATCATTTTTTTCACGATCAATTTCTTGTTGCTTGTCAACTGGGTACTTTTGTTTACCTGGGGTTGGTTCTTCTGTACCGTTGAAATAACCCTCTTTGACTTGTTCAAGTCTGTTTTTGACAGCTTCGACAATTTGGCTTCTATGTGAGGCGCGTTCGTCGGATTGTGCACGAGCTAACATCTTCTTGCGCTCAAGTTCACCTTGATCGAAGGACTCGTATCCAGGATACATGCCATCAGTTGGACCAACATTTGGGAATGGGCTTTGTCCAACCATTTGTTTATCTTCAGTGTTTCTTAACTTTTCATTAAGAGGATCTTTAGTATATTTAACTTGACCTGGAGTTGGCTCATTAACATCGCCAGCACCTTGGAAATATCCTTGCTTATTTAAATCTTTACTATTGTTTCCAGACATAATTTCCTCTTTTTTATTTGAACCTGTAGATTGTTTTGCTGCGACTTTTAATAACTGTTGTTGCATCGCATCTAATTTTGATTTAATAACTTTCATATGATTATCAAGAGCCGCCAAATCGTCTGATGCGAAACGATCTGCTGGTGGAGCCAAATTACTTTCAGTGCCTGGCATTTCACTTTCATGCATAGCGACTGTGCTACCGGTCTGATTAGATGCGGTATCATTAGTATTTTGATCAATATTTTCTTTATCTTTTGTAATTTGTGAAAAATCATCAAAAGCTTTTTGAACCTGAGTTTGTAAATCTTCAATCGAATCTGCATTCAAAGTTACATTACCTTGTTTGCCATTTTCTTGTCCAGCTGGATCTGTGAAACTCAAATTTGCTTGGAATTTGTAATCAGCTAACTTCTCAAGCTCAGCTGATTTCATATCAACATATGTATTGAGATTCTCAGCAGCGGCAAGAACATCCTTGATTCTTGCTTGTGGGTCAGCACCATTCACAACAATGGAAAGTTCGATTGGATTTAAATCAACGTTGATTTCGCCGTAGCACGTGCGCCCACGCATGCACTTGCAAAAATCAGCTTCGGTCTTTGCGACAGTTCCGCAATCTGAACAGATTGCCTTGCCAACAGCAGTTCCCATGCTTACTGAGTTTGAATACCCAGTAGAGACTTTTCTAGCTAAATCAGGATAATTAAGTTTGTCTAATGCGCAAAGTGCGATTACTCTCTTAAGAGAACGATCGTAGTAGGTATCAACAATAAAACCACGAACATGCTCGATTGAGCTAGATTTGTGGTCAACGCATAGTGGCTTTCCAATCCACTTCTTATAAGCTTTTACGAGTTCTTCTTCGGGGAAGATATCGCCATTGGAATTCTTATATGGCTTTATACTTGGATCATTTGTCTTCCAGCGGAAACTTCCACCAGTTTTATCCCAGTGAGCCTTTACAGCTTCACCCTTGGATGTTAACTTGGGGGTTCCATCATGATTGACTAATGACGCTTCAGCAGCGTGCATCATTACAGCAGAGAAATATAAAAAGTTATCAGCCTTTGGAGCAATTCTTTTTGTCGCGGTAACTATCTTTTGAAAGTTTTGAAGGACCGATTGATCAATAAGAGGCTCAACAGAACCAAAGCTTTCTAAATTCGACGCATTAATTTCTACTAATTCACCTAGTTTTAAAAATGACATTCGTATTAGCTCCCAGACTTTTTATCTTTATTTTGTTCTGCTGGCTTGACAGATTCGGAACCTTTCTTAATGCTACTCTTTCTGGCCTCTTCAGATGAAGAATCCTGATCAACATTAAGTATTTTTCCATCGCCACCACGTTTGATAAACATTTTTTCTCCAATGAGAATTACAATTTCATATATTTAGATAATAAATTATTGCCACAATTTTCAGATTTATTGGCAACATGTGCCCAGTATATTCTAAAATATACTATTATTGCTAGATCTTCCTATCTGTTTTCATCCTCGTTAAGCTGATTTTGTCTTTCATTGTATAAATCAAGCATAAGCGGAGTTTGTTTTTCGATCTTCATTTCAAGGTCTTTACTAATACTATCTGTCCAGTTTTTTCCTAAAATGTTAGTTTGTAAGTGTGTTTTTAATCTCTCATCAATAATATCATTAAGATCATCGCAGTCTTTTTGTATTGTTTCAATAACAGAAACGGCATCCTTTACGAAAGTTTTAGATTGAAAATCAGAAAATAAATCAGCGAAATCATTAACTTGTTTTTCAATATCTTCAATGGCTGCAATGAAAGATTTCATAATTTTGACCGTCTGAGTATCGGAAGCAAACGTCTGCATAATTGTAATGCACTTAAAAGCAATTATTTTAAAATTGTTAAAATTATCGATAACCTTATCTCTAAATCTACGAAGAGCAGCTCTAAACTTCAATACTTGTGCAGTATCTATATCACCATTATCTTTGAAAGGTGTCTTCATAATATCCAAATGATCAGATGCCGCTTTAAGAAGCTTCTGAGCATAATTAAAGCATAGCAATGCCTTTTCAGCTTGAGCTTTTTCAAGATCTGATACTTCATATGACATTTGGATTGCGAATATTTTCATAGTTTAACCTTAAATTGTATTAACGAACCCTCCACCGTTTTCGATAGGACCAGACCCTTTGATACCTGCGTCATTGTCGTATAATCCAACTTGTGGAATTTGATCTCCTTCAGAGATAGACTTATCATTATAGTTTTGCTTTGTTACAACATTTTGTCGTGTCGGATACTGATCATATGCGTAATCATAACCATATTGATGATTAGGATCTAACTGTGGAGCAAAGCTTTTTACATCTGCACTATCGATAGTCGATGCAGCTTCATCTCTACTATTATCCGCGATATCCCAAGTAGAATTGTTATCTTTATGATTATCTTTACAAGACTTATTTATAATTTTCTCATAAAATTTTACGACACTTGGGTCTAACCCAATGCCAAATCCTAGTTTCTTGGCTTCAGCAATAGCTCTTTCATAGGAATATCCCATGTATTGGCATTGATACATCGCCACAACCATTCCAGTTCTATCCTTGCCATGAAGACAATGAACGTAGGTTGGACCACCATCAATTAATAATTCGTGTAAATTATAGCTGAGAAGCCTTGCTATTGGTTCAAAATCCTTCATATTGATAGGAATTATGATATGTTTAATTCCCAATAGTTTACATACTCTATTGATTCGTTCGCCACACTTTTGATCTAAACTAACAATTTTTTTAATACCATATACATCATGAAGAACGTTTACATCTTTGATAGATGGGCATGATCCTCGGTATAAACCTTTAGTTATAAGTCTAAATCTATCTAACATGTTATCTCAAATTAGCTACTACATTGTTTATAACAGCCCTTATATATTGAGGTTCATTACCAATTAATACATTTTTTACGAAAGAAATTGATTGCCCTATTGAAGACGATGCCGGCATTTGTTTGCCACCAAGAACGTTTTCATCCAAAAAATAAATCTTTCTCAATACCGTGTGTAGGGCTTTTGCTCTTTTATCAGGATCAACTCTATTGAGCGTGAATTTGATAATGTTGGCTAGATATTGACCAGCAAGCGGAGCGTCGCCCAAGTCGGAAGCATTAGCAACTTTTTCAACTTTCAATTTCAATGGATGTAATGAATTGAATAAATCAACCGCAAATATAAGCGCGATTTCTCCAGCCTTTACAACATCATTGTTAATTAACATATCGAAGCACATTTTATAAATTAGTAAGAACTCTCTAACGGTTTCCTCGTCACATTGCTTTCTTAAATCTCTCATGATTGCAGAGTAAGAAAAATCATTTAAATCCGTTAGATCGATTTTATCTGATGATGTTTTACGAATAGAAAATTTATTAGCACCAGCCTGTCTCAGACAAGAGGTGCAGTAATTATCAGTTAACTCAATTAAATTATCTATTTGATTCACCAGCGAATAATCCTTTTACAATTTTTGAGTCTCTGGTGCTAAGGAAAGTATCTTTCAAAATACCAGATTCATCAACCTCTGTAACTGTTCTGATTGCTCTTTCATTAAGACAAACAATATTACCTAACTTTATATTTTTTGTGTTTTGATCCATATACGCACAATTCAAAACTAAACATTCTGCATATGCTGCAACAATTTTGCCAATTAGGACTGCGGCGCACTTTTGAGTGCTATCATCGTATTTGACATCCTCGAAAGTGTCTCCAACATATATTTCAACTATCTTACCTTTCAAAACTTTAGCAAGTAGTTCTGCAAGCGTAATGTCTTCACCTGCACCATTTAATTCGTCAATTACTTTTGTGAAGTCTCTTTCTTTACTCATTGCAGTCCTATTTGATAAATTTTAAGTGGAATTGTCTATACGCTAACTGCGCCAAATCAATATCTAATTCTTGATAGTTAGATACTTTATTGGATAATACTTTTGTTTTTACATCGACTCCGCCGATTTTCTTAGTTGCTAACTTGAATGCGCCTGCAATTGAGCTTGATAGTTGATTAACGGCTTGTTTACAAATCTCTTCTGGGCCATGGATTGAACATAATACTTCTACATTTTCTTTATCTGTATGAATCGTTGCATCTGATTGGGTTTCTTCATCAAGAGCCAAACACAAAATTCTTGCAAATTCCAAAGAATCAATTAGATTACTCGATTTAACTTGAATTACAATATCATTTTTAGGTAAGAATTTTTTATATGTAGCCTTCTTAACTAACTTATCATTCACATTATCTTCAGATAAAGCCGATAAAAACGAATTGAGATACTGATTTATTTGATCCATTGGTTGCGCACCCTCATGTGGAGTAGTGGTGGCAACAGCTTGGCCTTTATCGAAGTTCCCGCTTTGGGCTCTTTGGAAGCTATCTGATTTATTGAAGGCATCGTATGAGCCAGTTAAGCCAGCAGTATACCCTTTTTCATCAGCGGTATAGTATCCACTTTGTTTTAGTGATTTAGAAAACGCCGCAGGATCGCCTTGCATTATGGTATTCCAAACTTTCCCGCCAGCACGATTATGAAGATTTTTTAGATAGTCTTCTGTGGCAGTTTCCAAATCAGGATAGGAACGAAATCTCATAGTCTGTGCTACCCATTTTCCTGGAGACACTTGCTCTTGAAGCTTCATATCGTTGCCATTTTTATCTTGATGAATAAAGAAATCCCAACCATCTCCAGGAGAATGCGTAATGTTTCCAATATTATAATTAAACATCGCATTTCTATGGGCGGTTTCTAAATTGTTTTGAGCAATTAAGAGACCCACTTGTTTTTGAGTTAGATCTATATTATAAAGCTTTTTAGCTGCGGTCATAAAATGCGCAGCCATTTCAGGCTCTGATACTGTAGTTCTAACTGTTTTAACTCTTTGGTCAGCCATTTAGAACCTACTGTGTTAGTGATTTAGCAATAGCTAATAAGCGCTCACTAGTTGGTTTGTCTGTTTTTTCAATTGTTTTTGCAAATCTCAAAATTTCCAAAGACAATACCGCAGGGTTTCCATTTGAAAGTTTTGTAATTTTGTCAATGAATTCTTGTGTAGTGATAGTTGGAACTCTTGGTGGAGGTGGGAAAGATGGATTTTCTAGATCATATTCCTTTAAATTTTGCTTGGCTTGTTCAGGATTGATTGATACTGGAGGTGGATAAGTGGATAAAGGTGCCTTTGCAACCGGCTTAGGTGGTGCTGGTGTTGTTGGCGCAGTTGCTACTGGACCTGTCTCCTTAGCAACGGGAATGACAGATTGTGGTGGATCGGAATCTCTTGTTGGAAATACCTTTGGAGAATTTAAATCTTCTTTCAACGAATCTGTAACGGAT
>Ga0265323_10000556_pt1 | contig 20681 bp, 9 predicted proteins | sample 41225metaG_FD_193580 | JGI IMG/M metagenome (GOLD analysis project Ga0265323, IMG submission 193580) | Rhizosphere microbial communities from Carex aquatilis grown in University of Washington, Seatle, WA, United States - 4-12-25 metaG | ecosystem: Host-associated > Plants > Roots > Rhizosphere >...
ATTTTTCGATCGCAACGGGCTGCGTCTGCATTATCTCGACGAGGGCCAGGGCGATCCTGTGGTCATGTTGCACGGCAACCCCACCTGGTCGTTTCACTTTCGTGCCCTGGTACTGGCCTTGCGCGATCGCTTTCGCGTGGTGGTGCCCGACCACATGGGCATGGGGCTCTCTGACAAGCCTGGCGATGCCCAATACCGCTACTGCCTGCAAAGCCGCGTCGACGATCTGACGGCGCTGCTCGACCACCTGGGTCTGGTCCGCAGCGTGACCCTGATCATGCACGACTGGGGCGCCATGATCGGTATGGCCTGGGCCGTGCGCTCTCCCGAACGAGTCGCCCGACTGATAGTGCTCAACGGCGCGGGCTTTCACGTGCCTGCCGACGCACATGTTCCCGCGGCGCTGCACCTGGTGCGCAACCGCGCGCTGGGCGCGCTCACTCTGCGCAGCTCGGACTTCTTCATTCGCACGGCCGCGCGCACCTGTTGCACGCGCCGGCCTTTGCCAGCCGAGGTGCTCGACGCATACCTAGCGCCCTATGCAAACTGGGCGGATCGCATCGCGCTGCTGCGTTTTCCGCAGGATGTGCCGCTGGTGCCGTCGGATCCTTCATACAGTTTGGTCAGCACGATCGAGGCTGGCCTGGCGCAATTTCGGCAAACGCCGGCGCTGATTTGCTGGGGCGAGCGCGACGTGGTTTTTCCGCCGCGCGTGCTGGACATCTGGCGTGGGCACTGGCCGCACGCCGAGGTCCACCGCTTTCCCGACTGCGGCCACTGGGTGCTGGAAGATGCGCCCGACGAGATTGTTGCGCAGGTACGCGCGTTCCTGGTCGACCGTCGACGCTGACAGAAGGCGAAGCCAGCACCGGACACCGCGCGCGCCACTGCGCAGTGGCTGCCCCTTCACCGCTCCAAGGGGCCACAGTGCAGTTGGCTCCAACATACGAGGTCTTCCGGACACTCTTCCGATACGGTACACGCACACTGCTCGATGGGAACGCAGGTGCCATCCCAACAACTCCCGACCACCCGCGGAAACTGCCCCAGGTCGCAGGTCGGGGGCAGCAAATCGCACGCTACATCGCGCTGGTCACAATTCGTGCCTTGCCCGCACGCTCCCCGAGAGGCATAGGGACGTGTGGGGCAGGACTGGCTGTCCTGGAAAGTGACCCCGTCACAACCACAGTAATCGGCGAGGTTAGTGCTGCAAGTGCGACGGTCCTCGATGCATGTCCAGATGTCGCCGCAAGAGGCTCCCACGCACAGTCCCTGGGCGCAGGGCTCGGTTGAGGAACAGGCGGTCGCCGGCACGCAGTCGCCGAGGTCGGCGAGCGGCGAAAGAGGACAATCACTCGGATAGCTGCCCCCGGCAATGGTGTACGAAGTCAGATTGCAATAGTCTGATGCATCGTCTCGCGCCACTGCTCCTACCAGGGCGCCACTGACCGAATCGTAGTAACACTCCTTGCCCCACTCGCCCGTGCTGAACAACAACGCCAGAAAACCGTTGCACGAGCCAAGATACCCATGCCCGGAGCTACAGGTCGTCTGCCATTGCGAGGCCGAGGCGTAGTCATTCGGGCAGGCGAAACCCTTTCCCGCGACTGCACTGAGCGTATCCGTGCAAGGGCCAGTCGTTGCTGCGCCACCTTGGCCACCTGTCGCCGTGCTCCCGCCGAACGGAAGCACCCCGCCAGCGCCGCCGGTGACCGGCACGCCGTCCGCGCCGGCCGAACCGTACCGGCCAAGACTGGCGGTGCGGCCACATCCACTGGCCAGAGTCAGGACCAGCGCGCATCCGGAGATCAGCAAGCCACGGATCAAGGTCATCAGCGTCACTCCTGATTGCGAGGTTCGGTGTGCAAGATCCTCAGACGAGGTTCTGTTACATCAGAATAGCGATCTACATTCACCATCGCCACGCGACTTCGATCCTCGCCACGTGTCCCGTCGCCGATGCGAGCCTTGCATCGAGAGTCAGAAGTGGTGCGCTCAGGCCCTCCGCCAGCGCCACATACACGGCGTCGTAGGCCGACAGATTTGCGCGCAACGCCCAAGCGCGGGGCAAGAGAGGCCCGTGGTCGTGCAGATAGAGTCCGAGTCCTGTCAAATCCCGCAGCGCTTGCCGCCCGCGAAGGTCGGTCAATTGCCGTGACAGGTTGAGGCGGCGCAAGACGTGAGCGACCTCGACCTCAACCAGGCTCGGCGCGTGCCAGGTCTGTCCCGCTTCCGCCAGCCGCCCATGGATCGCCATCGCGCGCCTGCCACCGAGCAGGAGCTCCACCACGACCGACGCGCCGAGGACGATCAGCGACGCGCCCTTTCTTCACGCAACATCCGCACGATCGTCGAACGGGTAGCCACCGGGCGCAACCGCGACAGGCGTGCCAGGATCTCGGCTGGCGCTGGCCGCTCGCTTGACCGCTGGATCTCGGCCAGCAAGTAGTCTGACAGTGACATGCGCGACTGCCGGGCGAGGCTGGTCAAGCGGCGGTGCACGCTATCCGGAACGTGCCGGACCTGGATCATCTTGGCCATATCCGTAGGATGTGGGGCACATGCAAGATGTTCTCCACCTCATCGGACCTAACGAAGGTCGACCTCTTAGTCGTAGGATTTACGACAGAAGCGACCGGGACTTCGCCGGAACGCGATGGCGTCCGGGCCTACGTACCCTCGACGATTTTCGCTCCGCGTGGTCCGAACAGTCGATGGGCCAGCTCGGCAAGCCAGCGGCCTTCGGGAGTATTCGGCACGCGTAGCTCGCCTGCACGCGCGCCAGCGACCAGCGCTGCTACCTCGGGACAGACGTCGGGAAGCTGTTCCAGAATGCAAAGCAAGACAGCGTGACCCAGGTTGACGCCGGTGCTCTCAAACCAGGCGCGTGCTGCAGCCGCAAAGGCGGGCTCAGGCGGCAGCGGCTCTTCCACGTCGTTGGACGGACCAAGATTGTTGATGGCGTCGATCACGCGCTGGCGACGGTCACGATAATTGAGCGGTCGCAAGTCGTCGGGCGCGATGGGAACACCGATGTGGATATCCTGCTGGCCCATGCCCACGGGAAAGTCGATCTCGCCGGAAACCGGCGCCACTGGCAAGCCGCCCACGAAGCGCACCGGGACCACCGGCCGTCCCAATTCAAGGGCCATGTCGAGAAACGCGCCCGACAGCTTGCGCAGCGGAGTGCGACAACTGTGCGCCATGGCTCCCTCGACGTGGACCATCACGCTGCGGCCGGTCGCAGCCATCTCGGCTGACATCTCGCGGATGATTCCGGGCAAGGAAGCGCTGTCGCTGCGGTCGAAGTACTGCGACATGCGCGGGCTCCGCATCCCTGGAAATGCAAACACGTGTCGCATGAGAAGGTCGAGCCAGGAACTCTGATTCTCGATACGCGCGAGCGTGAGCACAGGCGCGCCCATCAACGCTGACGCGACGATGGCAAAGATGGTGGACTCGACAGTCACCTGGTGATTGGCCAAGAAGATGACCCCGCCGGAACGAGCCGCCTGCAAAGCCTCGGGATCCGCAATGTGAAGTTGTCGCAAAAAACGCAGAACCAGGCCGCGACATATGTCTTCGACTGGCAAAGCTGTGCCTGTCAGGAAGCTGCGCCAAGCATCGCGCGTCGCTGGCACCAAATCCGCGGCTGTCTGCGAACGATGGGGCGGTCCACCAGCCACAGGCTGGCCTTGCCCTTCGGCCTTCACGTCCACGATCTTCATTCCCAGTCCCGCCACCTGGTAGATGCGCTTGCCGTCCACCCACAACGATGCGTCGGCAACAGCGAAAGGCCCAGCGGCGGCGCGACCTTGCTCGGTGATCTCCATGGTGATGGTGATCAGACGATTTTCCGGCACCACCTGGCCGCGATACTTCCAGGTCACTGCCCGGCCGATTTCGATGGGCGCAAATCGCGGATGTGACATTCCTTCGGCGAACCCGGCCTGCAGCAGGTGAAACTGCAGAAGCTGCACCATGGCCTCCAGGCCCAGCGATCCGGGCTGAACCGGATCCTGAAAGAAGTGCGCCTTGAAAAACCACTCGGCCGGGTTCACGTCTTTTTCCGCGCGCAGAAAACCCAGGCCGGCGCGGCCACCGCGCGGATCGCAGGCGGTCACGCGGTCGAGCATGAGCAAGCGGGACTCGGCCAGGCGCAATGTGCCCTCGAAATATCGGGCGGGACGAGCAGTCAGATCGACGAGGAAGTCAGACGCGGCGGCCAATTCCGTGCTCTGTTCGGCCGTAGTGGAAAGACCGGCCTGATTCTCGAAGGTCGCCGCAGGAAAGAAACCGAACCCGGTCTGCATTTCGTAGACCGGCATTTCGCCCAGCAAGCAGCGCACGCGGAATGATTCCAGAATCATGCCCCCCGAACGCGAGATGCTCTCCAGCGTCGCAATGGTGCGCAGAGGACCAGCGCCGGGCCACACCTCGGCCAGCGCCTGACCGGTGCCATCGAGATTGCGAAACGCCAGATCGTGGTCTGTGCCAAGCGCGCTGCCTGCGAAGCTGGCCAGCCAGCCACAAGGTTGCAGCGCCGCTTCGAGCAACACACAGAAGGGCATCACAGGATGGCCGTTCTCCGCGAAATACCAACTCTCGGCCGGCACGTCGTATTCGACTTCGATGCTGGCGCCCGGCTGGCACGCGGCCATCTCGCCCTCGATGCGCACCACGCGGCTCATGAAATGATAGGGCGGACCGGGCAAACGCGCCACCCGACGAGGCCCGTCGAAGCACGCGTACATCGGACCGAATGCCTCGGACGGCCTGCCCCACGCGCAGGCGAACAGCGAGCGCTGATCGAAGCGGAATCCGTTCACTTCAGCCACGGTCCTGGGTTCCGCGGCTTCGTGCAAAAGTTCGGGGTGGCTCGACAATGGCCAGTCCGGCACCAGGCGCAGGCCCACCCGGCGCGCGTGGAACGCCTTGAGCCCGTCGACTGTGCCCAGCAAATCCGCGTACACCGTGGGCAGCGGGCCGTCGTGCACTTCCTCGACGAACATCTCGCACACCAGTTCCTTCGAGGACGGGACCACCTGGCCGCGACACTGCAGCCGGTACGTCTCCTCGGGCACGGGCTCGAAACGCCAGCCATCGCGGGCCAAGGTGTAGCCCATGCCCGCCAGATAGATGGCCATCATCTGCAGACAGCCCTCGAACATGAGCGTGCCCGGCATACACGGATCGTTCTTGAAATGGCCGGCAAAGAACCAGTCGTCGGGCCGGATGAGCGTGACAGCCTTCAGATAGCCGCGGCACCAGGGCCCGCCGCGTGGATCGAAATCGAGCACGCGGTCCACCAGCAACATCTTGCCGTTCTGGATGGCGGGCGTGCGCACGTGGGCCTGGCCCGCCTCGAAGCCAGGGCCAAAACACGCATGCAGATCGCCCTGGGAGAACACGCGGATATCTTCAGCGGACAGTTGCCGGCGCGTACACGCCACCGCAGGCGGGTCCATGCGCGCGTCGCCGCGAATCGCCTGGCCTTCGGGTGTCCACAGCACGCCGGCGGATTCGTTCAGTTCCTCTTCCGTGAAGAATCCGGCCTGGCCCTGCCGGACAGTCAACGCCGCTCGGCCGTCGCAGGTGCAGTCATAGTGAAAGAAGAACAGACGCACGTCGCCCTGGCGCGCGTGGCTGTCTACATGGATGTCGTAGCGAAGTGTTTCGCCCGACCGAGGCAAGCTGCCGTGATAGGTCAGCTCGCAACCCAGCAAACGGTAGCGACGCCGTCCCTGGTTGAGAGCATCGACGCCCAGGTACGAGATGAGAAAGAGGTCGGCTTGGCCTGCCTCGATCATGATCCCCGCGGGCATGAATCCGCGGTGCAGGAACCACGAGTCTTCGCGCACGTCGGTCTCGGTCCACACCGTGCCCAGGCCCATCGAACCAGCTACTGCGTCCAGACCCACAACCCGATCGGCCAGCAGCAAGGGCGTCTGGGGCATGCGCACCTGGACCGCGTGTTGGTCTTGTGCTTTGAATTGAGGACCAAACAAATCCGAAATGCGGCCCGCGGCGTGGGTTTCCAGATCGCGGCGCGAAAACGCGTGGCCCCGCGGCCAGCCTTGATTCGTCGACGGAGTCTGCTGAACTTCTGCAGCTGGCTGCGCGACGCTGGTCGGTGCGGGCCGCTCGTCCGCCGAGAAAGAACTGGAACTTGGCGAAAAGCTGCTCGCGCCGAGCAAGACCCCTAGCGCTCGCTGGCGACCTTCCAGAAACTGCCGGTGCGCGGCCGCTTGCTGGGTCACATGGCTCTGGTGGACCTCGGCGATCTGCTGCCGGTGAGCCAGCACACGGCTCAGGATCTCGGCCATCGGCCCCTGCAGGCCCGGATGCGCGACTGAAGGGACTACGCTGCTCTGCCCACCAACCCTGTCCTGCAAGACCGGCGGCAGCCACGGGGCGGGCGCCATGATCTGCACGGACAATTCGCCGATGGCGCTGCTGCTCACCTGCGGGCCGCGCGCCTGCAACGCCGGCAGGTTCGGTTCTGGTCGGTGCGCCGCGAGCACGAACAGCGGAGGCTCGGGCAAACACGCGCTCTTGCGCAAGGCCGCCAGAAACGCTGGCCCGTCATCGGGCGACACATCGGTGAGCGGACGACGCAGATCCGCGGGAGGCTCCTCGATAAAAGTGCGAGCCTCTTGTCCGCCCAGGGCTTGGGTTGCGATCAAAATGCTGAGCGGCGCCTTGCCAAGCCAGGGTGTGATCTGCCCAGCGCCTGGCGCGCCCGGAAGCACGCGATATCCACAACAGAGTGCCGCGGCCGCGACGTGCAACAGGCCCGATGCCGCATGCGCGTGACCGAAAAGTGCGCGCAGGCCCTCGCCCTCTCCCAAAGTCAGGCCCGGCTTCCTGCCATGCTCGTCGGCCAGCACCGCCAGCACCTGGTCTCCGTCGCGTCGAATGTCGTCCAGCCGTTTGAGCACCATGACCACGGCCGCGTCGCCGCCTTGCCGTCGATCCGCAGGAAGGCACGCGGCTGCCGCCGACAGGTGCACGGGCTCGGCCGAAAGATCCACCGCGGCCACCAGCGCGGCGTCGATCTCACCCTGCTGCAAGGCCCGCCAAGCGATGTCAAGGGCGCGAATGCCGGAAAGCTCCTCGCTGCTGACGCTGAGACTGGGACCGCAGAAGTCGAACTGACTGTTCAGTCGATTGCTCACGATGTTGGGCATGGCGCCGATGACACCTGCGGCGCCGAGCAGAGGCACGAAGCCGTCGCGCGCGGCCGCCAACCAGTCTTGTGACGCTCCCAGCGCCTCGGCCCAGCCAGCCAGGCGCCAGCGCGCCCCGTGGCGCGCGATCTCGGCATCGCACTGCATGCCCACGATGACCGAGGTTCGTTCGCGCGGCAGGGTCGATGCCACTTGCTCGACCGCCTCGCGGGCCGCGGCCAGCACCATGAGTTGTTGGGGCAGCGTCTCTTCCAGATCCTTGGGCGGAAATCGCAGGCCTGCCAGCGCCAGCGACACGTGTTGGGCAGGCGCGCTGCCGTCCTTCAACTTCGACAGCCCCCGGAAGAGCGCTTCGGCGAAATCCGCGACGCTGGTCCCGTTGGCGACCCGTGCGCCGATGGCAATTATGCCCACGCCGGGCGGCGCGACGACCGTCTTGCTGCGCGTGCGAGCGACCTTGGCCGAGGGCTCCTCGACGATGAGATGCGCATTGTTGCCGCCGAAGCCAAAAGCGCTGACCGCCGCGCGCCGCGGGACCGGATCGTTCCAAGGCTCGGCCGCGCGCAACACGCGCAAGGGCGTGCCGTCGAGGACGGGCGTCACATTGTCGAGTGATGGGGTAGCTGGCCGCACACCCGCGCGAAATGCACCCAGCACCTTGAGCAGCCCAGCCGCGCCGGCACCGGTGATCAGGTGGCCCAGGTTGGCCTTGAGCGAGCCGATTGGCAGTGGCTCGCCACGACCAGCGCCGAGCTCGGCCAGGGCCCGGATCTCCACCGCGTCGCCGACGCCGGTACCGGTGGCGTGACATTCGACCAAGGAAATCTCCGACGGCGAAAGTTCCGCGGCTGCGTAGGCCGCACGTAGGGCCCGCACCTGGCCTTCTTGCGACGGAACCAGCAACCCGCGCCCGCGGCCGTCGTTGGACAGCCCGATGCCGCGAATCACGCCCAGGATGTGATCTCCGTCGCGGCGAGCGTCTTCCAGACGTCGCAGGGCCACCAGGGCTGCACCCTCGGCTGGTATCAGACCATCAGCCTCGGCATGAAAGGGCCGGCTGCGACCGGTCGGGCTGAGTGCGCCGAGAGCAGTGAAGCCCTGGTGAATGAAGAGATCGTCGGCGCGATTCACCGCCCCGGCCAGCATCAGATCCGCGCGGCCGTCGTGCAGAAAATCACAGGCCAACTTGATGGCGTAGATCGAAGAAGCGCACGCGGCATCCAGCGCGAACGCGACGCCACCCAATCCCAGGGCCTGGGCGAGAAAGTGCGCGGGCAAGCCCGACATGAAGCGGTTGCGCGGGTCCACTGCGGGCAGCCCCAGGCGGTCGAATGCTTGCTTGTCCTTGAGAAACTGCTCCAGCCAATACCGTTCCGCATAGCGCGACAGCAAGGACGAGGGATAGGAAATGTTGCCAACCACCGCGCCGGCGCGGGCCTTGTCGCCGCAAAAGTGGACATCGTGCAGGGCTGCGCGCCCTGCATGTAGCAGCCAGTGGAAGAGCGGATCGAGTGAGGCAATCTCCTCGGCAGGAACCGCGAAGCCCTCCGCATCGAAAACCTTGTCGAAGCCCTGCACATATCCGCCGCGATCGTGCAGCGTCCGATCGCGCGTGTCCTTGGCATTGCTGGCCAGGACCAAGGCCGGCTCGATGCCCCAGCGGCCGGCCGGCGCCGGCCCAATCACTACGCGCGCCTGCTGCACCAATCGCCAAAGCTCGTCGGGTGACAGCGCCCCGGGCAAGACGCAGCCCTGCCCGACGATGGCGATGGGCGCAAAATTCATGAGCGGGCGGGCGAGCCGTTCCCGGCGCGCCGTCGCGGAGCTGGCGCCTCGGGCGGACCCGCGGGATGCTCGTCACGCGGAAGCGCATGTACCTCGATGCCGCGCAACTCAGCCACCACGCTGCCGTTGCTCGACAAGAACGCGACGTCGGACACGGCCCGCTTGTGCGAGGACTCGCGGCCCGCCAGCACGCATCTGATGGGCCCCCCGCCGGGCCCGGGTGATAGATGTGCAGGCTGGCAATGGCAGTGGGCAAAGAGCCCGCGCCCAGTTTGCGCTGCGCCCACAACACTGCCGCCTGCAGGCCACCGTCGAGCAACGCCGGATCGAGCTGCCATGAACCGGCCCAGCCTCGTGCCGTGACACCCTCCAGGGTCGCGGTCAGCCCGCCATCGGCGATGCCGTCGACCGAGCGAATCACCTGGAAAGTCGGGCCGTGAAACAATACTTCGCCGTCGTAGATGGTGCCGGACCAGGGTGACAGCTCGACGGGCGCGGCCAAGGTGCGGTCAGGAAGTGGAGACCGCTCTTTCATTTCGCAGATGGCCGAGTAGTGACGGCTGCCATCGGTACCGAGCAGCTCGACCGCGATGGTGGCCTCGTGGCCATTGGAGAGCTGGCGCGCGCGCAACACGAACCGCTCCACGGTGCCGGCGTCGAAGTGGCCGAGTCGGATCCCGCGCAGCACCTGAACCTCGCGGCAGGCAGCCAGAATGAGATCCGGGCGGCAGGCCCGCGCCGCACGGGCAAACCATTCCATCACCAACGCCACCGGCACGACCACTGCGCCGCGCACGCGATGGCCGTCGAGAAAAGCCCAGTGCGCGCGATCGACCACGATCTCGGCTTCGATCTTCAGCGCCCCTGCCTCGGCCGGGCGGTGGCCCGAAACCGCGCCGCCGATCACCACCTCGGCGTCGCCCGCCGCGCACAGCTCGTCACGCATGAGGCGAGCGCCCTCCGCAAGCGGAATCAGCGGCACGCCCAAGCTGGCAAAACGCGCGCGCACGCCCGCGTCGACCATGCCTCCGTCCCACGGCCCCCAGCCCAACGCGCGCACCAGACAGCGTGGCCCGCGCCGACGCTGCTCGAGTGCGGCCACCTTGTTGAGCACCTCGTTGGCCATGGCGTAGTCCGCCTGGCCCTGGTTGCCTGAGTGACCAGCCACCGATGAAAAAAGCAACAGGAAGGCCAGCTCGTCGTCGGCGGTTGCGTCGAGAAGCGCGCGCAGTCCCACCACTTTGGTGCGAAATACTTTGCCGAACTGGGCATCGGTCTTGTCCGCGATGAGCTTGTCGGCCAGCGTGCCGGCAGCGTGGATGACGCCGGTGATGCAACCCCAGCTCGCGCGGGCCTGTGCCACGGCATCGGCCACCGCGCTCGCGTCGCTGACGTCCGCCGCAAGATACCGCGCCTCGCCGCCGACGCTACCGATGGTCTGCAGGGTGCGACGAATCTCCCGCACGGCCAGGATGGCGGCCACGCGACTGCCCAGCTTGGCCGGGCTGGTGCTCTCGCCCCTGGCTTTGGCGTCGGCCAGCAACACGCGCTTGAGTTCCGCATCACCATCGATCCCGCGGCAGCACGCTGGCTCGTCTTCGACCGGCGTGCGGCCAAGCAAGAGAAAGCGGCAACGGGCAGCGCGCGCCAGCTCGATCACACAAGCGGCAGTCACGCCACGCGCCCCGCCGGAAACCACCACCACCGACTGCGGGTCGAGCGGCAAGGCCGAGGCCGCGAACAGCGGCGCCGCAACTGTCTGCAACACCACTCGCGCTCCCTCGACGGGAAAGCCCACCTCGCGTTCCACACCACCCGACAGCAGCTCCGCGCACAAAACATCGGCCACCTCGTCGGGCGAACGGCCAACGCGGCCGATGTCGATGGCGCGCACATGCGCAGCCGGCCACTCGAGGGCCGCGGTTCGCGCCAAAGCCGCCGGCCCTGCCAGCCACGCGCGCTCGCAGCCGGACAGGCCGAAGTCCCCACCGGTGTCTTGCACGGTCATGAAGGTTCCGCCTTCTTTGGCAAAGCGGGCTGCCACCACACGGGCCGCGCGTAGCGCTTCGCGATTCACGGCCACCACGTCGTCGATGTAGGGGGCGGCGCGCAGGCCACCCAGAAAAATCACGGCATCGGCGTCGGCCGGAATTTCGTGCACCAGCCGGGCCGTAGCGCCGCGGGCGCCGAGCTTGTCGACCAGGGCTGCCCCTACGCCAGCGCCGTCGTCGCTGACCACCAGATTTCGTGCTGCCACCAGGCCGGGCGTGGCCAGCCCCAAGGCCGGGGTGGCAACTGCACGCAGCGCGAATCGCCCGATCGATGTCTGGGCGAGCGGCGCAGGGATGGAAGCAGGCGACTTCTCGATCGGCGCTTGGCGCACGGGCGCCTGCGGCTCACTGCCGACGGTCTTGCTCTCGCCCGTGGCGGCCGCGCAGCCCGCTTGCTCACCCAGATACGCGACCATCTCGCGCAAGCTGCGCATGCCTGCCATGCGCGCGGCACTCACCTCTGGCAACCCGGGCGCCTTCTCCGTCACGGCAGACAGGATCTCCACACGCTTGATGGAATCGACGCCGAGATCGGTTTCCAGGTCCATGTCCAGGCCCACCATCTCTGCCGGATAGCCAGTCTTGGCCGCCACGACGCTCAACATGAGAGCCTGCAGGTCAGGAAGAGAAAGGGCGACAGGCGCGGCTGCGACCGGGACTTCGCGCGGAGCTGCGGGCTGGGCCATTAGCACCACTGGCGCTGCCACAGGAATCGCAGGCGAAACCGGTGCGGCCGGCATGGTAATCGCCGGGGGCGCAGCTGCCATCACCGACGGGACAGGCGGGGCGATGCTGGGCGCCCAGGCCGGCGCCTCGGCCAGTGTGGGCAGCGACGCCAGAACCGACGTGCCGCCTAGCATGCTGGCCAGGTTGGCCAGCGAAGTCTCGGACGCGCGCAAGAACGCCGCGTGCGACTCGGCCATGGCGCGCTGGAAAACCGCGTGTGCCTCGGCGGTCTGGCGCTGGCTCTCTTGAAAGGCGTGCACCCAGGCGAGCTGCACGGATGGATCGCTGCCGGCCGCCGCAGCGACGGGCGACGAAGCCACGCTCGCGAGCTCGGCGGGGGGTGATGGGGGATTGGGCTTGGGCAACGCGACTGCTCCTTGCTCGGGCGGATAAATCTTCCCGTAGCTCGATCCGTTCATCTTCAAGGCCATGGCGGGCTTGCGCCGCGTGCGCGGGTCGGCCGCGGGCGCGAATGGGGACCAAAGGCGCGCGTGGTCCACAGACGCACCGGCGACTGACAGCAAAGCCAACCCCTGTTGTAGGCTGGCCCAGCCCGGACGTCCCTTGCGGTCAAGCGCGATCGCTCGATGCGGCCGCGACTTCAGAATGTGGCCGACCAGCCCGGTGAGCACGCGGCCAGGACCCACCTCGACGAAGGTGCGCACGCCGGACTCGTACATCGCCTCGATCTGCTCGACGAAGCGAACTGGCTTGGCAAGCTGGTAGGCCAGCAGATCGCGCATGGCCTCGATCTCGCTGGGATAGGGCGCCGCACTGCTGTTGGCAAAGACCGGGATTGACGGCGCTGTCAGGGGCACAGAGGCCAGAAACTCGCGCAAAGGCGTCGCCGCCGGGCTGACCAGCGACGAGTGAAAAGCAGTCGCCACTTCAAGGCGCGTTGCTGCCATGCCTTTTTCACTCAAGCGTCGCTCTACCTCGGTGATGGCTTCCGTCGCGCCCGACAGCACGAGCTGCTTGGGACTGTTATGATTGGCCACCACCACGTCGAGCTTCCACTCGTCGAGCAACGGCTGCACGTCCTCGCGCCGCGCCGCCACCGAAGTCATGGCTCCAGGCACGGCTGCTGCTGCCGCCATCAACTCGCCGCGCCTGCGCGCCAACCGCAACAGATCCTCTGGCGTTAGCGAACCGGCCGCGCACAGAGCGGTCAGTTCGCCGAAGCTGTGCCCAGCCACGGCCGCTGGATTCACGCCGGCTTCACGCAAGATCGCCAGCAGGGCCAGGCTGGTCGCACCCAGCGCGGGCTGGGCCCACTCGGTCGCGGTCAGGCGCGCGCGCTGCTCGCTGCGCGCAGCTTCGTCGAACACGGGCCGCGGAAACACGATGTCGTGCAAACGGACACCCGGCTCGAATTCGATCTCGGCTGCGCGATCCCACACGCCCAGAGCGGTCGCACTGGCCATGGCCAAGTCCGCGCCCATGTACAACGACTGGCTGCCCTGGCCAGGGAAGAGAAATCCGACGCTGCCCTCCGCCGGTCCCATGGCGAAATCGATTCCGCCTGGCACGGAGAAGCTGTTGCCCGAGGCCAACAGTTCCGCCGCCTTGCCCAGTTTCACGACGAGATCCGCGCTGGATTCGGCGAACACGGCCAGACGTGCCGGCGCCGCGGCGTCGAATGATTCTTGGGTTGTGCGGGCCAGGAACGTCAGCATCGCAGAATCGGCGGCATCAACAGCCAGCTCGCGACAACGTGTGGCCACGGCATCGGCCGATGCGCCACTTAGAAGCACCGCCTCGCCGCCGGCCGGTCGCACACGTGCTGCGCGCTTTCCTGGGCCGTTGTACTCCTGCAGCGCCACGTGGAAGTTCGATCCGCCGAATCCGAACGAGCTGACCGACGCGCGGCGGGCGTGGTGCTGATCGCGCACCCAGGGCCGCGCCATGGTGTTGATGCAAAATGGGCTTTCGTCGACGTTCAGCTTGGGGTCCGGACGATCGACCTTGATGGTGGGCGGCAGTACCCGGTGGTGCAGAGCCATCACCGCCTTGAACAGCCCCGCCGCTCCGGCCGCGGCCTTGGTGTGGCCAATCTGCGACTTCACCGATCCCAGCGCGCACCAGCCGCGATCCTTGCGCCCGCTCTCCTCGAAAACCGCGCGCAGGCCCTCGAACTCGGCCACGTCGCCGGCCTTGGTGCCCGTGCCATGCGCTTCCACCAACTCCACGGTTTCGGGACCGTAGCCCGCGTCTTGGTACGCACGCCGCAGGGCCTTGGCCTGACCCGCGGGCGCTGGCGCGTAGATGCTCTTGGTACGACCGTCGGACGAGCTGCCCACGCCGGCCACCACGGCGTAGATGCGATCCCCGTCGCGCTCGGCATCGGCCAGGCGCTTGAGCGCCACCATGCCGATGCCTTCGCCCAGCAAGGTGCCGTCCGCGCCATCCGAGAATGGCCGGCAATCGCCGGTCGGCGACAGCGCCGGCGTCTTGCTGAAGCAGATGTACATGAAGATGTCGTTCATGGTGTCGGCCCCGCCGGTGATGACGAGATCCGAGTGACCCATGTGCAGCTCGGCCATGGCCATGGACAGGGCCGACAGGCTGCTGGCGCAGGCCGCGTCGGTCACGCAGTTGGTGCCGCCCAAATCCAGTCGGTTGGCGATGCGGCCGGCGACGACGTTGCCCAGGATTCCAGGGAAGGAACTCTCCTGCCATTCGACGTAGTGGGCAGCGATGCGCTCGCACGCACCGGTGACCTTGTCTTCGGGCAGGCCCATCTCGCGCAGGGCTTTGACCCACACTGGTCGCTGCAGCCGGCTGACCATCGAGCCGAGCAGCTCCTGCGCCGAGGTCACGCCCAGGATCACGCTCACGCGGTCGCGCGGCAGATCCTTGAACGAACCGCCGCACGCGTCTTCCAGAACCTGCTGCGCCACGATGAGCGCCAGGAGCTGGTTGGTGTCAGTCGACGGAAGAATCGACGGCGGCACGCCCCACTCCACGGGATCGAAATCCACCTCAGGCAGAAACGCGCCCCGTTTGCAGTAGGTCTTGTCGCGCGCGCGCGGGTCCGGGTCGTAGTAATCGCCAATCAGCCAGTGGCTGGCCGGCACATCCGTGATGAGATCGCGGCCCGCCAGGATGTCGCGCCAGAAGCCGTCCTTGTCGATCGAGCCGGGGAAAAGGGCGGCGACCCCGACCACGGCAATGGGCTGGTGTTTTGGATGGGTTTTCATGCGCTACGCGTAACGGCCAGGCGGCCGGGAGCGCGGAGTATAGAGGAGAAACCCACCAAGAACCCGCCCAGGTTGATGCTCGCGCTGAGCCCGAGGACGCTGCGCATCACTTCGTCAGAAAAAGAAATCAGCGAAGCGCGCGCAGTTCTCGGCGGTCGGAGCGGTAGGTGCCGATGCTCACGATGATGAGTGGCCCGAGCGCGCGCCCAGCTTGCGACGGCGCCAGCCGCGCGGATCGGCATCTATCACCAGGTCGAGACGCTGCCCACAGCTCTGGTCCCTCTGGCTTTGGCTTCGGCCGATCTGGTGTTCCTGGTCGATAGTATGGGCAAGATGCTGCGAGCCTGGCCGATAGGAAACCATCGAGGCTGCTATCCTCTCTCCCATGGACAGGGCCACGAGCTGCCCAATGAGCGAAGCGGTATCCGCTGTGCGCGCCCCGGACGGACGACAAATCGCGTATTGTGAATACGGTCGCAGAGGCGGGCACCCCGTTCTGTTCTGCCAGGGAACGCCTAGCTCTCGCCTCATGCACCCGGATGAAACCATCACCTCCGCGCTCGGGGCTCATCTGGTGGTCATCGACCGGCCAGGGTTTGGACGCTCCGATCCCATGCCAGGCCGGCGGCTTGTGGATTTTGCGGCGGATGCAAAGCAGGTCTTGTCTGAACTCGGCATCACTCGCTTCTCGGTGGCTGCCGTCTCGGGTGGCGGACCCTATGCGGCGGCGGTGGCGCACACTCTGGGCGCCCAGGTTTTGGCCCTTGCTCTGGTGAGCTGCAGTGGCCCGCTTGAGACCAAGGGCGTGCTCGCAGGTGCGAATTGGAAACGCCGAGCTGGCTACTGGATTGCCCGCCACACGAATCCGACTGTCATGAAGTGGGCCATGCGTCTTACGGACAATCCCGAGCAAGGGGCGGAGGGATTCACGGCGGCTTTCCTGCGCCACAACCCGGCCGCGGACCAGGCCCTGTTGGTGCGCCCTGAGGTCCGCGCACTGTACATTCGCAACTTCGAGGAGTCCCAACGCCAGGGCATCCAGGCATTCGCCGAAGAAGTGTGTTTGTCTTCAAGGCCTTGGGGCTTTGCCCTGGGTGAGATTGGCTGTCCGGTTGACATCTGGTACGGAACCCTCGATTCGAGCACACCGCCGGCGATGGCTCGCGAAATGGCGCGACAGTTCCCCAATTGCCAGACGCACTTCCTGGAGGGCGAAGGTCACCTGTTCATCTACGGGGAGCGCTGGCGCGACATTCTGCTCCGGCTGCTAGACAGAAGCGGTCGGCCCGCCGCGCCGCCGGGTTAGCGCACGAATTGCGCCGAAACGGGACGCACGAAGTCCCCTTTTCTCCTTGCGCGCGGCCTGCACGCGCGGCCTAATACGTGGTCGATGCCTCAGACTGTGCAGGAAGGTGGCTTCGTCGCAAGTTGTCTATCTGCTCACTCGCGCTCTAAGAAATGCAGGGCAGCGATCCACTTCGCAACACTGGGGCTGCTGCTCTTCGGCGTGAATTCATCAGCGCGGGCGCAGCAGCTCGACGACGAGACCTGCGCGCAATGCCATGCGACCGACCAGAACGAGACTGACGGAAAAGCGCTGAAGGCCGTCACGCCGGAGTTGTTCAAGGGCACGCCACATCAGGCGCTGGGATGCACGGCCTGCCACAAGGTCGACGCCGCGGCCGAAGTTCCCGAGGGCCGTACCGCGCACAAGCCTTTCGATCCGGTCGATTGCTCTGTCTGCCATCAGAGCAACATGGTGAAGGCGGAGAACCAGGGCATCCCGCTTCTGTATCGCAACAGCGTGCACGGCATGGCCAAGCTGGGCAAACACGATCCCCGCGCGCCTCAGTGCCAGAATTGTCACGGCTCCCACCGCATCCTGTCGCCTACCGCAGCGGAATCCCAGGTTTCCAGAAGGAACGTCACCGCCACCTGTTCCTCGTGCCACGTCGACCGTGAAGACAAGTCGTGGCAGATGAAAAGCAGTGACCGGGTAAAGGCGTACGCTTCCAGCATCCACGGCAAATTCAATCAGGCGTTCACCAATCTGCCGGCGGCGGTGTGCACCGACTGTCACGGCGAACACGACATCGCCAAGGTTTCAAAGAAGGAATCCTACGTCGACCGCTACAAGCTGCCGCAGACCTGCTCGAAGTGTCACCAGAAGATCGCGGAGACGTATCAGGCAAGCGTTCACGGAAGATTGCTCGCACAGGGCAATCAAGACGTTCCCACTTGCACCGATTGCCACGGCGAACACACCATTCAGAAGCACAACGACCCCAATTCGCCGGTCTATTCAGGAAACGTGACCAAGACCTGCAGTGCGTGCCACCAAAACGCGCTGCTGAGCTCGCGCTATCAAATGCCGCCCAATCGCGAGGCGACCTACAACGCCAGCTTCCACGGCATCGCGCAGGGATTCGGCGACAAGCGCGCCGCCAACTGCGCGAGCTGCCACGGCTCGCACGACATCTTGCCGTCGAGCGATCCGAAATCCAGGGTCAACCCAAAGAACCTGGGCGAAACCTGCGGTAATTGCCATTCCGGCCCGAGCCGGTTCTTGGCTCTTGGAAAAATCCATCAGAACCAGACGCTCAAAGACAACCCGTTGGTGTTTCTCATCAAGCTTTCCTACATCATTCTGATTGTCGGGACAGTGGGGGGATTCATCGCCTATATCGTCCTGGACCTGTTCAGCCATTACGCGCGCCGACTGTTCGCCAGGCTGCAGGGCCGATCTCCCGAGCCCAGGCGCAAGCGGACGGGCAAGGTCTACCTTCGCTTTCCCATCAGTTACCGCATCCAGCACATCATCATGATGCTGTCGTTCTTGACCCTCATCTTCACCGGGCTTCCTATCCTGTTTCCTAAATCGAGTTTCTTCAAAGGCATCTTCAACACTCCCGGCAGCTTCCAATTGCGCGGGCTCATCCACCGGGGCGCAGCCATTGTGCTCATCACCCTGGTCCTGGTGCACACCATCTTCGTGCTTTCCTCGCGGCGCGCGCGCAAGGATCTCCTCGAGATGGTGCCGCGGATCAAAGACTACAAGGATTTCAGAAAGCTTGTTGCTTTCAACTTGGGTCGATCGAAAGAGCGGCCCGCTTACGAGCGATTCAATTTTATCGAGAAATTCGAGTATCTGGCCGTGGTTTGGGGTTCGATTGTGATGGGCGCGACGGGATTCGTGTTGTGGTTCCCGGGATGGTCGATGCGCCACATGCCCAAGCTCGGCCTTGACGTGGCCGCCGCCATCCACGGCTATGAGGCGGCGCTGGCTTTCCTGGCCATCATTATCTGGCACCTCTACTCAGTCATCTTCAGTCCCGACGTTTGGCCCATGAGCAAAGTGTGGCTCACTGGGGAGATGACCGAGGATGAGATGCAGCAGCATCACCCATTGGAATTGGAGAAGCTGAAAGAAGCGGAGCCGCCGGCGCAGGACGACCCCGGCGCAGACAAGAAGTAGTCAGTTCGCAACCACGAATTCAATGCGGCGATTCTTCAGCTTGCCTTTGCCCAAGTTGGGAACTATGGGCTTGGTCGCGCCCATCCCCGCGGCCTCCACTCGCTCCTGGCCCACGCCTTGCTCGACAAGGTACTGGGCGACGGCCTTCGCCTGAGCGTCGGTAAGTTCCTGGGCCTTGGCCGGTGTCATACCACTGCTCCAGTGTGCTTCCACGCGCACCTGGCGAATCTCCGGGTGGTTGACCAGCACGTCGACGACTTCATCAAGTAGCTGGAAGGAGTCCGGCGCCAACTCAGCCGACGGTTGCTTGCCTCCCGACGCAAAGGCGATTGGCTGACGCAACTTGAACTTCCCATCCTTGAAGGTCACTCCCGCCAACGCTGGACGAGAGCGCAGGGTGACTTTCACCGCATTCTCCTGGCCTTCCGCCACCGTGAGGCGAACGACCTTCGACAAATACTGGTCAGCGTCGATGCGCAGAACATACTGGCCTGGCAGGATGGGCACTGCAAACGCGCCCGATTCATCCGACCTGCCTTCGGCGATTTGGGAACCGGCGAATTTCAGGGTTGCAGTCACGCCTTTGCCCGAACTGTCGCCGACGTGTCCTACGGCCCGCCCAGCCGGCACATGCGGCGTGAGCGCGAACGCCACGTTGGCGGTCTGTCCCGCAACTACGTCCAACTTGGCCGAAACCGTATCGAAACCGTTGGCCACAATCACGACCTCGATTGGCCCAGGCTGAAGCGGGATACTCTGGAAGGTCCCATCGGTGTCGGTCAGGACACGAGAATACGCGCGGCCAGCAACCCCGACGACGGCTCCCTCGATGGGAGTCCCGGTGGTGCTGACGACTCTGCCCGCCACGAGGCCTTTGGGTAGAGCCTCGATCTTTTCCACCTGCACCTCGCGCGTCACGACCCGCTTGACCAGGCTGAACGGATAGCCCAGGCCGAACAGCAGATTCCATGGTGCCAGGGATGGGGCGTAGGCATAACCGGGCGAGTGCAGCGCGATGTCCAAACCAACCGTCAAGGTCAGTCCGTGTGCAACCTGAGCCTGTAGGCCGAGGGTAAGGCTCTGCTGGTCCTGGTTGTCTGCGCAGGCGGGTGCGCCCGTGGTGCCACAAGTGGCGTGCTCCTGGTTGTAGATCACTTGGTCCTTGGACCCGGTCAGGTACTCGAAGTGATATTCAATTAGGGGCCGCAGCGAGAATCCCTCCGTCAGTTCACCGAATGGCGCATCCGCGCCGAGAGCGAGCCGGAAGCGGTCCCCGGAGATACCGTAGGCAAACTTGGAAACGTAACGGGTGACAGCGGAAGTCTTGGCAGCATCGTAGTTCTGCAGATTCCCCGAATTGTCCACGTAGTAGCCGATGTTCAAATGAAATCGCAGTGGGACATCCTTCAGTTGTGGCTTCAGATCGTAGGTGGCCAGCGCACTCAGCCAGAGAGAAGTCGAGTCAGGCGAAAAGGAGATACCCGTGATGGACGACATCATGCGAATCCCAAGCTCGCCGCCTGCGGAAAAGCCTTCTGCGAGGGGATATGCGAATTTGGCCCCCAGGATCAGATCGCCGAAGGACTTGATGACGTCGGGGTCGGTGCGATTGGGTTCGTTCACGCACACCTCCTGGCCAGTCGAGTCGGTGCCACAAATGCGATGGTTGCGATTCTCCGAGGCCAAGAGCGCGCCGAATATCTCCAGGTAATGAATAGGCGTAATACCAAAGGTCAGCGCCCCTTGCAGACGGGTGTCGCGATCACCTCCGGGCGGAGTCACGCGCTGGACAAGCACGTTGCTGCCCGTGAAGAACTCGCCATGCAAACCCAGGCGAAGTTGGCCAACCGGACCGACTTCGGCAGAACTCATGTGCAGAAGACCAACCGCGCCGGCGAGACTTAGCTGGGGAATGAATCCACGAAAATCTCCGTCGCTGTCCACCCCGGCCGCCGCCGCGACCGGGTCAGCGGGCTGGGAAGCGGAAGGCGCAGGAACAGGGGATGGCTCTGGTATCAATGCAGGCGCAGCGGATGGTGCGCTCGGCGCAGGCGCGACCGCGGGTGCCCCGGGTTGAGCAAAAACAGAACCAGTCGCAACAAGAAATGCGGCGAGAAAGCCAAGCGTGGTCGTTTGAATTCGCATTAGTGAACTCCGTGGAAGCGAGCCGGGCCTTATGCTAGACGCGCTTTCAGATCTACGCAATCAGCACTTCACTTTTCGGGACCGCTTGGTCCGCCCCGCAGGAATGGAT
>Ga0265323_10000559_pt1 | contig 20601 bp, 27 predicted proteins | sample 41225metaG_FD_193580 | JGI IMG/M metagenome (GOLD analysis project Ga0265323, IMG submission 193580) | Rhizosphere microbial communities from Carex aquatilis grown in University of Washington, Seatle, WA, United States - 4-12-25 metaG | ecosystem: Host-associated > Plants > Roots > Rhizosphere...
GCTCATACTTCTCGAGTTCATACGGACTGTATGCCCTATCCCTCAACTGGGATTCTGATACACTTTTCAAGTATTCTTCAGTCAACGGTGCCATATTATCCTTTTATCATCACGCTTCTTTTAATAGTTTATGGATTGTGCTTTTCCTTCTCCAATAATTTTCTCATCTTAGGCCATTCCTTTTCTGATAAGATGAACCCTGCGCATTTTTTGGATCCGCACCTGCATGGATGTTCCTTGAATAGGTGCGGTTTCTTCTCGTCTATCTCAAAGCCGTAGTTGTATGTTATCTCTTCACCTTTCTTCACATCCTTTATAGTCTCAATCCAGACGCTCTCGCCTACTACTTCCGTCTCACAGTTCGGCTCGCATGAATGGTTGATATATTTGGCGTCGTTATCTGGGATGTCTCCATCAAGGTCCCATTCATCGTCCAATTCGAAGATATAAGTCCCTGCATGGTTTTTAGGGTCAGAGAGATGTCTTTTGTGGCATTCCTGTTCTATCATTTCACTCTCTTCCTTCGTGACTTTGATGCCTATATATTCAATTATCCTAGTTCCTTTTGGGATGTCTTTTCTGGCGAATGCTCCGTGACGATGTATCCCTGAACCTTTGATTTCAATATATTCGTGAGTTTTCATAATTAGTGTCATGCCTTCTAGAATTATTCATCCTTTCATGAAATACAGAAATATCATGAATGCCGCGACTATCACCAGAGTGAAATATACTTTCCTGTCCCATGCATAGATTTTTGCTCCATCAAAATTCCAGAAAGGTATCATGTTGAATAATGCAAGCCATGCATTGATGAGATATCCTGAATCGATTATCTGAGTCAATATGCTGCTCGAAAAATGCATGAATAGCAGGGGCAATAATATTATCGCAAGTACTATATTGGTGAGTGGACCTGCAAGGCTTATCTTCCCGTTCTGTCTGAAGTTTATCTCGCCGAATATCATCACGGCGCCAGGAGCGATGAATACGACACCTAAAAAACTCATGAGAACGCCCAGGCCAAGCATCGTAAGGTCTGATCTGAATTCCGCCCAGCAATGATACCTTTGGGCGACGACCTTATGCGCCAATTCGTGGGCGATGAATGCAAGGCCTACAGTGACTGCGCTTATGGTCATGAACAACAGGAATCCTACACTGAAGAATGCTTCAAAGGATATCCCCTTATCTACAGTCTGTGCTATCGCGAATGCAAGGCTGACAAGTATCCATGCGACAAGCAGATCCTTCAATTCCTTGCTTGAAGTATGCAATGCAAACCTGCCATCATGCGACCTGAAACTATAATTCTTATGCATGAAAGATGTGGAGAAATGGATTGTTTTTAAATTTGATGGAACATTTTATGGATTGGGATAAGGAAATAATTTTTGTGCCTGAAATCAATTCTAGATTCATTCCTAATATTTCATAATTTAAAAGTAGTTACGACAGTAAACTTTTTAAAGGTGTATTTAATATTAATAATATAAGGGGTGTTAATGGCGCTATATCTGTAGTGCTGTCAATAGTTATTATATATAGACTGATTATACAGACTGATGATGTTCAGGGGGATTTTTATGAGAAACGCTTATGTGCTTATGATTATTGAGGCATTGCTTATAATGCTATTATTCTTCTCGCAAGGGTATGTGAGATATGCGACGATAGCATTCTTCATACTGTTCGATATTGTCCTGTTCATAGGCCTTCTCGCAACAAAGTGGTCATACGTCGAGGTATTGTCGATAGCTGCGATAATATGTTCAGGAATATTCCTTCTGTTCTTCATGTTCTCAAGATCATCTACGACAGACATATTCGGAGTATCTGTAGCGTTGCTGTTCCTTGTGACTTCAATGCTTGCATTCATGTCAAGACTTGACGATGCCATGATCCGCGCAGAATCAGACAGGATATCCATGCCATCTGAACCTGCAGCAGATTATTATGATGTAGAATATGATCCCGTACTAAGCAGGGGATATGCTGCGCAATCAATGCAATCGACTGATGCATCAATATTTGCGTCTAAATATAGCGCATCGGTATCAGATGAGACATCAACATCAAAGATTGTAGAATCACAGATCAAACAGGCAGCGGCTCCTCAAGTGAGGATCACTGAAACTAAGATTACTGAATCTATATTTAAGGAACCTATATCTAAGAGAACTCCTGAGCCTGTAATGCATATCAGGCACGATCCGTCTAAAGCCCGAATAGATAGGCTTGCAGCGAAGGCTGTGATGCATGAACTCGAGCGTGAAGCTCGGGAATTGAAGGATGCGCAGAGCCTCATGAAAGATATAGAGGTATATGATGCTGAAAAGACCGATAGGAAAGTCCGTGATGTAGAGGATGAATTGCTCAAGGAATCAAGCTCTCTTGAAGATGCGCAGAAACAGATTGATGCGATAAGAGATGCATCCAGAAAGATTGAGAAGGCAAAGACGCTAAAAAAAGAGCTGAAGAAGGAAGCATCAGAACTGCTGAAGGTACAGAAGCAGATTGAACAGATACACAAGCTCAAGCAGGCAAGTGATGTGAAGAGACAGGCCAAGTCCTTGCTCGATGCGCAGAAAGAGATAAAGAGATTAAAGGCTGAAAAGGATTCGCAAGCTGTGAAGAAGGCAGGCAAGCAGATCGAGATATTGAAGAAGATGGGACAGGCGCAGGAACTTGAGCGTGAAACAAGGGAATTAAAAGGGATACAGAGAAAGATTGATACTATAAAGACCGTGAAGAAAACTAATGAACTTCTTAAACAGGCCAAGTCCTTAAAGAATGCAGAGAAACAGGTGCAGGAAGTGAAATTTCTTGACAGGCAGGAAAGAATAGTGAATAATGCGAAGGCGATAGCGAAAGCCCAGAAAAAGATAGACGAGATGAATAAGAAGACCAGAAAATCACTCGATAAACAGGTGGCGAAGATCCCGTTAAAGGTTCCAAGACCAGTGCCGTTGCAGGAAGTCAAGGTACGGACTGTCAAAGCCAGTGATGAATCATTCTATTTCTCGGCAGAAGGCGGAAACAAGTTCCACGAGCCAGGATGCCTATCGATAAAGAAGGTTCCGAAGAATAAATTGACTCTTTATACGAGCAAGAAGGATGCATTGAAGAAGGGACTGCAGCCATGCAACATATGCATACCTAAATGATTCTGCTTAAAAGTCTTCAATAGCAGCACACAATCAAGGTTCACAAATGAAAATATTTCTGAACAAAGAGCATAAGCGTCTTGAGAGAATCATTAATGATCTAGATTTATTTAAAAAATTATATATGAGTTTTGCAACCATAATATCTTATGATTATAATAGGGATAGCCTGAGTTATGTTCATTTTAGATTCGACGAAACCGAGCATATCAAGAACCCAATAGGGCATATAGCGCTAGAGGATATGGAAGGATTATGCGAGGAATTGCTTGATGTTGAAGACTGTAAAAGATATTCAGGAAATATGCATAAGCATATCCTGAATCGAAGAATCATAGTTCATTATAGATCATCAAAGGATGGATTGACAAAAATATATGGCATAAGCGCATTTAATGAAATCAGTCAGGATTATCTCGAAGCTAAAATGATTCCGATTGAAGATGTTAAAAGTCTATCAGTTTTCTCTGCGAATTAATTCTCTTCAGGATATCACTATTCTCAATCATAGGCGACAGATCATAACTGAATCTCTTTTTCGCTGATTCTATGATATATTGTTTCATCTCATCGAGCGATGCGAATTCTATAGGCTTATTGTTCATCGCCTTCTTTACAGCCTCGCGTACGACCCAAACTCCCAGTGGAGCCCAATAGTCGCTTGTGACAAGCCTTAAGGCAATCACTGTCGATTGCCTCTTCAAGGATTTCAGATGCTGCAATATGGAATATCTCGCGGCATAATATCCTCCTGCAGTATCCATCGCATAATCTTTTCTGCCATGATAATATTCGAAATCATGCATGGATTCAAGGCTTGTAGTCTGCATCTCAAAGAGTTCATAGCTCCATATTTCAGGCAGGAACATTATGAGATAATTGTTTCCGAGATATCCTCCGAAATATAGTTGGTAATCGCTGATTATAGGATAATCTTTTATTTCTGAAATGATATTCTTCCCGAGAGTGTCGTCGACAGCTGTGATGGACCATCTTGTAGGCACAAGCTTCTTGCTCGCATCAAGGCCTAAATTCCCGACGCTAAATATCTTCGTGAGATAATATTCATCAAAGCCTTTCCTATTAAGTTCAGTAAGGGCGTCAGATGCTTTCAGTTCATCATTCACGACCTTATCGACTTTCGTCGGGATGTGCACATTCTCGGTTATCCTAGCCTTCTCAAGTTTTATCGACGGGCCGAAAGGCGTCGTATCCTGGTTGAACGTCAGTTTGAACTGCGGCTTTTTCTCAAGGGAAATCTCAGTATCAACAGGCCTGTCTGCAAGCGATACATCCTTGACCAGATCCATGAACCTGTCGTCAAAACCTTTGACTTGTGTCTTGAAATTGGAATTTATCAGGTTTGACCTGAGCGCTATTATCCTGTTTATATCATACTCATCCTTCGACCATAATAGGGGATTATCTATAGTCTCGTCTTTTTTCGGTTCATTGATATTCAAAAGACCGACATTTATGTCAGGATAGCCGAACCTTCCGACGAAGACATTATAGTTCTCTCCGAAGAATTCTTTTCTGGAATTTTCGTTGAAGGATTTCTGGACCTGTATCTTCTGCTTGATTGCGCAGAAACCTCTATTGCAGTATCCTCGGCCCTTGCACTTGAAACATAGCTGGTTCATGATGCAGGAAAGATGAATACGTTTAAATGGTTTATTATAGAATGACTAAGGAGGTACTATTTAGAACTCTTCTCTTTAACATCGGCTCTAATTAATTTTACAATTTCTGGAAATTCAGATATTTTGAAGTGTCCATTTTTACTTTCATAGAATATAAAAGTTGCATCTTTTAATTTTTTCCTGAATTTTTCAGCATGAGAAATAGGTACGACATCATCATCTTTTGAAAACATTAAGTATAGCTTTTTAGAATTCTTCTCAATTGAAGATAAGTCTGATTTGAGTTTGAATCCTCCGACCAGGTCTTCTGTAGGTAGTGTATTATCATAAGGAGGGCAAATCAAATAGGTTGAAAGTACCTTCTTAGGAAACTTATTTTCAGACAAGTATTTGGCAAGAAAAATTCCTCCTAGAGAAGAACCTATTAATATGATGTTGTTTCTTAATTGTGGAAAATGTCTTTCAAAATGAATCTTCCAATCTTCATACCTTGCATTGTCTTGTAGGGGCATGCGTGGTTTGATAATTTCAAAATCTTTACCTAAATTAGTTTTTAGAAATTTATCAGTCCAATAGATCTTTTCCTTAATAGATATGTTTCTGGTTTTCAAGAAATGCAAGTAGTCTTTATTGTTTTTGAAGGTCATTCCACCATGAATAAAGAAAATTTGGGTTTTTTGCTTCATAATTTGTCAAAAATGATTAAAATTTATTAATTTATCGAAATAGGTTTGTTTACTAATATTTTTGCTTTAGCATTGCATCTTGCACAATTTTTATAAATACCTTGAAGTTCTCCATAAGATGTTGACAAAGAAGGAATTGAAAGAGTTGAGGGATGAATTGCTTTCTAGCAAGAAGCCGTTGATATTGTTTGATGACGATGCTGACGGCACATGTTCATTCCTATTATATTATAGGTTCCTTAAGGATTATACTGATGCTGCAAAGGGCATAATAGTCAAGAGCAGCCCTGAACTTAAGGACGAGATATTCCTGCGCAAGATAGAGGAGCATGATCCTGACAAGGTGTTCGTATTGGATAAGCCTATAATCAATCAGGATTTCATAGACCAAGTCCATAAGCCGATGGTATGGCTTGATCATCATCCATTAGTGCAGAGGACGAAGGTCAAATATTACAATCCGTTGAGACACAAGTCGCTAAAATTTAAGTTTGACAATAGGCCTACGACATACTGGGCATACAAGACAATCGAGAAGGACAGGCCGATGGATTTATGGATTGCCATGGTCGGATGCATAAGTGATTGGTTCGTTCCGGAATTCGCCAAAGACTTCTCAAAAAAATATCCTGACCTGTTGCCGAAAGACCTTAAGATAAAAAGTCCTGGGACGGTGATGTTCGAGACGAGACTCGGGCTTCTGTGCAAGATAATAAACTTCAACCTGAAATATCCTACTAAGGAAGCGATGACTTCAGTCAAGATATTGACTAGGATAAACGATCCATACGAGATATTGGACCAGACGAGTGCTGCAGGGAAATTCATCTACAAACATTACGACCATTACAACAGGATATATGATGATATACGCTCGCGCGTCGTGATAACTGATGATAGATTGATATTATTCGAATATGATGATAGGTATTCCCTAAGCAGTGAACTCTCGAATGAATTGATGTACAACAATCCTGAAAAGCTTATCATGATAGCAAGACTGAAGACTGACTCATACGTATGCTCCATGAGATCGATAACTTTGGATGTGCGTTCAATACTTGAAAAGGCTCTTGTAGGAGTGGATGGCTATGGTGGGGGACATGAACATGCATGCGGAGGCAATATTAAGATAAGCGATTGGCCTAAATTCCTTGAGAACTTCAGAAGAGAATTAGAGGCAGCGACTAAGTGATTGTCGACTGTAAATTTATTATAATTATATTCTAGTAAGATATGTGATATAACAAGATTAGAGTAATTGATGTTACTATCGAGTAGCTACAAAATCGAAACATTTATATATAAGTTGGGTTATACACTACTATATTGTGGTAAACCTGAGGTCATAACTATGTCAAATATCAAAATCAAACGAATATACCGCCAGAAAGTCGTGTCAAACATGACTCTTAGCGAGATCGAGAGATTGATAGATACTGAAGGCATCGCATATTCCGGAGACTACGGTCTTAAGGTCATGCGAGATGTAAGACTGGTATACAGCTTAAATTGATGTATGTGATCAAGATGAACAAGAACAGCAGCAGGACAGGAACGTCAGCTATAGACATTACATGCAGAACGGGTATAATAATAGGATTGATCAGTATATGTTCTGGAATTGTGACCAAATGCAACAACAATGATGACTCTAATATAACACACAATATTACAAACAACTATTCAACAAATGCCGACTCGACCCAAAATTTTGTCATAAAAAATAATCCGGAAAAAAATTATATGTTGCCAAATTTTTTTGAAGGTATATCTGCTCTTGATTTTCCAAATATCAAGATGACAAATGATGCGCCTGTATCATACATACAAGACAGCGCAACTAATGATGCATTAAATAATAAATAAGTCATTTTCAAACACCTCACTGTTTGCACGAAGAACAACCATTAAATCACCTCACCCACAAATTCGATTTTTTCTGTTCTTCGTGCATTATATTCAAAAGAAATCAATGAAAAGACATGGAATGTTTATTAGGAGGAATTAAGATGACTTTCAAAAAACTGAAAAATAATCTGTTGTATGGTTTGGCTTCCTTAATAAGTTATAAGCCTAATAGCACTTCAGAGAAAGAATACACTTCAAAGACTGTTCCTGTTGAAATAGAGAAGTTTCATTTCATAGTATATATGCATACTCCATTCTTGTCTGCTGAATCAATGATACAATCTTTTGCAACAAACAAGAATCCTGAAAACATGGGTGTTGCATTGCAAATGAGTCTAGGTTATGGTGGCATAACACAGAGAGTCGGATTAGCAGAGATAACTGAGGATGTATATATTAAATTGAAAAAAAATGCACATACTCAATATGAAAGAACAAGAAGGTCAAAGAATACTGGTTTTGTCGATAATTTCAATAAGAATTACAAGAAAATATTAAGCATCAGAGACATGACTCTAGAATAATCTTTTTCACAAATCACGCTATAATCCGCGCAAAGGACTGTTTAACAAATCACCTCACCCACAAATTCGATTTTTTCTGTTCTTTGCGCATTATAGATTTTTAGAATTCAGAAATCATGGAAGGACAATCAAAATGTATAAAAACAATACTCAAAAATCATCCGAAAGCAAGACAAAGAAGAGTGATTTAGTTGTACATATCATCAAAAGCAATCTGGAATCAGCTAATTTAGTCATAGATAATATTGTTCGGGACATGATGGCAAAGAGGCCTTTATCTCCTTCAAGCCCTAATTTCAGCAGCAATTTTTATGATCATATCTTAAATAAAGATCGTGGCAGTCCGATAAATTATGGGCGAACTATTATTCCTGAATCTTTAAAAGTTATTGCGAATGAAGAGATGGACCATCCTAGTATATCATATGTTACAATTCCAAATAGGGCGCTGATTGACCAAATAGCACAATACGAAGAACTTGAGGAAGTAGGTCCAGAATATAAGTGATATTTTTCTTATTGAATTCATCCATTCTTCAGACTGTCATAATCTTCCAATATTATCTTGTCGACGCTGGACAAATCTGTCACCTTGTATAATTTTCCTTTTCCCAGTTCAGTTATTTTCTTAGCCAGTTCCAATCCTTTATGGTCCAGATTTATCCCGACGAGCGATATCGTTATGTTCTCGCTTCGCGCTTTCCCCACCGCCTGCAGCGTCTCATTCTCTGGTATAAGTCCTTTCGTCGGCAGGGCATCCGTCAATAATATCAGATGTTTAGTGTCATGCTTGGGAAATAGTTCCACTGCTTTTCCTATGCTCTTTGAGATGTCTGTCTCCATCGATGCGCGTATCTCAGACAATCTGCGCAGCAGCTGCATGAAATCCAGTGTCGGTGGTACGCTGTCCTTTATGTCTGAACCGAATACTATCATCCCTACCTTGTTCTTCTCAGATATTGCCTTGAATGCAAGGGCTATACCTGCCTTCTTTGCTATCTTCAATTTCTCTCCCTTCATGCTTCCGGAAGCGTCTATGCCGTATATTATCGATATCTTTCCTTCGCTTTTCCTGTCGTAAGCGATGAAGTCTTCTTTCATCACTTCAGCATGTCCCCGTCTTAAAGAATTCTTTATGGTCTGTTTTATCGATAAGTCCCTGTATCTGTCGCTTTTGAAATTCTTGTAGTCTTCCTTGTCGCCATATATAGTCTTTTTCTTGCTCTTCCTTTCTCCGAAACCTTTAGGAATTAAATTATCAAGTTCTTCTGCATATAATACCAGCGCGCTTAAGGTCAGTCCTTTGTCTGTTATCGACCCTTCCTTGTTTATGAGTCCGTCCTCTTTCAATGCATCTATCTTGTCACTGATCTTCTTCTGTAATTCGCGCCTGAATTCCGGGATCGTGATGTTCTTCTCGATATAATTAGGGCTGTAGCCTGTCAGTTCCCTGATGATTGTCTCTCCATAAAGTTTCTTTGCGAGCTTATAGTCCTTTATCAGGTTCTGGAATATCATGTCAGGCGTCAGGCTTCCGATGCCTTGCGTCACGCTTTCAGAAATCAGCCTACCGTCGCTTATGGTCTCCTTGTCATCTTCAAGTATTGAGTGCATCAGCTTGTCTTCGTCTGTCTGCCTCTTCATCTTTCCCTTCTGCTCGTCTACATCTTCAAGCTTAGGGATTATCCTTTCTACATCCTCATCATCCTGCGTCGTCTCTAGGCTAGGTATAACCACTCTTTCTTCCTTTAAACTTTGAGAATTCTTCCTCGAGATATTTTTCCGGCGTCTCAAGATATTTTATTGAAGGCTTAAGCTTTATCCTGTGAGTCAGAACCGACAGCATGACTTCCTTGACGTGTTCGCTCGTCACGATCTTGTCCTGCGATAAGTATGCGACCGCCTGCGCTCTCTCATATATACCAAGGCTTGCACGGACCGATGGTTTCTTCTCGATGTTCGCATCATCCCGTAGAGTCCTTATGAAATGTATCGTCGTCTCGAGAAGGTCTTCAGGGAACGTCACTTCATCGATCCTCTTTCCCTTCAATAACACTATTTTCTTCTCTATAGCGAGTGTCTCAGGGTATTGCATGTATATCATGTCGAACCTGTCTAGGAATACGTCGCTTAGAGGTTCTGTACTCGTGTCTTCAGGATTCATCGTCCCTATGAATACGAATTCAGCGGGGAAATCTATATTATAGCTTCCGATAGTCACCTTCTTCTCTTCAAGCACCTGAAGCAGAGCATTCTGCAGCTTCTCGCTGCACCTGTTTATCTCGTCGAAGAATAGTATCCCATTGTTTGCCCGGAAAATCTTTCCAGGCGTGAACGCTTCAATGCTCAATGCTCCGAACTTCATAGCCTTTATAGGATCGATGTCTCCAAGCAGATCTTCCGCCGTCAAGTCCGGCGAACCCTGTATGCGCACGAACCTATCCTCTCCGGATGTCATCTTGGTCTTCATTTTGTCCTTGCCGTTCTTGCATTCAGGGCATATAGGCCTATTTATCGTGCAGTTGAAGCCGCAGTCATTGACCTTAAGTTCAGGAAGCACCTTCGAGACATTCTTCGCAAGCGTGGTCTTTCCTATTCCTGGATTACCGACGAGAATTATATGCCTGTCCATAAGCAGGGCCGACTTCAAATCCTTTTTCACCCTGTCCTGCCCTATGATGTCCTCGAATTGTTCATCGATGATGTTCCTTCTTGCATCGTCATTGATAAGGATATTGTTGTTCCTGATATTTTCATCATTTTTCATTATACCACCGCATATTTATTGTCTGTCCAATCCGCAGGATAATATCTAAGTTGTATATAAAGTTTTGGTAGGAAATCGTTGAATTGACTTTCTTAGATAAGGACCGTGCACAGATATATGACTGCTGCGCCGATAACAGGCACAAAGAAGTTGTCGTCGAATGTGTCTGTGTATATCTTCCATTCAAGCGATTCTATGCCTAATGTGACTATTGATCCTGCCAATGCATACTTCCAGTCTACGAATGCTGATGCTGCGATAGTTGCAGCGATTATCCCTGCGATAGTCCCTTCTAAAAGTCTAAGGTCGTTGAATGGATGCTTGATCTTTCCAAGGTTCATCCCGACTATAGCTGATACGCTGTCGCCGAAAGTCCATATCATCATCGCTGCAAGTACAAGGCTCTTCTCAAAAGTCAGCATAAGGACCAATATTCCAAGAAGCATATACACTACTCCTTTTCCATGGAATTTTTTTCTCAGATGATCTCTTTCGAATGCATTGAGAAAATGCTTTATTATAGGAAGGTCTGTATATGCGCTAAGTACCGAGATTATTATGCCTGCGCCAAGAAGCAATAAGACTTCCCACGCCTGCACGAGATCGAAGTATAGCAATGATGCTATGATCAATCCTGCAATTATATGGAATATCTTCCTGTATATCTCATTATACTCTCTTTTCTTATTCATTATGTAAACCTTATTTCCATCCATTATGCTCACCTATTTTCATGAATATCCATCCTATAGAATATCCTATCATCGCGCCTGCTACGACATCGCTTAAGTAGTGGACATTAAAATATATCCTGCTCACGCCGACAAGTATTGCGACAGTCCATGTTATGACTTTCATTTTAGGGAAATTCCTGTTCACCACGGGCAATATTGCAAATAACGCTGTTGCATGGCCTGAAGGGAAAGAACTGAGTGTGGCATTGACGAGACTTGGGATGTGCATCGTTTCAAAAGGTCTAGGTCTGCCTATGATATACTTTAGCAATGTTGTGACAATTATTGCAACGCCCGTGCCTGCAGCGAATGCTATCACAGGTTTTTTGTTGATGAACAATAGGATTGCAAGGAACAATGCAATGACTGCGAATATGTACCATTCACCGAGCATAGTTATCAGATAGAATATGCCTGTAAGCCATGGATATTGTACGCTGCTCGCAATCATCATGAATGCCTTATCGAACAGGAAACTTACCCATAGGAATAGGACTGACATTATGGCATTGAATGAATATATCCTGTGTCTGTTAGGTATCATCCTGACCATATATTCTCACCATCATCTTATGAATATCTTCTTTATGCGCCTGTCTATGAATTCCTGTCGGCAAAGGTCTGTAATATAGGATCTTATATCCAGATATTTCCTTGGCATCACCGCGTATGCCCTATTATCCTTGACAAAGGTCTTATGCCCTGCCTTTTTATGTTTATCGATGAAAACATCATAGTTCGCAGTTGAATCTACAGGCGGGCCCTGCTGCAAAACATCCCTGCTTATCTTATTTTCGCATATTATATACGCTATGGCCCGCTTCTCTTCGGACATGAAATTCCAGTCGCTCGCGATTATGTGAAATCCATATTTTTTTGAATGCTCTATCATCGCTTCATAGACTTTCAGGACCTTCGTACCTACGACGTCTTTGCTTCCGTCGAGAGTCTCTATGTCTATGCGTGCAACCGTGACATCCTTTATGTTAACTTTTGAGGACTTCAATGAATCCTTTATCTCATTTTCCATGTTGAATTCTTTTATCTCGAAGAAATCTTTATCAGGTTTCTCGAGGAATCTTTTTGAGGCAACGATGAACATCAACAGTCTTTCCTTGCTTAATGCTGCGGCGCTGTTGCGGTCCTTCTGGATGGGATCGACTATGATCAAAGGCGTTATCTTGCTCGCGTTCAGTTGCTTGAGTGGATTTACGAGATTCTTCTCGGTGTCGATGATTATAGGCTTCTTCAGGTCATCTCCAGACAATCTGCCAAAATGCTGCAGGAGATTCACAAACGAACCATAATGTATTATCAATATATCTAGGATGTGGCCGCTGAAACCGTTGATATAACTCTCAGCACCATAGACTTTATTAGCCTTGCAGAACTGCTTTGCAAGCCTTATATCATCGACGAGCTTAGGGTTCTTGCTTGTATACTTCTTTACCCATTCGACGTGTTCAGGGCTCAGGTCCGTGATATTTCTTGCCTCATGATAATTTTCCATATGCACGAGCATCACAGGGATGACTTCAAAGGATAATATCTTTTTGCCTTTCTGCATATTGAACTGGAAATAATCTCGGCTGCCATGGACGCGTTCAAGTTTTGCCTTGAGAGATTTACACAATGGCTTTAGGACAGTCTCTGTCAAGTCTGATATCCTGTCATCTTCATACGATGGATTGAACCTTATGAATAGGTCAATATCATAATCATCCTTAAGGAAAGTGCCTTTGGCAAGGCTTCCTCCAGGAACGCACATCGCATCAAGACTTGATTTTTTCAGAAGAGAATTTATCTTATCGACTATTGATCTGACATCATCCAACACTTTAAGGTCAGGCCTTATCTCTTTTCTGGCTGCATCCAGGATCTTCTCGATTTTAGGGTTCTTTATATTTGAATCTTCAATCTTTCCACTCACTTTTGACTTTAAGGTCTTTTTAATCATTATTAGACGATTCTATACACGCCTCTTTTAAAATCTTCCGGACGGTTGAAAGATTTTATTGGACTGTCTGAATCTATCATGACTGTCGATATCGTAGTTTTGATCTTTAAGATATTTTTGTTACTTTTCTTTAGGAAGTAATTGCGAAAGATTTAAAAAAAGACAAAGATTCCATAAACCATGTATCACAAAGAAAAAAAAGATATGACTGGTTATACTCGAAAGATCGTCGAACCTGCAACCTTTCTCGATAAGCTCTATTGTGGTTTCTTTGAGAATATTAATGCCAGTGACTGTTCGAAGGATATGATCTGTCTGGATTCCGTTGTCTCTATGAGTGAGAATTCGATGAATTTTTCAGTCGTATTAGGTAAAGAGAACATAACAACTCTTGCTGATCTGATGCAGAAAGTATTCGTGGATAACAAATATTCTGTTACTCGTAAAGATGAGCCTGGAAAGGTAAAGTTCGGTTCATTAAGACCTGAATTGGAGAGGGATGAAAGATTCTACGGCACAACAGTCGCCCTTAAGGACGCTAATTCAGCACCCGGCTCTTTCACTTACTCTATAGCTGTTCTCAGGATACCTATGGGCTAAATAAAGACATTCTATAAGGTCTTCATCCTACAAGATTTATTCTGCAAGATAGCATACTCATGTTTTTCTATCGCAAACTTAATAAATGTGTATATCGAGTTATTGCCTATTAGAGGTGCGGGATGTCTATAGGTTCAGTATTGTTCGAGCAATTCATATATATAGGCCTATTGGTCCTTGCAGGTGTAATCGTGTTGTTTCTCAGGCGAAAAGCGAATGCGAGCAGGACAGGATATAAATTGGTCCTAGTGCTCTTGGGACTCGTCATAGGGCTCACTGTATCAGGAAGTTCATTATTCACATTCGACAAGTATTTTCTGAAAAGCTTCTGCGTATTCTTGTTGATAGTACTGATGTTTGAATTGAGTGTACGAATGAACAAGGAGAATCTTGAATTGACGTTCGAGAATGTCACGATGTTCTTTGTGATACTTGCAATAAATATTGTCGTACTCGGAATACTTTCTACATTCCTTCTCAAGATAAATTTTGTCCACGGAGTGATATTTGCCATCATCTTATCGTCAATAGAATATTTCCTTGTAGACCAATTGAAAAGCGAGGGAGATTTGGCGAATCCACTCGTGATGTTCTTTGCTTTCAGCATACTCGTGTTTTATAGCCTTGACGGGAATGTATTCGACAATACTTTTTATTTCCTGAAATATATGATAATAGGGCTTGCTGCAGGGATAATCACGGGAATAATAGTGTTCAGATGGCTCAAGAACCAATATCTGACGCCAGTCAATGAATTAGGGATGGTAGCGGTCGCAGTGGCGTTATATATAATAACAGAACAGCTGGCAGGTTCAGGGATGCTCGCAGTGATGATCCTCGGAATATTCTTCGGGAACAGTTATGTGCGCAAGATGACGAGCATGTACAGTTTCTCGCCGTTCATATTCAAGACGCTCGAAATGCTGATATATCTCATGGTAGGATTCGTCGCTGTATTGACGATAAAGGACGGGTTATGGTGGAAATCACTCGCGATATTTGCAGCGTATCTGCTATTAAGACTGATTATATTGCATCTATTCTACAGGCATTATTCCTTCGAGAACAAATTGCTTCTGACATTCGCGCCGAAAGGCATGATACTTGCTGTCGCGATACTCGTCTTGGGAGTTTATGGGACAGTCGAGAGCTGGCTTTTGAGCGCAATGCTCCTTGTACTGATATACAGCCTATTATCAGGGATATTCTTCGAATATATAGAGCAGAGAAAGGAGTTAAGACTCGATAAGACATTAAAGACATTGATGACGATAAGACTGCCTCTAAGGTTCGGAAGGAACAGGAATATATTGAGGAAGAGACATAGAAGGGATTTGTGAGAACGAAGATTAGTTGTTACTTCTTAGTGATTAAATAATCTGAAAGTTTATAAACTTGATATTCTTGTGTCTATTATGCGTAAAATTGTATATTTGGAAGACCCTAGAAAACTTCTTGAAACATTAGGATTAGATAGAAAAGTGGATGATTTGCTTAAGTTGAGCGAATATTTTGATTATGCTGGAGGAATATTCTTGCCAAAAAATGTCTTTGATGAGTCAACTGCTAGATTGCCTCTTATCGCTGATTTTGTCAAGGATTTGAGCAATGAGAAAGATGGTTTAGTTTATCTACGATCTAAAAAATATTATTTGAATTTTGTATTGGATAATGATATTAAGAAACTTAGGAAGCAATTGCCCTCAATGATTATTGAAACAACAGATGTTTTGGACGGTCTAAAAAATGTTGATATTCCTGATAATTTAGAGTCTAAATTAGTTGTTGGCAGTATATTAGATCATAAGAAACATTATTCGTTATGTATGTTGAATTCAGTATTTTACCATATGTTGAAGCATGATTTGGATATTGATATATATGAGAACGTGAAAGATAGTTGTATAAAAGATGTCTCGAATTTCTATACCTTTTTGCTTACTGGCAAGATTGTTGAGCAGGGCATGTTTACTAGTGCTAGTCTGGATGCTTTTGAGAAGCAACTTATCTTGCCCACAGATACGCCTAAGACCCCGAGTAATCTTGAGATTATACCTGCTGCTAGAAAAATAATTATTAGAGAGATGGATCATCCGATACAAATATTGTTGTTTGCAGGACAATTATTGAAGTGTGATAAAGACACTATCGTAGATTTTGTTGTTAATCCTCTAAATGGTGCAGCAGAAATAGGCTACGCAATAAAATCTATTTATTCAAAATTAAGCATAGATAAAGTTAAAGATATATTTCTATTAAAATATTCTAGGTATGATGAGAATAATATTAGAGATATCTCTCTTGATCCTTTTGTTCCTAAACAATTAAAGAATGAAACAGGAATTATCTGTAATAAGCGTCTTTTGATATTAGATGATAATATCTTTAAGGGTGAGACACTTTATGATATACAGAGGATGTGCATGTCTTATTCCACTAGTGTGGATGTTGCGGCTGTAGAAAAAATAATGAAATTTGATGAAACTAGTTTAATAAAATACGATGACTTACTTATTAAACCAATATCCAAACTAAGGTATATTGGTAATGTACTTGCTGAGATAAAAGATAATAATCTGTATAATCTTATAAAAGAGTAAAGTTTATTAATATATTTGAATTTACGTTATATCGAGGTACTTATGACTGGATGCATAAAAGATTCTAAACTGGAAGAAAATGCTCGTATCTTGGCTGAATTGGTCAAGAAAGACAAACTTATTAGTTGTATTTCCAAAAGATTTGATGATCAAGTTCTCGGTTTTATGGCTGCCAATAAGGACGTCATTCTTAAGCAGGTTAAGGAGGATAAAGATTACGCTTTAAATGTTTCTGAATGCCCGACTGTTCCTTCTTTTGATAACTATCTTCTATCTTTAGAAGAACAGGTCAAGAAATATTTAGTTACTCACAAACAATCTGTATCTTTAGCTGCTGATGTCATTGACAGATACAAGACTCGATTCTATTATTCTGCGTTGCCTAATATTATGGAATCTTCATATAGGCATTAAATTTTTCTCACTTCTCTGATATGTTGTCCGATTTGAATCTAATAACATTTATTAATTCCGAGAGGTTTATATGACTATGGACGAAAAGAAAAATCTGGATAAAATCGTGAAATCTTACGATTCTGAAGTGTTATCTTTTATTAACACTAATGCTGATACTATAATGTCTCAGTTGGGAAATGATTCAGATTATAATTCCGGAAAATCCGAATTGCCGCAAATTCCTGTTTTTGATCAATATTTACCTGTATTACAAAAAAAAATAGAAGATTCATTGCCTAAAGACACTAAATATCTTGCTAGTAAAGCTGTATTGCGTTATAAACAAATTTTTTACCGTTCTTCATTGCCAAACCTTGCTCAATATTCATATACGCATTGATTGTATTCTTGTTCTTTTATAACCTCATTTATAATCACCTTTATAAACATCCTTTAATTTCTCGTCTATTAAATCATCATAAATGTGATATCATGGTCCGCATCATACTCGATACAAATTTCCTTATGATACCTCTAGAATTCAAGGTTGACATATTTTCAGAGATAAAAAGGCTCATGATCGAACCTTACGAGCTCTTCATATTCGAGGCTACGCTTGACGAATTGGTGAAACTTTCAAGAGGCAATTCCAAGGCTGCGGCAGCAGCGAAAGCGACAATTAAGCTTATAAAACAAAAAAACTTAAAAAGCCTTACAAATTCCAATGATGAAAAGTATGTAGATAGCTTAATCTTGGAAGGTAGTACAAGTAAAGACATAGTCTGTACACAGGATCAGGCATTGAAGCGCCTCCTGAAGGCTAAGCACAAAGGCATACGGTTGATTACTTTAAAATCAAAAAAATATCTCGGCTACGAGTGAGGATACAAAATGTATTACAAGACAAAGGTTAAGGATTACGTAAGGTTACCACCATCAGCATTCGGCGACGATATAGAGTTGTCATTGACTCAGGAGATCAAGAAGAAATATAGCGGATACATAAGTTCAGAATTAGGGTTTGTGATTGATGTTACTGGTATAGATATGGTAGGTCAAGGCGTAATACTTCCTGGAGATGGTTCAGCGCATTACAGCGTGGAATTCACATTATTGACATTCAAGCCGGAGATGCAGGAGATAGTCCTAGGGAAGATAACCAATGTAGCGGATTTCGGCGCATTCATAAACATCGGCCCAGTTGAAGGGATGATACATATAAGCCAGACGATGAACGATTTTGTGAGTTTCGGAAAAGATGGAGTCCTTTCAGGAAAGAACAGCAAGCATTCACTCAAGGCAGGCGATATATGCAAGGCAAAGATAATCGCTGTATCATATAAGGACTTGACCAATCCGAAAATAGGTCTGACGATGAGACAGGATGGCTTAGGAAAAGACGATTGGATAAATGCTCCAGTCGCAGAAGCGCCAAAGGAAGAGAAGAAGGCTAAATAGATTATAGATAATATTTGAGGTTCAAAAATGAAAAAGAAGGTATGCAAGAAATGCAAGATATTCGTTGAAGGAGAGACTTGCCCGGTATGCAAGAGAAACACTTTCAGTACGAACTGGCAGGGCAGGATATATTTCATGGATATAGCAAATTCTACAGTCGCAAAAAAGATAAATGTAGAATTGAAGGGCGAATACGCAATCAAGGTAAAATAAATAATATTTTATAATAATCAATATATGAGGTAAAAAAATGGATATTGAAGTGTTGAAGAAGGTTAATGAACCATTGCTTAAGAGAGCAAATTTTGAGGCTAAAGTCGTGTTTGAAGGAAAGACTCCATCAAGGCATGATATGATAAAGACTCTATGCCAGAAATTATCCTCTAAAGAGAATGTCACGATAATTAGAAAGATAAATACTGATTACGGCTCTGAAAGGGCTATACTTACAGGCTATGTCTATGAGGATGAAGCTGTAATGAACAAGCTTGAGAACCAATTCGTAAAGTTGAGACATTTGACAAAGGCTGAACAGAAGGCTGAAAAGGAGAAGGCAAAGGCAGCAAAAGCGGCAGCAGTGCCAGTGGCTAAGGCTAAGAAGAATAAGTGAATCTGATTAAAATTATAATTTAAGGTGAACAATTATGGCAGCAAAACCAGCAGCAAAAGGAGAAAAGAAGGGTGGACCAGTAAAGAAGGGCAAGCAGTACCATATGTACAAAGTCTACGAAGTCACTGGAAACAGTGTAAAAAGAAAAAACAAGACATGCCCAAAATGCTCAGTACTCATGGCAAACCACAAGGACAGATGGACATGCGGCAAGTGCGGGTACATGGAAAAAAAGTAAATTTTTTTCCAGTACTGAAAATCACGGATTTTCATGTACATGGAGAAGAAGTAATTGCACCTTTTTACAAAAAGCTGCACCAAAAACACATAAAGTCGCTTGCGAGCGACGATTTTTATTCTTTAACTTTTTTCTGATTTATTATTTTAAAGTGGACTATGACCTGTTAAGACTTTAGCAGCATACCTGTAATCTGGAGTTTGCATCATCTCAAGCAATTTATCGTTGTTTCTGAATCATTGCGCATCCTCAACTCAACAGCAGAATATTCTCTTATTCTGGGATGATATTGCTCTGAACAAAGAATTTTCATAAAGATAGGTATTACCTTATTGTCAAAAGAACTAAATATTGTAGAAGAAGACAGATGGTTACTCCATGTGCCATCTATATTCGCATGATCAAATATTTCTTCTATAGCTTTAGGGTCTTTTTCTACATATAATAGTGCAAGCTTGAAATCGTTGTAAGAATTATTGAAATAGCTTGGTTCGACCATGCTCTTTACTGTAAGGAAAGAGTACCAGAATTCATGGGTAAATGCATGTGCTCCAGGCGGCATGAAATAATCATGAGCTTTTTTCCTCAATTCAATAGGTTTAATCTCATCATCAACAATCATTCTAATAAATTCATACGGGCCTTTCAATCTAGAAAGGGCTTGAAAATATCCTCCATTTCCAAAGAAATCATCTGAAAGATTACCGCTACTAGCAATTTCTTTCCATAAAATAGGTAAACAGCTTTCATCACCAAATTTTGATAATGCATTTCTAAGAGGCTTAGTGTTTAGTTCATTAAAGGCTTTGATAAAGATTGAACTGGCAACTAATTTATGATATTCTCCGATTTTATCTAGAAATTTTGTTTGTTCATGCTCATATAGAGAGCTCAATTGAATGGTTTTTACTAGAATAGCAGGATCGGTATTCTTGATCAGTTCTTCCAATTCTTGTCCTCCCTTGATTTTTTTGGATATATCATATCCAAATGATGAGGAACTAGAAGAAGGTTCATCGTCATCAACATATCTACCATTATAACGCTTACGCGGAAGGTCCCTTGCTGTTGATCCACTAGCAGGTTTTAAATCTTCATTTATCTCAGAAATCTTATGGGTTAAAACTTCCAAATCCGTTGAAACGATTGGTTGTGACATTCCATAAGTCAGGAGAAGCGTTGGAATATATAAAATTTCTTATTAAGCATGAATTGTGCTTATTTTTTTCTTAAAAACATCTATAGCTTCGCCTATAATTAAAAATTTTGCCTTCACTTTGATCGTTGGGGGTGATGAGTGAAGGCAAAGA
>Ga0265323_10000561_pt1 | contig 20564 bp, 22 predicted proteins | sample 41225metaG_FD_193580 | JGI IMG/M metagenome (GOLD analysis project Ga0265323, IMG submission 193580) | Rhizosphere microbial communities from Carex aquatilis grown in University of Washington, Seatle, WA, United States - 4-12-25 metaG | ecosystem: Host-associated > Plants > Roots > Rhizosphere...
GCGAATCGCTGCTGCACCGCCCGGATGGTCCCGCCGCGGTCTTCCGCGACGGCAGCTTCCTGAGGGCGTGGAACGGGCGCGCCATCCCCAAGCCGTGCATTCTGCACCCCGACGAGATCCCGCCCTCCGTTCTGGCCGGGCTCAACCCTGCCTTCCGGAAATTTGTCAGATCCCGCGCGGAAACTACTAAGCTCAAGCCCAGCGCCATTCTGAAGCAGGAAATGCCCGCTGCCGCGGGACCCCGCGCCAGGCTGCTGCGGCGGCACAACGACGGCAGCCTGCCGCTTTTCGACCGCTACCAGGCCGGCGATCATCGAAGGGTCTGGGAGGAGTTGGCCGCTCTGGGCCCCTCGGTTCGCCAGGATCCCCATGCGGCCGACGCGCTGGCGGTAGCCTACGAAACCATGCGCCGCGTGCGCGAGAACGCGCGCACCGTCACCGTCCGGCTGAAAGCTCCGGGATACAAAAAGGGCTTGGGGAAGGTCCATGAGCCGCCCACCGCCGCCAGTCGCATGCCGATCCCGCGCATCGAGCAGATCGCGGGAGGTCTTCCGCTATCGATCCGCGCCTTCTTCGACGTGGTCGGCGCAGTGAACTGGATGGAGCACGACGCCGCCATGGAGCCTCGCAAAGGCCCCATGGACCCCGACCCGCTGGTGGTGATCTCCACCGGGTTCGAACTGGCGCGGTGCGAAGAAGAAGGGCGTGGGTCGATCCTCATCAAGCCCAAGGAACTCTGCAGCCGGGACAGCCGGGCTTACGAACTCGAAGTTCCCAATTTGGGAGCCGACGGCAAACTGCTCAACCAGCGCCACGACGTCTACTTCGTCGAGTACCTGCGCCTGGCGTTCCGCTTTGGCGGATTCCCAGGCTACGATGGAATCGACCGCCCTCCCGGCAGACTGGCGAGGCTGAGCGCTGGCCTGGTGGAGTTTTGAGCCGGACAGGGGGAGTGGCTCTGTGCGGCGAATCGTGTTCTAATTCTAGGGGAAACCGAAGGAGACCTCATGGTAGGAAGAGTACTTGTGGCGGCCCTGCTGACCGCCGGTTTGCTGGCGGCCCAGCGCGGCGGCGGAGGCGGCGGCAGCCGCGGCGGGGGCGATATGCCGATGGGCATGCAGCGGCCCCAGCAGACCAACAAGTTGACTCAGATGGCCGACAAGCTCAAGCTGAGCAAGGAACAGACAGCCCAGGTGGCGGACATCCTGCAGGCCGCGGCCGTCTCCGCCGCGCCCTTGAGCCAGAAGATCGCCGAAGGCCGCCGGAGCATGGCCAACGACATGATCACCGGCCAGGACAAGGGCGACGACTACACCAAGCGGCTGGCCGATTTCACCGCCGCTCTGGGGCAGATGGACGCCCTGGAAGCCGCCACCTACGCCAAGATCTATGCCCTGCTCAAACCCAATCAGCAGAAGAACGCCGAGCTGGTGTTCGAGGAACAGATGGCGGGAATATTTATAAGAACCGCCTCAGGCAGCCCGGGCGGCGGCCGGAGAAGAGGCCAGTAAGGAGAAAAGCCATGATGAAGAAGATACTACTCGGTGGACTGCTGGCGGCCGCGCTGGCCTTCGCGCAAGGCGGGATGGGCGAGGAAGGCATGGGCGGGATGGGCGGCGGTGGCGGCATGGGGGGCGGTGGCGGGGAGCGGGGTGGCGGCGGGATGGGCGGAGGCGGCGGCATGCCTCGCGTGGCCCCCACTGCCATGGAGCGTATGTCCGCGCTGTTCAACCTGAACAAGGACCAGAAGAAGCAGGTCAAGAGCATCATGGACGACGGGCAGAAGGAAGCCATGCTCGTGCGCGACCAGATGATCAAGAGCCGGCAGACCATCGCGCAGGCGGTGGCAGCCGGCAAGAGCCAGGACGAGATCGACGCGACCATAAAGGAATACGCCGCCGCACAGACTCAGATGGCGCAGATTGAGGTGCGGGCCGTCTGCAAGATCTTCCCGGTGCTGGAGAAGGACCAGCAGGCCAAGGCCGGCTCCCTGTTGAGTCTGGTGAACGGCATCTTCAAGACCAAGAACTGGGACGCGATCCCTTCGCCCGGTTCCAATTAGTCCCAGCGGGTCGTGGTGGCGCCGTTGGGCCGGATGCGCGGGCGGCGTTCGACGGTTTTCTTCCTGGGGTCCACGGCGCCAGTCCGCACGGTGCGCTGGTTCGCCGGCGGGACCAGCGCCGCCTTTTCGGGCGGCCTGGCAACGGGCGGCGCGGTGGGCTTGGATTTTCCGCTCGCCCCGCCGGCCTGGGCGCTCCGCCGGAGTTGCACCATGGCCTGTTTGGCGGCCAGCCGTACGCAGGCCTCGACGTCGTTTTTGGCGCGACGCAGCAGGGCGTCCACTTCGGGAGTGTCGATCTGCCCGGCCAGGTGCGCGGCGGTGGCGCGGAAGGCGGGCCGCTCGTCCCCCAGCATGCGCTCCACCAGTTCCACGCTATCGGCCTCGTGCAGCAGGTGCAACCCGAACACGGCGTTCCCCACCACGCGCTCGCTGGCATCCTGCAGACACTTCCGCATGGTCAGCCGCGCCTCGCGGGTATCGCTGCCCCACAAGCCCTCCACCACCCCCGCGCGCACTTCCGGGCCGCCCGATTCCAGGTGCCGTTCCGACCACCGGAAGTTGTGGATGCGCCGGCCGATCAGCAGGGTTGCCTTCTCCGCCACCCCCCGGTTGGGATGCGCCGTCAGATGGCTGAGCGGCAGAATCAGCCGCGGCCCCACGGTAATTTCGTTCAAAACATCCAGGATGCGCGCCACCACGTCGGCGCCCAACCCGTAGGGGTCGTCGCGCCGTCCTGGCAACAGGTTGGCGAGGCGAATGTCCAGGCGGGTGTCGATTGAGGCGAAGTCGCGGCAGAGCTGCACCAGCTTGGTGAGGCTGAACCGCTCTTTCCGGGTCAACTCAATCAGGAATTGGGGACAACCGAGCAGCCCCTTGGACGCCCGCGTGCGCTCGGGCAACCCAGCGAGGGACTCCAGGAGACGATACCCCGCCTGGAAGAACAGCTCCGGGTCCGCCGCGGATGCATCCCGCAGCGCGGCCTGGGCGTGCATGCTCCCCTCGGGCAGCCGCAAAGCCGCCTTGAGAGACACCTGCAACGCCCGTATCGCCGCGGAATAGTTTTGCCCCGCCTCTGTGCCCATGGTGAGAGAAGCCACACGACGTTTCCAGCTTGTCCGATTCAACACTTCTTATCGGCAGGCTGGAGCGATGTATTACTTCCGAACACAGCCAAAGAGACAGCCCGCACAGCTATTTTTTCCTGCCCTGTGCCGCCACCGCTTCCATGGCGGCCCTGACTTTCTCGGGATCGCCCAGATAGTAGTGTTTGAGGGGACGCAGATCGTCGTCCAGCTCGTAAACCAGCGGCATGCCCGTGGGGATGTTCAGCTCCACGATCTCGCTCTCGGGAATGTTGTCCAGGTACTTCACCAGCGCGCGCAGGCTGTTGCCGTGGGCGGCGATGACCACCTTCTGGCCGGATCGGATGGCGGGCGCGATGGTGTCATGCCACAGTGGCAGGAATCGTGCCACGGCATCCTTCAGGCACTCGGTAAGCGGCAGTTCCTCCTTGGAGAGACTGCGATAGCGGGGGTCGCGGCCGGGGAAGCGCTCGTCGCCGGAGGTTAGCTCGGGGGGCGGGATATCGTAGCTGCGGCGCCAGATCTTCACCTGGTCCTCACCGAACTTGGCGGCCGTTTCGGCCTTATTCAGGCCCTGCAAGGCGCCGTAGTGGCGCTCATTCAGGCGCCAGGAGCGGTGGACCGGAATCCACATCAGGTCCAGTTCGTCCAGCGCCGTCCAAAGCGTGCGGATGGCGCGCTTCAGCACCGAGGTGTAGGCCACGTCGAAGGTGAAGCCACCGGCTTTCAATACCTGGCCGGCCTCGCGGGCTTCCTGGCGGCCCTTTTCGGAGAGGTCCACATCGGTCCAGCCGGTGAAGCGGTTCTCCTTGTTCCACGTGCTTTCGCCGTGGCGCAGCAAAACTAGTTTGGTCATGGGAGTTCTCCTGGAAAGCCGGGGGACCCAGGGCCGCCACCCGCCGCATGGCGAGAGGCGGCCTCCGTCCCCGCCGGATTACTGGCGGAATGCCTTTCTGCCCAGGAATTTTGCCGAAGCGCCCAGCTCTTCCTCGATGCGCAGCAACTGGTTGTACTTGCAGATGCGGTCGGTGCGGCTGGCCGATCCGGTCTTGATCTGGCCGGCGCCGGTGGCCACCACCAGGTCGGCGATGAAGGAGTCCTCGGTTTCGCCGGACCGGTGCGATACCACGGCGGTATAGTTGGCGGCCGAAGCCATGCGCATGGCCTCCAGGGTTTCGGTCAGGGTGCCGATCTGGTTCACCTTGATCAGGATCGAATTGGCGATGCCCTGGGCGATGCCGCGCGCGAAAATGGACGGGTTGGTGACGTAGATGTCGTCGCCCACAAGCTGGATCTTCTTGCCAAGGACGGCGGTCAGATGCGCCCAGCCGGGCCAATCCTGCTCCGACATGCCGTCCTCGATCGAGATGATCGCGGGATACTGCTTCACCCAGTTGGCCCAGTATTCCACCATCTGTTCGGAGGTGCGGCGGCTCATGTCGGACTTCTTGAACACGTACTGGCCAACCTCGTAGAACTCGCTGGCCGCGGGATCCAGGCAGATTCCGATGTCCTCGCCCGGCTTGTAGCCGGCCTGCACGATGGCTTCCAGCACGGATTCGATGGCTTCTTCGTTGGACTTCAAATTGGGGGCGAACCCGCCTTCATCGCCCACCGCCGTGGAGTAACCCTTCTTGTGCAGAACTTTCTTGAGGGTATGGAACGTTTCCACGCCCATGCGCAGCGCTTCGGAGAACTTGGGCGCGCCGTAGGGAGCGATCATGAACTCCTGCACGTCGACGGAATTGTCGGCATGCGCGCCGCCGTTAATGATGTTCATCATGGGAACCGGCAGCACGCTGGCACCCACGCCACCCAGATACCGGTAGAGCGGGGTGCACTCGGAGGACGCCACGGCGCGCGCCGCGGCCATGGAAACCGCCAGGATGGCGTTGGCGCCCAGGCGGCCCTTGTTCTCGGTGCCGTCGAGGGCGATCATGGCGGCGTCGATCGCGGCCTGTTCGCTGGCGTCCCTGCCAACCAGCGCGGGACCGATTTCGGTGTTGACGAACCCCGCCGCCTTGCGCGTTCCCTTGCCCAGGTAGCGCGACTTATCGCCATCGCGCAGTTCCACGGCTTCGAATTCGCCAGTGGAAGCGCCGGAGGGCACGGCGGCCCGTCCGATGCTGCCGTCGGCCAGATGGACATCGGCTTCCACGGTGGGATTCCCGCGGGAATCGAGTATCTCTCGTCCAATAACTTTGATGATCGTCGTCAAAATATAGCTCCTGGTTGGGTCCCGGAAGCCGGGGCCCGGCTTGGCAGGCTGAAGCCCACCCTACAGCGGATCGGGCCAAACGCTGGCCCGGAAAAAGCAAAACCAAAACTGGCCGCGGTGGAACGCGGATAAGCGCAGATGAACAACCAGTTTATCAGCGTTCACCGGCGTTCACCGGCGGCCGGAATCGCTAGCCCACCACCACGATGCCGGCCTCGGTAACGTGATATCCACGGGCGCGGTCAGCTTCCAGGTCGAAGCCGATGAGGCTGGATTCCGGAATCTTGGCGCCGGTATTGATAATGGCCCGGCGGATGCGGCTGTACCGGCCGATCTCGGCGCCCGGCATCAGAATCGAGTACTCCACCTCGCAGTAACTGTTCACGCGCACGCCCGGGGAGAGCACGCTATGCAGGACGCGGCCGCCGGAAACGATCGAACCGGCGCTGACAATCGAATCCACCGCGAGGCCCATGCGCCGGCCTTCCTGGGCGAAGACGAACTTGGCCGGCGGTTGCTGCGTCACGCAGGTGCGGATGGGCCACCGCTGGTCGTAGAGATTGAACTCCGGGATCACGCTCACCAGGTCCATGTTGGCTTCGTAGTAAGAGTCCAGCGTTCCCACGTCTCGCCAGTAGCGGGATTGTTTGTCGTTGATATCGCGGAAATCGTACGCCACCACGCGCGAAGAGGCGGCCAGGCGGGGCAGCAGGTTCTTGCCGAAGTCGTGGGCGGATTGGGGGTCCTCGGCGTCGTCATGCAGGGCGCGCAGCAACACGTCGGTATTGAACACGTAAATCCCCATGGAGGCGCTCACCCGCTCGGGGTCGAACGCCGACGGCTTCGGGGCACCGTGGCTGGGCTTCTCCTCGAACCCCACGATGCGGTAGTGGCTGTCGATTTCGGCGATGCCGAAATGGGGGGCTTCCTCGGGCGCGACCAGCGTGGTGGCGATGGTGCAATCGGCCTGGTGCTGGCGATGCCAGGCGATCATGTCGCCATAGTTCATCTTGTAGATATGATCGCCGGCCAGGATGAGGGTGTACTGCGGGCTTTCCGCCTCGATACTCTGGAAGTTCTGAAACACCGAGTCCGCCGTGCCCTGATACCAGTCCTCGTGCACCCGTTTCATGGGCGGCAGAACTTCAATATACTCGCCCAGTTCGGGTGACAGAATGTTCCAGCCGTCGCGCACGTGGCGGCTCAATTCCAGGGACTTGTACTGTGTTAGGATAAGAATTCGACGAACGTCGGAGTTGATGCAGTTGGACAGTGTGAAATCGATAATGCGGTAGGCTCCTCCGAATGGAACGGCCGGTTTGGCTATGTCCTTCGTAAGGGGGAAGAGGCGTTCACCGGCCCCCCCTGCCAGGAGGATCGCAAGTACATTTTGCATTTCAGCGTAAGTCCCTGAAAAGAAAGTAACTTCTAGTAACTAGCGGCTGCAGCCTGTCCGCGCTAACAACTTTTGGCTTGACTTTGTCCGTCAACAACATATGATATCAGTACCTTCGGTGCGAAGTGTAGGAAAATCGGCAAGGGCCAGCTACTATGGCGCTTCCGGTATATACCCTAATCCCGGCGCACTGAAATATTAGGTCTAGTTGGGAGGTGTATTTCGTTTGGCAGAAGTAAAGCTTCAGGAGGGCGAGACGTTAGAAAACGCCCTACGGCGCTTCAAGCGTAAGGTCCAGCAAGAGGACATCATCAAGGAGGTCAAGCGGCACTCCTTTTACTTGAAGCCGGGTGAGAAGCTCCGGGCCAAGCAGGCGCTGGCCCGCAAACGGAACCGGAAGAAGAATCGCCGGGAAGTTGAGTAGACCACGGGCGGCGGGACTCCCCAAGTTCCGCCGCCCTCATCCAGGTTGATGACGGGCAGGGATTCTATGGCGGAGTTTCAGGATCGCGTCCTAAAGTGCGTGGATTGCGGAGACGATTTCGTCTTCACCGCGGGAGAACAACACTTCTTCCACGACAAGAACTTCAAGAACGAACCCAAGCGTTGCAAGAACTGCAAGACCAAACGGCAGGGATCGCCGGGCGGCGGTTTCGCGAAGACCGAAACCACGACCACCTGCTCGCAATGCGGCCGGGAAACCACGGTACCCTTCAAACCCACACAGGGCCGTCCGGTCTTCTGCCGCGAGTGCTTCCTCGGCCGGAAGGGCGTAGCCGCCGCGGCTGGAGGATAGGCGCCGGTTCTCAGACCGGCTTCCGGCGGGACCTCTTCTTCATGGCCCATTCGGGCTTGATCACCTGGCGCGCGCGCCCCAGCGCTAATGCGTCCGCGGGCACGTTTTCAGTAATGGTTGAGCCCGCCGCCAGATACGCGCCTCCGCCTATCTCGATGGGCGCCACCAGCGTCGAGTTACTGCCTACGAATGCGCCTTCCCCGATTACCGTGGGGTGTTTCTTCTCGCCGTCGTAATTGCAGGTGATTGTGCCGGCGCCGATGTTACTGCGCGCGCCGATTTCCGAATCCCCCAGATACGCCAGATGGTTGGCCTTGGCTCCGGCGCCCAGCCGGGTCTTCTTCAGCTCCACGAAGTTGCCCACGTGCGCGCCGGCTTCCACGTGGTTGTCCAGGCGCAGGCGGGCGAACGGCCCCACGTGGGCGCCGCGATCCACGCGCGAGCGGGCGATCAGAGTGTACGGGCCCACCTCCACCTCGTCACCCAATTCGGAATCGCTGACGATGGCGCCCGCGCCGATCCGGCATCCCTCGCCGATCGCCGTACGCCCCAGGATCTGCGCGAAGGGCGCAACCACCGTGTCCATGCCGATGAGCACGTCCGCGTCCACCGTCACGGTCTCGGGCTTCTCAATGGTCACGCCGTCGATCATCAACTGGCGCACTTTCCGCGCGCGGAGCAACTTGTCCACCTCGGCCAGTTCCACGCGGTTGTTGATGCCCAGCACTTCGCCCGCGTCGGCGAGGCGCACGGCTTCCACCGTGTGGCCCTCGCGATTGAAGATCTCCACCATGTCGGTGAGATAGAACTCGTGGGCCGGGTTATCGGGGCGAATCGAGTCCACGTGTTTCCAGAAGAGGTCGGCGCGGTAGCAGTAGATGCCCATGTTGGCCTCGTGCACGGCCAGTTGCTCCGGGGTAGCGGCCTTCTGCTCGACGATGGCCGCGACGCGCCCGCCGGCGGCGCGAATGACGCGTCCGTAGCCGGTGGGGTCGTCCATTTCCGCCGCCAGGAGCACTCCGGCGCCCTCGCTGGCGGACGCCTCCTCGATCATGCGTTCCAGGGTTTCGGCGCGCAGCAGCGGGCCGTCCCCGTAGACGATGGCGAGAAACCCGTCCAGGCGCGAGAGCGCCTCGCGGCCCACCATCACGGCGTGACCGGTGCCCTTCTGCTCCTTCTGTTCGATGAAGCCGATGCCGGGCGTGGAGACGGCGCGGCGGACGTCCTCCGCCTGGTGTCCCACCACCACGAAAATGCGCTCCGCGGGCGCCACCCGGAGCGCCGTGGCCACCACGTGCTCAATCAGGGTCTTCCCGCCCGCCTGGTGCAACACCTTGGCTTTGCGCGAGTTCATGCGGGTGCCCAGGCCGGCGGCCAGGATCACGATGGTAACGGGCTTATGCATCACTCCCTATTATGGCCCGCCGGGGGGTGACGGGGCGGACGCGCTACGCTCTGCGGCGCCGGCCAATGGCGCCGATCGCCAGGGCCCCAAGACCCGCCAGCGCCCAGGAGCCGGGCTCGGGAGTGGACTGCACGTCGCCCGTGACAGAACCCTCCAGCCGCACGCCTTCGAGATAGTCGTCCGTCCAGGTCATGGTTATCGTCAGGGTATTCAGTCCCTGATTGAAATCCGGGCTGTTGACGGGGACCGAGAACGCCGTCAGCGATCCCCAGTTCCCATCGCCAATGCTGGAAATCAGATTGCCATTCAGAAAGAGCGACCCCTGATCGTCAATCGCCCATGCCCCTGACAGAGACACGGTGGAGAGATCGTAATCGCTGAGGCCGAAGGTCGTGCTGAAGGAATACGGATAGGTCCCATAGCCAGAGACGTCGGGGTCCGGCGAGATCCAGTCCGAATTCGGGCCGTTCGCAAGCCATCCGCCGAACCAGTCGGTGTTGTTGCTGGCTACCACGTAGGTGTTTCCCGAGGTGGGGCTGAAATTCGCATCGACATAGGTCCAGTTAGCGTCCACGCTATTGCCGGCTGACTGAAGATTACCTGAGCCATCCAAGCCGGTCGACACCACGATCGCACCCGCCGAAGCGCCCGCGGCGCCCAACAACACCAGAGCGGCTGCCGCAACACAGGAAACCCACGTTTTCATACCACTTCCTCCGAAATCAGAGCCGAATCTGCTCGCAAGACAGCCTAACCCGGTGCATTCCGCCGTGTCAAGGCCGATTCGCCAGCTTGTGTGCGGCTGCGCACGCCAGTCTACTTTCGGTTGCGCCGCCGCCGGCCCTCCTGGGCCAGATCCATCACCGCGGCCGCGGTGGCTTCGGGGTCGTGGCGGATTTTGCCGCTCTGCTGGGCCAGGTTCTCGGCCATCACCCGGATGCCCATGCGGAAGATGGCGTCCAGGTCGTTTTCCACCGGCATCGCCTCTTCCCGCGCGTAGCGCTTGCGCAGGGCCGGCGCGATCGGGCGGATATTCACCACGGCGTAATCCAGGAACTTGCCGCGAGCGTGCTGGTGAATGGCGCGGACGTGGTCCGAGGCGCGGAATCCGGTGGTCTCCCCAGGCTGCCACATCAGGTTTACGAAGTAAGCCTTGATGGCCGGCGATTTGCGAATGGCGGCGGGAATGCCCTGCACCAGCAGGTTGGGGATCAGACTGGTGAATAGCGATCCGGGCCCCAGGGTGATGAGGTCGGCCTGGGCGATGGCGCTGAGGGTAGCGTCCAGGGGGCGCGCCAGGCGGGGCGTGAGGCGCACGGACCGGATGCGCACCCGGCTGCGGCTGATGCGGGTTTCGCCGGTGATCTGCGTGCCATCGGCGAGCGTGGCTTCCAGCGCCACGTTGGCGGTGGTGGCCGGGTAGATGCGGCCGGCGATTTTGAGCACTTCCGAGGAAGCTCGCACCGCGTCGGGAAAATCGCCCATGATTTGCGTGAGGGCCATCAGGAACAGGTTCCCGAAGCTGTGCCCCTTGAGCCCGCGCCCGGCCGGGAAACGGTATTGGAAGAGGCGCGCCAACAGGTCCGAATCCTCGCTCAGGGCCACCATGCAGTTGCGAATGTCACCCGGCGGCGGGACCTCGAAGGTACGGCGCAGGCGGCCGGAGCTGCCGCCATCGTCGGTGACGGTCACCACCGCCGTGATGTCCACCGCGGGCTGCGTCCCGCCCGGCCGGACGTACCGTTTCAGCCCGCCCAGCAGAGCCGACAGGCCGGTCCCGCCGCCGATGGCGACCACGCGAAGAGGTGCAGTTCCTGGCATAGGTTGTGGTTGGTAGCGGCTGTCCGCCCTTCCTCTCAGGATATGTCAGCCTGGCCCCTGGCGTCCGGCAGGCGCGCTGCGACGTGACGGTGTCGCGCCAGTCGTTCCGCGGGTATGGCATGACGATCGCCGAAATCGGCCTGCCGCCCGGAGCCGAGGTGGACCGCGGCAAGCCCGGCGACGCCCATCTGGCCCCTACGAAGTGGCGCCCGGCCACGTGCGGTTCTATGGGGCGGGCTCGACGTGCACCAGGACGCCGGCCACCCAGTCCAGCGTTTCCACCACGCGCTGCTGCACGCGGTGCGCCAGCTCGTGGGATTGGCGGACGGTCATCTCCGGGTCCACTTCCAGGTGCAGGTCCACGTGGTAGCGCATGCCGGTTTTGCGGGCAAAACACTTCTCCACGCCGCGCACGCCGGCCTCGGCCATGGCCGTGGCGCGGATCTGGTTCATCAGCTCATCGCCGGGCATGGTGTCCATGAGTTGCATGGCGGTGTCGTGAACCACGCGCACGCCGGCAGAGATGACGATCAGGCCCACCACGAATCCGCCGTAGCGGTCGGCATCGGCGAACCGGGCGGGGTCCAGCAGGGTCAGGCCGACGGCCAGCATCGCGGCAATCGCCGACACCGTGTCCATGGCGTCGTTCCAGGCGTCGGCGGTCAGGGAGGCGCTCTTCAGCTTGCTCCCGTAATGAAACTTGGCCATCGCCATCCCCGTCTTGGCCACCAGCGACACTACCAGCGGCCAGACCACGTATGATGCCAGCGCCTGGTGCGGACGGCCCACGCGCTCGATGGCGCTGAAGGAGATGAGCGCGCCGCCGGCGGTCAGGATGAGGCCGATCAACAGGCCCGTCAGAATCTCGATGCGGCCGTGGCCGTAGGGGTGGTTGCGGTCGGGCGGGCGGGCCGCGAAGGTCAGGCCGAGCAGCACGAAGCCGGAGGAGAACACGTCGCCGGCCGATTCCAGTCCATCGGCCACGACGGCGGTGGAATGGCCCGCCAGGCCGGCGCTCACCTTGAGAATGGCGAGCGTGGCGCTGACGGCCATTCCCAAACCCGCGATGCGTTGACCGGTCGACATGCGCGGTCTCAGGCGCGAGCCGGGTCGCTGCCATCGACCGCGACGCCCAGTTCGGCGAATGCGGCGGCGGCCCGGGCGGGGTCGAAGCGGCCCTCCCGCGCCAGCCGGGAAAGCGCCGCGGCGGCGATCGAAGGGGCGTCGATTTCGAAGTGGCGCCGCAGGAACTCGCGGCTGTCGCTGCGGCCGAAGCCGTCGGTTCCGAGCGTCTCCATGCGGCCCGGAAGCCAGGGCGCGATCTGATCGGCCACCACCTTCATATAATCCGAGGCGGCCACGATGGGCCCGGGGGCGCCTTGCAGCGCCTGGCAAACGTACGGCGTGCGGGCGGGCTCGCCGGGATGCAGGCGGTTCCAGCGCTCCGCCTCCAGCGCGTCGCGCCGCAGTTCGTTGTAGCTGGTGACGCTCCACACATCGGCGGGTACCTGGTATCTTTCGGCCAGGATCTGCTGTGCCTTGAGGGCCTCGCTGAGGATGGGGCCGCTGCCGAAAAGCTGCACCACAGACGGGCCGGGTTCGGCGGCGCGGAGGCGGTAGATGCCGCGCAGCACGCCTTGCGGGTCCAGACCCTCGGGCATGGGCGGCATGGGATAGTTCTCGTTGTAGAGCGTCAAATAGTAGAAGCGGTCCTCGCCCAACTGGTACATGCGGCGAATGCCTTCCTGCACGATGATGGCGATCTCGTAGGCGTAGGCCGGATCGTAGGCGGCGCAGGTGGGCACGGTGCTGGCGTGGAGCAGGCTGTGGCCGTCCTGGTGCTGCAAACCCTCGCCGGAAAGCGTGGTGCGCCCGGCGGTGCCGCCGCACAGGAAGCCCTTGCCGCGGGCGTCGGCGAAGGCCCAGATGAGGTCGCCCACGCGCTGGAAGCCGAACATCGAGTAGTAGACGAAGAACGGAATCGTCTCCACCCCGTAGTTGCTGTACGCGCAGCCGGCGGCGGCGAAAGACGCCATGGAACCGGCCTCGGTGATGCCCTCTTCCAGAATCTGGCCGTCCCTGGATTCCTTGTAGTAGAGGAACATCTCGGCGTCGTGCGGCTTGTAGAGCTGCCCCTGGCTGGCATAGATGCCGAACTGCCGGAAGAGCGATTCCATGCCGAAGGTGCGGCCCTCATCGGGGATGATGGGCACCACGGATCGCCCCAGTTGCGGGTGTTTCAGGAGCAGCGTGAGCACGCGCACCAGCGCCATGGTGCTGGAGACTTCGCGGCCCGCCGAGCCTTCCAGCGATTCCTTGAAATAGTCGAGCGGAGGCGCCACCACGCGGCTGGGCGGCACCTTGCGGCTGGGCAGGTATCCGCCCAACTGGCGGCGCCGCTCGTGCAGGTAGTCCAGTTCGGGGCTACCGGCGGGCGGGCGGTAGAAGGAGGCGTCGTGGGCGGCTTCCTCCGGGATGGGGATGTCGAAGCGCGAGCGGAAATGCAGAATTTCCCGCTCGTTCAGCTTCTTCTGCTGATGGGTGATGTTGCGGCCCTCGCCGGCCTCGCCCAATCCGTAGCCCTTGATGGTGTGGGCCAGGATCAGCGTGGGCTGGCCGGTGGTTTCGATGGCGGATTTGTAGGCGTTGTAGACCTTGCCGGGATCGTGCCCGCCGCGGCGGAGCTTGAATATCTCCTCGTCGGAGAGGTGCGAAACCAGGTCCAGCAGCTCGGGGTACTTGCCGAAAAAGTGCTGGCGGATGTAAGCCCCGTCGCGCGTGACGTAGGTCTGGAACTCGCCGTCCACCACTTCCGACATGCGCCGCGCCAGCAGCCCGGTGGAGTCGCGCGCCAGCAGGGCGTCCCAATCGGCGCCCCAGATGAGCTTGATCACCCGCCATCCAGCGCCGCGGAAGGCGGCTTCCAATTCCTGAATCACCTTGCCGTTACCGCGCACCGGGCCGTCCAGCCGCTGCAGGTTGCAGTTGATGACGAAGATCAGGTTGTCCAGTTTCTCGCGCGAGGCGAGGGTGATGGAGCCCATCGATTCGGGCTCGTCCATTTCGCCGTCGCCCAGGAACGCCCAGACCTTGCGCGGGGACGCGGCAATGGCGCCGCGGTTCTCCAGGTAGCGCATGAAGCGCGCCTGGTAGATGGCGTTGAGCGGCCCGATGCCCATGGAGACGGTGGGGAAGTTCCAGAAATCGGGCATCAGCCAGGGGTGCGGGTAGCTGGACAGCCCCGGCTGGTCGCGCAGTTCGTGGCGGAAGTTGAGCAGGTGGCGCTCGCTCAGGCGCCCTTCCAGAAACGCGCGGGCGTAGACGCCGGGCGAGGCGTGTCCCTGGAAGTAGACCAGGTCGCCAGGCAGGTCGCCGTAGCCGGCGTGGAAGAAGTGATTGAAGCCCACCTCGAGCAGCGTGGCCAGGGACGCGTAGGTGGAGATGTGGCCGCCGATGCCGGCATCGTACTTGTTCTGCCGGACCACCATGGCCATGGCGTTCCAGCGGATGAGGCTCTTGATGCGGCGCTCCATGGCGCGGTCGCCGGGATAGGGCGCCTCATCCTCGGGCCGGATAGTGTTGATGTATGGCGTGTTGAGATGGACGGGCAGTTCGGCGCCCGAGGCGCGCGCTTTTTCCGTCAGCTTCTCCAGCAGGTATGCCGCTCGATCGGGCCCCTCGCCCTCGAGCACCTGATCCAAAGCTTCGGTCCACTCCGCCGTTTCCTGTGGATTCCGGTCCACAAACCGCTCACTCAGTTTCTGGTGCATTGATGTCTCAATTGTACCCTGGAGGGGATGGCGATTCGGCCGCCCCCGTGTGGATACAATGGAAGCATGATCAGAGTGGAGCACGTACTGGATTCCTGGAAAGCCGTGCGCGAGGATACCATCGCGGCGGTGGAGGAGTTTCCGGCCGGCGAGTTCGGCTACCGGCCCACGGCGGACGTCATGACTTTCGGCGAAGTTGCCCGCCACATCCTGCAAGCCGGCCATGGGCTGAGCGGGCTGCTGCTGAGCGGGGAGGAGTCCTTCGCTACGCCCGATTTCCGGCAGAAGGTGGCGGCGCACGTTCCGGACCTTCCAGCGGATGCCACGCCGGCGCAACTGGCGGCGGCATTGCGGGATTCGATCGGGCAGAGGACGGCGGAGCTGGCGGCGCGTCCGGCGGAGTTCTTTTCGCAAATCGTCACCCGCATGGACGGGCAACGGGTGACGCGCCTCGAGATGGTGCAGATGTTGAAGGAACACGAAATGACGCATCGCGCGTATTTATTTCTGTGCATGCGGATGAAGGGCCTGGTGCCGGCCACGACGCGGCGCCGGATGGCGAAGCAGGCGGGCCGGTAAGTATTTCGGCGAGGTCCTGTAACCCGACTTGCCAATTGGGCAGTCTATCGGATATCAGTAGTATTTTGGGAGGAATTTGAATGGCGGCGGACGATCACGGGATACGGTGCCCGGCCTGCGATGGCGTGATCGATGTAGACGAGGAAGATGTCGACGAAGGCGACACCATCAGTTGTGACGAGTGCGGTGCGGACCTGAGAGTCGCGAGCACGGATCCTCTGGAGTTGGCATCGGCCGAAGAGCTGGACGAGGAAGAGGAGGAGGATGACGATTTCGTGGACGACGAGGAGGAAGAGGAATCCGAGGAGGACTGGCATTAGCCCGCGGGGCGGTCGCCGCCGCTTCCTGGCGCTCCTGGCGGTGATGCTGTCGATGGTAGCGTTGGGCGCGGCGCAAGACCCGAAACCGAAGAAGGGTGAGGTGCAACCCCGCTCGCTGTCGGGGATCGTGACCACGGCGGACGGGAAACCGGCGGCGCGGGCCGTGGTGCTGCTGGAGAACACCAAGACCAAGGCGATCGTCTCCTTTTATTCGCAGAACGACGGGTCGTACTTTTTCCACGAGTTGGCGCCGGAGGTGGATTACCGCGTGAGCGCGCGGCTGGAGGGAGATTCCAGCGCTGCACACACGGTGAGCGCCTTCAATTCGCGCAAGGACATCGTCATCAACCTGAAGATCGAGAAGAAATAGCGGCGCCCGGCGGCGTCACATGTCGATGCGTTCCCGGGCGTGCCGCGAGACGTACCAGCATGGGTTGGCGCCCAGGTGCGGCAGCAGTGAATTCACGCAGGAGCGCGTTTCCGGGTCGAGAGCCACGATCTCCGTTTTCCCGCCCTTCAGCGGGATGGCGTAGTAGGGGTGCACCCGCACGGACCCGAACGCAGGGCGGTTGCCGGGGAAGCGGTAGCGCAGCGACAGATAGTCGCCGCCGTAGAGCAGGACGGCGCCGAGCGCCAATGCGATGAGGGTGCGCCGCAGGGCTTTCACTACCTATCAGCTTAGCCGATGGTGGGAACCGTGGCTGGGCTCAGCAGCCGTGTGAGCTGCAATGGCGAATTACCAGGGCGCGCAGGCGGCGGCAATGGTCCTGTGAGGTTTCGATGGTGAGTAGCGCCTGGCGGCGCTCGTCCTCGCCCGAAGCCCATTCCAAAAGGTCGTAGCCGTTGTTGGCGTTGTTCACGGCCAGCGCCAGCGCCAGGATAATCCGGTCTCTTTCGCGGCAATTCAATTGCATTTCGGCATCACCCACACGCCAATTACCTCCCGAATCCTAACGCGGGACGAGGCGGGGCTCAAGCCATGGCAGTACTGGATCGTACCCTGCGGCTTACGGCTTCCCGATCAGGCGGCGGCGCAGGGTGTCCAGCGCCATCTGAGCCGTAAACATGCGGATTCGGGCGCGGTCGCCGATAAACACGCGATGCGCCACGTGGGTACCAGCGGCATCGGCGACGGCGATGTATACGGTACCAACCGGTTTGGCTTCGCTCGATGCCGGGCCGGCCACGCCGGTGATGGCGATGGCGCAGGTTGAGCCGGTGCGCGCGCGCGCGCCCAAGGCCATGGCCTCGGCGGTTTCCCGGCTGACGGCTCCGAAGCGGGCGATGGTTTCCGGCGGCACGCCGAGCAGCCGGGTTTTCAGCTCGTTGCTGTAGACGATGAACCCGCCCACGAAGTAGTCGGAGCTGCCGGGGGTCTGGGTGAGGCGCCCGCCGAGCAGGCCGCCAGTGCAGCTTTCCGCCACCGACACGGTAGCCCCGGCGGCGCGGAGCAGATTGCCCACCACCACCTCCAGCGGATCGCCGTTGCGCGAGTAGAGGCGGTCTCCCAGGATTGCCTCGATGGGGCCGCCCACTTCCGCCAGCAGCGCATCGGCCTCCTCGACGGTCGCACAGCGCGCCCGCAGATGGACTTGCAGATCGCCGCCCGCCGCCAGGATGGTGGTTGCAGGGTTCTGGTACCGGGTATAAACCGGCGCGATCAACTGGTCGAGCTCGGATTCCGCCATGGCGGTAACGCGCAGCAGCAGGGTGCGGATGGCCAGTTCTGGCACGATTCCGGCCAGGCGCGGGCGGCAATGCTCCTCGAACATGGCGCTCAACTCGTGGGGCGGTCCGGGCAGCAGCATGAGGACCGCGCCGGAAGCCTCCATCCACTGGCCGGGCGCGGTGCCGCGGGAATTGGGCAGGGCCTCGGCGCCTTCCACGAGGAAGGCCTGGCGCTTGTTGATCTCCGCCATGGTGCGCTTCATGCGGGCGAAACGCTGCGCGATTCCCTCGGCGAGCTCGGGGCGGAAGACCAGTTGCCGGCCGAGCGCCAGGGCCACGGCGTCGCGCGTCACATCGTCCTCGGTGGGGCCCAAGCCGCCGGACACGATGACGATGGGGGAGCGCGAGACGGCGTCGCGAATGGCCGCGGCCAGGCGCTGGCGGTCATCGCCAATCACGCACTTGGCCACCACTTCCACGCCCAGCCCGTTCAACTCGCCGGTGAGATACAGGGAATTGGTATCCACACGCTCCGGCGTCAGCATTTCCGAGCCTACTGCTATGATTTCCGCGTTCATCCGGAGACCGTTCTCAAATCAGAGGCCGCCCTTTGATCTCGACGTCCACGCGATAGAGGGCATTGGTGGTGGTGATCGCCAGGGAGCGGGACGGGGTAAACGCCAGGCCCACCACGCCCGGGCCGGAGAGGAAGAGTTCGGCGCGGCGGTCCGGGTCGATTCGCACCACGCCGCGGCGCCCGGCCATGGAGGCGGCCACATAGAGGTTGCCGGCCTCGTCGAACGCCATCCCCTGGGGGCGGCCCAGGCCGCGGTAGAAAACCTCGACCTCCCCATGCACCGAAATGCGGTTGACGCAATCGAAGCTGGAGGTGGTGGGACCGGTGACGTAGAGGTAGCCGTCCGGGCCGAATGCCAGGTGGTAGGCGGCGATGGACGCCTCCAGCGTGGCGAAGACGAAAATCTGGCGGTTGGGACTAATCTTGAAGATGGTGCCGCTGCGGTCGCCCACGTACAGATTGCGCTCCGCGTCGAAGGCGATGCCGGTAGCCACTCCCATGCCTTCCACGTAGACCGACATATTGCCGGTGGGGGACGCCTGGTAGACCATGCCGTCGTGGCGGCTGGAGATGTAGAGCATGCCCTCGGGGTCGAAGGCCAGGGCGGTGGCGTTCATCATCTCGTTGATGAAGGGCTTCATGCCCAGGCTCGGGTCGATCTTGAAAACCGCCACGGGCACGCTCTGGCCGCGCGAGCCGCTGAAGGTGGTGAAAACGTTGCCGAAGGCGTCCACGGCCGGATTGGCCACGGGATGCAGGCTGTCGGCGATGCGGACGCCGATGTCGCAAGGCCAGGCGTCGCTGGACCGGCCTTCGTTCTCGACGGCGATCTCACCGGAGGCGGCGGTGTCGGGAACGCGGGCCACGACGAAGGAATCCGAGCCCACGATCACGGGAGCGGATACGTCGCCGAGTGTGACGCGCGGCCTTCCGGAGGCGGCGAAGCCCTTACCGTGGATGTGCAACTCGCCGCCGGCTATGGCGGCGCGCGGGGTAACGGACGAAATTTGCGGCTTCAGGCCAGGGGATTTCCGAGGAGGCATTCAATAGAGATTGAAGCATCCTGCCAGGAATAACACAAGTGCCGCGTAGACCCCGGCCATGGCATCGTCGGCATTGATGCCCCAGCCGCCGGGCAGAGCCTCAAGCTGGCGCACCGGTGGCGGCTTCCAAATGTCGAACAGGCGGAACAGCAGGAACGCCGCCAGGAAGGTGGCCCAGTTCAGAGTCCGGGCGCCGGCCAGAGCGATCCACTGCCCGACCACCTCATCCACCACCACGAATCCGGGGTCCTCGATATTCGCCGCGCGCGCCGTCACCCCGGCCGCCCAGACCGCGGGCAGGAACAGGACGGCCGCCAAAAGCGCGAACTGCCAGGGAGCGAAACCGGCGTAGCGGTGGAGCAGGATGGCGATGGCCACGGCCGCCGCCGACCCGGCCGTCCCCGGAGCCGCCGGCGACCGGCCGCATCCGAACCAGGTGGAGAGGAGATTGGCGATGGTCAGGCGCATGCAAGCCGCCAAGCGAAGGCGATGAGCCGCGGAGGAACACAGAGGAACGCGGATAAGCCGTCAGTTGCGGCGCACGCACAAGTGCGGGCGCCACGCTGCCTGCCGGTCGCAACGGAGCTACTCATCGGCGTCTTCCGGCGACTGGATGGGCGAGGGGATGACGTACTTTTCGGTCGACCAGTTGGCCAGGTCGGCGATCCGGCAGCGTTCCGAGCAGAACGGGAAGTCGGGGTCGCCCAAGGTCACTTCCTTCTTGCACATGGGGCATTTCATAGAACGGGCATGGGGCTGATGTTGACCAGCGGCGCGGCGGCGAAGCGGGGGGCTGGTTCGGTGGGGGCAAGCAGCGTGCCTACCACATCGTAATCGTGCGCTTCGGTGATGCGCATGCGGCGGATTTCGCCCTGGCGCGGGGGCTCCTCCTCGAAATCGTTGACGAGCGCCACGCCGTCTATCTCGGGCGCCTGGCCGGGCATGCGCGCCTGCCACAACAGCTCGGTTTCGCTGGATTCGCCTTCCACCAGCACGGTGACTTCCCGCCCCACCAGGGTGCGGGCGCGGGCGCGCGCAATGCGCCGCTGGATGGCCATGAGGCGGCGCTGGCGGTTGTGAATGTCGCGGGGGGCCACCTTGCCATCCAGCTTATAACTGCCGCTGGTGTCTTCGTCGGAATATGCGAACACGCCCAGGTTGTCGAAGCGGGCGGTTTCGACGAACTGGCACAACTCCTCGAAATCGGCCGCCGTCTCGCCGGGGAAACCCACGATGAAGCTGGTGCGGATGGTCACGCCGGGAATGGCGCGCCGAATGCGCTCGATCAGTTTGAGGAAGATGTCTCCCGATCCGCCGCGCTTCATGCGCCGCAGAACGCGGGCGCTGGCGTGTTGTAGCGGGATGTCGATGTACTTCACCAGCGGCGGATGGGCCGCGATGGTTTCCAGGAGCCGCGGGGTCACCTTATTCGGGTAGGCGTAGAGGAAGCGGATCCACTTCTCGCGGGGCGTCTCGATGGCGGCCAGGCGCGCCAGAAGTTGCGGCAGGCCGTCGGCCAGGCCCAGGTCTTCGCCGTAGCAGGTGGTGTCCTGGCCGATCAGATCGATTTCGCGGACGCCCTGGGAGAATAGGCGGGTGGCCTCGGCAACGACGCTCTCGAAGCGGCGGCTGCGGAACTTCCCGCGGTACTGCGGGATCACGCAGAAGGAGCAGGGGTGGTCGCAGCCCTCGGCGATTTTCACGTAGGCGAAGTGGCGGGGGGTGGCCAGCACGCGCGGGGTCAGATCGTGATAGAGATAGGGCTCGCGGGGCGCCGCGCCGGGCTCCCGCCCCTCGCAGGCCGCCACGATGTCGTCGATCTGCGAG
>Ga0265323_10000564_pt1 | contig 20537 bp, 8 predicted proteins | sample 41225metaG_FD_193580 | JGI IMG/M metagenome (GOLD analysis project Ga0265323, IMG submission 193580) | Rhizosphere microbial communities from Carex aquatilis grown in University of Washington, Seatle, WA, United States - 4-12-25 metaG | ecosystem: Host-associated > Plants > Roots > Rhizosphere >...
CCGGATCGGGCGAATTGCTCATCCCGCTGAACGGGCGGACCCTGCGCGAGGACGCGCCGGTGGTCTACCAGGAGTCGGGCGGCAAACGCCTGCCGGTGGAAGGACGCTTCGTTCTGGCGGGAGCTGGAACGGTCCGCCTGGAGATTGGACCCTACGACCACTCCCTGCCTCTGACTGTGGACCCATCGCTGAACTACAGCACCCTGATTGGCGGCTCCAGTTTCGATGCGGCGACGGGGCTGGCCGTGGACTCTAGCGGGGACGCCTACATCACCGGCTACACCAGTTCCTACAATTTCCCGACTCTCAGTTCAGAGCAGAACCTCAACGCCGGTGGCAATGAAGTCTTCGTGGCGAAACTGAACCCAGCCGGAAATGGTTTGATCTATTGCACTTACATCGGCGGGTCGGGCGACGATCGGGGCTACGGAATCGCCGTGGACCAGGCTGGTTCGGCCTACGTGACCGGGTCGACAACGTCCTACAATTTCCCGACGCGCTACCCCATCCAATCCGTCATCAAGGGCTACAAGAACGCCTTCGTGCTGAAGTTGAGTCCCGCCGGCAATGCCCTGGCCTTCAGCACGTACCTGGGGGGATCCGGTTCCGACACCGGCTATGGCATCGCTCTCGATCCGGCGGCCAACGCGTATGTGGTCGGTGACACCACCTCGCTGAATTTTCCCGCAACCGGGTTCCAGAAGGGCAATCAGGGCGGACAGGACGTTTTTGTCACCTCCATCAACTCCAGCGGAAGCCAGTTGCTATATAGCACCTACCTGGGAGGCAGCGGACTCGACCACGGCGCCGCCATAGCGGTCGATACAGGCGGCGGGGCATATGTAACCGGATCGACGTATTCCACGAATTTCCCCGTGGCCAGCGCGTACCAGACCACCAACGCGGGAGGCCAGAGCGCCTTTGTCGCCAGGCTGGCGCCCGGCGGGAGTTCACTGGTTTTCAGCACCTACCTGGGGGGGAGTCCCGGTCCTTCCGGCGGTCTTCAGGCCGGTCAGGGAATTGCCGTCGACGGCTCGGGCGCTTACGTGGCTGGCGTGACCAGTTCCGCTACCTTCCCCGTCCTGAATGCGTTCGAGCCCTCGCTTGCCTACGCTCAGGATCAGGACGCGTTTGTGGCGAAACTGAGCTCCACTGGCTCTTTGCTCTACAGCACCTACCTGGGCGGGTCCAGCATCGACGTGGGAAACGCCATCGCGGTCGATTCCGCGGGCAGGGCTTACGTGGCGGGCTACACCGCCTCCACGGATTTCCCGGTCCAGGGAGGAGTGCAGAACACCAATGGCGGAGGCTACGATGCGTTTGTCGCCGAGTTGAGCCCCGCTGGCAATTCGCTGGTATGGTCCACGTACCTGGGCGGCTCGGCATCCGACACCGCCTCTGCCGTGGTCGTGGACTCGGGCGGAAGCCTCTATGTAGCCGGCTCGACGGCCTCGACCAACTTCCCGCTGGCGAATCCGTATCAATCCGTCAATACCGACAACGCCGCCGCCTTTGTGGCGAAGATCGTCTTTCCATCCGCCGTCCCTGCCGTGCTGGGGGTCACGCCGAGTTCGGGCACCGGCTTGACACAGACGTTTTCCCTGCAATTCTCGGACATTTCCGGGGCGGCCGACCTGACGAGCGTATCGGTCCTGTTCAATACCACAACCGCCCTCTCCAGCGCCTGTGTGGTGACCGGCGTTCCGTCTCAGAACGTGCTGGCGTTGTTGACGGATGCAGGTGCGGCGCCAGGGGCAACCATCACTCCTGGCAACGGTACCCAGCAGAACAGCCAGTGCATCCTCAACGGAGCTGCTTCGAGCTTCACCCTGTCGGGTTCGACGCTAACCCTGAATCTCTCGCTGACTTTTCTTCCGGCATTCGTCGGGGCCAAGACCATCTACATGATGGCCTCCAATCCGGCGGGCTCGACCGGCTGGCTGTCGAAAGGCTCCTGGACCATTCAAGCGGGTACTCTCAGCGCAGTCTCCGTGATCCCCTCGTCGGGATCGGGGTCGTCCCAGACGTTTACGTTGCAGTTCTCGGACACGGTGGGGGCCGCAGACATCGCCAGTGCGTCGATTCTACTCAATACCAACTCCTCGACGGCCACAGCATGCGCGGTGACCTACATCCGCGCGCAGAACGCACTGGCGTTGTTGACCGATTCGGGCGCGGCGCCGGCTACCCCGATCTCTCCGGGTAGCGGCAGCGCGCAAAACAGCCAGTGCACTTTGAACGGTGCCGCCTCGAGCGTTGTCACATCCGGCAATCTGCTCACCGTGACGCTGACTCTGGCGTTTCAGTCGGCATTCCAGGGAGCCAAGACCGTCTATATGCAGGCGGCCAATTCATCGGGATCGACGGCCTGGCAGGCGGCGGGCACCTGGAGCGTGCAGTTTGGCGCCGGGGTGGTGTCCGTCAGTCCAGCCTCGGGAACGGGGGTGTCGCAGGTTTTTGCCCTTCAGTACTCCGACACGGGCGGCGCGGCGGACCTGACCAGTGTCTCGGTGCTGTTCAGTGCCACCACGTCGACGGCGGGCGCGTGCGCGGTGACCTACGTCCGCGCTCTGAACACGCTGGCGTTGCTGACCGATTCGGGCGCGGCGCCGGGGACGACCATCGCTCCGGGTACCGGCACCCAGCAAAACAGTCAGTGCATTCTCAATGGCGCCGCATCGAGTGTTACGACCTCCGGCAATCTGCTCACCCTGACCGTATCCCTGGTGTTCCAGCCCGCATTTCAGGGAGCGAAAGCCGTCTTTATGCAGGCAGCCAATCCGTCGGGCACAACGGCCTGGCAAGCCGAGGGGGCCTGGATTGTGCAGTTCGTGGCCGCCGCGGTGTCGGTAAACCCGGCATCGGGTTCCGGGCCGTCGCAGTCGTACGCTTTCCAGTTCTCTGACACGGGTGGCGCGGGGAACCTCACCAGCGCCTCGATACTGGTCGGTACGAGTGTATCGACAGTGGGAGCCTGTTCGGTGACTTATGTCCCGTCGCAGAACACACTCACACTGCTTACCGACACGGGTTCGGCGCCCGGAACGAACATTACCCCCGGCAGCGGCACCCAGCAGAACAGCCAGTGCATCCTCAACGGAGCTGCTTCGAGCGTCTCGGCTGCGGGCAATGTCTTGACGGTGAATCTTGCACTCGCGTTCCTGGGCGGTTTTCAAGGCTCCAAAACGATCTACATGTTAGCCGCGAACGCTTCTGGCTCCACTGGCTGGCAGTCCAAGGGTACCTGGACCGTACAATTCGGAACCATCGCGGCCGTATCGGTGAACCCCGCATCGGGGTCGGGTGCGTCGCAGTCGTTCGCTTTTCAGTTTTCGGACTCCTCGGGCGCCAATGACCTGACGAGCGTATCGATCCTCTTCAATTCCAGTTCCTCGCCCGTGAACGGCTGCCTGGTGACCTATGTCCGGGCGCAGAACACGCTGACCCTGTTGACGGACTCAGGAGGCTCGCCTGGAACCACGATAACTCCGGGCAGTGGTGCGCAGCAGAATAGCCAATGTGTTCTAAGTGGTTCCGGATCAAGCGTTTCGACTGCTGGAAACCTACTCACGCTGACCCTGGCGCTGACGTTTCAGGCGGCCTTCCAGGGCTCCAAGACCATCTACATGCAGGCCGTGAACCCGGGCGGCTCCATCCCCTGGCAGTCCGAGGGCTCCTGGACCGTGCAGATTCCCCCAGCCTCGGTGGTCGGGGTGAATCCGACTTCCGGCTCGGGGTCAGCGCAGACATTCGCCTTCCAGTTCTCGGATTCGTTGGGCGCCTCTGACCTGACGAGCGTATCGATCCTCTTCAATTCCAGCTCCTCGACTGTGAGTGCCTGCTCGGTCACCTATGTCCGGGCGCAGAACACGCTGGCCCTGTTGACGGATTCCGGAAGCTCGCCTGGAGCCACGATCACGCCGGGCAGTGGCACGCAGCAGAACAGCCAGTGCATTCTAAATGGCTCCGGATCAAGCGTTTCGACTGCTGGAAACCTGCTCACGCTCACCCTCGCACTGGCATTCCAGGCGGCCTTCCAGGGCTCCAAGACCATTTACATGCAGGCCGTGAACCCAGGCGGTTCCACCGGCTGGCAGTCCGAGGGCGCCTGGACCGTGCAGTATCCCACCGCGTCGGCGGTCTCCGTGAGTCCGGCTTCCGGCACGGGGTTCGCACAGGCATTCGCATTTCAATTCTCCGATTCGTTGGGCGCCTCTGACCTGACGAGCGTATCGATCCTCTTCAATTCCAACTCCTCGACTGTGAGTGCCTGCTCAGTCACCTATGTCCGCGCGTTGAACACGCTGGCGCTACTGACGGACGCGGGCAGCTTGCCGGGAACCACCGTCACGCCCGGAAGCGGCACACAGCAAAATAGCCAGTGCATTCTAAATGGTTCCGGATCAAGCGTTTCGACTGCGGGAAACCTGTTGACGCTGACCCTGTCACTGACGTTTCAAACGGCTTTTCAGGGCTCCAGGAACATCTACATGCAGGCGCTCAATCCGGGTGGTTCCAGCGGCTGGCTGTCCGAAGGCGCCTGGACCGTACAGTTTCCCGCCGCGGCTCCTGTCTCTGTGAGTCCTGCTTCCGGCTCCGGGGCGTCGCAGACATTTGCGTTTCAATTCTCCGATCCGTCGGGTGCGGCGGACCTGACAGCGGTGTCGGTCATAGTTAACTCGAGTGCTTCCGCCGCGGCCGCCTGCTCGGTGAGCTACAACCAGTCGCAGAATACTCTGGCGCTGTTGACCGATTCGGGCGCTGCGCCCGGGACCACCATCGCTCCCGGCAGCGGCACGCAGCAGAATAGCCAATGCATCCTGAACGGAGCCGCCTCGAGCGTCTCGACTGCGGGCAACTTGCTCACGCTTACCCTGGCAATTGCGTTTCAGGCGGCATTTCAGGGCTCTAAGAACGTCTACATGCAGGCGGCGAACCCGTATGGAGCGTCATCCTGGCAGGCGGAAGGAAGCTGGACGGTGCCCACCGGGGCCCCATCGGCGGGTTCGGTGACTCCGTCATCGGGTTCGGGGTCGTCACAGACGTTCGCGTTTCAGTATTCCGATACCGGCGGTGCCGCGGACCTCACCAGCGTCTCGGCGCTGATTAACACCTCGGCCTCGATAATCAACGCGTGCGCGGTGACCTATAACGAGGCGCAGAACACGCTGGTGCTGTTGACGGACGCGGGAGCCGCGCCAGGCACAACGCTGACGCCTGGAACGGGTTCGCAGCAGAACAGCCAGTGCATCTTATATGCCTCGGGTTCGAGCGTCTCCACATCGGGCAATGGGCTCACTCTGAACCTGGCAATCACCTTCCAAACCGCGTTTCAAGGGCCGAAGAACATCTACCTGCAGGCGGCTGATCCGTTCGGCTCAACCGGGTGGCAGGCCGAAGGAACGTGGACCGTCAAACCAGCCCTGGCACTACCGTCAGGGCTCGTGTCGTATTGGAACGCCGATGGCACGCCCAATGATATTGTCTCCGGGTACAACGGAGTTCTCCAGAACGGAGCCACCTATGCGACTGGCAAAGCGAACCAGGCCTTCAGCCTGAATGGCGCCAACTCCTACGTCCAGGTGACTGGGGCGGGGACGGTCACCGGCGCGCGGACGTACTGTGCATGGGTCTACCCGCACGCCGGTTCTTCCGCAACGCCGGTACTGGCGGGAGGGGCGGCCGGGGGCGCCGATTTCCTGTCCGTGGTCGGAAGCCGCCTCTTCGTAGACCACTGGGGGGCGCCGACGTACGTGAGCAGCCTGTCGGTGACGCCTGAAAGTTGGAACCACGTTGCAGTGACGTACGACGGAGCGTCGACGATTCAGTTCTACGTGAACGGTATAGCGGCGAAGGCTATCCACGGGAGCCTTTACAACTACAGTGTGAGCACGCTTGAGATAGGCGGGAACACCTATGGTGGAAGCACTACGGGGCCTTCGTTCAACGGATTGATCGACGAGGTGCAGTGGTACTCCCGCCCCCTCTCCGCCAGCGAGATTTCATCGATCGTCAACGGCGGTGCCAGCGCCGGCGCAGGCCCACCGACAGCCGTGTCGGTGACGCCCACATCCGGCTCGGGGGCTTCGCAGACGTTCAGCTTCCAGTTCTTCGATCCGGCTGGAGGCGCCGATCTGACAAGCGTATCTGTCCTGGTCAACAGCGGCGTCTCGACGGCGAACGCCTGCTCGGTGACCTATGTTCCGGCGCAGAATGCCCTGGCACTGCTGATGGATGGGGGCGCATCCCCCGGAACGACCATCACTCCCGGTGGTGGAACCCAGCAGAACAGCCAGTGCGTGCTGAACGGAGCCGGTTCGAGCGTGTCTGTATCCGGAAACGTCCTGATTCTGAACCTGGCGCTTGTCTTCGAGGCCGGGTTGAGCGGTGCCAGGACCGTCTACATGCAAGCCAGCAACCCGTCTGGCTCTACGGGTTGGCAGTCCAAGGGCTCATGGACAGTCCAATTCGCCGCTGCTGTAGTGTCGGTGAATCCGGCTTCGGGGTCGGGTTCCTCACAGACGTTTGTCCTGCAATTCTCCGACACGGGCGGAGCGGCTGACTTGAGCAGCGTCTCCGTCCTGTTGAACACAAGCACCGCGACGGCCAGCGCCTGTTCGGTGACCTACGTTCGCGCCCAGAATACGCTGGCGCTGCTGACGGACTCCGGCGCGGCGTCCGGCACGACTATCGCTCCGGGCAGCGGTTCGCTGCAGAACAGCCAGTGCATCCTGAATGGCGCTATGTCCAGCGTTTCCACATCGGGTAACGTATTGACTCTAAATGTCTCCCTGTCGTTCCAGGTGGCATTCTCCGGCGCCAAGACCGTCTACCTGCAAGCTGTGAACCCCTCCGTCGCGACCGGTTGGCAGTCGAAGGGAACCTGGACGGTACGGTTTGGCGTCGCGTCGGTGGTTTCGGCGAGTCCCGCGTCGGGCTCCGGCTCGGCTCAGACTTTCAGTCTTCAGTTTTCCGACACAGCCGGGGCGGCGGATCTGACGAGCGTGTCAATTCTCATCAACAGCAGCACCTCCACGACCGGAGCCTGTTCGGCGACGTATTCTCCCACGCTGAATACTCTGGCGCTGCTGACGGACTCGGGAGGGACTCCGGGGGCGACCATTTCGCCGGGCGGCGGTACACAACAGAACAGCCAGTGCACTCTGAATGGTACCGGTTCCAGTGTCTCGATTTCCGGCAACGTCCTGACCCTGAGTCTCTCGCTCGCGTTTCAGGCTGCTTTCGGTGGCGCAAAGACGGTGTATCTTGCAGCGGCCAATGCAGCCGGCTCCACGGGCTGGCAGGCCCAAGGCACCTGGATCGTGCAGTTCGCTGCTTCTCCGGTATCGGTGAGTCCAGCGTCGGGTTCGGGGCTGGCGCAGGCGTTCAGCTTCCAGTTCTCCGATACCGGCGGTTCCGCGGACCTTGGCACCGTATCGGTCCTCTTCAACGCCAGCGCTTCCACCACTGGGGCCTGCTCGGTGACCTATGTCCGGGCGCAGAATACGCTGGCACTATTGACGGACGCAGGGGCAGCGCCAGGCACGACCATTACTCCGGGCAGCGGAACCGCGCAGAACAGCCAATGTGTTCTTAGCGGTGCGGGGTCGAGTGCTTCGACGTCGGGCAATACGTTGACCCTCAGCCTTTCCATTACGTTTCAGACGGCCTTCCAGGGAGTCAAAACGATCTACATGCAGGCTGCCGATCCGTATGGCACAACCGCCTGGCAGGCGGAAGGGACGTGGACGGTCGCGGCCATCCTATTCCCCGCCAACCTCGTATCGTATTGGAGCGGCGATGGCACACCCAACGATAGCGTGTCCAGTTACAACGGAATTCTCGAAAATGGGGCCACCTACGCGGCGGGTAAGGTGAACCAGGCCTTCAGCCTGAATGGCACCAACTCCTACGTCCAGGTGACCGGGACTGGGATGGTCAGCGGAGCGCGGACCTATTGTGCATGGGTGAACCCGCACGCCGGTTCTTCCGCAACGCCGCTACTGGCGGGAGGGGCGGCCGGGGCCGCCGATTTCCTGTCCGTGGTCGGAAGCCGCCTCTTCGTAGACCACTGGGGGGCGCCGACGTACGTGAGCAGCCTGTCGGTGACGCCTGAAAGTTGGAACCACGTCGCAGTGACGTATGACGGAGCGTCGACGATTCAGTTCTACGTGAACGGCGTAGCGGCGAAGGCGATCCGCGGGATCCTCTACAACTACAGCGTTAGCACGCTTGAGATAGGCGGGAACACCTATGGCGGAAGCACTACGGGGCCGTCGTTCAACGGATTGATCGACGAGGTGCAGTGGTACTCTCGAGCCCTCACAGCCAGTGAGATTCAGTCCCTGGCGAGCGGGAACTGAAACTACCTATCCTGCCACCCTCTCCAGGCACTCGGCGCCGCAGATGGCCTCCAGTGCCGCGCGAAACTCGCGGTCCGGTCTCACCTTGGCCGGCACATCCAGCAGGACCGAGAAATCCCTTGGCGCCTCCAGGCGGAATCGAACCTGGGTATCTCCCGGTTTGCGCTGGAACAACTCGTGCAGAGCCTGCGCCCGGTCTGCGCCGCCGTTCCTGCCAAGCCAGACGCGAATGGAGATGACCGCGGGCAGATCCACGCGCGCATTCTCGAGCGGGACGATGTCCTGCACGCTGATCTTCGGCGGAGCGTTCTCTTCGGGCAGGATCAGGCCGCGCACCATCACCGCCTGGTCTTCCACAACCAGGGGTGCCAACCGTTCGTAGCTGGCCGCGAAGACCATTGCCTCCACGGTGCCATTACGGTCCTCGATGGTTAGCGCCGCCCACGGCTTTCCCTCGCGGTTGCGCTTGCGGGCGATTCCCATCAGAACCCCGCACAGCACCACCTCGGTTCCCTTCGTCAGGCCTTCCAGGTTTGCCGTGTTGTGTGTGGCCAGTTCCGAAAGCTTGTCAGCATGCCGGTCCAGGGGATGGCCAGTCACCCAAAATCCCAGCAACTCCTTCTCCCCGGCCAGCTTTTCCTTGTCCCCCCACTCGGGCACGCTGGGCAACATCGCCTGGTGGGGCCCTTCGTCGACAAGGGTGCCGAAAAGGCCTGTCTGCCCGCTTTCGCGGTCGCGCCACACGCGCTGCCCTCCTTCCATGGCGCTCTCCACCGCCGCGAACTTCTGCGACCGCGTTCCTTCCATCGAATCCATGGCGCCGGCGCGGATCAGGCTTTCGATCATGCGCCGGTTCACGGCGCCGAAATCCACCGTTTCGCAGAACTGATGGAGGGAATCGAAGCGCCCGACTTGTTCTCGCGCGCGTGCGATAGCCTCCACGGCGGACTGTCCCAGGTTCTTCACCGCTCCCAGGCCGAAGCGGATTCCCTTGCCGGTCTGCGGCGCTCCATCCGGCGTGAAGCTCCATTCCGAATGGTCTACGTCGGGAGGCAGGATCGGGATCCCCATCTCGCGGCACTCGTTGATGTACTTCACCACCTTGGCCGTGTTTCCGGTCTCCGAGGTGAGCAGCGCCGCCATGAAATCCACCGGGTAGTGCGCTTTCAAATATGCCGTGACAAAGGCCAGGTACGCGTACGCCGCCGAATGCGACTTGTTGAAGCCGTATCCCGCGAATTGCTCCATCAGGTCGAAAACCTTTTCCACCTTCTTCTGCGGAAAGCCGCGCTCGATCGAGCCCCGGATGAAGCGTTCCCGCTGCTTGGCCATCTCCTCGATCTTCTTCTTGCCCATGGCGCGGCGCAGCAGGTCGGCATCCCCCAGGGAATAGCCGGCCAGGCGGTTGGAAATCTGCATCACCTGTTCCTGGTACACGATGACGCCGTAGGTTTCCTCCAGCAGTTCCTTGAGCTCCGGCAGGTCGTACTGGACCGTGCGCCGGCCCCATTTGCGCTCGATGAAGTCGTCGACCATGCCGCCCTGGATCGGGCCGGGCCGGTAGAGCGCGTTCAGAGCCGTCAGGTCCTCCAGGCGGCAGGGCTGGTAGCGCCGCAAAATGTCCCGCATCCCCGCCGACTCGAACTGGAACACCCCGCTGGTGTAACCCTTGCAGAAGATTTCGTAGGTGTCCTTGTCGTCCAGCGGCAGGTCCTCGGGAATCAGATCCGCCCCGTGGCGCTTCTTGATGAGCCGCAGCGCGTCCTGGATCAGGGTGAGCGTGGTCAGCCCCAAAAAATCCATCTTCAGGAGCGCCAGTTTGTCCAGTCCGTTCATGTCGAACTGCGTCACAATTTCGTCGCGGTTCGTCTTGTATAGCGGGATGAGGTCCCTCAGCGGTTGGGGCGAAATCACCACTCCGGCGGCGTGCACCGAACAGTTGCGGGCAAGGCCCTCCAGGCGGAGCGCGACTTTCAGGACATCGTCGATGCGCGGATCCTTCTTGGCCGCCTCGTTGAAACCCGGTTCCTGCTTGATGGCCTCCTCGAGCGAGATGTTCAAGACGTTCGGCACCATCTTGGTGATGCGCTCCACGTCGGCGAACGGCATCTCCAGCACCCGCCCGACGTCCTTAATGGCCGCGCGCGCCCCCAGCGTGTTGAACGTGATGATCTGCGCCACCTGTTCGCGCCCGTATTTCTCGGTGACGTACTGAATCACCTCGCCGCGCCGGTTCATGCAGAAATCGACGTCGATATCGGGAAAGTTGACGCGCTCCGGGTTCAGGAAGCGCTCGAAGAGCAGCCCATACTGCAGCGGGTCGATGTCGGTGATGGCCATCGCGTACCCCACCAGGCTGCCCGCCGCCGATCCACGCCCCGGTCCCACCGGGATTCCCTTGGATTTCGCATAGCGGATGAAGTCCCAGACGATCAGGAAGTACCCCGAGAACTTCATCTTCTGGATCATCTGGATCTCGCGATCCAGACGCTCCGCATACTCCGCGAGATCGTGCTTGAGGATACCCTTGGCGCGCATCGCCTCCAGACGGAAGCGCCGCTTCTCGAAGCCCTGCCGTGCCACGTATTCGAAGTAGGTGTCCGTGGAGTGGCTCTCCGGCACCCCGAAGGTCGGGAACGGCTCGGAGACCTTCTCCAGCTTGACCTGACAGCGTTGGGCGATTTCCCACGTCCGGTCCACCGCGTCTTCCAACTCGCCGAACAGCTCCATCATCTCGTCGCGCGATTTGAGGTAGAAATCGGGCGTGTTCCAGCGCATCCGGTTCGGGTCGTTGAACGACTTGCCGGTCTGGATGCACAGCAGAATCTCGTGTGCCCGCGCGTCGTCCTTCCGCAGGTAGTGGGAATCGTTCGTGGCCACCAGCGGGAGCCCGGTTTCGTGCGACAGCCGGTTCAACTCGGGAGTCAGAATCCGGTCCTGATCCAGGTGATGGTCCTGAATCTCCAGGAACAGGTTGTTGCGCCCGAAAATGTCCGAGTAGGTGTGCGCCAGGCGCCGCGCCTCGTCGTACTTGTCCGCAAGGATGGTCTCCGGGATTTCGCCGCGCAGGCAGGCCGATAGGCAGATGAGCCCCTTGGAATGCCGCGACAACAGGTCCAGGTCCACGCGCGGCTTGTAATAGAAGCCTTCCAGATAGGCCGTCGAGACCAGCTTGATCAGGTTGCGGTAGCCTTCCTGGTTCTCGCACAGGAGGACCAGGTGGTGGTACCGGTCGGTATCGCTGCGTGTTTTGTGGCCCTGCCCGGAGACGTACATCTCGCAGCCAATCACCGGGTGGACGCCCGCCGCCCTGGCGGCGTTATAGAATTTGACAGCGCCGAACAGGTTTCCGTGGTCCGTCATGGCGACCGCGGGCATCTTCTGCTCGACCACGATCTTCATCAACTGGTCGATATCGCAGGCGCCGTCAAGCAGGGAATAGTCGGTGTGGCAGTGCAGATGGACGAAGGACATCGCTCGGGTCAGCTCCTCACTTCGCGGCCGGACACCCCATTTTACTGCTTTCGAAGTATCAGCCCCCAACCAGGCGGGCTGCCGCAATAGGAGATCGAAGTGCCCATCTCCCGTCCGGTGATGCTGAGGTCCGCCGTGAGTTTCGGGCCCGCGATCCTGTAGGGTGACCGCCAGTGCATGAGACTGCCGAACCAGCTCCGGTTGTCGCGGATGCGGTCGGCCCTGAAATCCCTGCCTCCGGCGCTCTGGGAGCCGGCCAGGCAGGACGGTCGGCAAGGGGCCCGATGCGATCCGTCACCCGCACAGGATGTGTAGTGCTCCAACTGCCGCCGGCACAGAGAATTCCCAGGTGGTGGTGAGGCCCCAAGTCGGGCTGACGAGCAGAGCCACACCCGGCAGCATGGCCAGGCCACCGCACCGCTCCTACTTCCAGGCCAGCAGGGGCCGAAGAGCAAGCCCCCGAGGCCCAGGATCGCCACGCCCGCTTCCTCAGGCGAACCAGAGAGCCAGACGACGAGGCCAGAGAACACGAGGGGTATTGGGATCGCCAGGGCCATCAGCGTCCCCACGATGCGTGCTGTCCAGCGACCCACGACGGCTGCCCGCCAGGTCGCGGAATCCAGGGCCTCCACGCTATCCAACCTACGCCGAACCGACGTCTGGTTTCCTTCCTATAGCTTTCGGAGCTTCAGCCCCCATCCACGCGGGCCGCCGGCGAACACGAGGAAGGCGCGCATTTCGCGTCCCCGAATGGAGACTCCCGCCGTGAATCCAGCGCTGCGGATTTCGTAGGGCTCCCGCCAATGCATCAGATTGCCGAACCAGCTCCGATTGTTGCGAATGCGGCCGCCGGTAAACGGCGTGTCGCCGATCCGCCCCGAGACTTCGCCATCGCCGGCGATCCGGAACTCCACCTGGAGCGGAGGGGGCTGCGGAAGCGCGCCCTGCCAGGTTCCAACCAGCTCGGGCGATGGGCGCAGGGGCGGCGTCATGAGCGGCGGCTGACCGAATATCTCGTTGGCGCACAATAGGATGAACAGAGCTACGAGGGCGCCGGTAATCCCCAGCGCCGTCCTGGGAACCTGCCATGCGACGGCGGATGGCGGGGGCCCCGCGGCGATGCGCCACCAGCAGAGCAGGCTCAAGAGGCCAGTGGCCGCCGGCGCCAGGAACAGCAACGATGCGTTGAAGCGCCAATCGACGGCGAGGAGCAGCCCAAAGCCGGACAGGGCGACGAGTCCGCCCCATCCTTCCCATCTCCAGGTGAGGAGCAGCCCGAGAAACAGACCGGTCAAACCAATCAACTGCAGATTCTGATGCCAGCTCAGACTGAAGACTGGCGGCGGTCCTTCGCCCACCACGAAGGCCAGGAAGAAGAGGGCCATCAGCGTGCCCACGATTCGCGCCGTCCAGCGGCCCAGTATGGCGGCCCGCCAGGAGGCGGCATTCAGCGTCCTCATGCCAATCAGTTTCCGCTCGAAACGGCGCGAAAGTCCCTTCGGAATTGCTTCGGAATGCCCGATTCAGTTCTTCGCGTGGCGCAGGTGCAACCCGATTTGTGCAGCAATCGAGTCTGCGGCCTCGGTTTGCGCCTTTTCCTCGTCCGCCAGCGGGCGGGCGGAATTGTCCGCCCAGATGACCGTGCCGGTATGGACGTCGACCAGACGGGTGGTAATCATGAGCTGGCCGGCGGAAGTGCGCACCGCGCCTTCCACTAGAACGTCCAGCCCCAGCAATCGTCCCATGAGTCCCATCGACATGCCCACCCGCTGATGGCGGCGCACGGTGGAGGGCGAGACCACTTGGACGCGTTCGAGTTTTGACAGGTCCGTCACGAGTAAGTCCGTGACATGGCGGGCGAGAGCGGCACCCTGGGCATCGGGATCGAGTGTCTCGAACGGCACCACTGCCAGGCTGGCATCGCCCCCTCGGCGAGCGACGTATCGCGAAGGAACGTAGAACTGCCAGTATATGAATCCCGCCAGGACGGCCGCTGCCGAGGCCACCGCCGCCCATCGGGGCAGGCTCCTTCGGGCGCGGGCGGGCGGGACTTCCGGCGCGGCCGGCACAAACCGGTACCCCCGCCGCGGAACTGTCTCGATATACGGGGCGCCACCGGCTTCCTCTTCGAGCGCTTTTCGGAGAATGGATATGTTGCGAGCCAGGCCGACTTCGTCAACCGTGGTATCCGGCCAGACCCGGCTGATCAAGTCGGCCTTCTCGACGATCCGCCCGCGGTGTTCCAGCAGGACGTGCAGGGTGTCGATGGCTTTGGGAACCAGCGGGACGGCCTGTCCCTGGCGGAACAGCTGCCGCTGCTCCGGGTCGTAGCGGTACGGCCCGAATTCGTAGTTGGCCATGGGCTGCGCCGGGTTGCCAGGGAGTGTGGTAGGCACGGGCAGATTCGAACTGCCGACCTGTCGCTTAGGAGGCGGCCGCTCTATCCAACTGAGCTACGTGCCCACTCTGTCCTAATTGTACCCTCAGGCGCTCTTTCTGCGAAGGCCCTTCTGCCCGATATCCTTGCGGTAGTGCATCCCGTCAAAGTGGATGTGTCCGGCGGCACGGTACGCCCCGTCGATGGCTGCGGCCAGGGTCGGGCCTCCAGCGGTTACGCCCAGAACCCGGCCGCCTGCCGTCTCCAGGCCCTGAGGTCCCACTCGGGTGCCGGCGTGGAACACGGTGGCCCCCAGAGCTTCCGCGGGCTCGATGCCACGGATCCTGATGCCGGTCTGGTAGGCGCCGGGGTATCCGCCCGAGGCTAGGACGACGCACACGCTCGGTCCCGGACGCCATTCAAGCTTCGCGTTCCGGAGCGTTCCCTCACTGGCGGCCAGCAGGGCCGGCACGAAGTCCGAGGCCATGCGGTGCATGATTGGTTGCGTTTCCGGGTCGCCCAGGCGCACATTGAACTCCAGCACTTTGGGCCCGGAATCGGTCATCATGAGCCCGGCGTATAGGAAGCCGGAGAACTGCATGGCCTCCACGGTGGGAAGCATCACGCGCGTGAGAATCTCCTGCGTTTGTGCCTCGGTCAGGATGGCGTCGTCGCAATAGGCGCCCATGCCGCCAGTGTTGGGCCCGGTGTCGCCGTCGAACGCCGCCTTGTGATCCTGCGTGACGGCTAATGGCAGCACGTCGCGGCCATCGCAGAGCGCGATGAAGCTCACCTCCTCGCCCCGCAGGAACTCCTCGATGACCAGAGGCCAGCGGAGTTCGCGGAGGGCCGATTCGGCTGCGGGGCGGTCGTGGGCGATGACCACGCCCTTGCCGGCAGCCAGACCGTCCGCCTTGAGCACTACCGGGAAGCCGAAGCGATCGAGCGCCTTTCGGGCTTCCGCCTCATTGGCGGCGGTGACGAAGGCGGCCGTCGGGATCCCGCTCCTCACGAAAAAGTCCTTTGCGAATACCTTGCTGCCTTCCAGTTGGGCGGCGTCCCGGCTCGGCCCGACGATTCGTTTTCCGCGGGCGCGGAACAGATCCACCACGCCGGCCACCAGCGGCGCCTCCGGCCCGACAACGGTGAGGTCGGCGCCAATTTCATCGGCGACAGCGAGGAAGGTTTCCGGATCTGCTGAGCGGACCGGAATGTTCTGTCCGATCTCCGCGAAGCCGGGATTGCCCGGGGCGCCAAAGACAGACACCCCGTCCGATTGTGCCAGTTTCCACCCGAGCGCGTGTTCGCGCCCTCCGCTGCCAAGGACTAGGATTTTCATTGTCGATACAATGATAGCGAATGCAGGAGACGTACGATGTCGTGGTGGTGGGCGCGGGCCATGCGGGGTGCGAGGCCGCCAGGGCGTGCGCGCGGATGGGTCTGAGGACGGCCATGGTCGCCATGAACCTCGACCTCATCGCGCAGATGTCCTGCAATCCGGCCATCGGGGGCATCGCCAAGGGTCATCTGGTTCGGGAGATCGACGCGCTTGGTGGCCTGATGGGCGAGGTGGCAGACGCGGTGGGGATCCAGTTTCGCCTGTTGAACACCAGCCGGGGTCCCGCGGTGTGGTCGCCGCGCGCGCAGATGGACAAGAGGCAGTACCGTGTGCGGATGCGGCAGGTTCTCGAGGATGAGCCCAACCTGCGGATCAAGCAAGCTGAAGTGTCCGGCCTGCGTCTTGAGGGTCGGCGTGTAACGGGTGTACAGTTGCGCGATGGCCGGAGCGTGGCCGCCAATGCCGTCATCGTAACAACCGGGACGTTCTTGAACGGGCTGGCTCACGTGGGCGAGCAGCAGTACAGTTGCGGCCGGAATGGTGAGGCCCCTTCTGAGTTGCTGGGCAGCCAACTGCGGGGCTTGGGGCTGCGGTGGACTCGGCTGAAGACCGGCACGCCCCCGCGCCTGGACGGCCGGACAATCGACTGGACCCGGTTTGAGGCCCAGCCTGGCGACGCGGTTCCGACTCCGTTCTCTTTCCTCACACCGTCCATCGATCGCCCCCAGATTCAATGCCACATCGGATACACGACTGCGGAAACACGCCGCATCCTGCAGGAGGCGATTCCGCGATCGCCCCTGTACAGCGGGCAGATCCAGGGCGTTGGGCCGCGTTATTGCCCGTCCATTGAAGACAAGATCGTCAAGTTTCCGGACAAGCTGCGTCACCAGATATTCCTGGAGCCGGAAGGCCTGGATACGCACGAGGTGTACGTGAACGGCATGTCGACCAGCATGCCGATTGACGTTCAGATGGAGGTGGTGACTTCGATCCCCGGGCTGGAGCGGGCCGAGATGATCCGCCCCGGCTATGCGATCGAGTACGATGCCATCGATGCGCGGGAACTGGCACACACGCTGGGGGCGAAGTCGATCCAGGGGCTGTATCTGGCCGGGCAGATCAACGGCACTTCGGGGTACGAGGAGGCGGCGTGTCAGGGGTTGGTGGCCGCGCTCAACGTCGGCAGCGAGGCTCGTGGGGGGGATCCGGTGGTGATCGGGCGGACGGAGGGGTACACGGGCATCCTGATCGACGACCTGGTCACCAAGGGCGCAGACGAGCCGTACCGCATGTTCACTTCCCGCGCTGAATTCCGCCTGCACCTCCGCATTGACAATGCCGACGAACGCCTGACGCCCGCCGGGCGCCGCGCCGGCTTGGTCACGGACGCGCGCTGGGAGGTTTTCGTGCTGAAGCAAGCCCAGAAATGCAGGCTGGTGCAGGCTCTCGAGCATCACCGGAACGGGCAGTGGCTGAAGCGCCCTGATGCCTCCATACAGGAGATTCTGCCATGGGTCCGCGAAGTTTTGGGGGGTGAACCGGTTCGCGGGCTGCTGACCACGGTAGAGACGGAGGCCAAGTACGCAGGCTACATTTCGCAGCAGGAGCGCCAGATGGAGAGGGTCAAGCAGGCGGATGGCCGGAGGATTCCGGCGGATTTCAGGTATTCCGGGATCCCCGGTTTGTCGCGGGAGATCCAGGAGAAGTTGGACCGCGTGCGCCCCGTGACTTTGGGGCAGGCTGGGCGCATCCCCGGTGTCACCCCGGCGGCGATTGCCGTCCTGGACATCTATTTGAGGGTTGGCCGTGTTTACTGAGACCCTGCGGGCACGCCTTGCCGGGATTGTGGATTTGTCCCCGGTGCAGCTATCCGCTCTGGAGGCGCATTACGATTTGCTGTTGCGCTGGAACCGGGTCTTGAATCTGACGCGCGTCGAGCGAATGGAAGAGGCGGTCGAGCGGCACTACTGCGAATCGCTGTTCCTGGCAGCTCACCTGCCCGCCGGGGCGATCCGTATCGCCGACATCGGTTCGGGCGCGGGCTTTCCAGGCTTTCCGGTTGCCATCGCGCGGCCCGATTGCCACGTGACTTTGATCGAATCGCATCAGCGGAAGGCAGTCTTCCTGCGCGAGGCCAGCCGGGACGTTCCCAACCTTCGAGTGTTGGCTCAGCGGGCAGAGGCGGTGAGGGAGAGCTTTGACCACGCGATCTCGCGTGCCGTGAGTTATGCAGATTTGGCAAGGCCCCTAATGCATATGGCTGGAACTGTCGATCTACTAACTGGCCGGGAGTCTCCGCCAGAGGCGATGCTCTGGGATTGGAGCCTTGCGATTCCGCTGCCGTGGGGAGACCAGCGGTTTCTGCGAATTGGGACCGTGTTGTCCGTGAAGTGAAGGTGAGCTGGTGTTCTGGGGACGTGGCGCAGGCCGCCCCGGGGCATCTCTGAGGCCCGAGTGTCGCAGAGCGTCTAGTATCCACGCCGGATCGCAGCGGCGGAGCCCGGGTTGGTTTCCGCGCACAGGGCTTTCTATGGAGCCGGCATCGGAGTGCAGGGTCTCGCGCCTGCTCATGGTTCATCGCAGGGCTCCAATGCAGGCGCATCGCCTGCGGCGCAGATTCCCGACCCGTTAGTAGATCGACAGTTCCAGCCAGAAGTGTTTGGCGTAGGGACTTGTCCCTGCGGGGTCCCGACTCTGGAGGCCCGACCGGCGTTTGGCGTGTTTCACGTGAAACGGTTCGGGGCCAGAAGCTCCTGTTTCACGTGAAACATACCGGGAACATCCTAACGCACAGCATCAGACCACCCAGCTATGACTCGCAAGCCAAATCAGCAACCAAGCCTGGCTGGGCTACACCACCCTGACGCCAGGATCCCCAACCCAGATTTGGCCTCGTTCCGTCACAGACCACCCCGGCACCCCTCCCTGCACAACCTCCAAAGCCCCCCCAAAAAAACCCCGTCCCAACCGTCTCTCCGCCGACCCCCCATGTTACTATGACCGCTTGAGCAGAGTTCTCGCCATCGCAAACCAGAAGGGCGGAGTCGGAAAGACTACCACCGCCATCAACCTGGCCGCCTCCCTAGCGGCCAACGACCTCCGTGTCCTGGTCATCGACTCCGACCCCCAAGGTAACGCCACCACCGGCCTCGGTGTCGCCAAAGACCCCTCGCACCCCAGCCTCTACCACGTCCTGCTTGGCGACGTTCCTCCGAAAGACGCCATCGTACCCACTGATTTTGAAGGTCTCAGCCTCATCACCGCCGACAAAAATCTAGTAGGCGCCAACCTGGAACTAGTCGGCCTAGACACCCGCGAATTGCGTCTCCGCCAGCGAATCGCCGACATCCGCAGCGACTACCACTTCATCCTGATCGATTGTCCGCCGGCCCTCGACCTCCTTACTCTCAATGCCCTGCTGGCTGCCGATGCCGTCCTGGTCCCGATCCAATGCGAGTTCTTCGCCCTCGAGGGAATCTCCGAACTCATCGACACCATCCAGCGCATCCGCGAGTCCTTTGGCCACCCCCTGGAAATCGCCGGAATACTCCTCACCATGTTCGATGACCGCACCAATCTGACACGCCAGGTTGCGGCTGACCTCAAAGAGTTCTTTGGGGATCAGGTCTTCCGCACCGTCATTCCGCGAAGCATCCGAATTGCAGAAGCACCCAGCTTTGGCAAGACGATCCTGGCATATGACCCCCGCTCGCGCGGCGCCGAAAGCTATATCCAATTGGCAAAGGAGCTCCTGGACCATGAACAAGCCAGACAATCCCCGTCGAGCCCTCGGTAAGGGCCTCGGCGCGCTCCTGCCAACCCGTGCGCCCCAGATGCAGTCTACGGACCTCCCGCTGCCGCCGCCCTCGGACCCGCCGTCGCAAACCGTTCCCATCGATTCCATCGATGCGAATCCGATCCAGCCGCGGCGCGTTTTCCAGGGAGAGCGGCTCGCCGAACTCGCCCAGTCCATCAGGGCTAACGGCATTATCCAGCCTCTGGTGCTGCGCAAAGCCGGCGACCGCTTTCAACTCGTCGCCGGAGAGCGCCGCTGGCGCGCAGCCAAACTGGCCGGACTCGACCGCGTTCCTGCCGTGGTTCAGGACATCCCGGACGACCGCCTCCTTGAGATCACCCTCATTGAGAACATTCAGCGCGAGGACCTGAATCCCATCGAGACCGCCAACGCCTTCAGCCGACTCGCCAACGATCTCTCGCTCAGCGCCGAGGAAATCGGCCGCCGCACCGGAAAAGACCGCACCACCATCGCCAACTCCCTCCGCCTCCTGCAACTCCCCGCCGACATCCAGCAACTCGTCTCGGAACGCCGCCTGTCCGCGGGACACGCCCGCTGTCTCCTCTCGCTCCCCAACGCCGACCTCCAGCGTGAGGTTGCCGAGAAGGCTGTCGCCCAGGGATGGAGCGTCCGCCAGATGGAGCGCACCACTCAGAAGATGACGGAGGGCCGCCAGGCCAAGCACGCCGACGAGGTCGATATCGACCCCAACGTCAAGGCCGCCATCGAGGAGATGTCGCGCGTATTGGGGACGAAAGTAAAGATCGTCGAGAAGGCCAGGCAAAAGGGCCGCATCGAGATCGAGTACTACTCTGCCGATGATCTGGACCGCATTTACGGCGTCATCGTCGGCGAGCAGTAGCCTACTTCAGAGACTTCAGGATCTCTTCCAGTTCTCTGCGGATCTCGGGTAACGGGTCCGACGAGAACATCTCCTGCTGAACGCGCTTGGCCGCCACCGGCTTCGGACCCCGTGCCGCTGCCTGCAAAGACTGCCGGGCGCCCTCGATCGTGAACCGCCTCTCGTACAGCAGGTGCTTGATCCGCAGCAGCAACTCCACGTCCTTGCGGCGGTACAGTCTATGGCCCCTGCCGGACTTCTTCGGCGAGAGCACCGCGAACTCGGTCTCCCAAAACCGCAACACATAGGGCTCCAGACCCAGGAGTTCGCTGACTTCGCCGATC
>Ga0265323_10000565_pt1 | contig 20524 bp, 22 predicted proteins | sample 41225metaG_FD_193580 | JGI IMG/M metagenome (GOLD analysis project Ga0265323, IMG submission 193580) | Rhizosphere microbial communities from Carex aquatilis grown in University of Washington, Seatle, WA, United States - 4-12-25 metaG | ecosystem: Host-associated > Plants > Roots > Rhizosphere...
CGCGCGGCCCGACCCCCTTGCGCGCGACCCGGCCCCTTGCGCGCAGCCCGGCCCCTTGCGCGCGACCCGGCCCCTTGTGCGCGACCCGGCCCCTTGCGCGCAGCCCGGCCCCTTGCGCGCGACCCGGCCCCTTGTGCGCGACCCGGCCCACTTGCGCACGACCCGGCCCCTTGCGCGCGGCCCGGCCCCTTGCGCACGACCCGGCCCCTTGCGCGCGACCCGGCCCCTTGCGCGCGGCCCGGCCCCTTGCGCGCGGCCCGGCCCCTTGCGCGCGGCCCGGCCCCCTCGCGCGCGAGCCGGCCCCTTGCGCGACCCGGCGGGCCCTGGGGGCCCGCGCGGACGAGGGCGTCCGCCCCACAACGCACTGCGCTAACCTGACAAGTGCCGGGAGGCTCCAAATGAAACTCGCCGCCACGCTCCTTGTGTTCTGCGCCGCTGCCGTTGCCCAGCCCCTGGGCTGCGATCTGAGCGGCTATCGCCCGCTCGACGGTCTGCACGCCGCCGTCAGCCAGGGCTTCCTGGAAGTGACCTGGACCGGCGAGCGCCAGGAGCAACTCCGCGCCAGCTTCGGCCGCCGCGATGGCCAGCCGCTGGTGCACGAACTGGCGGTCTTCACCGCGGGCCGCTGGGTCTCCCTCGGCCGCGACCTCTCGCCCGAGTTCCAGATCACCAGCGGCCGGCGCCGCCTCTCGGAACAGCAGATGGCGCCCTTGCGCGAACTCGGCGTGGCCTTCACTCCCGAGGTGGTGGAGCGCGAGAAGTGGAACGCCTTCTGGGATGCCCCGCTGATGATCCCCGGCAGCCCCGGCAAGGCCATGGACATGCCCCGCAAGGCCGACGAGGTCCGCCGCGCCTGGGCTCAATTCCACTCCACCGCCTGCCAGGTGAAGACCGATGGCGGGCGCCTGGAGGTGACCTTCCCCGGCGCCGGCGCCGGCATCTTCTCGGGCGAGTTGCGCTTCACCGTCTACCACGGCTCCAACCTGCTGCGCCAGGAACTGATCGCCAGCACCGATCAGCCTTCGGTGGCTTACAAGTACACCGGCGGGCTGAAGGGCTTCACCATCGGCAAGTGCTCCGAAGTGGATTGGCGGGACACGGCGCGCGACTGGCAGCATTACTCATTCGGCGGGCCGGTGAACCAGGACGCGGTGGGGCTGCGCGCGCGCAACCGCCTGGGCATCCTGCAGGCGTGCGGCGGCGCGCTGGGATTCCTGCCGCCCTCCCACAAATTCTTCTTCGCCCGCGAGATCGAGACCAATCTCGGCTACGTGTACTACCGCAAGGACAGCGATACGGCGTTCGCTATCGGTGTCCGCCAGCCGGACCGTGAGGAAGGCTACAAGCCCTGGGGCACGAGCCCGGAAGAGTGGGACCGCAGCGTACGGGAGGCACGCGGAGAGACCGACAACTTCGCCCTCTACAACGCGCCGCCTGGAACCCGCCAGCGCATGCCGGTGTATTTTTACCTGAGCGCCGCCGGTGTTCCAGCCACCCAACAGCACATCATGGCCTATACCCACGACGACGTTTTCAAGCCGCTCGCCGGGTTCAAGGTGCTGGTCAGCCACTTCCATTTCCACATCAACGAACACCTCACCGACGGCGGCAGCATGGACGAGATGCCCTCGTGGATTCCGGTCTTCCGCGGCCTCGGGGTCAACGCCGCCATCGTGGCCGACTTCCATTCCGACTCCCACCCGTCCGACACCGGATCAGTCCGCCTCAACGAGCAGAAGGTGTACTTCGAAGGCTGCCGCCGCTTCTCCGACAACGAGTTTCTGCTGATCCCCGGCGAGGAGCCCGACGCCAATTTCGGCGGCCACTACATGTTCGTCTTCCCCAAGCCGGTCTACTTCACCCACCTGCGCAAGCCGGCCGCTCCGCCCGCCCAGCCCTACCTGGAGACGCTCCCGCCGTGGGGCAAGGTCTACCACACCACCTCCGCCTCCACCGAGATGCGACTTCTGAACGACGAGCGTGGCCTGGTGTGGCAGACCCACCCGCGCACCAAGGGCTCCACGGGCTATCCCGACGCCACCCACACCACGGATTTCTTCCATAGCGAGCGCTTCATCGGTGCGTCCTTCCAGTCGCTGCCCGTCGACCAGTCCGAGCGGCGCATCTGCGAAGCCCGCTGCCTCGGCCTGCTGGACGACATGAACAACTGGAGCGGCGCCAAGTACATGATCGCCGAGGGCGACACGTACATGAAGTATCCCGACGACGAGACCTATCCGCAGATGGAGGTCAACTACGTCAAGCTCCCCGGTATCCCCAAATTCGACCAGCCATGGACACCGGTGCTCGACGCCCTACAGAAGGGCGACTACTTCGTCACCACCGGCGAGGTGCTCTTCAAGAGCTGGGCCATCGAGGGCACCGGCGCCCACCGGTTCTACAATGCCCTGGTGGAATGGACCTTCCCGCCGGAATTCGCCGAGCTGGTGTGGGGCGACGGCACCACCACCCATCGCCAGGAGATCCCGCTGGCCGATATGGCGCCGCTGAGCGGCCACCAGTTCCATATCCCCTTCGATGTGGCCGGCAAGAAGTGGGTCCGCTTCGCGGTGTGGGATTCCGCCGGCAACGGCGCCCTCACGCAGCCGGTGCACTTGCAGTAGGAACGAAGCGTGTGCCGCCTGCCGCGGGCGATTGCAGTCGATGTGTAGAAACGCGGTCTTAGCCCGTCCATCATCCCGGATTTCCCCTTCCCGGCGCCTGCGCCGGCTTCAGCTTGGCGATCAAACCAGTCAGCGCCGCCGGCGATCCGCCGGCTACCGCCGCCGCGCGGTTTTCCTCGCGCACCAGTTTCACTTCCCGCGCAATCACCGGCGTCTCCCGCGGAGCGCGTATGCCCACCCGCACCCGCGTGCGGCCGATGTGCGCGATCACAATTTCAATGGCATCGCCGATCAGGATGGTTTCCCCTTCCCGGCGCGACATCATCAGCATGCGGCCGCCACCCCTTCGGATGGCAGCGGATGCTGGTGCGAATAGCCGCCCTCCTGCGCCACCGCCTGAACGGCTTTCAGGTTCTTCAGGTTGATAATCACCGGGGCCAGCAGATTCGCCGTGCAGCCGGTTTCCCGCACCGACAATACCGCCAGACAATTCACTTCTTCCCCAATGCGGGGCTGCCGGTTCGCGGGCAGGCCCACCAGGGCCAGGTCTTCCTCGCTGGCCGTCAGACGGTAGTCGGATTTCACCGCCCGAACCGGCAGCGTGATGAAGCACAGCGCTGGATCGTCCACGCTTTGCAGAAACATCACCGGGTCGGTGTGGGTAAAATGCACCGCGACAAAGCGCCGGCGGTCTTCAAATCCTGGAAGCCCGCAGGGAAACTCGATTTCCGACGCCTGCTCCCAGGTGATCGCTCCCAGATTCTTCGTATTCAGAAACAGCATGCCACCTCACTCACTAAAAAACATCGGCGGGCCGGGGTGGAACCTTTAGTCCGCCCTGCTCCCTGCTAGAATCGGAGGTTCATGCGATCCCGCGGTTTTATCTGTCTGATCCTGGGGATGTGGCTGGCCGGCGGCGTGGTCCTCCAAATGGTAGCTTCCAGCAACCTCCGGGTGGCCGCGACCGCCGTCAGCGACCCGCATCCCAGCGCCGCCGCCCGCATCTACAAGCTGGGAGTGGCCGACTCGCGCATGCTCCTCCGCTACCAGGCCGACGAGATGAACCGCGAGGCCCTGGAAACCTGGGAGTATGTGCAGCTCTTCGGCAGCGTGCTCTTCTTCTTTTTCCTGCTCTTCGCCACCATGGAAGACAAGGTCGCCCTGGCCCTGGCCCTGCTCCTGGTCTTTCTTGTGGCGCTGCAACGCTTCCTGGTGACGCCGGAATTGCAGGGGATGGGCCGGCTCCTGGACTTCGTCCCGCAGTCCACCCCGTCGCCCTACCGCGGACGCATCGAGGTCCTCGGCAACACCTACCTGGGTATGGAAATCGGGAAATGGGTGGCCCAACTGGGATTGGCCGCGGTCGTCATGTCGCGGTCGCGCCGGCGTTCACACCACTCCGGGCGCAAGATCGATGTGATCGATAAAGCCGATAACCGACATGTCGATCGGTGAGCCCGGCCGCCCCACCGACGTCATGGCGCCGAAGCCTTCCAGCACCAGCAGTACCTTGTCCCCTATGCCCGCATTCACCGCGTCCACCGCCACCACCGCCGTGCCGCGGTCGCTGCCGTCCAGGTTCAGCGGCTGCACCAGCAGCAGCTTCAGCCCTTCGTGACTGGCGTGCTTCTCGGTCGCCACCAGCTCCCCAACCACCCGGGCTATCAGCATGCCTTGGCCTTCCCGCCCGCCGGCGCCCTCTTCTTCTTCGCCGCCGGACCCAGGTGCACCGAGTCCACGATGCCCACAATGGCGGTGTCGAACGGCGGCGCTCCCGGCGCGAACGGCAGACTGGCTTCCTTGCCGCGCACCCAGTACACCAGTTCGCCGGCGCCCGCTCCGGTCGAATCCCCGCACACCAGGCGCTTGCCGGTGGCCTTCAACTCCGGCGTCAGCGGCTGCACGATCAGCAACCGGTGACCCTCCATCTCGGGGTGTTTCACCGTGGCCCAAACGCAACCGACCACCCGGCCCAGATACATAGCGTCAATCCAGGTGGACTTCGTCCACAATTCCGATGATCACCGTGTCCACCGGCGTGTCCTTGCAGCCCTGCGCCATGCGCGCCGAACTGCCCGACACGGCGATGACACGCTCCTTGTACCCGGCGCTCACCGTATCCACCGCCACCACGTAACCGGACTCATCCTGGCCTTCGGGCGATATGGGCTTGAGGATCAGCAGGGTCTTCCCCTCGAGCCGGGGGTCTTTCCGTGTGGCCACCACCGTGCCCACTACGCGGGCGAGAATCATGTGGATCCCGTCGCCCGCCTACTTGCCGGCGGCCTGTGCCTGCGACTTGCCGATCGGCAGCACGTCTTCCAGGCTCTGGTGCGGGCGCGGAATCACGTGCACCGCGATCAGTTCTCCCACGCGGCGGGCGGCGGCCGCGCCGGCGTCCGTGGCTGCGCGAACCGCGGCCACATCCCCGCGAACCATCGCGGTGACATACCCCGATCCGATTTTCTCGAAGCCCACCAGCGTTACCTTGGCGGCCTTCACCATCGCGTCGGAGGCCTCGATCAATGCCACCAGCCCGCGAGTTTCGATCATTCCTAAAGCTTCACCCATGCGATCTTCTCCCGATTTCCTTTAAGCCCCGCGCGCTTTGATGGCCTCATCCACCAGGCCGATCAATTCCGCGCGCGTCACGTAAAACCGTTCCTCGCCGCCGCACTCACTGGCGCCGGCCGCCACGTCCTCGGCCGAGAGCGGACAGCCCCGCTCGCCTGCGTTCTTCGCCTTCACTCCGTACCGCGCCCGCGAATCCAGCAGCTTGTCCACTTCCGAGCGCGGCAGCAACTTGGCGCCGCCCAGCAGTTCCGCCACCAGCGCGATGCGCGCGAAATGCTCCATCGTCTCCATGCGGAAATACGCCTGGAACACGTCCTCGCCGTAGCACACCGCCCCGTGGTTGCCCATCAGCAGCGCGTCGTACTTGGGAATCAGCGGCACCATGGGGTCGGTCAGCGCCGGCGTCCCCGGCAACCCGTAGGCCGCCAGCGGAACGCACCCCAGGCCGATGATCACCTCCGGCAGCAGCGCGTCGCTCAGCGCCCGTCCGGCCGTGGCGTAACCCGTGGCCACCGGCGGATGGGCATGCACCACGGCGCGAATCTCCGGCCGCATCTCGTAAATCTTCAGGTGCATGGCGATCTCGGTGGTCCCCTGCCGCCGCCCGGAGATTTTGTTCCCCTGGTAATCCAGCACGATCAGGTCGTCCGGCGCCATCATCCCCTTGCAGGTGCCCGTGGGAGTAGCCAGAATCCGCTCCGCGTCCAGACGGATGGTGATGTTCCCGTCGTTGGCGGCAACCCACCCCTTCTGAAATACCAGGCGGCCGATCTGGACGATGTCGTCGCGGTACTCCCGCTCTGTCTTCACCATGGAGAATCATCGATTGTAGCAGAATGCACCACGGCCCAAACCGTCCAGCGCTGCCCAAAACCAGCCTGGTTGTTATGATGGGTGCAGATGGATCCACGCCGTATGTGCCCGCACTGCCGGGCCTTCATCACCAACCGCGACCGCGTTTGCCCCTACTGTCACGAATCCGTGGGCACCCGCGCCGTCGATCGCCGCGACGACGGGCCCATTGGAGGATTCATCCCCCAGCGCAATTTCACCACGGTGCTGATCCTGCTGATCAATTTCGGCCTCTGGGCCGCCACCGTGGTCGCCAGCATGAACGCCGGCAACCAGAAGGCGCTGATGGACCTCGACAATTACACCCTCGCCAATTTCGGGGCGAAGTGGGCGCCGTTCATCCTCGGCCGCGGCGAGTACTGGCGGCTGGTGACCGCCGGATTCCTCCACGGCGGCCTGATCCACATCGCCATGAACTCCTGGGCCATGTTCGATTTGGGCGCCGACGTGGATGATCTCTACGGCACCAGCAGGATGCTGGTGATCTACTTTGCCTCCACCGTCTGCGGGTTCGGCGCCAGCACCTTGTTCAGCCATTCGCTCTCGATCGGGGCGTCGGCCGGCATCTGCGGCCTGATCGGCGCCATGATCGCACTCGGCATGCGCCGCCAGAACCCCACCGGCGACGCCATCAAGCAAGCCTACCTGCGCTGGGTGGGCATGATCCTGGTGATGGGCTTCCTGCCCATGTTTAACATCGATAACTTCGCCCACATCGGCGGCCTGGCGGGCGGATTCGCGGTGGCCTACGCCGCCGGCGAGCGCGGCCGCGCCGGCTCCCCCACCGAAATCATGTGGCGCATCGCCGCCGGCCTGTGCATCCTGATTACAGTCTGCTGTTTTCTAAAGATGTACTTGTCCATGGGCCAGACTATGCAACAATAAGGACGGTATGAAAGTTCGTGCCATTCTCCTCGCAATTGCGCTGAGCCTCGGCTTGGCCGCGGTTTCCCCGGCGAAGTCGACCGGATTTACAGGCAGCGCCAGGGCCAAAGCCGCCGCCCGCAAGAATGCCAAAAAGCAGATGAAGGCCCGCCGCAAGGCCACCAAAGTACGGTCCGCGGTCAGACGGCCGGTAAAGCACTAAGCCCGCGCGCCCCCGCCCGCTGACTCTCCCACACCCGTAATCCGTCCGTAAGCACTCCGGCCCGCGACGCGCCGCGCACCAGGCCGGTGCAGCCACTCCCTCACCGCCGGGGCTCGGAACGCGCATCGGAGCCGCTCCCGTGAGGAAGCGGACCTGGCGGCTGCCGGCTTTCCCCCACCCCCTCCTCGTCCCGGTGTTATCATTTCAGCTTCCGTAAGGAGAGTGGACACGCCCATGCACACAACCGCCGCCGGACTCCTCCTGCTGGTCCTGGCTGGAGCCATGAATGGCAGCTTTACCCTGCCCATGAAGTTCACCCGCAAGTGGGCCTGGGAGAACACCTGGCTGGCGTGGACCGTCTTCGCCCTCGCCATCTTCCCCATCGGGCTCACCCTGCTTACCAATCCCTCGCTCGCCGCGGTCTATTCCAAAAGCGGCCTGGCGCCCGTGCTGATCGCCGCCGCTTGCGGCGCCGGTTGGGGCATCTCCCAGGTCTTCTTCGGCCTGGCCGTGGATTCGCTCGGCATCGCCCTGGCTTTCTCCGTCATCCTGGGGATCTCCACCGTGGTCGGCTCGCTGATCCCCTTCTTCACCGATTCCCGCTACACCCCGTTCAGCAGCCAGGGTCTGGCCATTCTGGGCGGCGTGGCGCTGGTGGTGGCGGGCGTGCTGATCTGCGCCAAGGCCGGGCGCGAGCGTGAAGCCGCCCTCGGCGCCGGACCCAAGCCGGGCCAGGCGTCGGTGGGCCGCGGCCTGCTCTTCTGCCTCTGTAGCGGATTGGGATCGGCCCTGGTGGGGCTCGGCCTGCAATACGGCCAGCCCGCCGCGCAGGCCGCCGAGTCGCTCGGCGCCAGCCCCATGTTCAAAAATATGGCCGCCTTCCTGCCACTCATGGTGGCCGGCGCGGTGCCCAACGCCATCTATTGCCTCTACCTGATGAAGAAGAACTCCACCACGGGCCGCATGGCCCTCCCCGGCACCGGCGGCTACTGGTTCCTGGCCGCCCTGATGGGCGTGGGCTGGTTCGGCAGCACCGTGATGTACGGCATCTCCGCCGACAAGCTGGGGATCGTGGTGGCCTGGCCCGCCTTCATGTCGCTGATCGTGATTTCGGCGATGATGGTGGGAGTGGCCACCGGGGAATGGAAGGATAGCGGCCAGCGCCCCTTGCGCATCATGTTCGCCGGCCTGGCTACCCTGGTAGTGGCGATTGTGGTTTTGTCGCAGTTCAAATCGTAAGCTTGCGCGTGCGCACTGTGGAGAGAAAATATGCCTGAACCCATGACGATCGGCGTGGACATCGGCGGCACCAAAGTGGCCGCCGGCCTGGTGGACGCCTCCGGAGAGATCACTCACAAATCGCGCGTCCCCATTGCCGCCACCGGCACCGCCGAGGCCGCCTTCGACTGCGTCAAGGCCGCCATTGAGGAGATCTTCGCCACCGTCCCCGAGGCGCGCGGCGCGGTCACGGGCATTGGCATCTGCGCGCCCGGCCCTCTCGACCCCTTCACCGGCGTGATCCTCAATCCCCCGAACCTGCCCTGCTGGCGCAATTTCCCGCTCGCCGCCGAGACCGCGCGCGCCTTCGGCGTTCCCGCTAAGGTGGATAACGACGCCAATGCCGCCGGCCTGGCCGAAGCCATCTGGGGCGCGGGCGTAGGCTACACCAACGTCTTCTTCGCCATCGTGGGCACCGGCATCGGCACCGGCATCGTCTTCGACCGCAAGATCTACTACGGCCGCACCGGCTGCGCCGCCGAGGGCGGCCACGTCACCATCGACTATCGCGGCCCGGTCTGCGGCTGCGGCAAGCACGGCTGCATCGAGGCCTTCGCCAGCGGCCCCAACATCGCCAAACGCGCCCGCGCCAAACTGCTGGCCGGGGCGAAATCGCGCATCCTCACCCTGGCCGGCAGCGCCGACGCCGTGCGCACCGAGCACGTCGGCGAAGCCTACGCCGCCGGTGACGACCTGGCCACCGAGGTGCTCACCGAGACCGCCCATTTCCTGACCATCTGGCTGGGCACCATCGTGGATCTGCTGGAGCCCGACGTGATGGTGATCGGCGGCGGCGTGGCCGAATTGATGAGTTCCTTCTTCGCCAGGATGAGCGCCAACCTGACTTCCTGGGCCATCAACAAGCGCGCCGGAGAGATTCCCCTGGTCCTGGCCCGCTACGGCAACGACGCCGGAATCGCCGGTGCCGCCGCGCTGCTGAAGCGGTGATCCGGCGCGCCGGCGCCGCCCAGCGCTCCGCGGCATGCGGGGACATCCAGGCACTCGTTCAGCTTCCGGTCCAGAATGTCGAGCGGGAGCGGGCCCCAGCGCAGGACCGCGTCGTGAAACGCGCGCAGGTCGAAATGCGGCCCGAGCGCGCGCGAGGTTGCCTCCCGCATCTGCTGCAAACGGAATTGGCCCACCTTGTACGCCAGTTGTCCGCCCGGCCAGAGCGTCCGTGAGATTTCGCCGTTCACCTCCGCTTCAGGCTTGCCCGTCTGCTTCAGAAAGTAGTCCTTCGCCTGACTCCCGCTCCAGCCCAGCTCGTGGATTCCCGTATCGATCACCACCCGCACCGCGCGCGTCAGTTCCCAGCGCAGCTCTCCGAACTCGTCGTATGGGTCGGCGTACAGGCCCATTTCCCTGCCCAGACCCTCGGAATAAAGTGCCCAGCCCTCCGCGTAGGCCAGGTTTTGTCCGGCTTCCCGCGCAAATGCCGTGAGAGGATCGCCGTGGCTGGCATCGAACTCGTCGGCCACGGCATGCTGCAACTCATGTCCCGGCAGGCCTTCGTGCAGCATCAGGGAGACGATCTCGAATTTCGGATGAATCTCCGGGGCATCCGTCGCCACATAAATTACGGATCCGTACTGCCCCGGCTGCGGTGCATGCCACATCGCCGCAACGCTGCCGCTGTACGGCCTCACCTCGAGCGGCCTGTGCGGGATATGGCCGATCACTCGTGGCAGGAGCGGCACGATGCGGTCGAGAGCGGCCCGGTAGGCAGCCAGCAGATCGCCGCCACTGGTGAAGTAGAACCGCGAGTCCGTGCGTGCATAGGCGAGGAACTCGTCGAGCGACCCCTGGTATCCCGTCCGTGCGATCACCGGCAGCATGGCCGCGCGGATTCGCGCCACTTCCCGCAGACCGAACTGGTGAACCTCCCGCGGATCCAGGCCCGTCGTCGTATTGGCGCGCACCAACTCGCGGTACACCTCGGCGCCATTGGGCCACCCGGTCAGGCTGCGCGATTCCGGGCAGGCGGGATAGTACTCGTCCCGCAGGACGCCGCAGAAGCTCCCGGCTGCCTGCCGCGCTTCCGGCGGCGCCGCGGCGGATCGGGCGGCGCAGTCCTCCACATACGGGCGAACCAGCTCCCGCGCGGGCAGCATGCGCTCCCGCGCGGCCTCCCGCATCAGCGCGATCACCTGGGTGACGTGAGCCGGATATGAAGCTTTTCTCTGCGGCTCTCTCTCGAGTCCGGCCGCCGTATCCAGCAGGTGGGCATTTGAGGCGTAGCGGAAGTCGCGCCAGAATGGCGTCAGATAGAGACGCAGGCGGAACTGCTCCAGCCGGCGGTTCAGCGACCACTCCAGCAGGTCGTAGAGTGTGCGGTCTTCACTCGTCAGCCCCCCGCGCGGAATGGCGCGCAGCTTCTGAAGCGCCGCGCGGTCACTGGCTTCCAGTCCGCGAAGAGTTTTCAATCCGAGGTCGGGCCAGCGGTCCAGCGGGGCGTTTCCGCTCTCCCGGCTGGAGGCGATCAGCGCGTGCAACTCCCCGGCCGAATCCGCGGCAGGGGCGGCGTGGGCCGCCAGAATGACGAGGCTGAAGGCTATGAGGCGATGTTGCCGCAGGGTTTTCACCGTATCGATCATGATCGCACCGGTGCCTGCATGGGGCAATCTGCCGCACCCCCTACCACGGCAACCGGTCGAACCCCGGTATCGGAAATCCCGCGCTGCACTCCCGCACCTCACCCGCCAGCCCCGCCAGCCGGGCATCGTCCCCCGGGTGCCGCAGCCCGTCCACGATCCACCCCGCCACCCGCGCCATGTCCGCTTCCTTCATCCCTCGCGTGGTCGAAGCCGGCGTGCCCATCCGTATGCCGCTCGGGCGCAGCGGAGGCTTCGGATCGTCGGGGATCACCTGCTTGTTGGTGGCGATCCCGATCCGCTCCAGCGTCTCCTCGGCCTGCCTGCCGTCCAGCCCGAAACTCGTCACCGTGTCGGCCACGCACATATGGTTGCCGGTGCCGCCGGTAACCAGCGTCACGCCGGCTTCGGCCAGTGCCCCGGCCAGCGCCCCGGCGTTGGCCAGCGTCTGGCGGGCGTAGTCCCGGAAGCCCGGCTCGGCGGCCTTGCGGAAGGCGATTGCGGCGGCGGCAATCGAGTTCATGTGCGGCCCGCCCTGCAGGCCCGGAAACACCGAGTTGTCGATCGCCCTGGCGTACGCCTTGCGGCAGAGGATCATGCCGCCGCGCGGCCCCCGCAGGCTCTTGTGCGTGGTCGTGGTCACGATGTCGAACCCGGCGTCCAGCGGATTCGGCAGCGCGCCGCCGGCTATCATGCCCGCCACGTGGGATATGTCGGCCATGGCGAGCGCGCCCACTTCGGTGGCGATCCGGCGGAAGGCCGAATAGTCGTACTCCCGCGGATACGACGTGTAACCGCAGAGCACGATCTTGGGCCGGGCTTCCAGCGCCAGCCGCCGCACTTCGTCGAAGTCGATGGCGCCGGCCCGCTCGGGCTGCGTACGGTAGCGGACGAAGTGGAAGATCTGTCCCATGTGGGACACCGGCGCGCCATGGGTCAGGTGCCCGCCGTGCGAGAGGTCCATCCCCAGGATCGTGTCGCCCGGTTTCAGAAACGCCAGATACACCGCCTGGTTCATGGGCGAGCCGGAGAGCGGCTGCACATTGGCGTGTTCCGCCCGGAACAGTTCGCAGGCGCGCTGGCGCGCGGCGTTCTCGATGCGGTCGGCGAAGGCCTGCCCGGCGTAATACCGGCGGCCCGGGTAACCCTCGCAGTACTTATTGGTCATCACCGACCCCAGCGCCGCCAGCACTTCGGGGTACGTGTAATTCTCCGAGGGGATCAGATTGATGCCCTCCTGTTGGCGGCGCTCCTCGGCGGCAATCGCCTGGAAGATCTCCGGATCGGATTCGAACAGGAAATCGCGGTAACCGGTCATGGCAGTCCTTTCTCGACACGCGCCGGACATCCCTATGGGTGCCCAGGCGATCGGCGTCGGACTGCCCCGCGCTCCCCGGTGGTCGCCCACCTGAATCGCCAGTTACGCGAGGATTACCGGGGACGCACCGGCGTTTCCGCGTCCCCGGAGATTTCAATTTAGCATACCGGGTAGTGGGGCGCTATCGCCCGTTACGGCGTGAAGAAATACCGCGTCAGGTGAAAGAATATCGGCGCCGAGAAAGCCACCGAATCCAGCCGGTCCAGCATCCCGCCGTGCCCCTCGATCAGATGGCCCCAGTCTTTGACGCCGCGATCGCGCTTGATCGCCGACATCGCCAGTCCGCCCAGGAAACCCATGACGGTGACGATTAGAGCCATGCCCGCCGCCTGCAACGGACGAAACGGCGTGAGCCGCCACAGCGAAGCACCGAGCGCCGTGGCGCACGCCGCGCCGCCGATCAGCCCCTCCACGGTCTTCGACGGCGACAGGCGGGGCGAGATCTTATGCCGCCCCAGCAGCTTCCCCCAAACGTACTGCAGCACATCGCTCGCCTGCACCACCGTCAGCAGGAAGATCACCAGCAGCGCATCGCGCCCGCGGTAGCCGGGGATGTCCAGGTTGAGCAGAGCCGGCACGTGCGATATGCAGTAGACGCTGATCATCAATCCCCATTGCGTCTCCGCCGTCCGCGCCAGAAAGTTCCGGGGATCGCCGGACAGGGCCGCGGTGACCGGCAGAATCAGAAATGCGTACACCGGAATCAGCACCGCAAAGAAGCCATACCAGCTCGTCCACACCAGCCAGTACTGCAGGGGCAGCACCACGAAGAAACTCATGAAGAGCGCGAAATGGTCCGCCCGCGCGGTCGGCGTCAGCGTAATGAACTCGCGCAGCGCCACGAAGGACGCGAAGGCGAACAGCAGCGTGACCGCGTGACGGCCGGCCAGAAACGCCGCGCCCAGCAGGACGATCATCACCCACCAGGCCTTGATGCGCGCGCTCAGGTTGTCCAGCACCGGGCCGGGTTGCCCTCCGGCCCGCAGCCGCAGGACCAGGGAGATCGCGCTGGCCGCCGCCAGCACGCCCGCCAGCACCGCCAGAACCAGCAACTCCTCGCGCATATTCATAGGTTCCCCAATTCCATCAGCGAGCGGCGCAACCGCTCCAGAAACTCCGGTTTCCCCTCGCCCGCTTCCAGCCGCAGGGGCGTTCCAAATGCCACCGAGCACAGCAAGGGAACCGGCAGGGGCACGCCCTTCGGCATGACCCGGTAGGCATTGTCGATCCAGACCGGCACCAGCTCCAGCCCGGCACAGGCCTCGGCCAGATGATAAATGCCCGCCTTGAACGGCTGCGCCTCGCCGCCCGGCCCGCGCGTGCCCTCGGGGAACAGGATCAGCGACGAGCCTTCGTCTATGGCCCGCCGCATCGCGGCAATCGGATTGTGCGCGCGCTCGAACCCTCCCCTGGCGATCTCGACGCCGCGGAACACCCGCCGGATCAGGTATCGTCTCACCGCGCCGCGGCTCCAATAGTCCGCCGCCGCCACCGGCCGAGTCCGCCGCCGCAGGCTGCCTGGCAGAACGGACCAGATGAGAATGAAATCCACGTGGCTGGCGTGATTGGCGAAATACACGCGTTGCTCCCGGCCCGGCCCGCAGCCCAGCCACCGGGCCTGCGCTCCGGTCAGGAGGCGAGTGCCTCCGGTAATCAGCGACGCCACCAGTTCTTCCAGCATCAGCTTGCCAGCGCCTGCACCGCCAGGCCGGCCATCAGGAGCGCCAGTTGAATGGCCACCGCCGCGAGCAGGCACACCCACAGCCTCATCGCGCCGCCTCTGCGCTCCTCCAGCGTTCGCGCCGGCCGCGCGCGCAGCTCGTCGAGCGCCTGCCATCCATCCCCCGCGCCGCCCGCCAGTAGCTGGAACAGCGAGGCGTCGATCGCCACCCGCACGCCCAGGTAGATCCCCGCCAGCCAGAACGGAAGCGAGCCGGCAAGCAGCAGGCGCGCGCCCGCCGCCCGGGCCAGCAGCACTCCAAGCCCCGCCATCGCCGCGCCGCAATGGCTGGCGTGGCACACCACCCTGCCGGATTCCAGAAAACTCGCGGTCACCCGGCACTCGGCCTCCGGTTTCATCGCTTGCCCCTTCCGCCCGCCCAGTCCTCCAGCGCGGCGCGGTAGTGCGGCGGCAGCACGATGGACGGACGGCGCGCCCGAATCCACTCCACCGCCTGGCCCACCGACGCCGCCCGCCCCGATGCCACCAGCCATGCCGCCACCGCCGCCGCGCTCCGCGAGTAACCCAGCGCGCAACACACCAGCGTGGGCCGGGCGGTATCCAGTTCGCCTGTGGCCTCGGCCGCCGCTTCCAACCGGTCCGCCGACGGCGCCAGCAGATCCAGCATGGGGACCCCGCGGTACACCAGCGGCCCGCGCGGGAATGACAGCTCCGCCGTAACATCCACCACCGAGCCGAAGCCCGCCGCCGCCAGTTCGGCCCGCCGCGGAAACCGCCCCAGCCACACACCGTCCGCAATTTCCTGCGCCTGCGCCTGCCCCCGCGTGTGCCATCGGGAGTTGAGCCACGCCCCCGCCAGATACGGAGCGAACACGCCGATAGCCGCCGCCGGCATCGCGCCATCCGATTTGCCGAACAGCTCGCCCCGTCCGCTCCAGTAGATGCCCCCGGCGATCGCCAGCGCCGCCGCCGGCCACAGCAGAATCCACGCCGCTCCCCCAATCCCGGTAGCCAGCCAGGCGCAGGCCGCTCCGCCCGCGACATAGGCCGCGCCAATTGCCCACCGGCGCCTGTCCCGCGACCGCTCGAACCGCGCCTCGCGCGGCCGGTCCGGGAACCACGCCATCGCCGCCAGCCCCACCCACAACCCCGTGGGCAGGTCGATGAAGTGGTGCTGATAGGTGGTGAGGGTGGACAGCGCCATCAGCACAAACCAGCCGCGGATCGCCCACCGCGCAGCGCCCCGGAAATGCCGCCCGTACACCGCCCACAAGACCGTGATCAGGGCCACGTGCAGCGAGGGCGCCTGGTTGTATGGCCTGTCGAATGCCGCCAGGGCGCGAAACATCCCGCCCGCCAAGCCGCCCGCCAGCGGCCTCTCGAAGCCGAATCGCAAGGGCACCAGCAGAAAGCCGGCCACGCACAGCGCCTGTACGGCAATCAGCCGCTTGCCGTGCGTTTCCAGTTCCGCGCGCGTGCGGCACAGGAACAGGGATCCCGCATAGAACAGGTCGGTCGTCCAGTACGGAACGATGGTCCAGGGCAGGAACGGGATGCCGCGTTCCCAGGCGAAGGCCAGCTCCGGCACGTTCGAACGCAGACCGGTGACCCGGTTGGCGAACCCGTAGCTGAGGAAGAAGATCGGCGCCAGGCCCGCCAGCCACACCAGCGCCAGCCGCCAGGGACGCGGCCCGCAGGCGGTCAAACACCCGTCCTTTGGGCCAGCGAGACGGTGAAGATGCCCCAGTCGTCGGCCAGCTCATCGGTTTTGCGGAAGCCGGCGGCCGCCACCAACTGGTCCATCTCCGCCTGGGTCCGGCGGCGCATGATCCACGGCTTGCCCGCGCGGTGACTGGGCAGCGTGCGGGCAATGGTCTCCAGTTGGGGATGCCAGGGCTGTCCCGTGTAAATCAGGTATCCTCCGGGCTCGATGGCCTCCGCCAGACCGGCCAGCGACTCGCGCAGGGGCGCGTTCCGGGGGAACAACTCGTACAGCCCTGAGACAATCCCCACCGTCGGCCGCGGCGCGATCGCCGCCACCGAGGCGCGGTCGAAGGCGTCTCCCATCTCGAAGTGCGCCACGGCCTCCAGCCCTTTCTCGCGGATCAGCCGCTCGCCCTGGCGGACGTTGATCTCGCTGAAATCGCGCAGCAGGATGCGCTCCGGCTTTTCGGCCTGAGCCTCGATGGCTTCCAGCACGTACCGTCCGTGTCCGGCGGCGATATCGGCGATTCGCACCGGCCGCCCCGCCGCCCCCAGCGACGCCATCGCCTGCCGCAGCAAACGCTCGAGGTGCCGCTTGCGAATCCGTATGCCGCGCCACCCGATGGCGTTCAGATAAAACCGGTCTATGAGCCTTCCCAGCGGCGTGATGCCGGCGGCCTGGTTGCGGTACACGTAATCCAGCGTGCTGCCGGAATCGAAACCGGTTTCCAGTCCCAGGCGGATGCCATCCGAAAGCCGTCCTCCGGTTCGCATCCCCAGCCGCGTCAAACCGAACGCCATCGCCTTGGGCGAAAGAGCCGGAAGCGGCCGGCTCAGGCGATCGAACTCGTCCTTTGTGTACCCCGCGCGGTCGGCATCCACCAGCGAATCCGGCGGCGGAAGTCGCCTCTCCAGGAACTCGCGCACCCTGGCGATCGCCGGGCCGCGGTCGCGCTCCCCGAGCGTGTCGTGATAGAACCCGGCGAATACGTGCTTCTCCTTGACAGCCGACCCCAGCCGCTCGAAGAACCGGTGCTGGGGCTGCAGGCGGACCACGAAGTCGGCGCCGGAAATCAACACCTGCGTGGGCGTCCGAATGGCCTGCGCATCCTCGATGACCCGGCCGGCCGTGCTGTACAGGGCCAGCAGTATGTTGGCGGCAATCGGCCGGCGGATCAGGGGATCGGCGGCGTAGGAAGCGATGCGATCCGGATCGTGCGTGAGGGCGCCCGGTTTCACGTAGGAGTTTACGTGAAAATTCCCGAACATCCGGTGAAACAAACCCAGCGCGGTACGGGCCAGCGGCACATACAGTTTCACGCTGAAGGCCGGCGAGGCGAGGCTCATGCACCGTATGGGCGGCGCGTAATCGTGCACCCACGCCGCCACCAGCACGGCGCCCACGCTTTGCCCCACCACCGCGATATCTCCCGGCGCGAATCCGAACTCTCCGCTGATATGGCGCACGAACTCATCCACGTCCCGTATCAGGGTCCCCATGCCCGGGCTGTTGCCGGACGCGGGTCCGGCTGCCGGTTCGGCGGAGCGCCCGTGCCCGCGCGCATCCCAGGCGAACATGGCCGCCGAGGGCATGTCCAGCTCGTCCACGATGTGCTGCAACCGGCCCGAGTGCTCGTGGCCGCGGTGAAAGAGGACCACCGCCCGGCTTACCGGGCCGCTAACCTGGGGCCAGTAGCGATAGAAGAGACGGGTTCCATCGCTGGTCGGGAAGTAACGCTCTTCGGGAGTCCGCATAAGTGCCCGTTGGGCAAAGTATCCCGATCTTACCGCGCAGCTTTCCGTTCCGCCAGTCCGCCGCGCACCCGGTTGAGAATCGTAGCCGCCAGAAGCAGGGCGATCGACCGGGGAAACAGCCATCCAACCCAACCGGCCACGCCGCCGCCGCAACCGATCCATACGGCCATCGCCCCGAATGCGAACGCCCGGTCGCTCTTACCCATCGGCCCGTCGTATCTCCGGCTGGCGCCGGCGATGACCGCCACCGTCCCCGCCATCTCCGAAAGGGCCGCCAGCCAGATCGCCGCACCGATCCACAGCGGCGCGAAACACGGCAGATAGGCGAAGGGCAGATACAGAAAGGCGTCGGAGACTACGTCGGTCAGCTCATTGAGATAGGCGCCCAGATCGGTCTTCTGGCCAAACTCCCGAGCCAGCATCCCGTCGAGGGCGTTCATCGCCATGCGCACGAACAGGAACACCGGAAGCACCAGCAGCCACGCCCGGCGATCGGTCCGCGCCGTCAGCGCCAAACCGATGGCCACCGAGAGGGCGCAGGCCAGCACCGTGACATGGTTCGCCTTCACGCCCGCGCGTGCCAGGGCGCCCGCCATAGGGCGAAGCAGCCGCTGAAAACCCGGTTTCAGAGAGTAGATGCTGGGCACTGGCGTCCTATTCGCCGCCGGCCTCTTCGGGCGCCCGTAGCTGGGTCTGCATGCACAGGTTCATGGCCGGGGTCACTTCCCGGAACACCGCCAGCATGGACTCCACCAGGTCCAGCCCGGTGGCGCTCTGCACCTCGGCTTCGCGCATGGGATAGAAGAGCTGGAAGCCGGCCCACTCGCCGCCCGGCGCGGCCTCCAGCGCCTTCCGCAGCCTGGCTACGCCCGTGAAACCGGAGGCGCCAATGCGCGCCAGTTGGTTGTCCCAGCCGCCGCCGCGAATCTCGAAGCCCTCATCGGTCAGCCGCTTCAGTTCCGCGGCCATGGGGCCCTTGGGCCGCAGGGCGCGGATCAGCCGGTGCCAGTCCCAATCCTCGGCAAGCTGGCAGTGGCTGAAGTCGGCGGGTGCCTTCACATAGCCGCGCTCCACCCCCATGCCGCACTGAAACAGCCGCTCGTCGGGGTTCATCGAAAGGAAGAACTTGGCGCACCCGAAGCTGACCTTGGCGGACAGCGGCTTGGCCGCGCGGTTGGAACGCGAGACGTAGCCGATCCAGCGCCAGAAAACGCCCCGCCCCCAGCGCTCCGTGACGAACCCCTCACCGTAGCGCTCTTCCAGGGCAATCTTGAGGATGCGCGTGATGCGCTCCCGTTCCTCCAGGTTTCCCACGCGAATGCCGCGCTCGAAATCCAGGAACTCAGGCCGAAACCCGATGGCGGTCTTCATAGCTCCCCGCAGGATATCACCTGAAGCCGGGTTCGGCGAGAGCCCTAATGGATGGCGCCGGGAATGCCGATAAGACTGGGGAGGCTGGTACGCCCCAATGAGCATGACGGTTGGCAAAAAGATTGTTCTCGTTTCCAGCGCCAGTGTGGCTCTGAGCACGGCCGTGGCCCTGATCGTCCAGAGCATGACCATCCGCTCCCAGGGCATTGAATTGACTCGCAATACCATGCGGGCGGCGGTGATCGAGGCGGAAAACGTGCGGGGGTCCATCGCCTCGCTGCGGGCGCGCAATGCCTTCGACGAAGCAGCCATTACGCAGGAAGCCAAGGCCGCCTCGGACTTCCGCCAGACCAGGCTGTACGATACCGTACCGGTGGTGGCGGCGTGGAAGTCCATCGAGAAGGTGGCCCGCCAGGAGGGGTTCGAGTTCCGCGTGCCCAAACGCCACGCGCGCAACCCGCAGAACGAGCCCAATGCCGCCGAGGCCGCCATCCTGGACGATCTGGAGAAGTCCGGGCAGGAGGAGTACTTCATGGCCGACCGCTCCGCCAACCTGATTGTCTATGCCCGGCCAATCCGCTTGACCGCCGACTGCCTGAGCTGCCACGGAGACCCCGCCACCAGCCCCACCCACGACGGCAAGGACGCCCTCGGATTCACCATGGAGGGATGGCGCGAAGGCGAAATCCACGGGGCTTTTGTGCTGGCGGCGCACCTGGACCAGGTGGACCATGTCGCCTCGGCCCGAGCCTCGTCCGACGCCATGCGAACCACCCTGCTGTGGATGTTGCCGACTGGCCTGCTCATCGGCCTGGGCTTCTTCTGGTACGGCCGGAAGTCGATCGTCCAACCGCTGATCGAGGTGGTTCGCGCCACCCATAGGGCCAGCGTCGAGACCTCCGGCGCATCCCGCCAGATCGCCAACGCGGCGCAAAGCCTGGCCCAGAGCGCCACCGAACAGGCGGCGTCCGTCGACGAAATCCGCGGCTCCCTGGGCAACGTCACCGAGGAGACCCGGAACACCGCCACGGGCGCCCAGCAGGCCAAAGCCCTGGCCGACGAAACCAGTTCGGCCGCCGCCGATGGCGCCAAGGACATGAAGCGCATGGACGTGGCCATGGGCGAGATCCGCGCGGCTACTCAAAACGTCTCCAGAATCGTCAAGACCATCGACGAAGTCGCCTTTCAAACCAACATCCTGGCGCTCAATGCGGCCGTCGAAGCCGCGCGCGCCGGCGCCGCCGGAAGCGGCTTTGCGGTGGTGGCCGACGAGGTCCGCAGCCTGGCCCAGCGAAGCGCCCAGGCAGCCCGCGAGACCGCCACCCTGGTGGGCGACGCCCTCGATCGCACCATACGGGGATCGCAGATATCCAGTGAGGTGGTGACCCGGTTGAACGAGATCGAAGACCGCGGCAAGCCTCTCAACCAGGCCGTCGGCGCCATCGCCTCCGCCGCCGGCCAGCAGCAGACCACCATCGAACGCGTCACCCTCTCGCTGGGCGAACTGAATCAGGCCACCCAGGGTGTCGCCGCCAACGCCGAGCAGAGCGCCGCGGCAGCCGAGGAGTTGAGCGCCCAGTCCCAATACCTGATGGATTCCATCAGGGCCCTCAGCGGCCTGGTGGGCAT